>Ga0136644_10000467_pt1 | contig 32245 bp, 38 predicted proteins | sample C_130820_EF_Meta_FD_94780 | JGI IMG/M metagenome (GOLD analysis project Ga0136644, IMG submission 94780) | Freshwater microbial communities from Lake Croche, Canada to study carbon cycling - C_130820_EF_MetaG (v2) (version 2) | ecosystem: Environmental > Aquatic > Freshwater > Lake | place...
ACCAAAATTTATATACCTTTTAAACACAAATCATTTTTTTTTTTTTATTGATTTTTTTTTTTTTTTTTTTTTCCTTCTTTTCTTTGTTAATAGTTAATTTTTCAAATACCGAGTTACTAGTTATTTGTTATCGTTCTAGATACTCTCTTTTTAATTCATAATTTACTGCAATATCTTCTGGATGAACGTTAATAGCGGATTGAGTAATTACCTGTCGCGTGAGTCCTTGTAACGTACCTATTCTCGCCTGGTTCATCAGGGAACCAATATCCTCGCACTTTGGCAAAATATTTTTATTCAATAAGCTTTTACATTCCATCAACTCCTGGATACATTGGTCTATTTGTTCATTTATTTTCGTACTTGACTGCTTATCGCTTTCCAGGTGATGGTCGTAGCTATCTCTTATTTCTGCATACGTCATTTTATTTAGTAGCTTATCCATAAATTCATCAAGTTCCTTGTCGTAATCTTCTAAATAGTCTTTGATTGACTTTACCAGTTTTTTTATTTTATCTAGTATATGCATTTTGTTTAGTTCCTTTGTCTTTTGTCTTATTTTTTGTCTTGCTAATTTATTTTCATTTTTATTCATTATACAAAACATTTTCTACATAATACATACAATATATATTTATTGTATGCATTTTATAAAATATTTATGCACTACACATTTCGCAAGGTCCTTCGTTTTCTTCTTCTGATTGACTTGTCTTTGTTGTGGTTGTGGTTGTGGTTGTGGTTGTGGTTGTCGCGGCAGTCGGTTCAATAGTAAACTGTTGCGCCCGATGTTTGGCCTTTCTTCTTAAATAATAAATTCCGGTTTTTAGTCCGCTTTGCCACGCATAAAAATGCATCGATGTCAATAACTTATAATTCGGGTCTTCCATCCATAAATTCAAACTCTGGCTTTGACATATATACGCACCTCTTTGGGCCGACATATCAATCAAATGTCGCATAGGAATTTCCCAAACAATCTTATATTTGTTTCGCATATGTTCACTTAACATGGTTAGTTGCTGTATCGAACCATTATTAGCCACGATATTGTTTTTCATCTCTTCGTTCCATAGTCCCAAATCAATCAACTCTTTGGTTAAATATTTATTCACAATGACAAACTCCCCTGCAATTGTTCTACGACTATATAAATTACTGGTAAATGGCTCAAAGCATTCATTATACCCTAATATCTGCGAGGTAGATGCCGTTGGCATTGGTGCCACTAACAAAGAATTTCGCAACCCATGTTCCTTAATAGAATTCTTCAATGCGTCCCAGTCATACATACCAGAAGAAGGCGTCACATTCCATAAATCAAACTGTAGTATCCCTTTGGATGCGGGTGAACCATTGAACGTGGAATATGTACCATACCATTTTTTATCCACCCTCTTTATCAAATCGTATTCATACTCGGTTATATAATCCAACACGGCAAAACGGTCACCACAGTTCAATAGTCGGTTGACTTCGGCAGCTCTTTCCTTGGATATTTCGTTGCTTTTTTCTAACGCTGCGTGGTAAATGGTCTCAAAAATGAGTTTATTGACCTCTTTGGCTTCCTCCGAGTGAAAGGCCATGTCCATCAATATAAACGTATCTGCCAACCCCTGTACTCCTATTCCAATAGGTCTATGTCTCTTGTTGCTTCTTTCGGTCTTTTTAGTGGGATAATAATTGATATCGATGATTTTATTCAAATTATCCGTAATCACTTTGGTAACCTCGTGTAACTTGACATAGTCAAAGACTTTGGTCTCTTTATTCACAAACGCAGGTAACGCAATAGAAGCCAAATTACAAACTGCACTTTCATTTGCATCCGAGTATTCAATGATTTCGGTACAGAGGTTCGATGACTTGATTATCCCTATATTCTGTTGATTGGACTTTTTGTTACATGCGTCCTTATACAACAAATATGGTGTCCCCGTTTCCATTTGCGCGTCCAAAATAGCATACCATATTGCTCGCGCATTTATCTTTTTTCTGGAACGCCCTTCCTCTTCATATTTGTTATATAATACTTCAAACTCGTCTCCATATACATTATCCAAACCAGGACACTCGTACGGACAAAACAAAGACCACTCTTGGTTCTCTTTTACTCGTTTCATAAACAAATCCGGAATCCAAAGTCCGTAAAATAACTCGCGAGCTTTGGATTTTTCGTCGCCGTGATTTTTCTTCATCTCCAAAAATGCCATTATCTCCGGATGCCATGGCTCCAAATAAATCACAAATGAACCATTACGCTTCCCACCCGACTGACTAACATATTCTGCCGTATCGTTAAACACACGTAACATAGGAACAATTCCATCACTCCTTCCATTGGTTCCGCGAATATGTGTGTCTTTTGCCCGAACATTATGTATATGAACCCCAATTCCCCCCGAATATTTAGAAATCAATGCACATTCTTTTAATGTATTGAATATTCCATTAATACTATCCTCTTCTAGAGCCAACAAAAAACAACTCGATAACTGTGGGTTAGGATTTCCTGCGTTATATAATGTAGGAGTTGCGTGGGTGAAACATTTACATGACATTAAATCATACGTCTTTTTTACCAACTGCAGAATATTCTCTCTTAAAAGAAGGGTGGTACTGGAGGCTTCGCTTGTCTCTGCTAAAGCATCCGCTTTAGCATATCCATGACTATGAATACATACAGCCACTCGTAACCACATATGTTGCGGACGCTCGATAATAATACTATTTTTTTTAATTAAATAAGACTTTTCCAGTGTTTTCATACCAAAAAAATCAATCAAATAATCGCGCGAATAGTCAATCATGTCATTCAACTCGGTGCGACATTGGTCCACAAATGCCCAATAGTCCGCCGAAACCAATGGATAAGCGTTTCCATGTACATCCTTAAAGTCATATAACGCTTCGGTAACTTGGTGAAAATCGTTACTAGTGCTTTTATGATGATTTGACGTGGTGATACGTCCGGCCAACGTACCATAATCTGGATGTAAAGTAGATAAAGAGGCGCACTGTTCTGCCGCCAGTTCGTCTATTTTATTGGTGGATATTTTATCGTACAACTGTTCAATCACCTTGATAACCAGTTGTTGATAGTTGATATGAAGGTTTTCATTATTCATTTGACCCAGCGTTTTAATACGGTTCAAAATCTTGTCAAACTCCATCTCTTCCAAATCACCATTTCTTTTCGTAACCCGCATGTTTATATCATCCATATTTACTATTAATATTATACGGACTTTGATTTTAAGTAGATTTTTCTCTTAATTTTGAACCGACAACTAACAAACTAACAAAACCTTTTGTACACTTATTAGATATTTTGTTAGTAAAACAAGAAACCAAATCAACTGAATTCAGTTAAATTCAATTCAATATAATCTACAAAAATAATTATACTTTAGTATGTATACCACCTGTATAACAAAAAATAATTATTATGTTTATCAAGTGTTTGTTTATTACAACTAACAAATCCCCCATTACAAAACATTCTGTACAAAAATAAAAGATAAAAGTATTATATATAAATTATATATATAATGCAGAAATATATCATACCTATCCTTTTAACAGTTGCTCTCTTGTTAGTAGTAGTTTATCTATATTTGAATAAAGTGTCTTTAAAACAAGGATTCACTTCGTCTCTTATGGATACCGTGGGAACATATCCAGTATCTGTAAACAAAGGCATTTTAAATGATTATCCCAGTATTGGTAAAAATCAAGTATCTAATGATAGCGCTGCAGATATATGGTGGCATTATCCAATTTTCACTTTACCATCTTTCAAACAACAAACCAATAACTTGCGCTACTATAAGAATCCGGACGAAGGCACTTGTATCCGCCCTGAGTTTTGCGGCGCATTCTATAAAGATAAACACGTTTTATCCAATGAAATATATCCCTTGCCTCCCGCTCAAGAAGGTGAGGGTGCACGCGTTGGATACTTTAGAACCGAACCCAACAAACTATATTATTCCATCCCCACCAATGAAAATATATTGTATTAAAAAGTAACTTAAAGAACAAAGAGAAACATTTCAAAAAATTATATATATGCTTCAGGCTCGTTTTTAATTACATTCAACAAGCAAACCCCGCTTGTCAAGTATGGTTCTATTGTTTCACACTCATTATCGGCTTTTGACACCCTTTTGATTGGTGCCCGATGTTGATATCCCGTGACACGTTCTTTTTTTATTGTGTCCCATATTTCTTCCAGTTCCCATATATTGTTCTTAAACCATTCCTTGTTTCTACATACTAACACGCAACTGATACATTCTAATTTCCAATATATGATTTTCATAAACATATATCCATAAGGTGCGCGTTCATATGTATCAACTGTCGTTGACTCCCATTCACGTATATCATCCTTATGTATACAATCCAAGTCTTTATATACATAAAACGGGGTCCCATCCTTTCGATGAAAGTATATGATTTCACCCTTTACTTTTCCATCCTTCGATAAACAACTATCCTGAAACTCATTGTCGTCTTCGTCCACTAACACGTCGTCGCTGGTATCTTCTATAAACGCATTCCGGTCCTCATACTCCACAAACTTGGTTTCCAAAAAATCACACTCATCCAAATCACATACCTCCATCTGCATCTGCATCTGGACCCAATATTCTTTTTTAGGAATCCCCGTTATTTCTCGGTTCACTATGTTTTTCACCTCCAACATACGACCATATCTAGATGACTTTGGGTCCACATTGATTCCATCCGGCGATGCCCCCAAAAATGAATACTTGTCGTGCTGAATACATCCAAAGTCACTCACCTTTGTACCATATTTGTCTTCATATATGATAATCGATAAAGGCTCGTACTTGTTTCCCCAATGTAACGACGAATTGGTATTCACCATAGACACCACCACTTGGGTACGTATTTCTTTGATGTTTGTATCTTTTGTGACGCCACCTGAGTTTGTATCTTTTGTAACGCCACTTATGTTTTTATCACTAGATTCAGGTTCCGGTTCTACAAGTGGAAGACACTTTTCATAAATCAAGCTATTTTTGACCGCCTGACTCTCAAACGCTTTGTATGCATTGGATGCGGTAATCAAATTATGTCTAAATTGATACCACTGTGGGGTGCGCTGTTGCGGTTGATATTTATTTCTCAGTATATCCAGTTGGTGCTGAATACGTATTGTATCGGGTTCTTTGAGTATAACAGAGTCAGGATATGACCTTTTAGGATACAAAAAAAAATATGCATAGTCAATGGTTTTATGTATTTCTTCTTGAAACTCTTCGGTAAAAAACAATCCTCCTGCATCTTCTTCAAAAGTGGCAAAGATTAGTTCGGTAATATTATCATATAACACTTCTTCAAAATCCTCCTCGGTAATAAGTTTGGGATTGTTTTGGATAAATTCTTCCATCAAACGATAACACGTTTCGTATAATTCGACTGTATCTGCCTCGCTTATCGCGAACGTTTCATCTGGAAAGATTTCATTTGTCACATCCAGCATACTTCTTTAAATAATATATATATCACTATTTTTATATATTATTTTTCATTGTTTTTTCTTTGAATTGTTATTGTTTTTTGATTGGTTATTCATCAAGTTCAATATCTTCCTCTACCTCTTCACTAGGTTTAATATTTTTGGCAGTTCCTTGTTTTTTTTTGGGTGTTAGTCCCCGCATTGTAGACACATGTTTATCCATGTTTTTCAGTGTGTAATGATTAGTACACTTGTTATGATGTAGCGCAGGAATATCTTTGATTTGACCGTTTTCTTTGTTATAAATGACATCTTTGACCCTTTGTAACTTTTTGGTATCTAAACAATTCCCAAAAAACTGAATCAATTTATCATACTCTTCATCGGTTAACTGATTGGTTTCTTTATACACATTGGCAAACTGGGAGAGTTTTCGTAGCTTGGTGGTTTTATCCAGCTTACTCCAAGGTTCAGCGGAGTTGACTTTTTTTTCATTTTCCAAAAAACGGTCCAACTGGTTCAAAGCGGATGTCTGTACTGTCTCTTGTTTCAACATACTATGTGTTTGTTTAATATATAGTATGAAGTAAATTTTAACTCCTTTTCTTATATATTATATAATATAACAAATATAAGTAGTTGTCGGCGCGTCTTTAAGTCCTTTTTTAAAGTATTTAAGCCAGGTAGTGCCGGCGAGCCATTATATTATTTAGAGACCTATCATATGGATACTAACCAAGACCCCTTTGAATCTTGTATAAAACATATAGTTCTACTACCTCCAGTACTTGACTCCAACATCAAAACTGTCAAGTCCCAAAAAGAAAAACGAATGCGGATGGAAACCAAAACATGGGGACTGGTTCCTGACGACTTGTTACATGAGACACAACTTGATATTATACATGACATTGTAGAGCCCATACAACAACTACACTCACATACAAATACAAATACAAATACAAATACAAATACAAATACAAATACAAATACAAATACAAATACAAATACAAATACAAATACAAATACAAAATACCGAGCTTTTTTGGTTTCACATATCAAGTCCAAAATAAGTGGATATAAACAACAAGATATATCTAAATCCAAATTTAAAGAAAACGTATTTATTACGTACGCATATGTATTACAACTATTGTATGAGTCATTGATGAAATGTCATTACTGCTGCGAAAATATTTATATTCTTTATGAAAAAGTAAGAGAAAACAAACAATGGACTTTAGACAGAGTCGATAATGATTCCGGACATAACATAGGTAATGTGGTTATTGCTTGTTTAGAGTGTAACCTCAAACGCAAACGAATCAACAAAGATGCATTTTTATTTACCAAAAAAATGGTTCTGGTAAAACGAAGTGAAACAGTTCTAGAAGAATAAAACCGTTTGAAATCTTTTCTTTCTTTAATCTTTTTTATTATATCAACTCATGATTTATTGGAGATGGAGCAACGGAGAAGCTTACTATAAAACCGGTAGACAGACAAATATAAATCAAAAAAGTGACCCCGACTTAAATGATGAGAAACAAAACCCTAACCCTAACCCTAACAATAGTTATAACTCTTTGACCGATTATAGTGTAGTAAATGACTGTTTATCAGATGATTCTTTTTTCACCAATAGTTTTCTTGTTCATACCAGGAATGAAAAAGAAAATGTGTCTAAACGCGAGGATATAGATAGTAAACTGGCAGACAGAGAACTGGTTGCTCAACGCGGAATGAATCCATTCATAGACCATGCAAAAACTTGTTAAATACTTTTGATACATATTGTATGAAGTAATCTATTGACAAAATAAATCAAAAAAGTATTAAACAACACGAATATAGAGTTTACAATAAACATAGTATTTAACTTTTTGAAATTGACTACCACGTATATTCCTAAAGATACTAAACTTAAGACAAATGAGAATCCAAATATAATAGATAGAATATAAAAATAAGCACAATACTGTCTCGGCAAAGGACCGAAATAATCATTCATAAACTTGTTCATTATATTATTTAATAATATTTTTTTTTAATAAAGTTAGTTATAAAAAACAACTTAAATAATTATTAGAAAATGTAAATAATGAACAGTAGTAAATATTCCACACAAGATGATTTAATATTAAATAACTTGTTGGCATTTTATAAAACAGATATAGATGGAGAGTTTAATCCAAGTAATAACCTAGATAAAATGCTAAAAATAATTACGGGAGAGTCCAATATATCCATTCGTATCATTGACTGGTTCGTCACCAACTATTCTAAACAGTACTACGTAGTATATACCATTCCTTCGGGGGAACGTTTCAAAGTATATAATAATTACAAGCTCATGGTTAAAGGATATAGCAAAGAACGATTCGACCCGTTTTGTAGAATGACCCGAATTAGTATTCCTTATAAGAACGGTGACTCTATTGAAACCACTATTGGACAACTCAATTTCTTTAAGTGGGTTTTGGAAAATAATATAATAGAATATATTCAACGATACTATGAGGATATCGAAAAAGATATGAACATACGTTTGAATAACTCTAAACGAAACAAACTTGCTATAGATAACAAAACCCGGAAAAAGCGCGAAGAGTTATCGGTTTCCGCTACCAAAAGTATTAAAAAAGAAAAAGTGGAGATTGTAGTACGATTCAACTAAAAATTGAAAACAAATATATTTATGTATTTATACTTAAATATATCATGGATAAACACGAACTTGATAGAAAAGAAGATACCGGAAAGATAGAGTTACAAAGTATAATAGACTTTCTTCTTAAGACTGGTTATCAGTTTAAAAGTTCGCGAGATTCAAGTAGTTATTACCAACATTCGGTAGCGTCTTTTACTAAAGACATCAAATATACAGATAAATATGGTGACTGGATTAACGACCGCCACATAAAAATAAAAATAGAATATGATAATGACTTTGACTATAAACATATAAAAAAAGATGCAGACGGATATTATTATGATGGTTACAAACGATGCGAATTTATAGAAGATTTGGTGAACCATACATATGATGATGTCCTGTATAAACCATATACTCAGACCACTGTAGAAAAAGACCAAGAAGACCAAAAAGACCAAGAGGATAAAAAATAATTAAATCTTAAATTATCATCATATGATATACATTTTTTTCATCAAATATTTGATATAAAATAAAATATTTAAAACAAGACAATATGTAAAGAAACATGGGCAACACATTTACTTCTACCATGCCTAAAGTAAATTATGAAGATATCCAAACTGCAATCAAACACCCCGAAGTCTACTTGATTATCAATACGTTACCTATTACCGAACAAGGCTGTCTCATTCTTAGAACCATTCCGGCGGCCAAAGAAGAACCCCTTTTTAATCAACTCATCAAGGAATCCAAAAACAAGGACGTCAAAATCATCATCTACGGTAGAAACAACCACGATGAAACGGTACACAAAAAATATCATCAACTTGTATCCATTGGGTTTTCCAATGTCTTTGTTTATCCAGGGGGGCTCTTTGAATGGCTCTTATTACAAGATATATTTGGAGAAGGCGAAGACAGCGAGTTCCCCACTACATCTATCGTTAGAGACCTTCTACAATTTAAAGGACCCTCCTTTTTGAATATTTCTTTGTTACAATACTAACAAACACTCAACCCAGTTGAATAGAATGGTACAAAATGTTTTGCTAAAATGGTTTATTTAATATTATATATTTTATATTCTATTATATATAGTCACATACCGTGGTGACAAAGTCACCACTCGGTTCTTGTGTTACCAGAAATGGTTTACCACAACCATAAATCAATCCTTTTTGGACATATTCGTCACATTGCTCTTTGGATGCATGTGGGTCTATTTGTTGACTCGTCGTTTTGAACTGGCCGTGACGAAAAATACGACAATTCAGCATAATTACTTCTACCCAGCCGCCACAGTGAGGACACTGTATTGTTGTTAGAACATCCTCTACTTGATTTGGTTCTTGTTTTTTATCTTTTATTTCATCCATTTGTTATATTCTTTGTAAAAGAATCATCTAAATATGAACGCAGTTGAATTTGTTAGTTATATCGTGGGTCCATAAACAATAAGTATAAACTTTTATATCTTTGTTTTTCTTCTTCTAAGGTTTTCTTCAACTCCACGATAATATCTTTTTGCTGAGCCACTTCTTTTTTAAGACTTTCCATGCGTTTCAACCGATATCTACATTCTTTGCAATATATTTCACATGCTGCTTCATCGTTTGTATTTGTATCCTTCATTATATTCTATATATAATATGTTATATGTGTAGTGATTAAGTTTAGTTTGTAATAATAAAAAAATGAATTTAAAATACCTGCTTAAACACTTACTAACAAATACATATAATGGATATTACTAAACAAATGAAACTCACCAAAGACGAATGGGACTCTGTAGAAATTCCGGTTTCTGCAAATGAAATGGAAGTATATCAACTTATCATACGTAGTTTTGTTACGAATGATGTCAACTATACAATCAATAAAACCAACTCTATCCTTCGATTTTTGAAAATAGAATACGACCCAACTATTGAAGAATTCCTTTATAGCAAGTACTTTTCCGCAAAAGTCACTGACCTTGTCGCTAAATTCTCTATCCCTTTCATCAAATTCGAAAACAAGAAAAAAACAAATGGTAAAGAGAGTGATATATACTACATTCACGTGTCTAATATTGTGCGACTAAAGAGCAAAGACCAAATTCGCATGGCGTCTTTTGATAGCCAAATTGACCTCAACTCGGCTGCCATCTTTGAATTCATCATTTATAATTACTTGGAACAAATGATTAAATCTAAACATAAAAGTACAGGGAAAACAGGAGATAAACCAGTTCATTGGATGTTTTACTACTTTACTATTCACAAACTCATGCAAAACAATATCGACAAAGTCAATCGCTACGTCAAGGAAATAGTTGAAGTATTCCTGACCCAATATGAAAAAGACATTGACATTGCATACATATTACGTAACGCAGTAGAATATATCGAACGAAATTGTCTCCTCAAATACAGTGACTTGAAACTCTTTGAACACCAGAAAGCCATTTTCACCGCGGTCAAGTCCGCGCAAAACAAACCCAAACTTATTCTTTATATCGCACCCACTGGTACTGGGAAAACACTGACCCCTCTAGGATTGTCGCAACAATTCAAAATCATCTTTGTCTGCGCGGCGAGACACGTGGGCTTAGCTTTTGCACGTTCTGCTATCGCGATTAATAAAAAGATTGCAGTGGCATTTGGGTGCTCCAGCGCCGACGATGTGAAACTACATAACTTTGCGGCTTCTAAATATACTGTAAACAAACGCAGTGGCAAAATTCAAAAAATAGATAACTCGGTTGGTGACAAGGTCGAAATCATTATTTGTGACGTGCGGTCTTATCTTCCCGCTATGCATTATATACTTGCGTTCACTGACGACCCCAACCAAATCATCACGTACTGGGATGAACCCACGATTACCATGGACTACCCTGACCATCCACTACATTCGGTCATTCATCAAAACTGGCGAGAAAATATGATTCCCAATATGGTGCTATCTTCGGCCACGTTACCCAAAGTACACGAAATCCAGCAAACGGTTGTCGACTTTCAAGAAAAGTTTCCCGGTGCCGAAATCATCAATATTGTTAGTGACGACTGCCGCAAAAGTATTGCCCTCATAAATAACAATGGCTACGTGGTGATGCCGCATTATTTATACAGCGAATATAGTCGAATCCTGGAAGTGGTCACCAATATTGAGGAGAACCTTAGTTTGCTGAGATACTTGGATGTGAAGGAAACCATTCGATTCATTGAGTATATGGAAACCGCAAGTGTGGTACACGAACGCTACAAAGTAGCTCGATACTTTCTGTCTATACAGGATATCGACCTAAAAAGTATCAAACTTCACTATCTCCGCCTTCTCAAACATATCGAACCCGCTGCTTGGCCCAGTGTATATAACTACTTTCAGGAAATACGAGATAAACGAATCCCTTCTAATAATAATGCATTAAATAATGGACAACAGATACAGCGCTTAAATAGTGTTTCACCTAATCAAAGTCAACCAAGTCAACCAAGTCAATCAATTAAAATAAGTCAAGAAAAGCCTGGGACGTCGGGTATTTATGTCACCACCAAGGATGCATATACACTAACAGACGGACCCACTATATTCATCACCAAAGACGTGGAAATAATTGTCAAGTTTTGCATACAACAAGCAAATATTCCGGCTAGTGTGATGGACGATATCATGTCCAAAATAGAACACAACAACAAAATCAATGCGGATATTTTGAAAATAGAAAAAGAAATCGAATACGAAGAATCTAAAATGGCCAACGAAGGCGAAACATGCGAAAAAGAAGACCGCAAGTTATTGAAATTGCGGGAAAATATATCCATGTTACAAACGCGTACCAAGTGCGCATCCCTGAATGACGTCTTTGTACCAAACCGGATGACGCACTTGAAAAAGTGGGCCGCGCAACTCTATACTTCGCGCGCATTTACTTCCAATATAGACGAAGAGACCATTGTATCCATCATGTTACTCAAGGACGTGGAAGACTGTTGGAAAATTTCCCTCATGTTGGGTATCGGGGTGTATATGCAGCACAAAAGTATTGCGTATACCGAAATCATGAAAAAACTGGGAGACCAACAAAAACTATATTTAATCATTGCGGATAGCGACTATATACACGGAACCAACCATCCGTTTTGTCACGGCTATATTAGCAAAGATATTCCATTGACCCAAGAAAAAATCATTCAATCTTTGGGTCGTATTGGTCGCGAAAATATTCAACAGGAGTATACAGTTCGGTTTCGAGACGATGCACAATTACATATACTATTTAGTAGACTGGTGGGAGAAGAGAAACTAGAAGTAGTCAATATGAACCAGTTCTTTAACTCTCGAACAGTGAGATGGAATCTGGAAGCCAGGGAATATGATGAAATAGTGGGTTAAAGTAAACAGTAATTATATTCTTTTACATCTTTTATCATTTCATATGCCTATTTTTTAATTAGTAAAACATTTTCTTATAATATTATAAAATGGTAATTAAATTAAATGTTTTAGATGATAATGATGAAAATATTATTAACGATGCTTGTAAAATTTATTATAAATCAAAAAAATGTAAATCATGTAAAAAATATAGACAAATCAATAATAAAATAGGTAAAATTTATAAAAATAATGGTAAAATAAACTCAAAAACATTAAAGTTATCAAGTAAGTTAGGCAATAACTGTGATAAGTGCTCATCCAGTAAAACAAAAAAATGTAATTCTAAACAGATTAAAAATTATTCTAAATGGTATTATGGTAAATAATGGGTGTTAAAGGTTTACAAAACACATATTAAAAATATATTAAAGATTTGTTACGTATATAACATATATTATCACTAACAAGATGTGGGTATATATGATGTTCTTTTTTTGCGTAAGTGGTTTCCAGTTGATTGACCCGACCAAGTTATGTATCAACTGTAAAAACTTTATTGGTGATAAGTTGAACCCACTATTCGGCAAGTGTAAGTTATTTACTAAACAAAATTCAAACCATTTGGTAACTGGAGAAAAAAAACAAAATCAATATTGTTCTATTTCTAGAGATGATGAGAACATGTGCGGGGAATCCGGAAAAAAGTATATTAAATTGCGCAAAAACAAAGAACCTTAAATAAACTTTGATATTTCCTTGATTGTTTTAATTCCTTTCAAACTATTACCGTATTTATTTAATGGTGGAGATATAACTGATATCCCCATAACACCAGGTAACACAATTAATAAAATCCCTCCTACACCACTTTTCGAAGGTAAACCAACTTCTTTCATATAAGTATCAGTTTGGTTATATAAGCCATTCAAACACATATGGTCTATTATATATTTTATATCTTTTTTACTAACAATCTCAGCTCCTGTTTTGGGGTTTATACCACCATTTGCTAGTGTAGATGCCATTAAAGCAACGTCTTGACTAGTAACCATTACTGAACACTGTTGTGTATAAACATCTACACATGTTTCGACATCATTATAAAAACGACCATATGATTTTAATAAGTATGCTATAGCTAAATTATGTTCTATATGTGAAAACTCTGACTTGTATATTTTATTATTTACGTGTAACTTTCTTCCCGCACACTCACTCATTATATTTACAATATCCCCAATATATTCTTTCTGGTTTGGTTTATATAATAAACTAGTAGTTGCCATAGCTCCAGCATTATCAAACGAATTAATAGTATGATTCGGCATGTTATCTACATCACAAATGGAGTTAAACGGATGTTTAGAACTATATGTACCAATTTTCTTTTTTATCTCTTTTTTTCCATATTTTTTCAATGCTAATGCTAGTGCGAATATCTTTGAACAAGATTCTATTGCGAACTCATGCTTAAAATCACCAATATTATATTCTTGTCCATCAACTGTATAAATAGATATGGCATATAGTTTGGGATTGACTTTTTTTAATTCTGCAATATAATCTGCATTTTTTCCCCCATTTGTATTCTTTAATTTATTATATATTTTTGTAACATTGTCAAAAAAATCTAATGCCATTTATAGTATATTATATATTATATAATATAATATATGATATATCATTTAATTTACTATGTAATTTATTTTTGTCATTGTAGGTGTTAACCAAATAACAGTTATTTATATATTTTATTTTGTACAAAATATTCACGACCTTTTCTTAGTTAATGCTTTAATTTAACCATTTAAAGATATTTCATTATATAACAATATACAACGAATGATAAATAATGACAACCAAAAACATATGGACCGATTCCAGCAATATCCGCCACACCCGTCTTATATTGCTGGGTTAATAGATGGAGATGGATGTATGTTTATACGAAAAATAAGGGATGGGTATCAATCTGGTTTTACACTATCTCAGTCTAGAACAAATATACTACAAATTATTCGCTATCATTTTGGAGGAAGTATTACGTCATGTACAAATAGAAATAGTCAAACCACTAATGTTATGGATAAAGACAATGTTTATTATGATAAATGGAATAACCGAAACCAGTATAACTTGATTATTCGTAGTAATGAATATTCAATATTATTAGATTACTTGAAACATTCCTTTATTATAAAAGAGAAACAGTATACATCACTGAGTTATTTTTATAAACTTACAAATTTACAAAATAAAAAGACCGAAAAAGAAGACTTATATTTAACATGTTATCAATATAATCACAGTAAACACGGTCTAGACGAAACATTGTTAACCAGATTAAATATCGAATATATTTCGGGTTTGTTTGATGCAGAAGGTTGTTTTTATATTTGTATGCAAAAGTATTCTAGGTCTTATATATCCATTACTCAACAAAATACACCCGATATTTTAATACATATTTCCAACTTTTTAGGTTTAGGGACGATTGACTGCGAACAAAAACTCAAAATATATAACATCGCAGAGTGCCTTGCATTTATTCAGTTAGTTAAAGATTATTTAATTGTTAAGTATAATCAAGCAGAAGCATTTGAAACATTTTTGACAACCAATGACCCAGTTATTAAAGAACAAATGTATACGATTTGTAATCAGGAAAAGCATGAAACTGAAATATTTGATGATTTAAATCAACACGATAAAGGTAAAGAAGGTTACTTATATATAATGAACATTAAAAAACTTAAAAACAAACTATGTAAAGAAATACTTTTGAAACAAGTATACAAGGATAAATCTATTCAAATGATGGGAACCAGAAATGTTAATTTTGGTAAAACATTTTCTACAGAAACTAAAAAAAAGATTTCTTTATCTATCCGTAATGCAAAGAATGGTATACAAGATGATACTATTTTACAGGTGAGAAACTTATTGAAAGAAGGTCATAAAAATATTCAAATACAAGAGTTACTTCACTTACCAAGACATACTGTAACTCGAATAAAAAATGGCAAAATTATTTGTCGAAGTGAAAATAAAGAAGATATAACTTTAGATTCTAAAATATAAACATAGAGTTAGACCTAAAAATATATTCTTGTTGATTACATATGGAACAAAAATATATATACTTGAAAACCCAACGTCGAGAAACAAAACGAATTGACAAACGTTCGGTTACCGGGGAAGAAGTAATATTTATATTTGAGAAAATATTACAGGGGTGTAAAACTGTTCATATCTATAATACCATTATACAACAAAATCCTCATTCTTCGGTAAGTAAAAAGATGGTGGAGAAAATATCTACCGGGAATTGTAAAGTCTTTGAAAAAGAACTGGATAAAGAGAGATACACATATTATCTAGAATTGAGACAACGGGTATATGAGTATCATGTCGGTAAATAATTATTTATAGTTAACTTTTTTTCAAACAAAATGGTGTTAATTTCTCTCAACACATTTGACAAATCAAAATGAAAAGTAAAGAAAATATACAAATAATTATTTATAAAAGCGTCTATAAATAATCGGCGTTTGAAATGTTAAAAGGTGTAATAAATTGTTTCAAGTAAAATTCTAATAATGAATTGAATAATGACATAATACATTTAGTTACTATAAGCTAACCCACCCCAGGGTTGTTCTCATTAGCTTTCACTAACAAGCTGGACTATCCCTTAAGGTATCACCGAAAGTTGCTAGCTTTCTCCACCCCACTCCATTATAGTCTCTGAACCTTCTCCATATGCTTGCAATATCACACTTAGGAGCTTGGCTGCGGATTGTCCAATCCTTTTCGTTATTACTATGCCCTAGGTCATTACCCCGGGTGTTGCTTTTGTTTTCACAAAGCAAGTAGTAGAAAAGGCTATAAGGATGTTCCCGCAATTTAGAAATGTTGCCTCCTCGTGACTTAAATAGTCATAAAGAGACTAGCTGGTTATATGATACAATACCAAGTGGTCTTGGTTTGCATATCTGCTTTACACTGTTTACCCATACTAGGAAGCAAATATCTAGTATGGCAGCCAACTGTTTGGCACAGGCGAGTATATAAAGGAATATACTGTCTTTTGGAATGCCACTCATAATACGAAGTACGTTGTAGTTGGTCGCGTAGACACGGACCTTGGCGGTTTTGGTTCCTTCCACCGTCGCGTTGGAGAGCACCAACTGTAAAGTGGCGTTATCAATTCGCGAGAAATTGCACGTCCCCGAGGGCTGGTGCTCCTCCGGGCGGAGGGCGAAGGAGTAAACGTTGATGCCTTCGTCCGGACTGCGGGTGTGTGCCTGGTAAGGCTGGACCCAAGAGAAGTACGAACCTTCACGCTCTGAGAAGCGGTCCTGTCCGTTCAACTGCAACTTGGCAGTGACCACTGGGTTCAATCCCCAACAATGCATGTCCAAAGAAGTCTCGGTCAACACAAAGGTTCCGGCGTCTGACACGGTGGAACCATCGGTGTGTCCATGTCTGGCCAAGTCCTGTAACTGTGCCAACACGTTAGGGTCGATTCCTGCAATATTAGGTCCAAGCGGAACAGCTGGACCACCGAAGTTGGGTTCATTGTAAGCGTTTTCGGGGCCATGCCAGTATCCGGTAAAGTCGGTTGGTAAGTCATAATCTAAAGCACCGGCATCGTTGAACAATCCGCGCGCATCAATATATGCGCGGGAGTCAGCGGCCAAAGCAGTGGGTCCACCGAAGGCATGGATTGCATTGGGTAATGCATCAATCGCATCGGTATAGTTGAATGGCTGGGCACCCAACACCTTGAACAAAAGAGCATCACACACCAAAGAAGAACAGTAGTCCACGTTTTGGTCGGGTTGAACCAACCAGATGAGCTCTTTCACGGGATGGTTAAAGTTCAACTTAATCTTGTTACTGGAGGAACCAACGGATTCATCACCAGTGAACTGTAACTGGGTAATTAAGTACTCATGGGGATTTTGGGCGAATCTGCGTCTCTCGTCGGTATCCAAAAACACATAGTCCACATATAAAGAAGCAGCAACCAAAGACTGGTTATAGGCAATGGCGGCAGGTACCGGACGTCCAGGAGTATACTGGTTTGAGGCGTAACTAGAGTTACCAACCGCCACCGCACCACTGTTGCAACTCAAGGTAGTAACGGCCCATAAGCACTCATCAATGGGTCTAATATCCAAGTTGATTTTGACCTCGTGGTACTGGAGAGCAATCAAAGGCAATGCAAGACCAGGGTTGGTGCAAAACCAGAACTGTAAAGGAACATAGAGAGTGGTCTCAGGAAGTGCGTTACGGGGAGCACATACCTGGCGAGGAGCAGAAGAGTCACAAGGACCATCGACCTCAGAGAAAGAGGGGTCGGTAATAAAAGTCAATTGGGTCACGTTACCAATCATCTTGAAGTATCCACGCTGTTGCTCGGCAGTCATGGTCAACTGGTTCCAGATATGCATCCAGTCACCATACTGGCGGTCAATGCGCTGACCACCGATTTCGACCTCCACCTGAGCAATCAACTGCTCACCGGGAAAATCTAACCAACGGGCATAAACACCGGAACCAACGCCTAAAGCAAATGAGGCAATACCCATCAACTGGTTAATCTCAGGAAGAGTAACCTGTAAATAAGTACGGTAAGCCAAGTCGCCGTTTCTACTGATGACACACTGCACACGTCTTCCAAAGTCCGCCTGTCCATTGAATGTTTGTTCAATAGACTCTATCGCAAAATTGGTATATCTACGATAAGTAACCTTCCAAAAAGTAATCTGGGGATTACCAGTCAAATAGACATCTTGAGCACCGTAAGCCACTAATTGCATTAATCCACCACCCATTATTTATATATATTCCTAAAAGAAAAAAATTTGTAAAAATACGTAATTTAAAATTTAATCCCCCTACATACTAAGATAAAATATTATTTATATTTGTGTTCTCCTTCATAAAAATTGATAAATATGCATCTTCAAATACTTCTTTTTTCCCTTCATGATTTTTTTTAAAATAATATGCATTTTCTTTTTTTTTAATGGTCCACCCATTATCTAATGCATTATATAAAAATACCATTTTCTTGAACTTTATGCTATCTACTAAAATATCTTTACCAGGTAAAAACATTTCTTTGTCTATTTCTTTATCTGTTTCTTTATCCATTTTATTTATTAGATGAAACTATTTTGAGTGTTTAAACAAATAATATTATTTTTGTTTGTTTATTTTTGTTTATTTATTTTTGTTTATTTATATTTAACCATGTTTACCAGTTAAATATAATATTCTTTTAATTCTATATATGCCTACCTTTAAACAAAAACCGAATAAATTGTTTAAAATTTCCAAAAAATATACGGCGACACTAGATTCAAAACATAAAGAATTTATTCAACAGTTTAATATTGATGAATATGATACGATTCCAAGGCTTAAAAGGGAGAAATATATTTTAAAAAAACAGTTACAAGAGGAACTAGATATACCAGTAGATGAAAAGTTAGATATTGAAGATAAAATCCAACAAGTAAGCCAAGAAATTAAACAATTAAAAAACAATAAAACCAAATACTTGCTAGATAACTCCAAACTTATTTTTGAATATTTTGAAAACAAAAAAAACATTAATAACTTGGAGGAACCCAGTAAACAGATTACTTCCAAAAATCAAATTATAAGGAACTTTTTTAAAATACAAAGCGATGATACCAGCCAAGACAAAAATATAATCGAAAACAATGATATTGTGTTAAAATACTTGACCAATGTGGATGAAACATTTATAGATACCAAATCTTTTGTAAAAGAAACAGATATATGTCAGTCTTGTTTCAAGGGAGAACTTATAGCTATTCAAGATGAAGGCTCGTTAATATGTAGTGTATGTGCTGTTAGTATTCCTTATCTTGTAGATAATGAAAAGCCAAGTTATAAAGAACCTCCCAAAGAAGTTTCTTTCTATGCTTACAAAAAAATAAACCATTTCAAAGAAATTTTGGCCCAGTTTCAGGGAAAAGAAACCACGTTGATTCCAGATGACGTCATTCAACAAATACAACAACAGTTCAAAAAAGAACGAATTCATGCAAACGAACTAACCCATCATAAAACCAAAGATATATTAAAAAAACTGGGATTTAATAAATATTATGAACACATTGCATTTATTAAAAATAAATTGGGCATCAAACCACCCATACTCAGTCAAGAATTAGAAGATACATTATGTAATTTATTCATGGAAATTCAAGCACCTTACGCGAAAACTTGCCCCAACTATCGTATCAACTTTTTAAACTATTACTATGTACTTTTCAAACTTTGTGAGTTACTTGGTGAAACTATTTATCTGAATGATATTCCATTACTAAAAGACCGTGAAAAACTAATTGAACAAGACGAAACATGGAAAAAAATGTGCCGTATATTGGACTGGGAATTTATTCCCACTGTTTAGTTAATGCATTATTTAATGCATTAAAATGTATTATATGTTTAATTTAATAACTTAAAGACCACCCGGGAACCCAACAAGATTGGCACCGATACCAATACCTGCGCCCTGTCTAGCGGAGACTCCCATGGATGGAATATATGTATCCAAGATAGCAAAAGTGGCGGCAGCAGTTAAAGATAACAATGCAATTTCTGGCATTTTCAAAGACTGCTTGGGTATAGCAAATGCTGCTAAAGCTACCATAAATCCCTGAATCAAATATTTAATAATACGCTTAATAAGTTCAGTTGCCGTAAACATTATTTATTATACTATTCATAAAGAAAAAAAATAATAATTAATTTAATTATGTTAAATATTTGAACTATGTATATTTATAATTTTAACTATAAAAATTACTTAAATTGTTAAATTACTTAAATTGTTAAACTACTTAAATTGTTAAATTACTTAAATTATTACTTAAACAATACCCTTAAACTATTCTATATAGTTTAATGAGTAAAAATAAAAAGCTGCCTTTTGAACGAAAAAATAAACCAAACGGTGCGCCGAATCCTAAATATGTAGACTTATTGGAACTAGATAAACCAATCGCCGGGCAAAGTTTTGGCTGTTTTTCATTTATTTCTCCCGAAAAAATTGTCAAACAAAAGGAGTTATTCTTTTTTCAAGAGTTCCTAAAGAAGTGGGATATTCATAAATCTATGGAACGATTTCATCCCTTCTTAAACTTTCTCTCTTATAAATATAACCTCTCTTTTGACGCCATCATGAGCGACTTTGAACAGTTTATTCAAGAAGAACGCGAAAATATTACATCTTCCACCATTGAAATTGATTATCATAATTTTTTGGACCGCGAGGAAAATGACTTAGAACAAGCTTTCAATACCCAGCACCAGTTTCAAACTTCGGTGAGAGGATTCAAGGCTCGTGGGAACTTTTCGTCTCAGGAAGAAGCTGAGTTACGCGCAAAGTTGCTAAGAGAGAGCGACCCATCCTTTGATGTATTTGTTGGACCCATTGGTACATGGCTGCCATGGGAACCCGATGCATATAAAACCGGCCGCGTGGAATATATGGAAGAAGAACTCAACCAACTTGTGCAAAACAAGAAAGTCAATGAAGAAGCCGCTAAAAATGCGTTTGATACTCGTCTCAAGGAGACTAAACAGAAAGCCATTGAAGATAACAAGAAAAATGCCCTAAAGTATGGTTCAACCGTTACACAAGATGTAGACAAAGATGGTAACTTGATTGGTGTCAAAGAATCATTTGCTAAAGTAAAAGGAGACAACCAATCATTGGATACAGGAGTTATATCGGTTGCGGATATTCGTAAAGAACTATTTGAAGGTGATAATATTGTGGTTCCTTCTGCTAAAATGGATGTCCATGTACATCAACCTATGAAGTAAGATTCAAGATTCAAGATTCATATGCACTACCACATATGTAGTCCATCCAGTATTCACCATAATTATAGTGCGGGTGTTTATGGTGTAAAAGATGGTGCCTTCCTACCAACCATTCCCATCGTTTGTCGTGTTTCATACATCCCCTTGAAACAATAAATGCTATGATAATACACATATCATATAAAGATACAGGTCTGGTTAGCAGTAGATTAGGAATAAATATGATACATACATCCATGCCTTTTTCTACTACATGTCCCATGTATGCGTCTGTATAGGTCAATGTAGTATAATGTTTTAGGTGGTGTTTTTTATGTATCGTTTGGTAAAGATATTGGGTATGTAATAGTTTATGCATAAAGTAATACAATAAGTCATATGTAAATATATAAATGACCAAGGAAAACAACATTTATATATTTTTTTTATTTATCTTGAGATTTTATTTTTTATGCGTATAACTTATAAGTAATGCCCAAAATCTATTCCAAACGAAAAAGAAATATATCAAATAAAAATAAATATAAGGGAAAGCGTGGAGGATTTGGAGAAGAAGAAAAACAAGAACAAGAACAAGAACAGGAACAAGAACGAGAACAAGAACAAAAACAAGTAACCGACAGTGGAAAAATTGATGAATCTATTAAAACGGATAGTGAAGAAGGAGTTGATGAAAAAGAGAAAAAACAACGACGACACGATGAAGCAGTACAACAAAAACTCAATGACAATATGGAAAAGATGCCAAAAAAAAATGCAGCCACAAAATACCAACGATTCAAGATTGGTCTCAAAAACTTTTGGTTTCGTATAAAACAACCATTTACCAGAAAAAAAAAACACAAATTTACAAAAAGAAGGGGGGAAAAGAGTTAAATGCATTACCAAAAAAAATAAACATAAATACACAAAAAGAAGAAAGTGAAATCAATATTATATATATTTAAAAAAATGAAATTAAAAAGAAGAATTCATATTTATAGTATTTAAGCAAGCAAATATAATAAATATGCATACATTGATGTTTGTAGAACAAGAAGAGGACAAAGGAATGATGATATGTGGGTTCCAGTTACAACAACATAACTGGTATTATTCACCAAAAGGAACCATACGAATTGCCAGATATGAAAATAACTTTAGTCCGTATGACGGAAATGGTTATTATGCAGATACTTATTTCAAAGATATGGTGCGAAAATGGAAGAAAAAATATCATCGAAGACGAAGACAACAGATAAAACGCGAGTATACACAATTATCTTTATGTGTTAGACATATCTTATGTCATGATACCTTGCGCCAAATTTATAGTTACCTTTAAGTCCCATTTTATTTTATTTTATTTTATGTTATGATATTTTATTTTATTTTTCATCTTATTAAAGACTATAGTTGGGATGTTTAGCGAACTCTTTACACATATCCTTATATGGAATTAATGCGGCGTCCATGTCTGTATATTTATTGCGATTGGTTTCGTTTTTTTTAGGTATAACAACTTCACTAGAAGTAGTAGTAGTAGTATTAACCGCTGGATGGTACATTTCCATCACTTGTTCAACCAATTTGCTGCGCTGAACATCTTTTTTATCCAGTTCAATCAAATGAATATTATCATACATAAATCCGTTTTTCTTGTACTTGTCAATCAAGTTCTTTAACCCATTTTCCTCTTGGCGGTCGCTTTGTTCCAAGTCTCCGGTTATCACCATGGTACTGTTTTTGCCAATTCGGGTCAAAAACATGTACATTTGAGCAGGACTGGTGTTTTGCATTTCGTCACCAATAATGAACGCGTTATTAAAGGTTCGGCCGCGCATCATACCCAAATTACAAATATCTATTTTGCCATTTGTCACTAAATTGGATATATCGTTTTTGCTAAAGTATTCTTCCAAAATATCAAAAATAGGTTTGGTCCATGGTTCCATTTTCTTGGTCAAGGAACCTGGCAAAAAACCAATTTCTTCGTCCACTGAAACTAACGGTCGGGTCAATATTATCTTGTCTTTGTCCCCATTAATTATATTTTTAACCGCATGTTTACAAGCCATAAATGTCTTCCCAGTACCTGCTGGTCCCACCACAATAACTATCTTATCTTTTAAATTATCGTTTAACACCGTTTCATATGTTTTTTGATTGATACTTGGTTCATATAGGACTCCTCGAGAAGATTTGGGAATAAGTACTCTATCTTTTTTACTCATTCGCATGGAAATATCTACTTTGGAACGATAGTACCGAGTATAACTAGAGAGACATAGATGTGATGATGCTGTACTTTTATGGTTATGGACAAGCAAAGAGCATGCGGTTAAAAAATACATATACTTCATATACTAAGAGGGCTGCAAATGTTTAAGTTGTTATATACAAAATATAATAAGGAATAAGAAATAAGAAATAAGGAATAAGGAATAAGGAATAATAATATTTAATAGATACAAAACCTTTTGTACATTGTTACATTTATTACCACTTGCTTTTCTTTACGTCTATTTTTTGTGACTGGTTTCGCTTTTTAATTTTAGTGGGGTCATATTGATTCATTTCATTGTCTTCATCATTGATATGTTTGGATAACTCCCAAAATTCATTGGAACCCAGTTTAAAGTCATTATGTGCATCGGCTTTATACCAAAAAATCTGGTCTTGTAACTTATTGGACTTGGTATTATTATTGATAACCAAACATTCAAAGTTTTCGGTACACTGGTCCATTACTTGACAAAAAGATTCAAACGTAGGAAACATTCCTGCATAATTGTCATATATACGCTTCCTATTGGTCAAGTAAGGCTCTCTTAAAATAAACACATAGTCTATATTTGTTCTCAGTGAAGGCGGGATACCCAAAGGATATTGCATAGTTATCACCATCATTATTTTCCAGTGACGTCCATTCATAAAGAGTAGTCGCATCATCTTATCTTTGGTCCAGGTACTATCATATAAACAATCATCCAATATCACAAAAGTCCGCGCGTCTATCGTGCTACGTCTAAACTGTTCGACTTCTTTTTTGATTTGGTTAAAGACGCCTTTTTGACGCCTCAAAATATTTTCGATAATCACCGTATTATACTCGTTATGGATGAATAACTTGGGTACCAACTTGCCATAAAATCCGTTCCCTTCTTCTGTCCCGGATATCACGGTTCCTATAGGTATGTCTTGGTGATAATACAACAAGTCTCTTACTAAAAAAGATTTACCAGTGTCACGACGACCGATTAATACTACCACCGGTCCCTTGGAGGTGGCTGAATCGTTTTTGAAAGAGATGCTCTTCATGTCAAACTTTTTTAAATCTAAATTCATTAAATATTAGATATATATTATTTTACGTGTTTTACCGAAAAGAAGGTACAAAATGTTTTGTAAATAGTTATATCAATGGTATAATAGGGTTCAAAGACTGCGACTGCGACTTTTGTATAATCTCTATTCCGGCATAATACATAATATATAACGGTATCACTATCCAAGGTACATTCCATAATAATGGGCACCACCAAAATTTATCATTTGTCACAAACTTCATTTCCAAAAACACACTTGTCAAATACCATACAATCGATAAAAATTGTGCTGCAGAAAATAATATTGCAGCCAAATAAATATATATTTTATCCATTTTAGTAAAGTATAAATACATAAGGATTGGTGAAAATATAATACAAAACAAACCATGAATTACTTCTCCAGTTAATACAAATCTGAGTCCTTCGTTTGTTTGAATATTTTCACAGTATCTTTTATCCGCTAATGAATAATCCGCATACAAATCCATGTACATTTTATAAGATAATGCATCTAATGGGTTATTGTCTTCACACCAATAACATTCATTCTTATCATAATAATATTTTCCCTTGGTTTCTAAATAAGGATAATAAAATAGTAACATCATTTCAATAATGGCAACAAATATCATCAAGAAACTCCATACAAATATGGTTCGCAATAATGCAGTGTCAACTTTAAAAAAAGAACATAATACATAACTAATGATAAAAAAAATAGTAAACCATATAGTCACTAAATATCCACCTAACATTATATTAAAAATAACATTTATTCTTCTTATGTTTTACGCATAGAATTATATATAATGTTATAACATATGAAGGATTGTTAGATATAACAAGGCAACACATCTATATCCATGACATGTTCATGTTTGGGAACCATGGTTGCTGGAAACAAGTATTTCATAAACTCCGGTCTATCCAACTGACTCATAGGAGTATGTTTATGTACGTGTCTAGCAATCATCTTGTATAACTTGAAATCCGGATATCTTTCGTCTCCATTGTTTTTGTATAATACGTTCATCCCATTATCGTCTATACACCATTCCACAATCAACTTTACAATCGGCGGGCAGCAATCCAACTGTTTAGTCATTTGAAAATCTTCTACTACATAATCAAAAATAGAACACGCCAGTCGACAAAGGTCGAAACTATAATTTGGCTCAATTCTTGGCTTTTTTGGGTTAAAATATGGTTCCGTGTTATACTGCGTAGATGCATCGCCTCCGTTTTCAAAACTATCGCTACAAAACAAATTTCCCTTGAACTTATAAATTGCTCTTCCAAAGTCAATTATTTTATATAGTTTACCAAAAGTGGGTACACGATAGGTCTTGTTGTTTACCACATAATATACATAAGGCAACTTTGTCGAAACATACATGATATTATTTGTATGTAAGTCATTATGGGTAAATGAAAACATTTTTTGATAGGTAATCAAGGTCATGATTATTTGCATAAGTGCCGAAAACCACTCTTCTTCACTTATTTCTTCACTCAAAATAAAATCATCAAACGTATTTTCACAGTTTTCCATACAAATCACTTGGACCGGGAACTCTGAAAATGTTACCATCAGTGTCTCATCTTCTGCGTCACTATATGAACCACTTGTTGAAGTATACTCATTTTGGTCTTCATCTTCATCTTTGTCTTCATTGTCTTCATCTTTATCTTCTTGGTCTTCATCTTTGTCTTTGTCTTCATCTTTGTCTTCATCTTTGTCTTCATCTTCATCTTTGTCTTTATCTTTGTCTTCATCTTTGTCTTTGTCTTCATCTTTGTCTTCATCTTTATCTTCATCTTCTTGGTCTTCATCTTTGTCTTGGTTTTCGCATTTAGTATTTGGTATTTCATCATATGTTGTATGAGATGACCTGGATGAACACGAAGAACTGGATTTCAAGGTATCCGGATTGCTTTTAGATTCTATTTGTTCAATTAGTTCTAACTCAAATGATTTCAAAACAGAAGTATATTTGATGTGGTTGTGGTCTTGAATTAAGGTATGATTCTGGTCTTGTGTTTGGTTGTTTGTAGAATCAAATATATTTTCAAAAAGAGAAGGGTCAAAAGAGTCTACAGATAAGGTGGTGGATTGAAGACTAACAGATTTGGATATATGTATCTGTGGACGTTTATGTTCGACTTCTTTGATAAATTTGGAATACTCTTCTATATGAAACAAGGTATTTTGATGTTTATTAAAAAAATCGGATTGTGTCAAATATTCGATATCATCCACTACATTTACTTTATAATTCTTTTTAATAGCTAAAAAAGAACCATAAAAGTCGAGTCCGTGTATGAATTTATGTTCGTGTATAAGTTGACTCATTAAAAAAGAAAAGAATCCATCTACATATGCTGAGTTATCGAAATGTGCCACTTTGGGGTGGCATGAGTTAGAATTACCTTTCTCGTAAGAAGGTAAGTTAAACAGTTCGGGGTCGATATAGTTATATTTACCAATTATATACTTAAAGGGGTCTAACAAAGGGGCTAGTTTAAGAAATACTTTTTTGTGAAGGGGTTTAATTGCACTTTCACTATGTAATACACAAGAAACCACATTTTCGCTTATAGTCTCTTTAATATGGTGAATATGATAAAAATGATTAAGATTAATAGAATTAAAATTGGAAGCATTCAAAGAGAAAAATCGGTTATAAATGGGCACATAGTTTTGTACCTTAATCAACTCATGTCGCTGAAATGACTGAAACAGTTCTGGGTTTTTACGTTTTCGGTAATGAAGAGAGATAGTCATATTAGGTAAATAATATATAAATTATAATAAAATTGAACTTATAACATTATATATATAAATGGCTAAATGTGAGGGGAGGGTATATAATATAGTGCCAGGTTTGACTGGACTTTTCTTGAATCATTAAAATAAATATAAGTTAAGAGTATATATGTATATTTTTTTGGTGGCGACATCTATTTTGAAAACCTTTACTCCTTATTTCAGAAAACATATTCTAAATTCTTTTGAAAGTCATGAATTCTTTTTTTTGAATTCTTTGGTGATATTTTTCTTTGGGTGTATATACTTTTTGTATAAGTTAGTCGTTCAGCCCCATTTATTCAATAAATTAATAAATAAAGTCGTTGGACTTTCTTTCCTACAAGCTTTTTATTTTATAATAATTGCCTTTGTAACCGTATTCTCGTCTATAGTAATTATACATTTTGATAAACATTACAATACCCCTTTGATAAATTCGTTACTAACAAAAGGATTTGCAACTATTTCACTCATATTAGTTGGCATGTTTATATATAATGAAAAATATAACCATATTCAGTTATTCGGAATATTTTTAACTGTCATAGGACTCTTTCTTACCATGTCTAAAGAGTAACCTCAACTTGGAACTTGGAACTTGGAACTTGGAACCAAAGAAAAATGAAATTATCCAGTTAATAACTTAAAGGGATAACTATATATAATGGCTCTTAAAAGTGAATATCTCCCTTTGGCTAAAATGGATTCCATAATTAACAGCATTTTTCCTTCTGCACACGTGTTACATGAGTACTCCAATACACATACAGTCATCAAAGTAAATATAAGAGACCTACTTCAGGCACCCATTAAAAACTGGCAATATAACAGACCTCCGGACATGGTACGATGTGGAGATATCGCTAGATACATTTATAACTCCAAAAAATACTTGGATACAATGTTTTATGTTAGTTTCAATAACATCAAAGGGTGTTTTGATATTATCGATGGTATACACCGATATACTGCTCTACAAATTATTTATACCAATAACTGCGACCCAGTACTAGACTTACTTACCCCTGGTGAATTTGGGAACTCAGGGGACGCCGAGTGGCTATATAGTTCTTATGTTATAGTAAATGTGCGAATGAATGCATGCGAAGCGGAACTCATCGATTTGTTTAAAACCATCAATAAAAGTAATCCTATTCCTGAACTATATATACGGGATATAACCAACGATAAACGCGAACTTATTGAAAACGTCGCTAAGGACTGGCAAAAAAAATACAAATCACACTTTTCGTCCAGTATTCATCCTTATAAACCCAATGTAAATCGAGACCGCTTCATCGATTTGTTAGATACTCTTTACGATAAGCTGGATATTTCAAACGAAAGAAAAGAACTCTTGGCAAAACGGTTGGACCAAGTGAATACAAACATTTTCTATAATCTACCCAAAAAATTGTCCATAAGTATTCAAGAAAAATGTTTAAAAAGTGGGTGTTGGCTCTTCATCTATAGCAACGAAGAGTTACTCAAAATGATTAAATAAACTAGTCTATCTAGTAACACATTATTTAACATACATTATACTTTGTCGCAAAGAGAGGTACGCGATGTATCCCAGAGTAGCACCCACAAACGAACCCACTATTACCTGCCAAACCGTATGGCGGTTGTATGCCACTCTTTGTATCATGGTTATTAAAGATATAACTAAAAACCCGATAGTCATCGGGATGTCTCTATATACCAAATAGTTGAACACAGTAGAAAACACTACATTCTGTGTATGTTCAGATGGCATTCCATAAATATTATTCTTTTGCTTTAGTCTTTTTTTGGTGAGAGATGGTCTTAACTGTTGGATGTATTCCTTAAGTAGAACATTAACCGCATAGTTAATTACCGTAAAAAATAAATATGTCCATAAAATACGGACACGTGGGTTATTCCAAAGCAGTCCAATATTTGTAAATGCCAAAATGACCGGACCTAAGTCACCTATTTTGGCTAACCAATGGGACATGATATATTTGATATAGACAATAAATAAAATATATCACGGTGTCTTTATATTATTTTTTTAATATATATATATACATTTATATATATAATAGTCGGTTATTACTTATTCTTACGCTCGATGATTTGTGTTATTTCTTCACATAACTTTACTTTGTCACAAATATCTGCATACTGGCTAAAATGACCATACTCTGGATGTTTGGTTTGTTTCAACTGTTTCAAGAGTTTACAAATTTGCGTGGCAGTCAAACAAAACGATTGGCCTTCCAAAAGAATATCGTGTATACACGGTTCTTCCCCTTTTCCGAAACATTCTGCATAAATATAAACCTCCATTTATACCAAGTTATACATCTATCTTTTTAAATTTTTATGTTTCCAACTAACAAATAAACTTCTACATAAACATTTAGGGTAATGTATAAAATGTTTTGTCAACCTTGTCTTGCGTTCATATCAAAGGAAGAATTGTCAAATATATTATATATTGGATAGAATGGATAATATATTTTTAGTAGCCGCCGTCCTTTCATTTTTATTTTTTGTTGCCAAGTTTCTAGAAATGAAATACATAGACAAAGATGAGTCCAAAGGTATCAAGTTTCTTTTAAGAGATTCCCTAGTGGTTTATATTTGCGCGGTTTTAGGACTTTTGTTAGTAGACCAGTTAAAACCTTTGTTAAAAGATGCAGTACAAGCAGAAACCCATACCATGGCATTCACAGATAATGCGCCTTTTTAACGCCCAGACCATACTTTTACCAAAGTCTTTCGAACCTTTTTACGCTTTAGGTCGCTTATATATGCGTCGAATGAATAACCAAACGCACCGGGAAACGTATAAATGTCTCCAAAAAGTGACTTCAATTTGTTAAGTTTAGGACATTCCATATGAAACAGTAGACCTATAATACGCTCAAAGGAACATCTGTCGGTTCGGTTATGTATCACGTGAACCAGCTTATCTAAATGATATTTTTCTTGTAGTATCTCCAAAAAGGGTAGACTTATATAAGCCATTGAACCAAAACATAAATGGAATGATTTTGGACTACCTACTTGATGTAAAACTTCCTCCTTTTTTGTTAGTTTATGTACCAAATTAAATGAATTGGTTAAAGAAAGAGTGATTCGCAAAATATTGTTTAGGTTTTCTTTATCATATGTGTGGTGCCAAAGAGGCAATACAGGTGTATTGAAAATCTGGAACGGAATGTATCTATGTATAAAGACACTATCATGTAATATAACCGCATTTGGAAACCATTTGTACTTTAAGTAATAAATATATGGTAATAATTCTCCTCTCCCTGGGAACTCACTTTGAATCACTTTTAGATTAAAATACGGATGAAATGCTTTCACAAACTCTTGGTTACTGTTATCGTCTATAATAACAACTGGTGTCCTAGGATAAAAAATGTTTAATAGTTTCATCGAATGGTTCCAGTATTTGTTTGTTAGTGGTGAATTCACATGTCGGGTCATAATAAATCCAAAGTATGTCATTTATACACATATGAATATAAAATAAAAGGATATTGAACTTATCCTTATATCTAGAACTACTAACATATCTCTACAAATAGTAAATAATCTACAAAATGTTTTGCAATTCTAGTTAAACATTTTGTTCCACTGAAACGTCGTTAACCTAACCTAACCTAACATTAGTACGACTCTTTATAACACTTCTATATCCGTGAGCAATAAGTTTGGTTCCAGTCTTAGTTCCGGCTCTCCAATGACGTGTACATCCAAATTATTCAGTGAAATATCATCCGGTAAAATAGTAAGTTTTTCTTCTTCCTCCTCTTCTATTTTACGCTGTATGTTTCGCAATACACTGATTTCTTCCAATCTATCCAGTGTTTTCGGTGCAGTCACCAGCTCTTCCTTGCCATTGTTATTCAACACTTTATCTACGTCGTCAAACTTTAATGTAGAGCCACTAACATCATGTGTAGTTGTGTCAATTGTTTTAGATAACTCTTTATCTTTATCTAGTAAAGGTTTTTCAATAACCTCTTCCTTTACCTCTTCGACAACATCTTCTTCCACAGTTTCGTCCATATATGCTCTCAAAATACTTTCTACAGGAATACTATCTCGTACTGCGTTCAAAATACATTCCTGAACAATGATTTCTAGTTCCCGGTTATGCTTTTGTACCTGTAAAGGTGGCACATTGGTTTCAAACAAATAGACATTAGTATATACTTTTCGCGCAACATGAATATAAATTTTATGTATAAAGTCGTCCAATTTAGGAATATGTATATCTATCTTTTTTTGATTTTTACCCACCCGTATAGCAGTAAGTAATTTCAACTGAATGATATGAATACATGCCACCAATTCTTCTAAATAAGAACAACCACTCTTTTTAATAATCCGCGTTTTTTCATCCGCAATCAATGTGGCATTCCATGAAGGAATACGGGTAATAAAGTTTTGGAAATTCATTAGATACTTGTCCATCTGTGCATTCTCTCGACACATTTTATAAGACTCGTCAAAAATAGACTTGAAACCCTCAATAATCAAAGGCGTCAAAATAACCAACAAACGTGCCCCCCATTCGTTTTTAGATTCGTGCAAAGAACTAACATTAAAGTCATCCATATTTGTCCAAATATACTTATAACAACCTTTTTAAACCACGCTTTTTCCGCACCTGCCGCGCGCCCCCCCCCCCCCTTTTTTTCCAATTTTTGTCTACAAACATCTTTTGTCATTTAAAAATTTTTTAG
>Ga0136644_10000468_pt1 | contig 32223 bp, 31 predicted proteins | sample C_130820_EF_Meta_FD_94780 | JGI IMG/M metagenome (GOLD analysis project Ga0136644, IMG submission 94780) | Freshwater microbial communities from Lake Croche, Canada to study carbon cycling - C_130820_EF_MetaG (v2) (version 2) | ecosystem: Environmental > Aquatic > Freshwater > Lake | place...
TATGTGAAATAAAAATGCTATGCATAAATTCTTCTATTACTCCATAAAGTGCTATAATGCTGTTTTATAGAGTGTTTTTCTCTATCTTGAATATGTCCGTGATAACTTTTAAGAATAGGAATATTGTTATAATATATTATTTTGTAATTACTATCATTATTAATTTCTTCGTGTTTTAAGTCAACTATTTGGTCATTAACAGAAATAAAACTAGTTAACAACTGTGGTCCAGTTGGACATAATGGATTTGAACCATAAAACCTATTCTTTACATTTTCAACAATTCTTCTAATAGCTTTAAATAATAAAAGATTTCCAGGTTTGCAAACCATTAATGCATTATATATACCTACACCATCAGCGTCCATTACTAAGTGTTCGTTTTCACATAAATTAATAAACTTAAAACCATTTAAAGGGGCATATTTAATATCTAAGTAAATACCTCCTTTAATGAAAAGAATACAATAACGCCACAAGTCAGATTTATAAGCACCAGGAATTAACCTATCATATGTTTCTAGAACATCTGGTTTAAAAAATGTTTTAATAAATTCACGAGAATCATTATCATCAAATAAATAATGGTTAAATCTTGGATTAAGTTTTTTAATTTTTTTTACAGCTTCAAACATTAAAAGAGGTAGTGCCTTTGTATGCCATGTTTGAAAAATATTTTGCGGAATAATAAGGTTATAAGATGATTTAATAGGATATGGAACCATTAATGATTTATTTATTTCGATGTATTTGTTAGGTTTTCTTTTTTTTAAGTTAAAATTATGCATAATATATTATAATATTATATTTTAGCAATAAAATATCTTTCATAATCGGTTTTTGTTTCAAAGAAAAATGTTAAGGGACCATCATTATTATTCCCAGTAGAAAGTTTGACCTTGAAATATTTATCTTCATCAATGCTTCCGACTTTATGATTATTATAACAAATTCCATTCAAAGCATTTCTAATACTTGAACCTGTTTGACCTGACGTATAAAACCCTTTTTTAACAATTTTATTATTTTCTCTTAATTTAGTTTTAAATTCATAATATCCAGATGTTTCTTTATTATTATTATATTTTTTAAGTATAACAGGAGTTGTTATTTCATTTTCATTAAACAATTCGTCGTAATACATTTTATATATTTATAAAATGTATCTTTATATTATTTTTTATAACATTTATGTTGAAAAAAATACCCCAAATTTCTAGCAGTTTCTTCGTCTATACCTTCATTAACCCTTAACCTATGAATAATAGGTTGGTTATATAATAAATGCTTATATTTAGGTTGGTCAAATAGAGCTGATAATACGATTTCTTCTGGAAATATTGATAAAAATGGAAGTCCTAATTTAACCATATTATAATATTCTTGAATTAATTCTTGTATAATGCTTGATTTCATATTTAATCCAAAAATAATAGTTTGGATATAATAAGCACTTTCAGTATTAAATTTTGTTAGTTTTTTCAATAAATCGATAGTTTGCGAAAAACACATTTTATAATATTGATTTTCACTATTAACAGTATAAAATAATGTTTCATCATTTTCTAAAACATCAAATAAACTTTGTGGATTATTTAAACAATAACAAGCAGAATCAATCCAAATAACTTTATCAAAACCCAAATTTTGTGCTTCTAACATAGCAAATATTTTAAAACAATATGGAACACCAGCGTATTTCATTTCGGTTCCAGTAGGATTTGGAAACCCGCCATTAATTAAATATAAATAACCATTATATCCAGACTTTTCTAATGAACCAATAATTTTCTGTGATGCTTTATATCTAGTGTCAGAATCACTAATATTGTTTTTTATAATATCGTGAGAGAATGGAGTGCAACAAACAAAACAGTTTTTATTATTTTCACGATTACCAATTTTGTATAATTTTTTATTTGGAATTTTATTAAATGAAATATCTATAATTTTCTGTTTCAACGATTTTGAACATCTATATTTGAAATCATTAAAATCGAAATATTCATCAATTGGTGGAAAATATTCATTTAAAATATTGTCTATATTTTTATTGGATAACTGTTGTTGAATATTTATATAATCGTCAATCGTATATATAAGTTTATCTGGTATATTCAATAAAAAAGGGTTTTCAGTATTTTCCATTCTGAATTATATGAATAAATATATTTAAATATTTTTTCGTTCATTAATTTTATTTTGAATTATTTCAAATATTTTTTTTTCCAAATAATCTATTTTAGATTTCATAATTTCTTTTTCTCTCAATAATTCATTAATCATTCTATATTGTTCTTGAAATTTCATTTCATATCTTCGTATAATAGGACTATTTTGCATTTCTAGCATTTTTGCTTTATGTTCATCTTCCATTTGTTGTTTTTTTTGAATAATTTTTTTAACTTCTTCTAAAACATCAGGTTTATTTTCTAATCTTCCAGGTTCATAGTTGATTAATAATGGTTCTAATCTATTAAATAAAAATTCTTTTATGTCATCTTGTTTTATAAAATCGTCGACTGATTTATCAGATAACTTTACATAAGGATTATTTTCATTATATTTTGGAAGTAGAATTTTTTTGTCTAATGAATTATGAATATGTGAAAAAACCAGAATTGTTTTAGTTGTATCTAATTGAATTAAAGGTTCATTATAGTTATTCAAAAAATGTTTTTCTTCTGCGAGTAAAGCATTTTCATCATATTTATATTTTGTTAAATATTCTTTTTTAAAAGCAAAGGTAGCAGCTGTTGCGTGAAATTCGCCATAAGGACCAAACTTATACATTTTATCTAAATCTTTGAAGTAGATATGCATTACGCTGGAACCCGCAATAAGAAATGATGGATTTTTAGTCAGCATTTCAACAGCGTGAGAGACCCTATTAGGTGGATAGTAATCATCATCATCCATATAAACGATTATATCTCCGTTAGATTTTTCGTGCATTAAATTTCTTTTTTTACCTAAACTCATTTTTTCATCGTATTTGTAATATTTAACTTGTGGAATATTAATTACTAATTCTTCTATTTTGTCTGTTCCGTCATCAATTATAATCCATTCCATTCTATCTTTTGGATAAGTTTGATGGTTAAAACATTTTATAGTCATTTCATAAAATGGTCTTCTATTATAAGTTGGAGTGCATACACTTATAAATGGTAGATTTTTATTTTTATTTTTATTTTTATTTTTATTGGTTTCATTTTTTCCCATTATTATTATTATTATTTTTATTATTATTTTTATATCTTATTTGTATAAAATAGTTATTTTACTGAGTGAAGGCGAAAATGTTCTTTAAGTAGTTTCTTTATATATAAGGTTTAAATTTTGGGTTCAGAAACCTTGGACACAGAAACCTTATTCTCAGCAACTTTTGGTTCGGAAACCTTGGAGACAGAAACCTTGGACACAGAGTCTATTCTCTTACTTCTTCTTTTTGTAGAATTATTTAATTCATCTAATTCATTCAATATTCCATTATTTATAATCTCAATTTGTGGTTTAATAAAAGACATTATCCATTCAAACCACGTTTGTTTTTTTTCAACACCATATTTGGTTCCGTTGAAATCATTTATTATACATTTCTTTAAAGCTGTATTATATGTAGTTAATCCAGGTGTGCTATTATTGTTTAACAAAACCGTTTTTTTATAAATTTCAGGATAAAACATATAAATAAAAATACAGGCAATTATAGAAATTAATAATCCGTAGTTACCTATACTTATATATGCATCTATTATTACGAAAAAAGATATAATATACATTAAAATATTCATTCTATTTTTCAAAAAATTTGTAATTAAATTATAAAATGTGTATTTTTCTTTATTAGAATTTGAAACTTCCCCAACTAAAAATAAAGGTAAAAAGAATGATTTGAAACTAACTATTAGTAAAAAAAATGGTATTAATGGTATCATAAAAGAAAATAATAACAACAACATAAATGCTATATTTACAAAAAATATGAATAAAAATGGATTATACCAATTTTTAAATATAGCACCTTTTTCATATTCCCATTTAACTAATTTTTCTTTAAGTTCAATATTATTAATAAAAACTTGTTTACCATTTTCATCCATAACATTTTCTATTTTAAATTCTTTTTTACTGCTAAATAACAAATATAGTTCAAAAAAATATAAATAAACAAAGTATACAGAATTAATAATACCTATAATAAATACTATTAAAAGAAAAATTAATGGAAGTAAAAATACGATTACACTATCACTACACGTTTGATTAATTACATTAAAAATATTATTATACATACTAAAAGAATTAGAAAATAATTTGCTTTGTATTGTTGCAATATAAATGTAGAAAGGATTGGTATTTTCCATATATTTCCAAGTTTTCAAATACTTTAATCCTAATGAACTATTATTAATAATATTAATATTTTTAGTATAAGGAAATGTTATTTTTGTTGATTTGACCTCATAATTGCCGTTGTTATTTGATTTCATTACATCAACATTAATATCTATTTTATTTATTTCAGATTTATTAATATCATAAGGTTGACAATTTACATCAGTTGGAATTATATTTGATTGAGAAACTTTGGTATTATAAAGAATAGCTAATCCAATAAAAATTAGTAAGAAAAGATTGAATATTTGAATAAATAAACTTTTAAAAAAAGATGAAGTTGGAAGTTTGTCACTCGATTTATTATCAATAGTTGAATTATCTTGATTTGGTTCTTGTATAGGTTCTTGTGTGGGTTCAGTAGTCATAATATAATAAAATGATATAAAAATTTTTATATAGTCTCGCTAAAAAGTAATGATAAAAAAGTAATGATAAAAAAATAATGATAAAAAAGTAATGATAAAAAAGTAATATTTTCTATTCAAATTATATGAAAGTAATTTTATTATTTATTTCAATAATTTTATTTGTAATAATTATTAATTATGGAGACTATCTGGTTAAAAAGAATTATATCAGAGAATGTTTTGTTGATAATAGTAATAGTAATAGTAATAATTGCGATATATTCAATTATAATACAATAATAAGTGTAGATGACCAATATAGTAGTTCAGTAGATATGCCTATAAATACAACGTATAGTTGTAAAAATTTTTGTGGTCCCCAAGCTAGATGTTCATTAACAGGACAACAATGCACTAGTGATATTGACTGCTATGGTTGTAAGAATACAAAATCAAAAAAAGGAAAAGTTAGAACAGGAAAGGAAATTTTAGGATGGAATGAAGCAGGTAAATTGACGAATAGTTTTACTCCAAGATATTCTGTTTTGACTACTGATATTGGGTCAAAAGCAAAATTGTATAATGAAAAGAATATAAAACCGCCAGAATATTTCAAAGGTGTAGACCAATGGAAAGATAGTTTTAATACTGGAAACGAATTGTATGATAAACGATATAATCCAAGTATTGGAACTCTGCCTTTTCTACCGAGTTATCCAACGAGATATACGTTAAGTGGTGAATTTGTGGATAATGGTCCATTAGCATCAAATGCTTATTTATAATTATAATTGTTCTTTAAGTAGCATATTGAAGAGCACAATTTCCACCAATAAATGCTATCATATTAATTCGCTCTTCAAATACAATTAGATTGAAATTGTAATCATAAATTCTCCAAGTCGGTTTATTTACTCCTACAATATTTCCAGTTTGTGGGTCGCATATAGATAAAGATTGTGCTAATGGGTCAACTGGCGGTGTAATCGTATTCATTTCAAATTGAATATTTGTAAATCTGCTCATATTCATAGCACCTGTCGGTTGTAAATTGAAAGGGGATGTATCCAAACAAAAGTTATAAATATATAAACCATCAGGTGCGTTTCCAGTTGTTCTTGTGTATTTTTCTATATAATTATATACTCCTGCTGCTTGTTCATTCTCTCTATAAATTCCATCTAAAAGAAAACCCATACTAATTAATATATCTTTCACATTTTCCAGATTATAATTTCCTGTAATCATCCAACCCGTTAATTGTCCGTTTGTATTTACACCAGGACCAATATAAACAGTTGTTCCATCTCTGGTTATAGTATAAGTTCCATCTGTTGGTGCTTGTATCAAATCGTTCGGCATATATCTATAAGGCCAGTTAGTGTAATTACTCCATTCATTTCTTAAATTGACATCACTCCGCTGCATATAAAACATATAACTCGTCACCATACCGATTGAATCTAAATCTATTTTATTTGAACCAGTAACATTATAAAATATTTTCTCTCTGACTTGTTTAAATAGATATTTTTGTTCGTGTAAAGCAAATACTCTGGATTCTTCATTAGATAAAAAACAATAAGTGCAATTTAAATGAATATCCGCATTCCATAAGGTTCTAGTATCAGTATAAGAATTTATTGATAGGTCAACATCTGGTGGTGTTTGTAAAAAACGATAAAATTGCATATAATATTGATTAAAATTTGGACATACATAAGGAAAGTTATTAGTATAATCAAATACATCTCTTATTTGGAACAATTCTTGTATTGGTCTCATAGTTATATTGATATGTAGCTCGTTGTATTGAAGTGAAATAAGTGGAAAAGCCATTTGAGATTTTAAGTTGAACCAAGAATTTAATGGAATATATAGTATTCTACCGCGAATAGATGGTTCAGCACCAGATTGACTTGTAGTATAATATGAGTTTGGATAAGAATTAATGCGTGTTCCAGAGTTTCCAGGATTATATAATTCAGGAACGTGTCCAATCATTTTTTCAAACAATTCTTTCTTTTGATTAGAAAAGTCCCTCTGAACCATCGCAAGTAAATAAGCACCCGAAAACTCTTGTAATATTTGATTTCCACAGGTAACTTCAATTTTTGAAATCATTTGAGCACCAATATATTCAATCCATTTAAATTCATACGGAACCCATTTACCTCCATTATAATAAGTAGATGTAGTATCAGAAACTGGTGGTAAAATACCACTCCAAATATTAGGTAATTCAACGGATAAATAACAATCCATTAAGAGGTCGGCATATCTAGGTATTTTAAATTTAAAATATGATTCTTCTGATAAACGAAGGGTTTTTGAACCTTCAAAATCAATCCTGAATTTTTGCATACCAAAGTTAGTATATTTTGCGTATGTTGATTTAAAAAAAGTTTTTGAAGGATTACCGTTTAATATTATATTTTGTTGTCCTTCTGAAACCAGTTGCATTAACCCACCAGCCATATCTATTATAACTTATACGTATATATTATTTAACTATTAAAATAAAAAAATAATATATTATAATAAAGATATGAAAACAAATGTAAATGATTTAATGGCTAAAACCACAAAATTATTATCATCATCGTATATAAAAGATAATATTATTATATATGGTTTAGCGTGTATTATATTATTAATTTTAATTATAGCAATTTTATATTTATTGTATATGTTAAATTTGAATTCGAGAGAATGTAATTTAATGAATAGTTTGTATTCAGTATTAGATAAAAATATTAAAAACCTGAATGATACAGATGATGACTGTGGTTTAACCTTGAAAGATTATTATATTAATACAGCTTATAATTGTTGTAGTGGTGGTTCTTATAAGAATGACTATGTAAATACTTGTATTCTAAAAAATATCTTAAAACAAGGTGTTCGTGGTTTAGATTTTGAGATTTATTCAATTGATGATAATCCAGTTGTGGCAACTTCTACTGTGGAAAATTATAATGTTAAAGAAACATTTAATTATGTGAATTTTAGTGATGTTATGAATGTAATTGTAAATAATGGATTTAGTCCAAGTTATTCGCCAAATTACGAAGACCCAATATTTTTGCATTTACGAATTATGAGTTCTAATCAACAAATGTATTCAAATTTTGCTCAATTATTTAAACAATATCAAAATCGTTATTTATTAGGACCACAATATAGTTATGAATATAGCACTTGTAATAATAATAATAGTAATTGTGTATCAAATAATTTAGGAAATGTAAAATTAATTTCTTTGAAAGGTAAAGTTATTATTATTGTTGATAAAATAAATAATGATTTTATTGATAATCAAAATTTTTATGAATTTGTAAATATGACAAGTAATTCTATGTTTATGAGAGCGTTAAATTATTATGATGTCAAATTTACACCAGATATGAACGAACTTCAAGAATTTAATAAAAAAAATATGACGATTTGTATGCCCGATAAAGGTATAACACCAGACAATCCGAGTGCTTTAATTTCAAGGGCGTTAGGATGTCAAATGACTGCTATGAGGTATCAATCATTCGATACAAATTTACAAGAAAATATAGCATTTTTTGATAAAACAGGATATGCATTTGCTTTAAAACCAGAAAATTTAAGATATAAAGAAATAACTATTGAAGAAACCCCTCCAAATAATCCATTATTGAATTTTCAAACAAGAACGACATCAAGTGATTTCTACAATTTTTCAACTTAAAGAGTTCCTTGGATTAATATATTTATTTTTTAACTTAAAGAGTTCCTTGGATTAATATATTTATTTTTTAACTTAAAGAACATCATTAAAAATATTTCAATATATATATATATGAAAAACAAAATTTGTGATAGTAAAATGAATTTTGAAGAATGTGAATTAGCAATATTAAGAAGTGCTGTAGATAAAACACAGCAAAACATCGGTGAAAAAACTGTTAATTCGCCTATTGTTATTAAAATAATTCAAATTCTTGAAAATTTTTTAAAAAACAAAAAACTAGTTTGTTATGGAGGAACTGCAATTAACTCTATACTACCAGAAAAAGATAAATTTTATAATAAAAATACTGAATTACCTGATTATGATTTTTTCTCTCAAAATGCTTTAAATGATGCAATAGAATTGTGTGATATTTATTTTAAAGAAGGATTTGACGAGGTTGAAGGAAAATCTGGGGTTCATCACGGAACATATAAAGTTTTTGTAAATTTTATACCAATAGCAGATATTACTTATATTCATAAAGACATATTTAATGCTATCAAAAAAGATAGTATTAATATAGATGGAATATTATTTGCACCACCTAACTATTTACGTATGTCGATGTTTTTAGAATTATCTAGACCACAAGGTGATATAAGTCGTTGGGAAAAAGTATTGAAAAGGTTAATCTTATTAAATAATAATTATCCATTAGTTGGAAACAATTGTAAGACTGTTAATTTCCAGAGAAAATTGTTCAATAATAATATTAATGAAGATTTAATTTTCAATACAGTTAAAAATTCATTAATAAAACAAGGAGTAGTTTTCTTCGGTGGATATGCTTTATCGTTGTATTCACGATATATGCCTACATATTTAAAAACCAAATTGAAGAAATACCCAGATTTTGATGTATTATCAGAAGAACCTCAAAAGGTTTCTCAAATTATTAAACAAAGATTGAAAGATATTGGAGTTAATAATGTAAAAATTATTACAAAACCATCTATTGGAGAGATAATAGCAAAACATTATGAAGTAATGATTGGTGTTGATACAATATTATTTATATATGAACCCTTAGCGTGTCATAGTTATAATACTGTAAAACTAGATTATAATTATATAAAAATCGCCACAATTGATACTATGTTAAGTTTTTATTTGGCGTTTTTATATTCTGGTAGAAATTATTATGATACAAATAGAATACTTTGTATAGCTGAATATTTATTTTTTCTTCAACAACATAACAGATTAAAACAATCTGGATTATTAAAAAGATTTACTGATAGTTGTTTTGGACATCAAGAAACTATTGAAGAAATTAGAGAGAACAAATCTATTAAATTTATGGAACTTAAAACAAAAAAAAATACTAAGGAATATAATGAATATTTTTTCAAATATAGACCAGTTGATAATAAAAAAGAAAAGAAAGAAAAGAAAGAAAATAAAACAAAGAAAACAAATAAAGAAAACCCTAAAACAAGAAAAAGAGGAAGAGGAAGAGGTGGATTGTTTATTTAGTTTTTTTTAATTTAAAAATATATATTTAAATATAATTAATGGAAGAATGCGATTTTTATTGTTTATCATATAAAAATCCAGAGAGAAAACAATCTATGGAAAATAGATTTAAACAGTTAGGAATTAATGCCTTTATATCTGATGGTGTTAGTTTTGATGATCCCAGAATAAAAAATAGTAAAGGTTATAAAAGAACTCTATCTTTTACTTTTGGACATTTAGATTTAATTAAAGATTTTTATTTTTTGTCAGATAAAGAGTATGGCGTAATATGTGAGGACGATATATTTATTAGAAAAGATTTTGTAAAACAATTGCCGATAATTATACAAAATTTCAAAAAAATGAAATTAGATGTTTTACTTCTTGGTTATTTATTGAATTATAATATAAATTTTCAACTTAAAGAAACAGAATTTAACAAAGAAGAACATCCTTTTGATTATTATTCATTTCCTGATAATTTTTGGGGTGCTCAGAGTTATATAATTTCTAAAAAACACGCAAATTATTTAATCAAAAAATTTTCATATCCATATAGTGAGTTAAGTATTGAAAACAAAAAATTAAAACCATTTAATGCGGATTGGTGTTTCACTAAGGAAGGAAATCGGGCTTTAATATATCCACCTATTTGTATTGAAGATGGAAAAACAATTTACGAAGACTCATCTCAACAAATTTTTCACGATAGTTGTCACAAATTTTGTTATAAAGAAAATATATTTTATGACTAAATTAGATTTGTCATAATCTTATATATTAAATAATATAAAACACTAAATAATACACTCATAAAACCATAACCATATATATTTGTATTTCCATCTTTGAAAAATAATATCGGAAAATATTTATATAACATTTTTTTAAATATTGGTAATTGAAATAGAAAAAACAATACTCCTATTAAAAGTGGTATTTGTATCTCATCATACAAATTATCTAAGTTATTTGTTCTATTTACATTTTTATTATATGAATTAATTATATCATTTGTATCTTCATCTGTTTTAATATAATCATTATTTTGTGAAGGTGGAATATAATTTGGTTGAACCTCGGGGTCTTGTGTATATTGATTTGTATTTGTGGGTATATCTCTACTCTGCAATTGTGTAATACCATTTACTGATGCCTGTTGAATTCCTGAAATTATTTGGTTAATCGTCGTTTGGTCTAATGCTAAACCATTTTGTTCTATATTATTTTTTTCATTTATATTTAAATTAACATTACCACCATTATTTGCAGGTTCTGCTGGTAAATCAAAAATTGAAGTAGTATCGCTCATTTTATAATATTATTAAAGAATGTCAAATAATATTATTTACGCAAACAATCTGAAAACGGTTCTTTAAGTTATTTAATCTCTAAACAGATATTATTCTTAAATTTTTATCGCATTTTGTTGGAACTTGATTATATTTATAACATTTATTATCATATTTATAAATTTTACCATTTATTTCATCACTTGGTGGAAGTTTATAAATATAACATTTCTTATCTTTACATACTTCACGAAAAACACACGACAAACCCAATCCTAAAATTATACTCATTACATATTTCCCTGATTGTGAATGGACAAATTTTGAGAGATGCATTTTATATAATATATAAATATTAAATTTGAATTGGAACACTTTTTATTAAAGAACTATCACTTGGACACGAAACCTCTGTTTGTTGATAAATAAAACAATTTTCTGCGTTGTCTTTATACTGAACTTTACCAATTGTTTCTGGTCCTGGATAAACATATATCGTTTTTGTGTCTGGACCAATCATATATACAAAAAATAACCCTACCGCTAAACTAATTAAGAATACCTTGATAGATATATATTGAAGCATCTATATATTTTATATATATATATATATATTTATTCTTCTTCTTCGATATTTTCTTTTTCTTCTTCTTCGATATTTTCTTTTTCTTCTTCTTCAATATTTCCTTTTACCTTTTTCACTGTCTTCTTTCTTTCTTTTTTTTCTTTTGGTTCCTTATCTTTTTTTTCTTTTGGTTCCTTATCTTTTTTTTCTTTTGGTTCCTTATCTTTTTTTTCTTTTGTTCCTTTTGTTTTTGTTTTACTTTGTTCAGTATTATATATTATTACACCTACTTTTTCAGTAGATGTATCAAATTCTAACAAATCAACTGAATATTCAAATGGTGTTTGAATTAAATGATAAGTATTATCTTGATTATTATAATTATCTTCTCCATTTTTTTCAATACAACTATTAGAATACTTTTTATTCATTATTTCTTTATTCATAGGAACTATATTTTTTATATATGACTCTACTACATTTTTGATTAATGCAATATTATTTGTATTATTATAATCTTTACATAACTGCTTTATTTCAACTATTTCAATATTTAAATCGGTTTCTAATTTATTTAATTCATTTATCCTCTCTTCATTATAAACAATATTATTATATAGTTGATTTGAATATTCATATAATTCTATATCGTTATTTATATCATTATAAATTTTTTCATAATTTTCTATAACTTTATCACTAGATACATAACCAAAAATTTCATTATTTTTTTCTATTATTATTTTATTTTTATTTTCACTTATATCATTTTTAGAACTTAAAATATCATCTCTTAAATTTGTAAAAATACCCAATTTTATTTTAATATTTAAACCACAAGGGTTCGTTTTATCACCACATAAAGCACCTATATTTCTATTTTCATTTTCATCAATAACATTAAAAAAATCTGTTCCAACTGGTCGTTTACAAGATACACATTTAAATTTTAATTTAGAAAATTCCTTCCTTTTTTCCTTCCAACTTCCACTAGCTTTTATAATTTTTTTCTTTTCCTCATTTATTTTTTCATCATATTTATTTTTTAATTTATAATAATTATCTAATGATTCCTTACTCATAATATTATATATTATATTATTATTTTTACTTTTTATAAATTAAGTCATACTCATTATCCCATTGGGGTAGTCCTGTAATCAATTGTTGTTCACCTATTAATTTAGATTGTTGATAATTTTTTATTTTTGATAAAATATAATGATGTTTCTCTTTATTTTTTATATCTTTTTCTAATGGTGTTAATTTCCCTTTATATTTCAATAATAAAATTAACCCTAAAATTAAAAAAAATCCAATAAATAATGAAATATTTAATATAATATTGTTATAAATATTTTTATATTCCCTACATTGCTTTAATGTTTCATTTAAGAAATATTTTACACCTGGTTCAATTAAGTATGGTGTTTTTTCTTCATAATTCATATTAAATACTTTTATTATATTACATTAAATTATACATAATATCTATATGGACCCCACTTATATTTCAATACTATTTTTTTTACTAACAACAATTCTTTATTATATGTATAAACCTAAACAAACACTCAATGATATTGAGAGTGATTCATCTGAATTTATTAAGAAAAATTATTTATATTTATTAATTTATTTTTTAGTTGTTATTTTATCACAATTTTTTATAAATTCAAGCATTATTATTAATAAATGTGGCGGAAGTATTTCTAAAAATATTGCTACAAGTGCTTTAATGACATTTATTCCTTGGGTTTTTATTTTTGGTTCATTAACACTGATATTAATCGCATTTCCTGGGTTTAAGTCTGCTTTTTCAAATGTTATCGGTTATTTTTCTGTTTCAAGTAAAGCAAATGAAATTTTAGCAAAATTATTAGTAAATAATGACATCCAAAAAGAAATAGATAACGAACATATTTCAACAGAAAAGAAACAGGAACTACAAAGTGCCGCAGAAGCAATAATTAAATTATGCGGAAATGTTTCAATTATGATAAATCAAATTGTGCCTGAAAATTTTATACAATATTGGGATTTGTTAAAACCATTAATAAAACAAAAATATATTGCTGGGGATGCCTCTGGCGAATTATTGGATTTAAAACAACAATTATTAAATTTAGTTATTACGAGAGATAATATTGGTGAAGGTTTATGGTATTTTTATACAGGATTACTTTTAATTTCAATAGTTCAATATAAAATTGTATCAAGACCGTGTGTTGTAGACCCACAAACTATGGCTGAGAACCATCAAAAGTTTTTAGAACAAGAAAACGCAACACTTAATCAACCTGATACACAGGCTTACGCTACTTAGAGTTAGAAGAGATATGGATGATGTATGTAATAAAATACAAATACATAACATAAAATTCCTAAAATTATTGACATCAACCATATAGGAAAAATTGTTTTATTTCTATAACCTATTCCAAATTCACGAATACTTCCATCTTTATTATACAAAAAACTAGGTTTTCCAAATTGAATTAAAAAAAATATCGTTAAAAATAATATTATACTTATAAATGTTGGGTTTTTTTTAATAAATTCTGGGTTCATTATATATATTTTTATACATTTTATAAATATTAAAATATATCGGTATTTTATGTTGAATCAATTTATTATTATGTTGTTGGGTTTATTTGTGGGACTATATAGCACTACTGTTGGTGGTGTTGCAGCTTCTGCTATAATGACATATATTTTTATACATTTCAAAATTATTGATCCTTATGATAAAATAATTGGAACACTTTTATTTATTAGTATGTTTCCAATTGGGTTATCTGGATTATACGAATATTACAAAAGAAAACATATCGATTATTCTAGTGGTTTAATTTTACTTTTTTCTATTTCAATCGGAATGTTTCTTGGTTCTAAATATAATTTTATTTTTGAAAAAATATATGGTATTGAATTTATAACAAATTATAAATATTTATTTAATTCTATATGTTTTGGTATAATAAGTATCTTATATTTATTTGAATATCGTAATTCACTTATAAAAAAGTAGTTCTTTAAATCCTTTTATTAAATATATTGTCTCACGGGATACATTCTTTTTTTCAAATTTCATCAATAATAATCTGTCTCTGCATAATCAAACTCTATTGAACCATCAAAATTTCCTCTTCCATCTCTGAAATCTTCATCATAATCCGCCATATCATAAACATCATCGTCTATTTCTCTATTCATTAATTGTTCTTCATTATAATCATCCATATATTGTTCAATATTTCTGTTATTTACATTATTATCTCTCCTTAAAATATTTTCTATATTTATATTTTCTTCCTCATTATTATTATCATCAAATTCTTCTTCAATATTATTTGTTATTATTGTTCTAAAATCTTCTAAATCCTGTATCTCCTCGTCGTATACATTTTTATCATATTGTGTTAATCCTTTCTGCAAACCTTTATTCCATAATCCTAATTTATTTACTTTTAAAGCTGTATCTACTTGCCTTTCCGCATTTGTTAATGCTTTCAAACGGTCTGTTACTTTATTTTTCTCCTTTTCTTTGAGTTTAAATATATCATCCATTATTTTATCATAACTTATATCAATCTTGCTTTTACTTTCATTCATTATATTCAAGAAAACAGTTAATAACTCTGCTATCTTGTTTTTTAACTCTTTTGTATTTCCTATATTCAAATAATATCTGCTATTATCTCTTTCACCCATTAAAAATTGTTCATTTTCATTTTCATTTTCATTTTCATTTTCATTTTCATTTTCTAATTCATCATTTATTGGAAATTCAAGGTTCAACATATTATTGTCATCTGTCAAATTTATATAATTTGTAATTACTTGTAAAAAATAATTCTCGTAAAGTAAAAAATTTATTGTTTTATCAAATATTGAATTTGTTACTTTATCTTTATATTCTATACTACTAAAACAAGGCGTATTATTTACTAGAAGTAATATATTTTTTGACTTATTAATTACATTCGATAATATCTTTGTTATCTTTTTATCATCATAAAACTTTACTAAACTATTATAATAATCTTTGATAAATTTCTTAATATCACCGTAATGATTTACAGATAACTCTAAATATTTCGGCAATTCTATATCACTAAAATTCACCTTATTCAATATTATATTCGGAAAAATCCTTATAAAATTATCTATATATGACTTCATAAAATTTATAGCATTATAAGTTCCATAATCTGAAATATTATAATTATTATTTCTCTCACTACTCCAATTCATCAAATTTTCTAAATTTCTTTTTAATTTTCTCTCTTCATTATTTGAAATATTCGCATAACTACTTATAAACTCTATTAATTGTGATTTCATAGAATTATTTGTTTTTAATAAATAATTTTTTAGAGAACGTATCTCCGCCGTTTCTTCTTTTATTTCAATATCAAATGAACTATTTGTAATATTTTCTATATTTTGAAGTAAAACCTTTGGTATAAAACTATCATCATCCGAATTACTAATCGTTTCAACTGTTTCTTTCAACTTCTCCAACGGTGTTATTATATAATTATTATTTTCTATATGAATTATGTTTTGCCTACTTACAATCTGTAAAAGTCTTAACATATTTTCATTACTATATTGTCTTCCATCATTTTTCAACTTTTGTATTTTTTCACTAATCGAATCATTTATATTAAATATGTTTAATTTTGGCTTACTACTACAAACTGACATCAACTCATCATTCAAAATTATATTTGATTGAAATTTACATAGACTAATAAATGCTCTGTATATTATTTCTTCACTAAATTCATTACTTATATCTGGATATATATTTTTCGTGCTTTCCTTTGAAAATAAAAATGGTGATTTTATATAATCGTTTATATCACATATAACATTTGATAAATATGAAACTGTATTGATATACTCTGTTATATTACTATCATCCTTCTCAAAATATTTAATCACTTCAATACTATTATCTGTTGAATTACAACAAGAATTCTCCAAAAAAGGTTCATTTGATGAATTCTTTAAATTCAAACTCTTTTTATTTAAAATATGCTGGATTTTTTCTTGAATGTATAGAGAGAAAAATATAATCTTCGACTTTACAATTAATATTTTTTCATTCTGCTTTTCTGAACCAAAATTTATATCATTTGATAATTGATTGATAAATTCTTTTGAAACATTTGATAATTTATTGATTTTTATTTGTCTTAATGGTGGGAGAAATTCATTCCAATTATTCAAATCATATTCTTTTGGTATTTGCTTATTTGGATTAATTAACAAATATTCGGTTTTTTCTTTAAATTTTCCTTTTACATCATTATCATCTAAAAAATATTTTTCTATAAAAACCTTGATTTTCTTTGATATATCATCCTCTTTACTTCTTGATAAAACCGACCAAGGTTCAGTTGAACTCTTTATTTTAAATATTACACACGCTAAATAATTTAAAGCCGACAAATCACCGCTTCCATCAAAAGGAAACCCATCAAATGAACGAACACAACCTGGAAAAGTTTTTCTCGTTTTTATTGATGGAATACTTATTTGAACGCCTATTAAAAAAGAACTAAACGTTAAATACAATATATTCAAATTATGAATTTGTTTATAACTCGGAATATTTTTTCCGCTTTTTGAGTATTCCTCTATTTTCTTCTTATAATCAACCTCTTTCGGCATAGCTATCGGCAGAATATTATTCATTATTTTTATCATAAAATCTCGTTGTTCCTCAATATTTATACCCATAAATTCCGATAAAGACGTAATTATATTTGACGCTGTTCTTGACTCTAATGATGTATAATCCACCTTTTTTTCACTTTTATTTATTGCTATATCTTGTTCAATTATTTCTCTCGTTATATTTCTAAAACCTTCATCATTATATCCTTCATCATAATCAAATTCTATTGCTCTTATAACATAACCACTATGTTTATCCACCCAGTTATCACCATCATCACTTATTGTTCCTATCGATGCACATATCTCATCCATTAATTTAATATAATTATTTTGATTTTCTATAAAACAAGACGCCAACTTATAGATAAATGACGGCAATAATTTTGTATTTGTTTTTACACAGTATAACCAATTCACATCCTCATCATTCGAATTATACGCTTCTCTTGTAAATGTTATAGTAAAACGAATTATATCATTCTGTTTTTTCACAAAATCTGCCTGTCCTAATATTAAATCTCTCAATTTTAAATATGGTGATAACTCTTGAACAATTGTTTCCTTATTATAATCCTCTATTCCAAGATTATATTGATACATATTATTCTTGTAATTTTTTTTGATTTCTATTTCAGTTAATTTATTTATTATATTAGAATAATAATCATATTTTTTATTTATTTCTCTATCTAATACCTCTTTTGATTCTCTATAATTTTTATCAAATTGATTTATTATATTATTTAACGCATCTTTTGTTATTTTCTTTTTATTTAAATCTAATGATTCACATTTCGTATTATAATCATTCTCTATATCTATACAATTTTTCTGAAAATTACATAATATATCATTACTATTTAAAAACTTGTATTTATCTGTATCTTCATCAGGTTCCCATCTATTTTCATTTCTCTTATAATATTTCATTTTTTCATCCCCTACTGAGTATAATAACGCTATATTTCCCTCTACTACTTTTCTAAAACCACTTATTAATGTATCTGCTATTTTTAACGCTTCGTCGTGTTGATAATTATGTTTCACTTCTAATTGACTTACTACATAATCGTAAAAATCATCTTTTGACATACTAATTTTATTTTTTTCGTAATTTTTATCATTTTCTTCAACTAATCCATAATTCGTATTATCAAATTTCTTATCAAAATATATTGTTTTTCCATTATCTTCCATTAACTCATCCAAATTTTGATATTCTTTTGCTATTACATAATTTTTACAATTGTTTTTGCTATTTAAATCTATTATTTCATTCTCAATCGCATCTTCTTGTAAATTTAATATTTTTGAAATATCTTCTGAAATCATTAACCTCATATTTTTTATTGAACACGCATAATTAAACATTCTTCCATTATCTTTCAATAGTATCCTTCTCAATAATCCCGTATTTGTTATCGCATCATTATTTTCTATATTATAAACATTATAAAAGTTATTTAAAATATTCTTGTTTGAATAAAATATACTTTTTAAAGCTGTAAAATTCTGTTTTTCACCTATTCCTATATCTATCTTTTTCAATATATTAAATATATTTTTATTTGCTATAAACTTCCTATTATAGTTTGAAATTTCTTCATACAAAAATTTATTTATTTCTTTATATTGCATATATGATAAATCATTTGTATAAATTAAAAAAGGTTCCAAATAACTAACAACATCTACAAATGATAACTTATCTTTAATGTATTTTTTTATTAGATTAAATAACACCCTCGTTTTTGGTATTATTACATTTATAAATTTTTTATATGTTTCTTCTTGTGTATATAACCCTTCTAATCCTACATCTAAATTTAATCTATAATTTTTAATATTATTGAAATAATTATCTTTTTCAAAAGTTAAATTTGTATTTAAATTTTCAATATCTATATTATTTATTTTTGTATTTTCTTTTAATAATTTCCAATAATTTAAAAATGTAAAATTCAAGTTTGATTTATCATAAATATTTGTTCCTGGAAGATTTATACGAGAGAAACGGACCGTTGGTTCTGGTAATGTTATAAATGATTTTAATTCTATATTATCTGATGGTGTTGCATTTATTCTTTTTGAATATAACTTACCACCTACTTTACTTGTTGTTTCTAATCTAGATAATCCAGTATTATATTTTTCCATTAAAAATCTTTTATTATTAAACGTATCTTTTGTGTTTTTATCTCCTGTTGTTAATGTAGATGTTTCAAAATTTCCTAAATTATCAATTATTACATTCAATTCATTATTTACTTCTTTTTTATAAATAATATCTCCTGATTTTTCGTTATTTACTTCTTCAAAAGGGGTAAAATATTTATTTATTTCTTTTAAAAATGTTTCATAATTATTTTCTTCTTCTGATGAATTACTTGTTTTATAATCTTGTATAATATCATCTAATCTTTCATCCACAGGTTTAAAACTTATATCTATTATATTTGTTCCATCTATTTTTTCGTAACTATCTGAAATGTCTGATGTATATATATTTTTTGTATTTTTCGCAACAGGTATCATCCAATATAACAGTTTATCGAATTTTAACATATAATTTGTTAATGGTTTATAATCAACCCCTTTGATAAATGAACCAATTATATTTCCGTTTTCATCAAAAGTTGAAAATTCACTTCGTAATTCTTTATATCTATCAATCATAATATGAATATTATTTAATACACTTTTTGTTCTTTTTGTATTTGAAATTTTTGATAATAATTCATTCAATAAATCGTTCGTTTGTGTTTCTATATCAAATCTTTTTTGAGATACATCAACATTTATTAATTGTTTTATTGGTTCATATTCTCTTCCGAAAAAAACCTCATCTGCACGGATAATATATTCTTTCGTTTTATTTTTTATTTCTTTTAGAGGTTTTGTATAATTATCTTCTAATTCTAAATCATAGAATTGTTCTTCTTCTCCTTCTTTTCTTTCTTCTTCTCCTTCTTTTCTTTCTTCTTCTCCTTCTTTTTCACTTTCTTCTTCTCCTTCTTTTTCTCCTTCTCTTTCTTTTTCTTCTTCTCCTTCTTTTTCTCCTTCTCTTTCTTTTTCTCCTTCTCTTTCTTTTTCTTCTTCTCCTTCTTTTTCTCCTTCTCTTTCTTTTTCTCCTTCTTTTTCTTTTTCTTTTTCTCTTTCTTTTTCTCTTTCTTTTTCTCCTTCTCTCTCAATATTCTTTTTGGGTTTAGTTCTTATTTCAATAGATTGAATTTGTAAATCATCAGGTATTCCTTTATATCCAAAATTTAAATATATAATTTGATTATCTGGGAAAGTTTTAACTTCTATCATATCTTCCTGTAATTTTGTAATTTCACCTGTTAAAGTAAAAGGCATATCTCCGCTAAAATAAATATTTATCCAAGTTTTCGGTAATAAATTATTTTGTAAACAAAACCCTCGTTTTTCATTTCTAAATAAAAGGTCTATTCTTGTAACAGTTTTTGGAATAATTAAATCATCGTTAATTTTTAAATGAACAACATTTAAATCGTTAATTTCAATTAATTTAATTAATTTGTTATCAATATAATCTATTAAAAAATTATGATTATGTAATGTATCATTCGTTGGGTCTTCAATATGTATAATATCACCTAACATTAAAGTTATTATTTTTTCATTTTGTTTTTTTAATGACATAATACTATATTTATAGTAGAAATTTATAATTTAAAGACTTATTAATAATTTATTATAAATAAAAATGAATTTAGAACCATTTTTTGAAATCGGTAACATAAATGGGTTTAATGAATTTATTACAGAAACATTTAAAACAGATAAATTTATAATGAAAAAATCAATTGATAGTAATAATAATAAATATAAAATTGTTTCATATAATAAAAGTTTATTGTCAAATGACTTAATATCTACAAATGGGTTAATTCGTTCTGTTGTAATAAATAAAAACAATAAAATTGTATCATTTGCTCCACCTAAATCTATACCATTAAATGATTTTATTAAAAATGAGCCAGAAAAAAAAGAATATATAATTGCAGAAGAATTTATTGAAGGAACTATGATTAATTTATTTTGGATTGAAAGTGATAATGTTGATAATGGTTATTGGGAATTATCTACAAGAAGTTGTGTTGGTGCAAATAGTAGTTTTTATAAAACAGAAGAAAATTTAACATTTCGTGATATGTTTATGGAAACAATAAAATTATTAAATTTTAATTTGAACAATTTAAATAATCGCTACTCATATAGTTTTGTTTTACAGCATCCAAAAAATCGTATTGTTGTTCCATTTGAGACCCCATCCTTATATTTAGTTTCAATTTATCAGATTTTCAATAATACTAATAATAAACAACATATAGTTCAAATTAATATGCTAGATATTAGAGAGAAATACGAATGGGTATTAAAAGGTATTAAATTTCCACAAATTTACAAATGGAATAATTATACTGATTTAATATATAAATATGCTTCTATGAACACCTCTTATAAAATATTAGGCGTGGTTATTCACAACTTATCGAATGGAACCAGAACAAAAATTAGAAATCCCAATTATGAAATCGTTCGTAATTTAAGAGGAAATCAACCAAAATTACAATATCAATATTTAAAATTAAGAAAAGAAGAAAAAGTAAAACAGTTTTTAACATATTATCCTGAATATAAAGATGATTTCGCTTTTTTCAGAGTTTGTCTTCATAATTTTACTTCAACCTTATACAAGAATTATATTTCTTGTTATATTAAAAAGGAACAACCATTAATTGAATTTCCACAGAATTTTAGAACACACATGTTTAATATTCATCAATTTTATATTAAAGAATTTAAACAGATTAATTTGAAAATTACATATTCTTTTGTTATTAGTTTTGTAAATGAATTACCAATTAATTTATTGTTACATTCATTAAATTTTTCATTAAAAAAAATAAACACCGATTTGATTACTTCAAATAATACTGAGGACTATTTGATTATTTAATCGTAAAATTTATGAAAATTCATTATATAATAAAATATAATGAATTGTATATTTTATTATATATTTAATGATGAAAAATATATTGATATTTTTTACCTATTTTTAGAAAGTATATTTATTTTTGGAAATTTGAATGATAATACTCATATATTGGTTTATACATGTACAAAATTTATGAATATAATTAAAGAAAGCCATTTGTTTAATGATGAAAAAATAAAATTTGAAATAAATGATAATAATGAAACATTTGAATTACTTAATTTAAAATCTATCTCAAATTATGATAAAATACTTTGTTTAGGTTCATTTGTTTTAGTAAAAGACGACATTAATAAAGTATTTAATTTTTCACAAGAGGACGACACTTCTATAATTTATTTGGAAGATAATTATAATGATGAATGTGGAATATTATTATTCAAAAATTGTGAAAAAAATAATATATCTAATACAAAGTTTTTAAATTCACTTGTCGCAAATAATGACTATAATATTCATAGTGATAAAGTAATACATCGTTTTTTAGCACAAACAAGTGATTATGAAAATATGAGTAATTTTTTAAATAATATTAAAGAATTTACAACTTCAAACAATATTAATAAAGCAAAGAAATATATTAATGATTATTTAATACCCATTATTAACAATTGTAATGAATTATTAGAAGGAAATATTTTTATGTTTCACGAATCAACCGTATATAATGATGGTTTTTTAAATAAATCAAGAAATATTAGTGATTTATTATTAAATAAAAATATTAAAAATGTTATGGAAATTGGGTTTAATGCTGGGTTCTCCACATTATTAATGCTTTTAACTAATCCTAATATGAGTATTATGTGTTTTGATTTAGGAGAACATAAATATACTTTACCTTGTTATGAAAAATTAAAAGAAACATTTGGTAATAGAATAAATATAATAATTGGTGATAGCACGAAAACAATAAAAAATATTAATGATACTTATGATTTAATACATATAGACGGGGGTCATACAACAAAAGTCGCAAATTGTGATATTATAAATTCAATTAGATTATCTAAACAAGGAACAATATTAATAATGGATGATTACAATTCCGATAATTTACATAAATTATGGGATAGTTATATAGATAATTATGATTTAAAATCATTAAATATTAAATTACATAATACACAAGACCACGATATTAAATATATTCTGAAATAGTTATTTATAAGAATTCATTATATTATATAATAAAATATAATGAACTGTATATTTTATTCCATATTTAATAATGAAAAATATATTGATATTTTTTACCTATTTTTAGAAAGTATATTTATTTATGGAAATTTAAATGATACAATCCATATATTAGTTTATACATCTACAAAATTTATGAATATAATTAAAGAAAGTCATTTATTTAATGATGAAAAAATAAAATTTGAAATAAATGATAATAATAATGATAAAAAAACTATTTCAATATTCAACTTATTTAATTTACAATCTATATCTAGTTATGAAAAAATACTTTATTTAAATACCGATATTTTAGTAAAAGATGATATTAATAAAGTATTTGATTTTTTAGAGGAGGACGAAGAAAACTATGATAATATAGCTTCACTTACAAGCGAAATATTATTATTCAAAAATAGTGAAAAAATAAATATATCTAATATTTTTAAATATAATAATAAGTTTTTAAATTCATCTATTGTAAATAAAGTTATTCATAATTTTACAAGACAGTATAACGATTATGATTCTAAAATTGAAAATATGAATATTTTATTAAATAATCTTAAAGATTTTACAATTACAAACAATATTCATAAAACGATGGAATATATTAATCACTATTTATTACCGATTATTCATAACTCAGGAGAACTACTAGAAGGAAATATTTTTATGAATCATTTAACAACTATATATAATAATAATATAATAGTTAAAGCAAAAAATATTAGTAATATATTATTAAATAAAAATATTAAAAATGTTATGGAAATCGGATTTAATTCTGGATTTTCTACATTATTAATGCTTTTAACTAATCCCACGATGAATATTACTTGTTTTGATTTAGGAGAACATAAATATACTTTACCTTGTTATGAAAAATTAAAAGAAACATTTGGCGATAGAATAAATATAATAATTGGTGATAGTATTGAAACATTAAAAAATATTAATGAGAATTATGATTTAATACACATAGATGGTTGTCACACAACAGAAGTAGCAAATATTGATATTACAAACTCAATTAGACTATCAAAAAATAGAACAATATTAATAATGGATGATTATAATATTGGTCATTTACATAAATTATGGGATAGTTATATACGTAATTATAGTTTAAAATCATTAAATATTAATTTATATAATACAGAACTCCACGATATTAAATATATTCTAAAATTTATCTGAAATAGATTGAAATACTTTTATCGATTCTATAATACAAATTTTTAAATTTTGTTTAATTATGGATTTATCTATTGATTCTTTATAAGCAACTCTTATAATACTATCGGTATCGTGTGGATGCATTTTTTTAAAACCACAATATGATAGTATTTTCAAATCTTCAAAGAATTTAGAATATAACATATATTCAATTGTTTTTCCAATAGTATAATCTTCATTTTCTAAAATAATATCATAACTATTTTTCATAGTATTTTCGGAAACTAATATTTTCAATTCATCTGTTTCCATCGAATTATCCAATAGATTCAATTTATCAATTAATATAGAACAAGCTTTCTTTACAATATCTTTATTTTCATAAACGCCGACTGACTCTACAATAAAGTCAAAACTATTTTGTTTTACAATTCTTCTACCTTCCAATAATTTCCAATTTTCTCTTTCAAATTGTATATCATCTTTACTTAATCCTTGGTCTTTCCATTTTTGGGTGTTCTTTTCTAATTCTTTTTCAATATTTACATTATCTAAGGTATAACCATAAGAGCAAGTTGAAACTACATTAAACATATAATCTTTTTTAGCAGTTGATATTGAAAACTCACAAGTAAAATGTAGTTTTTCACCGACAATTTCTTCTGAAATTCTTGGTCTTAATCTTGCAAAATCTATATAAGTATTAGTTATTTGATTTTTAGGAAATATTGATTCATTATCTTTTTCATTTAAATATTTGTTTGTTTGTATATTTTTTACCTTAAAATTCTCAGTAGTAACAAATTGAATTGTGTCTGTTAAATTTTCTACATTTACTTCTAATAAATAATTTTCTAATGGAGTATCAAGGTCTTTTATATGTATCGGAATACAACTCAATCGTTGTTTTAATATTTCATTATTTAATCTAGATGTATTTACTATAAACTTAGATTTATTTTCAATATAAGGAGTTGTTTTAAATACTACTGTTGGAATATCAGATAATATGGTTCTTCTAACCGCATTTGCTAAACTTACATTCACCCCACTTAATGTAAATGTAAGTATTCCGTTCTTTTCATCAATTTTATTAACGACTGGTTGCATTTTATTATATATAATATTATCTCTTTATTAATTTATCACTTTATTAATTTATTTAAATCAATTTTTTTTTAAATAAAATAAGTTAAAAGAATAATTCAATAAACTAAATATAAATTAATGACTTCAATTATTTATTATTCTAATTTTTGCGAACATTCTAAAAAACTCTTACAATCTTTATCAAAAACGAAAGTTAATCAAAATATACATTTTATTTGTATAGATAAAAGAATTAAAGAAAAAGATGACATTTATATTATACTAGAAAATGGACAGAAAATTATTATGCCTAAAAATGTTGTAAAAGTCCCAGCACTTTTATTATTGAACGATAATTATAAAGTTTTATATGGAGATAATATTTATCAATATATTAAACCACAACAAGAACAAATTACTAAGATTTCTACAAATAATAATATGGAACCCTCTGCTTTTTCTTTAGGGAATTATGGATTTGGTGGAGTATGTTCAGATAATTTCAGTTTTTTAGATATGAATAGTGAATCTTTGCAAGCAAGCGGTGATGGAGGATTGAGACAAATGCATAATTACGTTTCTTTGAATGATGAATTCAATATTAATACACCAAAAGATGATTATAACTATAAAGAAAATAAAATATCAGAAGATTTAACAATTGAACAGTTGCAACAACAGAGAGAACAGGATTTCAATTCTTTAAGTCAAAAAAGAATTTAATATATGACCCTTTAACTTTTCATCCATTTTATATAATAATAAATTATTACTTAAACATAATATAATTATTTATTTATTTATGTCAGCAGGTAGTCAAAACTTTTTAACCGTATTCAATAATCAACTAACTCAATTTATGGATGACATCGTTACAATTCTGCCGAATAACCCAGATATTTTAACCGCAAAAAATTCAATATCATTAATTAGAAAAACAAATCCTAAATTAATTATTGTTATTTGGAATGAACGAATTTCCAGCAAATATAGAAGTCAAATTGAAAACGGTGATATTGACTTTCTTATAAATAAGGATTATTCAAACGATTTAGCATCAAATGAACATATCTCAAAAATTCTTTCTGTTATTGAAGGATTGAGAGAGCCCATTAAAAATATGACTCCTGAAAATAGAACCAAAGCTATTAAATATATTCAAAATTTGACGAAATTATCTGACTTATATTTTCAGAAATAAATAAATAGAATTTAGTTTGATTTAAAAAAATAACTTTATATCAAACATATATGTATAAAACGGAGATTAATGAAAAATCTACTGAGGAATTCAGGAAAATAATTACTGATTTTATTAATGATATTTCAAATACTTTTCCTGAATATAAAGATATTATTAGTAAATGGTGGAAAAAAACTGATTTTTCATATATTAAAGACAATTCTGAACGTATTTTAAATGAAGAAGTTGAAAATCTTGAAAATATGGATAATATATTCAAATATTGTTTGAAATTTTATCCTGAAAGGTTCTTTGATATTATTTATCAAAATGAAGATATTTTTTCAAATGGTTCAACTGTAAATACTGATTTTTTACCTGGATTAAGTTTCAAAATTTTATGGCAGTGTAATGATATTACAGAGAACACTAGAAGCACTATTTGGAAGTATTTACAATTAATATTACTATCTTTAATCGGTTCTATTAAAAACAAAGAAACTTTTGGAGATGCTGTAAAAATGTTTGAAAATGTTGATGAAAATGATTTTAAAAATAAATTAGAACAATCATTAGAAAAATTACACGATGTTTTCAATAATCTTAAAAATTTTGAAAATAACACAGATAATAATAAGAATGATGATAGTGATATTGATATGAAAAATATGGGTGGTGTTAATCTAAATGATATTAATATGGATAATCTACCATCACCTGATGATGTTCATAAACATATTAAAGGTATGTTAGATGGTAAACTAGGAAAATTAGCAAGTGAAATTGCTGAGGAAGTTTCTGAATCATTCAGTTTAGATATGGAAAATATTACAGATACCAAGGATATTTTTCAAAGTTTATTCAAAGACCCTGGAAAGTTAATGAGTTTAGTTAAAAATGTAGGGAATAAATTAGAAAGTAAAATTAAATCTGGTGATATTAATGAAAGCGAACTCTTTAACGAAGCTACTGAAATTATAAATAAAATGAAAAGTATTCCTTGTATGGATAATATTCAAAATATGATTAATCAAATGGGATTAAAAACAAATATTCCTGGATTTATGAATAATGATATTAAACCTAATGAAGATGCAATTAACAGAAGTATGAAACATAAGAAATTCAAAGAAAACATTAAACGTAAATTAGAAATGAAAGAAATGCAAAAATTGTTGGAACAAACTTCTCAAATTTCAAATACAAATTATAATCCTATTTCAGATGAAGAATTAATTTCTATTTTTAGTGAAAAATCTAAAATTAAGAAAAAAACTAAATAATACAAACTTGTATAAATTTTAAGTAATATTATATATATAATGATAATCCCATTCTGGTCAAATGATTTTACAATTTTATTCAACAAAGATTATATATTTGAATTATGGCCTTCTAATAAAATGACTTATGAACAAAAATTAAATTCTATTACTAGACTTATTGTTTTATTAACTATTTTAGGATTTATTTTTACTATGAACATTAAATTATTATTTATCGGTATTATAACTATTTCAGTAATTTTTGTATTATTCAATATAAGTAAAAATAATCATACAAAAGAAAGTTTTGAAAATAACGATAATAGTAAATGTGAAAATCTATTAGATAATAAAGGTGTAATTATTAATCCTGAAACATTACAACAACATTTAAAAACAGATTTTAAAACAACAAATTATAAAAATCCATTTTCTAATGTTCTATTAACTGATATTGGTGATGACCCTTTAAGAAACGCAGCACCACCAGCATTCAATCCAGTTGTTTATGAAGACATCACTAAATCTGTTAAAAAAATGGTTCAAAATCTTAATCCAGATATTAAAAATACTAATAAACAATTATTCGGTGATTTAGGAGAAAATTTTTACTTAGACCAGTCAAATCGTAATTTTTATTCAACTGCAAATACTCGTGTTGCGAATGACCAAGGTGCCTTTGCTCAATTCTTATACGGAGATATGCCCAGTTGCAGAGATGGTAATGCTTTTGCTTGTGTTCAAGATAATATACGATATAACTTATACTAAAAAAAAATTGAAATGAAAAAGTATATTGAAAAACTATTTAAAGAACTATTTAAAGAACCAGGCAAAATATATTGAAAAACTATTTAAAGAACCAGGCAAAGTATATTGAAAAACTATTTAAAGAACTAGGCAAAGTATATTTAAGAAAATGAACCAAATTGAAGTTAATAATTTTACTCCCAATTTATATATTAATTCTGTTAGTAATAGATTCACTAAACAACTATTATTAGAATGTTTTCAGGAATTAAACTTTGGTAAAATTAACAATATTATATTGAAAAAGGATAAATTTACTAAAAATTCAAGTTTTAATGATGTCTATATTTATTTTGATAATTGGAATATTGAATATACTGAATATATTAGATATTTATTGAAAAAAGATAAACATATTATTATTCAATATGAAAATACTACAAATTGGATTGTAAAAGCGATGAATAATAATAACTAATAATTCTTTATAATATCTTCTGGATTTTTAGAATAAATTGTTCTTTTCTTTTATAAAATTATTGTTATGTATATGTTTTTCTATGTTAAACCCATTTTCAGTATATCCAACAAAAGATTTATCTGTTTCATGCATATATGGTGGGTCTAGATATACAAAATCATTATGTATTGAAATCACAACATTCAAATATTACATTTTCTATCACTCTCTTCAAATCTATTCTTTATTTTGGTTGGAAATATAAAAAATAATGTTTATTATATATATTATGGCTTTTGTAACTAATTATATGTTTGATAATATGAGTAGAATAGGTTCTGATAGTTGTTATCAGGACCAAGTTACTATTCAAAATATTAACTCTTGTAATTATTCATTACAAAATTATTATCTAAACGACTGCTCTATGAAACAACCCCTTTATTTAGCAACCAGCCAACCTGGAATTATGGTTGATGGTGGTTATGGCTCTGGCGCAAATGGTTGTAATATTGATAATAGTTCTAAATTATTATTAGGTGGTTTGAATACTCATCCAAGATGTAAAATTGATTTATTTCAACGCCCATTCGCAACTGTTCCATATTTAGGTCGTGGTTCAGTATGTCCTAATATGGAATCTCAACTACAACAAGGCGAATTATTAACAAATAAGAAAAGTGTTAATAGATTACCTGAAAAAAGTTATTTAAAATATTCTAATACACCTTTATTGAGTGATATTAAAGACCGTGTCACTAATCCTCATTATTGTGTTGAAAGTGTCGCTTCTGATGGTTGGGTTCGTGGTGGTGTTCCTTCAAGAGAATTAACTCGTGACCGTAATGTGTAAAAAAATACATAATTTATTATTATTATTATTCAAATGTATAATAATAAATTGATATGCACATATATTTTTTATAATAAATCATTATTCGAATATAACCCAATTTCTCTCAATTATATTAAAGAGAGAAATATTGATAATGATGATATTCCTGATTCCGATTTACAATCATTTTCTGATTTATTGTATCGAAACGAATTAATTGAAGCCTTTCTTTTAAACGACTTTGATGAAACTTTAATTAATACTAAAATTACAGAATTGTATAATCTTATTAATTTAGAATTAACCGATAATCATTTTAAAAAAGAATTTAAAGAAACCTTAACCATTCTATCTTCTAAATTTTTTTCTGATGATTTATTTTTAGGATTTATTTCATTATTCTCATATCAATTATTTCATATTACCCACTTATGCATCTCTGATTTTTTATTAACCAAAACATTCAATCAAAATAATATTGATTTTTTAAAAAAAAATATTAATCTATTTTTTTAATAGAATTATATTATATAAATGGCGTCAACTAGAAATATTAATACTAGGGGAAATTATTATTTAGAAAATAAACAATATAACGAGTCTGAAAAATACATTTTATATAAAAATTCACAACACGGCGAAGCATATAACACAACACTTCCTGGTAATGGATTAAACCCTGCTAGAATCCCTCTTAATAAATTATCGCATAATCCTATTGAAATTGAATCATTCTTATTTGGTATTAATTCTACTAACTTAGTTTTCGAACAACCTATATTTAATCCTCAAATTAAACATTTAAATACAACTAATATATTTCAAAAACCAACTGTTATTATGCCTTTACCATTAGTTATTGAAAATAATAGACCACATCCTTTATAATTTATTTTAGTATTTTAGTATATTTAATTTTACTTACATTATATATATATTATGAGTAGTAATATTTTGTCGACAAATATTCAGAGTGAGAATATTATTACTAATAATTTAACTGTATTGACTATTAACGGCGTTCCAATTAGTCAAATTATTAAATCACCTCGTTATGTCCCTTGTCACGGATGTGATGATGAATTTTTTCCTGATGTATGCGAAGGTATTGAGGGTTGTAGTGATAATGTTGAAATTGACCCTTGTGATTGTTTAGTAGAACCATATTATCCTGTTGGACCAAAAGGGGATACTGGTGATACTGGTGCAACTGGTGATACGGGATACACAGGTGCTACAGGAGCAACAGGAGATACAGGACCAACGGGAACAACAGGTGCTACGGGAGATACAGGAGCAACAGGTGCAACAGGAGATACAGGAGCAACAGGCGCAACAGGAGATACAGGAGCAACAGGAGATACAGGAGCAACAGGCGCAACAGGAGATACAGGAGCAACAGGTTCCACTGGTTCAACGGGAGCAACAGGTGCAACAGGTGCAACAGGAGCAACAGGTTCCACAGGAGCAACTGGTTCAACAGGAGCAACAGGTTCCACAGGTTCTACGGGAGCAACAGGTTCAACAGGTGCAACTGGTTCAACAGGTTCAACGGGAGCAACAGGAGCAACAGGAGATACAGGTTCAACGGGAGCAACGGGAGCAACGGGAGCAACAGGAGCAACAGGAGCAACAGGTTCCACAGGAGCAACTGGTTCCACAGGTTCAACAGGTTCAACGGGAGCAACAGGTTCAACAGGAGCAACAGGAGCAACAGGTTCCACA
>Ga0136644_10000469_pt1 | contig 32142 bp, 30 predicted proteins | sample C_130820_EF_Meta_FD_94780 | JGI IMG/M metagenome (GOLD analysis project Ga0136644, IMG submission 94780) | Freshwater microbial communities from Lake Croche, Canada to study carbon cycling - C_130820_EF_MetaG (v2) (version 2) | ecosystem: Environmental > Aquatic > Freshwater > Lake | place...
AGGAGCAACACCGCCAGGGCATCCCAGGGCGGTGCTTGTCGGGCACGTAGCGACCTCACCCACCAGGTGAATAGATGCAGGGGGTCATCGCCGTGTTTATGCATCCGTTTTTTGAGTGCCATGAAGCGGTCAACTGCGGTTTCTAGGCCAAGTGCAGTGGCTCGCGAAGAGTGGGCCGCGCTCGCCTACAGCGTGTCAAAGGCCGGGCGCGTGGCAGGCGCCACTGGCAGGCAGAAATAAAAGCTGCTGCCAACGCCTACTTCGCTTTCTGCCCAGACTCGCCCACCATGGCGCTCCACGATGCGCTGCACCAAGGCCAAGCCAATACCGGTGCCCTCGAACTCGCGCGCGTTGTGTAGGCGTTGAAACACACCAAATAACCGGCTCGCCGCCTGTGCGTCAAAACCAATGCCGTTGTCGCGTACGAAAAACGTCTGCTCGTCGTCGGTAGCGGGTAGGCAGCCGATGCGGATGTGCGTCACGGGCTGATGGCGCGTGTACTTCACCGCGTTGTCTAGCAGGTTAGACCAGACCTCACGCAGCAACACCGCGTCGCCACGCACAGTGGGCAAGTCGCCAATTTGCCACTCAATGAGGCGCTGGCCCGAGTGGGCTTGTAGCATGGCTTGCAGGCCGTGCACCACGCTGTCAAAGTCCACCACGCTGCGGTTTACTGTGGCGCGCCCTAAGCGGGAGAAACTGAGCAGGCCGTCTATCAGTTGACTCATGGTTTGTGCCGCCTGGGTGATCGTGCCCAGGTACTTCAGCGCCGTCTCATCCAGGGCTTCGGGGGGGCAGTGCCCTTTGAGCAGCTCAATAAAGCCGGTGATATGCCGCAACGGCGCGCGCAGATCGTGCGATACCGAGTACGAGAACGCCTCCAAGTCTCTATTGGCCGCCTCTAGCTCGCGCGTGCGGTCTTTCACGCGCTGCTCCAGCTCGGCCTGCAGGTTCAATTGCATGTCTTCGGCGCGCTTGATCTCACTCATGTCGTGCATGATGTGCGAAAAACCGCGCAGTTGGCCGTCGTCGTCACGTAAAGCCGTGATCACGGCATGGGCCCACAGACGCGAGCCATCTTTGCGATAAGCCCAGCCGCGCCGCTCACTTTGGCCACGGGCGCGCGCGATGCGCAGCAGGCGGTCCGCGCTTTGGCGACTGGTTTCGTCTTCCATGCAAAACATGCTGAAGTGCTGCCCCATCACGTCGCCAGGTGGACAGCAATGCAGACGCTCTGCGCTCACAGTCCAGTCGCAGATCAGTCCGTCCATATCGAGGAAGTAAATGCAGTAATCCTCCACACCGTCGGCCATCAAGCGTAGGCGCTCCTCGCTTTCGTACAACTGACGGGCTTGATGTTGGATCACACCGTCTAGTTCATCGCTTGAACCCCTCAACTCGCCGGACCCCCGACGCAGCCCAGTCACGTCGCGGCTCCACAAAAAGTACCCCACTACCAGGCCGTTGCGAATGTCGGGTACGAGCCGCTGTTGCAAGCGGCGGCTGTGGTTGCGCACCACTTCGGCACTCTCCATGCTGCATGCTTGGCCAGTCAGCACAGCCTGCACAGATTCCTGCATGCTCGCATGTAGCGAAGGATCCAGCGCCTCGGCCATGGCGCAGCCACGCAACTGCTGAAAGGAGCGGGACCGAGTAGCGGCAAAGGCGCGGTTGGCGTAACGCAGCCGCGATTCGCCATCCCAATACGATAAAGGCTCGGGAAATTGATCCGCCAGCGCCTGCAACAAAGGCCAATCGGGCTGGTCTTGTTGCCCCAGCTTGCGTGCAGAAATGTCCACCAAACTGACTTGCACGCACGCCGGTCGGCCCCAGGCGTCTCGCTGCATCACCGCGTTCACCAGCGTGTCTAGCGTCACGCCATTACCCAACAGACGTAACTCCAGGTCGCTGAGCCGACCCTGGCGCATCAGCGTGCGCCAGGGGTGTAGCAGCGCGCGCCGCTGTACCGGCCCCAGCAGCCTGCGCCAGTGCAGGCGCCCCAGCACCTCTTGCCGGGTGTAAGCCAGCCAGCGCAAAGCGGTGTCGTTGCAATCGATCAAGCGCCCGCGCGCATCCAACACCACATAGCCGCAGGCGGTGTGGCCTTTTAGGTCGCTAATCGGCAGCGAACGCGCCAGCAAATCCTGGTAGGCCACCAGGGTCTGCTGCCTGTCTAAGCGTGCCTGTCGCAGTTCAAGCTGCAAGTGCTCAATGCGCTGGCGCAAACGCTCCTCGTCCACCCGAGTCGGCCCCAGTTCCGTTTGGAGCGCGGGTAGGCTGCCTTTGGGCTCGCCCTCGGGTTTGTCCGAAGGGGATGCTGACGATTCGTGATGGCTGAGCATGTTGGGTTCCGCTAGGTCGGTCGCGGGCAGGAACCGCGTCTATGCCCTGATTTTGTTCCGGCCCACGCGGCACCCGCAAGACCGCTTAGGCGCGAAAAAGAGCCGTGTTGGGGCAGTAGATTTGATTTGACGCAGCGGAACAACCCCCTAGCTGGCCCCGCTGTGCGGTGCGGCGGTCTGTCCCACCATGTTTTCTATATGGTTGGGGACAGAGCTTGCCCCGCTGTGCGGTGCGGCGGTCTGTCCCACCATGTTTTCTATATGGTTGGGGACAGAGCTTGCCCCGCTGCGCGGTGCGGCGGTCTGCCCCACAATGTTCATAGACTAGCGTGCATTTGTGCCGCTGGGGTGTCTAGGCTGGGGATGGAGGCTTGCAGGTCTGACCAGGTGTTGCGCAGGTCGGCGCTGCATCCGGTTTGGACTTTATTCAGGGCGCGGGCATAGACGTAGTTGCGAAAGTTGTCCGAGCTGCGCATGATGAGGTAGGTCTCGCGGTCTTGCTCGCTTAAGGGGGCGGTGTGCACGCGGTCTAGGCGCATGCGCACTCGGTTGAGTTCGGTTTCGCTCAAAAAGCCGCACAGGCGGGCGGCGGTGGCGATACTGTGCACGGTACCGGCTTCGGTTACCGCCGCACTCACCGGCGCGGTCTGCGCCTGCGCGTGCATGATGGCCCCCAGCGATGCGAAGGATAGAGCCAGCGCGAATCGCTTGGCGCGGTGCGCCGACCGTGTGGAATGCTGGAACATGGTGGAGACTCCTTCAAAACCGGTGAATCTTTAACGCTGCCTGCAGCGGGTTACCATTCCTGCTGTAGTTGTGTTGTCGGCAGCGTTGAGGCCAACTTAAGCTTTTTTTCTACCCACTGCGATAGGGTTCCACGCTGGCGTCATGCGCTGGAGCCCAAAACGGGCTAGTTGGTCTGCCTGCTTTTTGCGTCGTCTGCTGTTGTGGCCCCCTTACCCGCCAGGCGGTGCGCCAAGGGCCTGTTTGGGGCCTCGACCATGCGGCGCACGCTGTCGTGGGCTTTATCAGGCTTTAAATGCCCAACATGTATTTGCAAGATGTTTTGTTCAGCCAAGGTTTTGGCACGCGCCGCGTGTGCCTGGGGCTGATCCAGCTTGGCCACGTGAGCGTGGCCGGGCGGCTATGTACCGACCCGTACCAGGACTGCGACGTCAATGGTTTGCATTTCAGCGTGGATGGCGTGGCCTGGCCTTACGCGGCCAAGGCCTACTTGATGATGCACAAACCCCTGGGCCACGAATGTTCGCAAAAGCCCTCGCTCTGGCCCAGTGTGTACAGCCTGCTGCCCACGCCGTTGCGCCAGCGCCCCACACCCAGCGCCACACCTGGCGTGCAAGCCGTGGGGCGGCTGGATCAAGACACCACGGGTCTGCTGTTGTTCACAGATGACGGCCGCTTTATTCACCGTCTGAGCAGCCCGCGCCACCACGTGCCCAAGCTGTACGACGTGCAAACCCTGCACCCCGTGACCACGCCGCAGTGTCAGCGCCTGCTCGACGGCGTGGTGTTAGACGACTCGCCCACACCGGTGCGCGCGCTGGCCTGTGTCGCCACAGGCAGCCACAGCCTGCAACTGAGCTTGGGTGAAGGCAAATACCATCAGGTCAAGCGCATGTTGGCCGCTGTGGGCAATCGGGTGCAAGCGCTGCACCGCAGCCGTATCGGTGACTTGGCACTGCCAGCCGACCTGGCGCCCGGTCAGTGGCGCTGGTTGAGCGCGGTGGATTTACAGCAGTTGGCGCACGCAAAGGTCTAGGGATGGTGTTCAAAACTCCGCGCGGCGCGAGTTTGGAACACCATCCATGGGTGCTCGTTTGCATGTTCCAATTCTGTACCGTGCTGCCCTGACACGTCCTCACACACGTCCTCAGGGGTGGTGCTGGTTAAACTCCCTCACCGTTCCACCTTCGCCACCCCCGGCGCCCCATCTGTGAAGCCATTGTTGTCCGCTGCGGTTTGTTGCCTGCTGTTGCAGCTCCTAGGGGGAGAGCTTGTTTCGGCCCGAGCGGCGGAGCAGGCCGCTGGTGCACCTTTGTTTGTGCTCAATTCGCTGGACGCGACGGTGAGTGTGATCGACCCCAAAACCATGACCGAGATCAAGCGGCTGCCCACCGGAAAGGAGCCGCACCACCTCTACTTGACGCCAGATGAAAAATCTCTGGTTGTGGCCAACGCGCTGAGCGATTCGCTCACCTTTTTAGACCCCCGCACGGCTGAGGTACAACGCGTGGTGCACGGCACGCTGGATCCTTACCAACTGCGCTTCTCACCTGACATGAAGTGGTTTGTGACCGCCGGCAACCGCCTCAACCATGTGGATATTTACCATTGGGACGGCAAAGACTTGCAGTTGGCCAAGCGCGTGGCCACCGGCAAGACGCCCAGTCATTTGTGGATCGACAGCCGCAGCAGCGTGGTGTATTCCACCATGCAAGACAGTGACGAACTGGTGGCCATTGATCTGGCCAGCCAAAGCCTGATGTGGCGCATCAAGACCGGCTCCTTGCCCGCCGACGTATATGGCCTGCCTGACGACAAGACCCTGCTCGTGGGCCTGACCGGCGGCACCGGTGTGGAGGTGTATGAGGTGCAGCCCCATGGCGCGCGCAAAACCGGTTTCATCCCCACGGGCGAGGGCGCGCACGCCTTTCGTGCGGCGGGCGATCAGCGCCATGTGTATGTGAGCAACCGTGTGGCCAATACGATTAGCAAAATCGACTTGCAAACCCTCAAAGTCGTGGCGACCTTGCCCGCGCCCAGCGGCCCCGATTGCATGGACGTGTCGGCCGATGGCAAATTGATTTATGTGGCCTCGCGCTGGGCACGCAAACTCACGGTTATTGATGTGCAAGCGGCCAAGGTGGTGCGCCAAGTCCCTGTCGGTAGGAGCCCCCATGGGGTATGGACACTCGACCACGCGCCGCGCTAGGCTGGCAGCGGGGCTGCTGCTGGCTAGCGCGCTGGCCTGGTGCCGTGCCTGCGAGCAGCCGGTTTATTTGAGCTTTGACACCGGCCATATGGCGGTGGCGCCGCTGGTGGCGCAGGTGCTGGCACGCCAGCAGGTGCGCGCCACTTTCTTTCTGGCTGACGAAAAAACCACCACGGGCGGCAGCGCGCTGGACGACCAGTGGGCGCCCTGGTGGAAGGCGCTGGCCCAACAAGGCCATGTATTTGGCTCGCACACCTGGAGCCACGCCTACTGGAGCGCCGATCTGCCCGCAGGCCGGTTTCGCATCCAGCCCAGCGCAGGCGCGGCCAGCGGCCAGGTGCAGACCTGGTCGTCAGAGCAGTATTGCGAACAGTTGCGGCAACCGGCCCGGCGTTTCTTGGAGATGACGGGGCAGCCGATGTCGGCGCTGTTTCGGGCACCCGGGGGCAAAACCTCGAACGCGCTGCTGGCGGCGGCGCGTGCTTGCGGCTTTGCCCATGTGCCGTGGAGCGCAGCGGGTTTTTTGGGCGACGAACTGCCCAGTGAGCGTTTCCCGAATCTGGCCTTGCTGCAACGCGCCTTGCGCGATATCCGAGCGGGCGATATCTTGCTGGCGCACCTGGGTATTTGGTCGCGCCGCGACGCCTGGGCACCGGCGGTGCTGGAGCCGCTCATCGTGGGTCTGAAGCAGCGCGGCCTGTGTTTTCAAACGCTGGACCAACACCCTGCTTACCGTGATTGGGTGGCGGCACACCCGCTGCGGCTGGCTGCCTCAGTAACGCCTTGATTGGCTTGACGATGGACACCTGGAACGACTGGTTTGACCATGCCCAACAGGGGCTTTTTGAGGCCGTTTTGCAGCCGCTGATGTTTGCGCTGGGCTTGGGCAACTTGCTGGAAGACGGTTTTGCAGCGACCGCTTGGCTACTCGTGGGCCTGCTGCAAATAGCGGTGCTGGTGCTGCTTATCATGCCGCTGGAGCGCTGGCGGGCGGTAGAACCGGTGACAGACTGGGCCACCGTGCGCACCGATGTGCTCTACACCCTGATTCACCGTCTAGGCCTGTTCCGGCTGGCCATGTTTTTCACGCTCGAGCCGGTGTTTGACTGGTTTTTTGGTGCGCTGCGCGTGGCCGGCTGGGGTGCTTGGCAAATCGACCAAGTATGGCCGGGCGTAAGCGACCGGCCGGTGCTGAGTTTTCTGCTGTACCTGGTGGTGTTCGACTTCATCAACTACCTGGTGCACCGGGCCCAGCACCAGTCCAATGCGTGGTGGGCCTTGCATGCGCTGCATCATGCGCAGCGCCAGATGACGGTGTGGAGCGATAACCGCAACCACCTGTTGGACGATGTCATTCGCGACGCGGTGGTGGTCGTGCTCTCGCACCTAATTGGTGTGGCGCCGGGGCAGTTTATTGCGCTGGTGGCGCTCACCCAATTGAGCGAAAGCCTGCAACACGCCAACCTGCGCGTCAGCTTTGGCGCCATCGGCGAGCGCCTGTGGGTGAGTCCGCGTTTTCACCGCCTGCACCATGCGGTGGGCGTGGGCCACGAGTCGCACCCCCCGCTTGGGCCGCAGGCGCGCGGCGCGGCGCTGGGCGGTCATAACTTTGGCGTGCTGCTGCCGTGGTGGGACATGTTGCTGGGCAGCGCGCGCTTTGACGCCTTGTATGCGCCCACTGGCGTGCGCGACCAGGTGGAGCTGGGGCGTGACTACGGGCGCGGCTTTTGGTCGCAACAATGGCTGGGTGTGCAGCGCCTGCTGCGCCGCGCTTGAAGCGTCAAGAGGGCCTCGTCGCGTGAAGTTGTTGTTCGATTCTTTCTGGCGCGCGCTGCTGTATTGCTTCATGCCCCGGGTGATGCTGCTGTCAGCGCTGCCCTTGGCGCTGTTGGTGCTGCTGTCTTGGCTGTTGGCCTACTTTTACTGGCAAAGCGCGGTGGAAGCCGTGCGCCAGGCACTGGACGCTTACACTGAATTGGCTTTCGTCTGGGCCTGGCTACAGCGTCTGGGCGCCCAGCGCCTGCAAAGCGTGATGGCGCCGCTGCTGGTGGTGCTGGTGGCGACCCCCTTACTGGTACTCAGCGCCTTGCTGGTGGCGGCCTTGTTCATGACCCCCGCGCTGGCTGCCCTGGTGGCGAAGCGCCGCTTTGCCCAACTGACCCGGTTGCGCGGCGGCTCTTTGGCCGCCGGACTGCTGTGGACGCTGGGCTCGGTGCTGGCCGCCTTGTTGATGCTGGTGGTATCGCTGCCGCTGTGGCTGGTGCCGCCCCTGGCCCTGTTGCTGCCGCCATTGATTTGGGGTTGGCTCACCTATCGGGTGATGGTGTATGACGTGCTGGCCGCGCACGCCAGCGTGAACGAGCGGCGCACGCTCATGCTCAGACACCGATTACCCCTGCTGCTGATGGGCGTTGCCAGCGGCTACCTGGGTCTGCTGCCTAGTCTGGTGTGGGCATCGGGCGCCCTGTTTGTAGCGGCCTTTGTGTTGCTGGTGCCCTTGGCCATCTGGGCTTACACCTGGGTGTTTGCCTTCTCGTCCCTGTGGTTTGCACATTACGCGTTGGCCGCGCTGGAGCAGCTACGTGCCACGCCGCCCGTGGCGGTTCTCAGTCAGCCCAACCTGGCAACCGAAGTCTTGCTACCCCCCGGAGAAAATTCTTGACTACCCACACTGCTTTTGGACTGCTCATCGTTGGCGATGAAATTTTGTCTGGCAAGCGCGCTGATAAGCACATGCCCCGCTTGATTGAGTTGTTGGCCCAGCGCGGCTTGCAATTGGCCTGGGCTGAGTATTTGGGCGACGACCCGGCGCGTATCACCGCAGCGCTGCGGCGTGCTTTTGCCAGTGGAGATGCGGTGTTCTCCTGCGGTGGCATTGGTGCCACGCCAGACGACCACACGCGCCAGTGCGCAGCCCGCGCGCTGGGTGTGGAGATGCTGCTGCACCCGCAGGCGGAAGCGCTGATCCGCGAGCGTATGCGCGACTTGGCTGCCGAGCAGGGGGTGCCTTACCAGCCCGACCATGCCGACAACGTACACCGGCTCAACATGGGCGTGTTTCCTCAGGGGGCGCGCATCATCCCCAACCCATACAACAAAATTGCTGGCTTTAGTTGCGAGGGGCCAGGGGGCGGAGCGGTGCATTTTGTGCCTGGCTTTCCAGTCATGGCTTGGCCCATGATGGCCTGGGTGCTGGATACGCACTATGCGCATTGCTTCCACCGTGTCGCGTATGTGGAGCAGTCGGTCATTGTGTTTGGTGCCATGGAGGCGGCGCTCACGCCCTTGATGGAGCGCATTGAGTCTGGCCACGCCGGTGTCAAAGTGTTCAGCCTGCCCAGTGTCGATCACCCCCAGTATGGGCGGCATATCGAGCTGGGTGTAAAAGGCGAGCCCGCCCAGGTTGGTGCGGCTTATCGCGATTTACTGCACGGATTGCACCGTGCCGAGGCAAAACTTGGCCCCGAGTTGGTGCGGCCCTGAGCGTGCATAGAAATGGTGCATCGCCGCAGAAAATGGGCCCGTGGTGCGGCACAAACTGGCGCGCGCGTGGCCCCATCGGGTGCGCGCCGGTGCACAATCACCGCCTGTGGCGTGTGCCATCCCGCGTGTGCCATTGTGCTTGGTGGCACAAAACCTGCATGGCTCACACACGCTTGAATCCCCACCGCATCATCCAACCAACCAGGAGCATTTGATGGCCAAGACCGTCGCCGACGTACTGAAGATCGTGAATGAAAACGAAGTCAAATTTGTGGACTTTCGTTTTACCGATACCCGTGGCAAAGAGCAGCATGTGACCGTTCCCGTGTCGCATTTCGATGAAGACAAATTTATCTCCGGCCATGCCTTTGACGGCTCATCCATTGCGGGCTGGAAAGGCATTGAAGCCTCTGACATGTTGCTCATGCCAGATCCCAGCACGGCCGTGATTGACCCCTTCTTTGAGGAAACCACGCTGAATTTGACCTGCGACGTGTTGGAGCCTGCCGACGGCAAGCCCTACGACCGCGACCCGCGCTCCATTGCCAAGAAGGCCGAGGCCTATCTCAAGTCTTCTGGCCTGGGCGATGCGGCTTTCTTCGGCCCTGAGCCCGAGTTCTTCATTTTTGACGATGTGCGTTGGGGCGTGGACATGTCTGGCTCCTTCGTCAAGATCGATGCCGACGAAGCGCCCTGGAATTCCAGCAAAGTGATGGAGGGTGGTAATTCCGGTCACCGCCCTTCTGTCAAAGGCGGATACTTCCCGGTGCCGCCGGTGGACAGCGCGCAAGACATTCGCGCCGAGATCGCCTTGGTGCTTGAATCCCTGGGCATTCCGGTAGAGGTTTTCCACCACGAGGTGGCCGGTGCCGGGCAAAACGAAATTGGCACCAAGTTCAGCACTTTGGTGGAGCGTGCGGACTGGACGATCAAGCTCAAGTACGTGATCTGGAACGTCTGCCACCTTCATGGCAAGACGGCCACGTTCATGCCCAAGCCCATCGTGGGCGACAACGGCTCGGGCATGCACGTGCACCAGTCGGTTTGGAAAGACGGCAAAAACTTGTTTGCCGGGGACGGCTACGCGGGCTTGAGCGACTTTGCGCTCTACTACATCGGCGGCATCATCAAGCACGCGCGTGCGCTCAACGCCATCACCAACCCCGGTACCAACAGCTACAAGCGTTTGGTGCCTGGCTTTGAGGCCCCGGTGAAACTGGCTTACTCCGCCAAGAACCGCTCAGCCTCGATCCGTATTCCGTTCGTGAGTAATCCCAAAGGTCGCCGCATTGAGGCCCGCTTCCCCGATCCGCTGGCCAATCCCTATCTGGCGTTTTCTGCCTTGCTCATGGCCGGTTTGGATGGCGTGGAGAACAAAATTCACCCCGGTGAAGCTGCCTCCAAAGACCTGTATCACTTGCCGCCGGAAGAAGACGCCAAGGTACCGACCGTGTGCCACAGCCTGGATCAGGCGCTGGACTATCTGGACAAGGGCCGGGGCTTCCTCACCAAGGGCGGCGTGTTCACGGATTCGTTCATCGATGCCTACATTGAACTGAAGATGCAGGAAGTGACCCGTTTTCGTATGACGACCCATCCGGTCGAGTTTGATATGTATTATTCCTTGTAATCCAGCACGCTTTAGCGGGCAAAAGGACGGCTCGGAGCCGTCCTTTTGCTTTGGTACTGAGGTGTGTGCCAGCGTATGCTGTGGGCTTGTAGCGCCAAGCGGCGCCGCTATTCGACTGGGACATGGAACATGGCTACAAAACCGTTTCTTTTTTGGCTTCTGATGGGTATGTCTGCTGGTGTGCTGGCGCAAGATCGCATCTACCGCTGTGGCAATGAATACCTGAACGACGCCCGCGCGGCTGAGGCGCGCGGCTGCAAGTCCGTGGAGGGTGGCAATGTCACGGTGGTGCAGGGCACGCGTGCTAACCCGTCCGCCGCTGCACCCGCCAAGCCCGCCGTGCAGACCACTCCGGGTACCCGTGTCGATCCGAATGAACAGCGGGCCCGCGATGCCGAGTCGCGCACCATTCTCGAAGCCGAACTCAGCAAGGCGCAGGCCAAGCTAACTGATTTGCTCAAAGAGTACAACAACGGCGAACCCGACAAACGTGGCGCCGAGGGGCGCAATTACCAAAAATACCTGGATCGACTGACTGAATTGAAGTCGGGTATCACCCGTAGCCAAGACGATGTAGCGGGCTTGCAGCGCGAGTTATCGCGCTTGGCACCGACCACACCCTAGACCCCAGAATGGCGTATAAACCCCCGCCGCTGCCCGCTCATGTTCATAGCGAGATGGAGTCGCCGTTGTCGGACACCCAAGTCAGCGGCCTAGAGGCATTTGATTGGTTGGCGACACTGGTGGCGGTTTTGCACAGCGACGGCTCGGTGCGCTTTGCCAATGCCGCGCTAGAAGACGCGCTGGGCACCTCGCGCCGGACCCTGGTGGGCTCCAACTTCACCGAGTGCTTTACCGAGCCCGCCACCCTGCGTCACGCCCTGCAAGGCGCGGGCGGAAACGCATTCGCCGCCTTGCGCTACGACGCTTGGCTGCGCCGCCATGACCATGAGCCCATGCCCGTGCATGTGATCGTCGCGCAGTCAGATCGCCCGGGCGAGGTCATCGTCGAGCTATTGCCGCTGGAGCAGCAGACGCGGCAAGATCGCGAGGAACGCCTGATCGGCCAAGCGCAGGCCAACAAAGAGTTGATCCGCAACTTGGCGCACGAAATCAAAAACCCGCTGGGCGGCATTCGGGGGGCGGCGCAATTGCTGCAAATGGAAATCGACTCCAAAGACTTGATCGAATTTACCCAAGTCATCATCCATGAAGCGGACCGCCTGCAGTCGCTGGTGGACCGCTTGCTCGCCCCCCACCGCCGTGCCCAAGTGGTGGGCGACGTGAACATTCACGAGGTGTGCGAGCGCGTGCGCTCGCTCATACTGGCCGAATTCCCCCGGGGGCTAGAGGTGGTGCGCGACTACGACAGCTCCATTCCCGAGTTTCGCGGCGACCGCGAGCAATTGATCCAAGCCGTGCTGAACATCGCCCACAACGGGGCGCAAGCCCTGACTGAGCGTATTGCAGACGGCAGCGCACAACTGGTGTTCAGAACCCGCGTGCTGCGCCAAGTCACCTTTGGTAAGCAACGTTACCGACTGGCACTGGAATTGCATGTCATCGACAACGGCCCCGGCGTACCAGAAGCCATCAAAGAGCGCATTTTTGACCCCCTGGTTTCGGGCCGTGATGGGGGTTCCGGCCTGGGGCTGACACTGGCACAGAGTTTCGTGCAACAGCATCACGGCCTGATTGAATGCGACAGCCAGCCCGGACGAACAGACTTCAAGCTGCTCATACCGTTGCCTTAAGCGAAATTCAGACAGACTAAACCGGTTACCGATCAACGAGACAACGGCGCAGCCCCCTGTGCCAGAAAGCACCGCACGCAATGAAGCCTATTTGGATCGTTGATGATGACCAATCCATCCGCTTCGTGCTGGAAAAAGCCTTGTTGCGTGAGGGCCTGCCCACGCGCAGTTTTATCAACCCGCGCGACGTGCTGCAAGCGCTGCAAGATGCTGACGACAAAGACGGCCCGCAAATTCTGGTGAGTGATATCCGCATGCCGGGTGGCACCGGGCTGGACTTGCTGGCCAAGGTGAAGCAGCAATGCCCGGGCCTGCCCGTCATCATCATGACCGCTTTTTCCGACCTGGACAGTGCGGTGGCTGCATTCCAGGGCGGTGCCTTTGAATACCTGCCCAAGCCCTTTGATGTGCCCAAAGCGGTGGAGTTGATTCGCCGCGCGGTGGAAGAAAGCCAGCGCGAGGAAGTGGCCGAAGAGCGCATGGCGGAAACCCCTGAAATGCTGGGCCAAGCGCCAGCCATGCAAGACGTGTTTCGTGCCATTGGCCGCCTCAGCCAAAGCAATGTCACGGTGATGATTACCGGCGAGTCCGGCTCCGGCAAGGAGCTGGTCGCGCGCGCGCTACACAAGCATTCGCCGCGCGCCAATGGGCCCTTTGTGGCCATCAACACGGCGGCGATTCCCAAAGACTTGTTGGAGAGTGAGCTGTTTGGCCACGAGCGCGGTGCCTTTACCGGTGCGCAAACCATGCGGCGGGGCCGCTTTGAGCAGGCCGATGGCGGCACCCTGTTTTTGGACGAAATCGGCGACATGCCCTTTGACTTGCAAACCCGCCTGCTGCGCGTGCTCAGCGACGGCCAGTTCTATCGCGTGGGCGGCCACAGCTCAGTGCGAGCCAATGTGCGCGTGATCGCCGCCACCCACCAAGACTTGGAGCAGCGCGTCAAAGAGGGCGCTTTTCGCGAAGACTTGTTTCACCGACTCAACGTGATTCGACTGCGCTTGCCTGCGTTGCGCGAGCGCTATGAAGACATTGCCATGCTGACGCGCCATTTTTTGCAGCAAAGTGCGCGCCAACTCGGCGTGGAGCCCAAGCGCATCAGTGAAGCCGCGCTCGCTCGCCTGAGCCTGTTCGCCTTTCCCGGCAATGTGCGCCAACTCGAAAACGTCTGCCATTGGCTGACGGTGATGGCCCCCGCGCAAATGGTTGAAGTCAAAGACCTGCCGCCCGACATCCTGGCGGCAACCACTCCAGCGGCCGCCAGCGCTGCGGTGTTGGCTGGTGCGCATGCCAGCAACACGCCTGCTGCACCGGTGCCGTCTGGCTTGCTGCCGCGGCCTGTCGTCGCTGGGCCAACCAGCGTCACACCAGCCGATGCCAGCGATGGCCCGGCCAGCGCCGACACGGACGACTGGGAAGGCAAGCTCGAAGCCGAGACCCTGGTCTTGTTGGGCGAGGGCCGTACCGACGTGTGGGACACCCTGAGCCGCCGCTTTGAATCCCTTCTCATCCGCACCGCCTTGGACAATACCCACGGCCGTCGCATCGAAGCCGCCGTCAAACTCGGCATTGGGCGCAACACCATCACGCGCAAAATTCAGGAATTGGGTTTGGAGTAATCAAAGATGGATTTCGGCATTGCAGGCAAATGGGCGTTGGTATGTGGCGCCAGCAAGGGTTTGGGGCTGGGTTGTGCCCAGGCGTTGGTTCAAGAGGGCGTCAACGTGTTGATGGTGGCCCGCGGCGTGGAGGCCTTGGAGGCGGCAGCGGCCGCGCTGCGCACGCCTGGCGCGCCGCAGGTGCTCAGCGTCGCGGCAGACGTCACCACGGTAGCCGGACGGGCGGCAATTTTTGCCGTGCGGCCCGACTTTGACATCGTGGTCACCAATGCGGGTGGCCCACCGCCTGGAGATTTTCGCGACTGGGATCGCGAGGCTTGGATCAAAGCCGTGGACGCCAATATGCTGACCCCGATTGAACTCATCAAAGCCACGGCAGACGGCATGAAGGCGCGCGGCTTTGGCCGCATTGTGAACATCACCTCGGCAGCGGTAAAAGCGCCTATCGACATTTTGGGCTTGAGTAACGGTGCGCGCAGCGGATTAACCGGCTTTGTGGCTGGCGTGGCCCGTAGCGACTTGGCGGCGCACAACGTGACCCTGAACAACCTGCTGCCCGGCGCATTTGATACCGATCGCCTAAAAACCACGATGCAGGGCGCGGCGCAAAAAACCGGCCAAAGTGTGGACGCCCTGCGCGCAGCGCGTCAAAAAAGCATACCGGCCCGCCGTTTTGGCAGCGCCCAAGAGTTCGGCCAGGTGTGCGCCTTTTTGTGCAGCCAGCAAGCGGCCTACATCACTGGGCAAAACATACTCACCGACGGCGGCGCTTACCCAGGCACGTTTTAAGGCGTTTCGCGACGGATTTTCGTCTGCTCGGTACTGCCCACGACTGAGCTACCAGCGTGGCTCAAGACCCACTCGCCGGGCTAGGCCGCGTGCGCGAAGACACCACAATTCCGCCCACGATGAGTGCAAACGCCAGCGCGTGAAACGCGCGTGGTGGCTCGCCCAGGAAGGCGGCTGAAAACAGGGCGGCGAATAAGGGGGTGAGGTTGGCAAAGAAACCCGCTACAGCAGGCCCTACCCGTTGCACCCCCAGGCCCCAGCAACGGTAGGCCAAGATGGCAGGCCCTATCGCCACGTAGACCAGAGCCGCTGCCACTGACCATGACCAGTGGATGTGCGAGTCTGTCCACGCCCATTCTGCGCCGGCGAAGCTGGCCGACCAGAGCAGGCCAGGTACCACTTGCGCCATTAAGAAAGCGGCCCAGTCCGCACGCACAGCGGGCGGGTCTTGCTGGGCTTGCGACAGCAGCCAGCTATACCAGGCCCAGGCGGCGGTGGCCAGCAGCACGTACAAATCACCCGGCACCAGCCGCACAGCGAGCAACTGTGCCCAGTCGCCGCGCGACAACACCACCAACACGCCAGCAATAGAGAATAGTGCGCCCAGCGCCTGGGTACTGCGAATGCGCTGGCCGAAAAACAGTGCCCCCACGCCCAGCATCCACACGGGTGAACTAGCCGCCACCAAGGTCACGTTGATGGGGGTGGATGTCTTCAGCGCCATGTACTGCAAGGCGTTGTAAGAACCCACACCCAGCAGGCCCAGCAGCGTGTAGCGGCGCCAGTGTGGGTACAGGCCGCTGGCTGGCCGCAATACCCAGCCCGCCAGCGGCAACAGCATCGCAAACGCCAGCAGCCAGCGCAGCAGGTTGAGCGTAATGGGGGGAACCGAGCCGTTCATGAGGCGACCCACCACGGCATTGCCCGCCCATAGCAGTGGCGGCACGGTCAGCAACAAAGCAGTAGCGGGTTTGATGGTTTGGGTCATACCGTGATAACGGGAGGCAGGCGAGCGGACAAAAAAAGCCGCGCACGCGCAGGCCGGGTCATTTTGGTGGCAGCATACACAGCTTTGCCCCTCTTACTAACCAGCTTAAAGGATTCACTCATGAGCAAAGCCATTCGCATCAACCAAATTGGTGGGCCCGAGCAACTTCAAGTGGTTGATGTTCAGGTCGGTGAGCCCGGTGCGGGCGAAATCCGCATCCGCCACCACGCTGCTGGGCTCAACTACATCGACGTGTACCAGCGCACCGGCCTCTACCCCTTTGCCATGCCGCTCTACTTGGGTATGGAGGGTGCGGGTGTGGTGGAGGCGGTGGGAGCGGGCGTCACCCATTTACAGGTGGGGGATCGTGCGGCCTATGCCAGCCAACCCCCTGGCAGCTATTGCGAGGCCCGGGTGATGCCCGCTAAGAGCGTGTGCAAACTGCCCGACACCATCAGCTTTGAAACCGGTGCGGCCATGATGCTCAAGGGCTTGACCGCGCAGTACCTGCTTAAAAAGACCCTGCCCCAGGGCGGCCTGCAAGCGGGCGACTTTGTGTTGTTTCATGCCGCCGCCGGGGGCGTGGGCCTGATTGCCTGCCAGTGGGCCAAGGCGCTGGGCCTGCAACTAATAGGCACGGCGGGGTCCGACGAAAAATGTGCCATGGCCTTGCAGCACGGTGCGGCTTTCGCCATTAACTACTCGACCGAAAACTTTGCCGCACGGGTGAAAGAAATCACTGCGGGCAAGGGCGTGAAAGTGGTGTACGACTCGGTAGGCAAAGACACCTGGGATCAGTCGCTGGACTGCTTGCAGCCCTTCGGCCTCTTGGCCAGCTTTGGTAACGCCTCCGGGCCGGTGCCGCCGTTTGCGCCCGGCATATTGGGGGCTAAGGGCTCGCTGTATCTGACGCGCCAAACCTTGTTCAGCCACATTGCCACGCGCGAAAGCACCCAGGCCATGGCGGACGACTTGTTCGCGGTGGTTGCCAGCGGCCAGGTGCACATCCCCATCCATCAGCGCTACCCACTGGAGCAGGTGCAGCAGGCGCATATCGACCTGGAGGCGCGCAAAACCACCGGCACCACCGTGCTGACGATGTGAGTGCCAGCCCGCCCCCCTGGCTGGCAGGTCTGCGCGCATTCGCACGGCAGGCGCCGCTAGTAGCCCGTGTGCCCCTGCGCCACGCGGGCGCGGTGATTGGCTCGGCGGAACCCGGCCTGCTGGCTCGCTTGCGTGGGTGCGCAAATGCGGTGGGCTTAAAAGCCGCTGCCTACGGCGGCTGGGACATCGGGCACGCCGACCTCAGCACCGCCTTGGCACTGTTGGCGCAGGCCCTGCGCGAGGCGGGCTTAGCCGGTGCTTGGCGCGACGAGCGGTTGGCTGTGCGCGACAGCCACGGGCATGTGCGTGGGCAGATTGAGCGTGCAGCGGTGCGGCCACTGGGCATCGCCACCCACGCGGTACACCTGGTGGGCTATGCGGCGGCAAGCGGTCACGTGTGGGTGCAGCAGCGCGCGCTGGACAAGGCCAACGACCCCGGCCTGTGGGATACCCTGGTGGGCGGCATGGTCGCCGCCAGCGACACGCTGGAACAGGCCCTAGCACGCGAAACGGGCGAAGAAGCGGGTCTTGCACTGACGCAATTGCAGCACCTGCGTTGGGCCGGCCACATCGATTTTGAGCGCCCCAGCGGCGACCCCGGTGGCTACTTGGTCGAGCGAATCGATTGGTACGTGGCCGAGCTGCCGCCTGGCCTGCTGCCCGTTAACCGCGACGGCGAAGTGGCCCAGTTTGCGTGCCTGCCCCCCGCAGCATTGCTGCGCGAGCTACAGGCCGGGGCCTTTACATGGGAGGCGACATTGATTTTGGCGGCTTATTTGGGTTTGTAGTTCAAGCACCGAGCCTGTGCTTGACGCGACCCCGCAAGTGGCTTATTTTCCCTAGAATGAGCACTTAATGTCCGGTGAATCCTATTGGTAGTTAAAAAAATAAAAAACCGAGCCTGTGCAATGACGCCAATACTTAGCCAGCTTATTCTGGATATACGATCATGCTCCCTTTGCTCGGATCAATTACCTTTGGGGCCACGACCGATTATTCAGGTGAGTTCAACAGCAAAAATTCTAATTGTTGGACAAGCTCCAGGCCGTCGAGTTCATGAAACGGGTATTCCCTTTAATGACCCCAGCGGTAATCGACTTCGAGAATGGATGGGGATCGACAAAAATATTTTTTACGACGAATCAAAAATTGCCATTGTTCCTATGGGTTTTTGTTATCCCGGAACCGGGAAGTCGGGAGATCTTCCTCCAAGACCAGAGTGCGCGCAGACTTGGCGGAAAAAATTACTCGATGAACTACCCCAAATTTCTCTCACACTGGTGATTGGTCAATACGCACAAGTCTGGCATTTAGGCCGAATGGCTAAAGAAAGCTTAACCGATACCGTTCAGGCATGGAAAGAATTTGGACTAGGTGTGCTTCCTTTGCCACACCCAAGCCCCAGAAATAACAGTTGGCTGAAAAATAATCCTTGGTTCGAGCATACGGTGTTGCCGGAACTTCGAAGCCGGGTGGCGTCTAGCTTAAACTAAAAAACGATTCTGTCATCCGCTGCGCATTTACAGCGCATTGGCAGCACATTTTATGCACAGCTAGCCAATCTCATTTTTGATCGAGTTTGCGATCTGGAGCACCCAGGCTCACCGCGCCCGTCGCACCCGTCGCAACTCGTCCAATATCAGGCAGGCCGCGCCCAGGCTGATGGCGCTGTCGGCGATATTGAAAGCGGGAAAATGCCAGCTACGCCAATGAAAGTCCAGAAAATCCACCACGTAACCGTATAGCAAGCGGTCGATCACATTGCCCAGTGCGCCGCCGAGTATGCTGGCCAGGGCGAATGAAAACAGGCGTTGGCCAGCGTGGGAGCGCAGCAAAAACACAATCAATAGAGCTGCGGCCAGCCCCAGGCCGGTGAACAGCCAGTGTTGCCAACCCGAAGCCTGGGCCAAAAAGGAGAAGGCTGCCCCCGTGTTGTGCCAGCGCACGAGGTTGAAAAACGCGCTAATGGTCACGCTATCGTGCAGGCGTAGCGAGCCAATGATGACCAGCTTGCTGGCTTGGTCCAGCAGCACCACAGCCAGAGCCCAGCCCAGCCAGGGCAGCATGCCCGTACGATTATTTTTAGCCATTAAGCAAACCGGCGCATTTCGCCGCCCTGTGTAAAGCCTGCGCCATCGGCGCCGGTGGAGCCTGGCGCAGGCTGGCTGTCCGCAGCGGCCAGGTTGCTGGCACAGCGGGCGCAAATGGTGGGGTGCTGGGGGTCTCGCCCCAGGTCGTCGCGGTAGTGCCAACAGCGCGCGCACTTGAGGCCGCTGCTGGGCTGGGCTTGTATCTGTAGTGCCGTGCCCGCTTGCAACTGCACCGACGAGGTGATGAATAAAAAGCGCACATCGTCGCCTAGGCTTTGCAGCAAGGCCAGGTCGTCGGTGGCGGCAGTTACGCGCAGTGTTGCCTGCAAGGATGAGCCCACCTGACCGGCCGCGCGCAAGGTTTCAATCTCTTTGTTGGCGGCCTCGCGCAGGCTGCGCAGGCGGCTCCACTTGGTGAGCAGGCCCGCCTCCTCATCCGCCGCCTGCGGCCACTGGTTCCAATAGGTTTCGATAAATATCGAGTCCGAGTTACCCACTAGCTGCCAAGCCTCTTCGGCGGTAAAACTCAAAAACGGCGCCATCCAGCGCAGCATGGCTTGGGCCAGGTGCCACAACGCGGTTTGCGCGCTGCGCCGCGCCAGCGAGTGGGGGGCGGTGGTGTAGAGCCGGTCTTTCAGAATATCCAGGTAGAACGCGCCTAAGTCTTCACTGCAATACACCTGCAATTTGGCTACCACGGGGTGGAACTCATAGACCTCGTAATGCGCCAGCAACTCGTCCTGGAACGCACGGGCGCGGGCCAGTGCGTAGCGGTCTATCTCCAGCAGTTCGTTGCCTGCTACGGCCTGCGTCACAGGGTCAAAGTCGCTGGTGTTGGCCAGCAAAAAGCGCAGCGTGTTGCGGATGCGGCGATAGCCATCGACCACGCGCGCCAGGATTTTGTCGTCCCCGGCGATATCGCCCGAATAGTCACTGGCGGCCACCCACAGGCGGATGATTTCGGCACCCAGCTTTTGCGTGGTTTGCTGCGGGTCCACGCCATTGCCCAGGCTTTTGCTCATCTTGCGGCCTTGGGCATCGACGGTAAAGCCGTGCGTGAGCAGGCCCTTGTAGGGCGCGCGGTCGTACATGGCGCAGCCGGTGAGCAGCGAGCTGTGGAACCAGCCCCGGTGCTGGTCGTGGCCTTCTAGGTACAGGTCGGCAGGCCAGGCCGATTGCGCAGCGTGGCTGCGTTGCAGCACGGTGAAATGGGTGGTGCCGGAGTCGAACCACACGTCCAGAATATCCTGGCTTTTGTCGTACAGCGCCGCGTCCGCGCCAATCAGCGACTCGGCGCTGGCTTGGCTCCAAGCCTCAATGCCGCCGTGCTCCACCACATCAGCAGCGACGTCGATCAGCTCCAGCGTGCGCGGATGCAACTCGCCGGTTTGCTTGTGAATGAACAGCGGCAGCGGCACGCCCCAGGCGCGCTGGCGCGAAATGCACCAGTCGGGCCGACCGGCAATCATGTCGCGCAGCCGGGCTTTGCCGTTTTCTGGATAAAAGGCGGTGGCCTCGATCGCGTCTAGCGCCAGCGCGCGCAGCGTACGCGCCGCCTTGTTGCGGGTAAAAACGCCGTCCCCCTCGTCCATGCGGATGAACCACTGGGCCGCGGCGCGGTAGATCACCGGCGTTTTATGGCGCCAGCAGTGCGGGTAGCTGTGCTCGATGGTGCGTGTGGCCAGCAGACGGCCCGCGTCGCGCAGGGTGTCGATGATGAGGGGGCAGGCCTTCCAGATGTTCAAGCCGCCAAACAGCGGCAACTCGTCGCTGTAGCGGCCATCGCCCTGCACCGGGTTCAGGATGTCGTCGTGCGCCATGCCGTGCGCGGTGCAACTGTTGAAGTCTTCCACCCCATAAGCGGGTGAGGAGTGAACCAGGCCGGTGCCGTCGTCGGCGGTGGCGTAGTCGGCCAAAAACACCGGGCTCAGGCGCTGGTAGCCGGGGTGTCGCTCGTACAGCGGGTGTTTGAAGTTCAGTAGCGCCAGCGCCTGGCCGGGCGCGGTGGCGATCACTTCACCCGTCAACTGGTAGCGCGCCAGGCAGCTATCGACCAGGGATGCAGCCAACAGCAGCAGGCCACGCGGCGTGTCCACCAGCGCATAGTCCAGCCCGGGGTTGAGGTTAAGCGCCTGGTTGGCGGGAATCGTCCAGGCGGTGGTGGTCCAGATCACGGCATAGGCGGTTTTGGACAAGCCGGGCAGACCAAAGGCAGCGGCTAGGCGAGCGGGCTCGGCGCATTCAAAAGCCACGTCCAGCGTTTGTGACTTTTTGTCGGCGTATTCGATTTCAAACTCGGCCAACGAGGAGCCGCAGTCAAAGCACCAGTAAACCGGCTTGAGGCCGCGATAGACAAAGCCGCGTTCCATGATGCGTTTGAAGGCGCGAATCTCGTCAGCCTCATTGCCAAAGGCCATGGTCAGATAGGGCTGGTCCCAGTCGCCCAGCACGCCCAGGCGTTTGAAGTCGGCCTTTTGTTGTGCGATTTGCTCGGTGGCAAAGGCCCGGCTCAGCGCCTGCACCTGGTCGCGCCCAAGCTGGCGCCCATGCAGCTTTTCGATCTGGTTTTCAATCGGCAGGCCGTGGCAGTCCCAGCCCGGTACATAGACCGCGTCCAACCCCTTGAGTTGGCGGGCTTTGACGATCATGTCTTTCAGGATTTTGTTCACCGCATGGCCCATGTGAATCTGGCCATTGGCGTAGGGCGGGCCGTCGTGCAGCACAAACCGCGGCGCGTGGCGGCGCGCGTCGCGCAGGCGTTGGTACAGGCCTTTGTCTTCCCAGTCTTTGACCCAAGCCGGTTCGCGCTTGGGCAGGTCGCCGCGCATGGGGAAGGGCGTGTCGGGCAGGTTCAATGTGCTGCGGTAGTCGGTGGGCGTATCAGATGAACTCACGGCAGGGCTTTCAGCGGCGGGCGCCCGGGCAGGGGCAAAAAAATGGGGCAGGGCTTGGCAGGTGGGCCGACCAAGGCCCCAGCAGGGCGATGGCCGGGTGGGCCAGGGCTCAAATTCGGTCGCGGGTGGTTTGGCGACGCGTCTGCGCATGGCTTGCAAAATAAGCCCGTGCGTCGTCACAGTCCTTGGCAATGCCCGTGGTCAGGGAGGCCAGACTGTCGTATCGAAGCTCGTCATGCAGTTTGTGCAGCAAATCCACGCCAATGATTTTACCGTAGGCCCCCTCGTCGCCCAGGTGGGCAGGCCAGTCCAGGCAGTGGGTTTCCAGCAACACGCGCCCGCCGTTGACGTCGTTGGCGTCTAAGGAGGGTCGTATGCCCATGTTGGCCACCCCGGCCAGCGGCTGGTCGCCCAGGCCCCACACCTGCACGGCGAAAATGCCACTCGCGGCCGGTTTCCAATGGGTAAAGCGCAGGTTGAGTGTGCGAAAACCCAGCTCCCGGCCCAGCTTGCGGCCGTGCACCACATGGCCGCTCACACTGTAGGGGCGGCCTAACAGGCGCGCCGCCTGCGCCATGTCACCGCCACTCAGGGCTTCGCGCACGGCGGAGCTGGACACGCGCAGGCCGTGTACCTCGTAGCTGTTCATGCGCGCCACATCAAAGCCCAGGCGCTCACCCGCTTGATCCAGCAGCGCGTAGTCACCGCTGCGCTGTGCGCCAAAGCGGAAGTCGTCGCCCACCAGCAAGTAGCGAACCCCCAACTGCGCCAGCAGCAGGTCCTCAACGAAAGACTGCGCCGACTGCGCCGCCAGCGCCGCGTTAAAAGGCAATATCACCGCTTGATCGATGCCACAGCGCGCCAGCTCACTCAGCTTGTCGCGTAGGGTGGCAATGCGCGCGGGCGCTTGTCCGCGTGCAGGTGTCAACTTGGCAAAGTAGTCGCGCGGATGTGGCTCAAAGGTGAGCACACAGCTGGGCAGACCACGGTGCCGCGCCTCGCTGTTTAGCAGCGCCAGCATGGCCTGGTGGCCCCGGTGCACGCCGTCAAAATTGCCAATCGTCAGGGCACAGGCCCGGTCGCTGGGCGCGGCGTGCGGCTCCACCTGGGAGCCGTGAATGCGCAATACCTTCATCACGCCATTATCGGGTGAGCCCGGCCCGCCAAGGGGCTGTGGCGCGCGCGCATGCTGCTCACAGTTGACAGTCAAGCAAAACCGGTATATTGATGTTACTGAAGTCACGTGTACCCGAGTCAGGTGTCAGATGTCGGTCCGCTGTTTTGAACGGAGGTTCGGTTTGAAGGTCTTGAAGCTATCGGCCCAGGGCTTGCCACAGTCCTGGATTAGCCTGGAGCAGGCGGTGATCCACTATGCCGCCGACGAGGTGCGCTGGGAAATGGGCGCCAACATTGCGGTGTTTCGCGGCGGCACCAACGCACGCAGCGGATTGCAGTCGTTGATTACGGTTAACAGCATCATTGGTACGCGCGGCGTTCCGGGTATCAATCCGTTTCACCTGCGCCCTGGGCTGACCAACGGCAAGCTGTTTGCCCGCGACCGCAACACCTGCGCCTACTGCGGCGATGTGTTTGAAGAGACTGACTTGACGCGCGAACACATCGTTCCGTATGCCCAGAACGGCCAGGATACCTGGATGAATGTGGTGACTTCTTGCCGTGCCTGCAACCACCGCAAAAGCAGCCGCACCCCTGAGCAGGCGGGCATGCCCTTGCTGTACGCGCCCTATGTGCCCAGTCTGTGGGAAGACTTCATTTTGCGCAACCGGCGCATCCTGGCCGATCAAATGGAGTTTTTAACCGCGCACCTGCCGAAAAACTCGCGTCTTGCGGCTTAGCGGCAAGCCAGCGTCACAGCCGTCTCGCCAGCTTGCTTGTTCGGCCCTGGCGCCGGGCAAACAAGCGCCTAAAGGCGGGTGGCAGGCTCAGGCAAACACACCTGCCGTGTCTTGCATGCGTTGCGACACTTCGCCCAGGTGGTGCAGCGAGTCGCCAAAGCTCATCTCCAGTTGGGTGAGCTTTTTGAAGTAGTGGCTCATGATGTACTCGTCGGTGACGCCAATACCACCATGCAATTGCACGGCCTGCTGCCCGATGAAGCGCATCGACTGACCCACCTGGTACTTGGCCTGCGCCAGCGCGCGGCGGCGCTGCGCGGCGGGCTCGTTGAGTTTGAGCGTGGCGTAGTAGCTCATGCTGCGCGCCAACTCCAGTTGCATCTTTACATCAGCCATGCGGTGGCGCAACGCCTGAAAACTGGCTATGGAGACGCCAAATTGTTTGCGCGTATTCATGTACTCGGCGGTCAGGGCCACGGTTTTATCCAGTACCCCCACCGCTTCGGCGCAGGCAGCGGCGATGCCAATGTCCACCCCATGCTCTAACGCGGTTTGCCCGTCGCGGGTGAGTAGGGTGGCCGGCGCATCACGCAACACCAGCGAGCCCGCGCGCGACCCGTCTTGCGTGCCATAGCCCTGGGTGCTGACGCCGCTTGCGTCGCGCGCCACCACGAACAGCGCAGTCTGCCCTTCCAGTTGCGCGGGCACGATGAAGGCGTCGGCACGGTCGGCCACCGGCAGCACGCATTTGCCGCCATTCAAGCGCCAGCCATCGGCACTGGCTTGCGCCACCGTGCTGCCAGCACCGAGCCGGTAGCGTGTCTGGGCTTCTTGATAGGCCAAGACCAGCACCGATTCCCCGCTCGCGAGCTGGGACAGCCAGCTGGTGCGAGCGGCCTCGCTGCCGTAGCCGCTCAGCAAGGCACCGGCGATCAGCGCTTGCGCCAGTGGCTCTAAAACCAGGCCCCGGCCCAGTTCCTCCATCACCACCATGCCCTCCACTGGGCCAAAGCCGGTGCCGCCATCCGCCTCGGGCACATACAGGCCGCACAGGCCGATATCGGCCAGTTCGCCATAGGCCGCGCGGTCAAAGCCACCGGCGTCCACCGCAGCCCGGCGGCGCTCGAAGGTGTAGGCTTTTTCCACCCATTTGCGTACCGCGTCGCGCAACTGCTCTTGGTCGTCTGAAAAATCAAAATTCATGGTGTGTCTCGTTCGGTTCGGTCAGGGGGCTTGTTAACCCAGCACGGTTTGGGCGACGATGTTGCGCTGCACTTCGTTGGAGCCACCGTAAATGGTGGTTTTGCGCATGTTGAAGTAGGTGGGTGCCAGCGGTGCGCACCAGGCGGGCACCTGATCCCCCTGCCAGCCCGCTTCCATGGCCTCGGGAATCAGCGGCAGGCTTTGGGGCCCGGCGGCCAGCATCATCAACTCGCTGTAGCGTTGCTGGATTTCGCTGCCGCGAATCTTCAGCAAACCAGCGATGTCCAGCGGGTTTTTGCCCGACTTTTCCGCACTCAGCACGCGCAGCACCATCATCTCCAGCGCCACGATATCGACTTCCAGCTTGGCTATTTCGTCGCGAAAGCGGGCGTCGTCATAAACGCCCGCGTCGCGCGCAATGCGCTTGAGGCGCTCTAGCTCGCGTTTGGCGCGGTTCACGTCGGCAATATTGGTGCGCTCGTGGCTGAGCAGGTGCTTGGCGTAGGTCCAGCCCTTGTTTTCTTCGCCAATCAGTTGGTCTGCGGGCACTTTGACGTTGTCGAACCAGACCTCGTTAACCTCAAAACTGCCGTCCAGCAGTTTGATCGGGCGCACACTGACGCCGGGTGACTTCATGTCGATCAGCAAAAAGCTGATGCCGGTTTGTGGCTTGCCCTCGCTGCTGGTGCGCACCAGACAGAAAATCCACTCACCGTATTGGCCCAGCGTGGTCCAGGTTTTTTGACCGTTGACGATGTAATGGTCGCCCTGGCGTTCGGCGCGGGTTTTGAGCGAGGCCAAATCGGAGCCTGAGCCCGGCTCCGAATAGCCCTGGCTCCACCACACCTCGCCGCTGGCAATGCCGGGTAAAAAGCGCTGCTGCTGTGCCGCTGTGCCAAAACTCATGATGACGGGTGCCACCATCACCGGCCCAAACGGAATCACCCGGGGCGCACCTGCGAGCGCGCATTCTTCTTCAAACAAATGCTTTTGTACCGCGCTCCAGCCGGGGCCGCCGAACTCTTGCGGCCACCCCCAGGCCAGCCAGCCACGCTGGCCCAAAATCTTGGCCCAGCGTTGGTGGTCGTCTCGGCTCAAATGCAGGGCGTGATGCACTTTGTGCGAAATATCGGTGGGCAAGTTGTCGCGTACCCACACGCGCACCTGTTCGCGAAATTGCTGTTCTTCGGGGGTAAAGCTCAGATTCATGGGCACGGTCTCCAGAGTTCAAGCTCGGTTTTTAGCACGATCGCTGGTTTCGCTTTGTCCGGGCTGCGACAAGGCCAGCCGCCCGCCTGCACCGCCGCGTCGCCGGGTGTCCGAGGCGGCGCGCTCTGGCCGGATAATCGGCGGGCATGAGAAACCTAGTGATTTTGATCTCGGGCGGCGGCTCCAATATGGCGGCCATCGTCGCCGCCAGTCGGCGCGAGGACTGGGCTGGGCGCTTCAACGCGCAGGTGGCCACGGTTATCAGCAGCCGCGCCGACGCAGGCGGTCTGGCCCTGGCGCATGGCCTGGGTGTGCCCACGTCCACGGTGGACGCCCAAGCGTTTACACAGCAGCCCGAGCCCGCCCAGGCGTTTGAGCGGGCGCTTGGCGCGGCAGTGGATCGCTACGCACCGCACTGGCTGGTGCTGGCGGGCTTCATGCGTATCCTGAGTGCCGACTTCGTGGCCCGGTATGCGGGGCGCATAGTCAACATACACCCCTCCTTGTTGCCTGCTTTCGCCGGGCTGCACACGCACCGGCGTGCCTTGCAAGCGGGTTGCCGCTTTGCTGGTGCCACGGTGCATCGGGTGACGGCGCAATTGGACGCCGGCCCCATTTTGGGTCAGGCGGTGGTGCCTGTGCTGCCTGGCGATACCGAGGCGGCGCTGGCGGCACGCGTGCTGTCGCAGGAGCATGCGCTCTACCCCCGCGTGCTGCGCGAGTTATTGCAGGCGCCGGAGCCGAGCCTATGACCGAACCGACGCACCGCTGTGGCACCCAGGCCCCGTGGCCGTGGAGTTGTTGATGAGTTTTTTTGCCCTTTTGTTTGCCCTGTTAATCGAGCAGGTGCGCCCGCTAGACGCCGACAACCCGGTGCACAAAACCTTGCGCAGTTGGGCACGCACGGCCGGCCGAAGCTTTGATACCGGGCGCGTGGCACCCGCCTGGCTGACCTGGGTGTGCGCGGTGGTGGCACCAGGGGTGCTTGCTTGGCTGGTTTTTGCCCTGCTGCAAAGCGCCAATGGCCTGCTGGGATTTGGCTGGACGGTGCTGGTGCTGTACCTGTGCCTGGGTTTTCGGCAGTTCAGCCACCATTTCACCGGTATCCGTGATGCGCTGGACGCGCTAGATGAGGTGCGGGCGCGCGAGCTGCTGGCCGATTGGCAGCAGGTGGACGCGAGTGCCTTGCCGCGCGGCGAAATTGTGCGCCATGTGATCGAGTATTCGGTGCTGGCCGCGCACCGCCACGTCTTTGGCGTGCTGTGTTGGTTCTCCGTCTTGGCCGCCTTGGGCTTGGGGCCAGGGGGCGCGGTGATATTCCGCATGGCTGAATTCGCGGCACGTTACTGGCGCCGCAGCGACGCGCTGGGTGAGCCCGTCTTCAGCCCGGCCTTGCAAGAAGTGGCGGCACGGGCCTGGCACTTTGTGAACTACCTGCCCGCGCGCGCCACCGCAGTGGCGTTTGCAATAGTGGGCCGTTTTGAGGACGCCATCGACAGTTGGCGTCAGTACGCGCAACGCTTTCCCGATGACAACGACGGTGTGATTCTGGCTGCCACGTCGGGCGCGATTGACGTGCGCTTAGGCGGCGAGGCACTGCAACCCGTGGTGGCCGATGCAAGCGACAACCCGGATACCGAAACCACCCCTGGCCGCGCCCCAGAGCTGGCGCACCTGCGCAGCGTGGTGGGCTTGGTCTGGCGCTCGGTCGTGCTGTGGCTGTTGCTGCTGGCTTTGCTGACCCTGGCGCGCGTACTGGGTTAGCAAAGGCAGCGCTGCAGTGGCCGTGGCGCACCCGCCAAGCGGCCCGGCGAGCAGCCCAGGCCCGCCGCCGCCGCGCGTCAGTAGCGGCTGTGCGAGGCCTGCGCAAACAACTCGGCATACATGCGGTGGCGCGTCGGGCTGATCGGGCTGGGCACGCGGGCCAGCGCCGCTAGCACACCGCAGCCGGGCTCGTGCACATGCGTGCAGTTATGAAATTTGCACGCCTGCGCCTGGGCCCAGATATCGGGCATGTGGCGTGCCAACTGCATCGCGCCTACATGGTTCAGGCCAAACTCCTGAAAGCCGGGTGAGTCGATCAAGGCGCTGCCCCGTGCCCGATCCAGCCAGTACCAGCTGGTGCGGGTGGTGGTGTGCTTGCCCGAGTTCAAGGCGTGTGAAATTTCATTCGTCAGCACTTGCGCGCCGGGCACCAGGCGGTTGATGAGCGTGCTTTTGCCCGCCCCAGATGGCCCCAACACCAGCGTCGTTTTACCCACGAGCATCGCCTGCAAGGCGTCTAGCTCCGGCTCGGCTCGGCCCGCCTCGGTGCGTGGCGCCAGCGCCAGGGGGAGCACGGTATAGCCCATCTGTCGATAGGGCGCCAGCCGTTGCCACGCCTGGGCGAAGGCAGCGCCCAGGTCGCTTTTGTTGAGCGCGATCAAAGGCGCAATACCCTCGGCTTCGGCGGCTATCAGCGCGCGCGCCAATTGGCTTTCTGAGAACTCGGGTTCGGCAGCCAAGAGAATCAGCACCTGATCCAAATTGGCGGCAAACGCCTTGGTGCGAATCTCGTCTTGTCGGTAAAACAAATTGCGCCTGGGCGTGATGCGCTCGATGGTGCCCTCGTCTTGCGAGGCCAGCCAGTCCACCTGGTCGCCCACCACCGCTTGCCCTTTTTTACCGCGTGGGTGGCAAATAACGCGCGTGCCCTGCGCCGTTTCTACCAACACGTGGCGTCCGTAACCGGCCACCACCAGCCCTTGTTGCATGGTCAGCGTGGCTCAGCCGGGCCTGCGGCTGGTGCATCGGCTACCAAGGCGTCAGCCTGGGCGGCGCATTCCATGTCGGTAACGGACAGGCCACCCACGTCGTGCGTACTCCAGCGCACAACGCAGCGGTTGTAGTGCACCGACAAGTCGGGGTGGTGGTCTTGCCGGTGCGCCACCCAGGCCAGCGCGTTCACAAAGGCTAGGGTTTGAAAGTAGTCGGCAAATTGAAAGGTTTTCTCTATCGCCACCGCAGCGCCGTCACCATCCAGGCGCCAACCGGGCAGACCCACCAAGGCGCGCACGACTTCGGTGGCACTCAACGCGCGCCGGTTTGCGTGGCGCCAATCCTTGGGCTGGAGTTGGGATGTCATGGTTAGCGCGGCAGCCGCGCCAGACGCTCCACCGCCGGTGGGTGCGAATAGTAAAAGCGCGCAAACAGCGGGTCGGGCGTGAGCGTAGAGGCGTTGTCCTCGTACAGCTTGAGTAGGGCGCTGCGCAGGTCTGGCCCGTTGGCATGGCTTACCGCGTAAGCGTCGGCCTGGAATTCGTCGCGGCGCGACCCATGCGCCCACAGCGGCGTGAAGAAAAAGCTCAGCGCGGGCAGGGCCAGCAGCAGCAATAACAGCGCCAGCGCATCATTAGGCGCACCAGCGCGCAAATCAGGCTGCACGCCTAATCCCGTGTAAAACCAAACCTGCGTGCTCAGCCAGCCCAGCAGCGCAAAACCGCCCAAGCTGATGGCAAACAGGCGCAGCATGCGTTTGATCACATGACGGTGCTTGAAGTGCCCCAACTCATGCGCCAGCACGGCATCGACCTCGCCGGGCTGCAGCCGCTGCAACAGCGTATCGAAAAACACCACCCGCTTGGAGGCGCCAAAGCCGGTGAAGTAGGCGTTGGCATGGCCCGAGCGCTTGCTGCCGTCCATCACAAACAAGCCCTTGGCCTGAAAGCCGCAGCGCTGCATGAGCGCATTCACTCGTGTTGTTAGCGTCTCGTCGGCCAGTGGCTCGAAGCGGTTGAACAGTGGCGCAATTAGGCTGGGGTAAATCAGCAGCAGCAACAGGTTAAAGCCCGTCCATACGCCCCAGGCCCACAGCCACCACAAGGAGCCAGCCGCCGCCATCAACCACAGCACCAGCGCGGCCAGCGGCAGGCCAATCAGCAAGCCCAGCACCGCACCCTTCAAGCTGTCCATCAGCCAGAGCCGCCAAGTCATTTTGTTGAAACCAAAGCGCTGCTCAATGACGAAGGTTTGGTATAGCCCCAAGGGCCATTCGATCAGGCTGCCGACGAGGGCAAAGCTCACCAGTAGGGCCAATTGCTGCACCATGCCGGGCCCCAGCCAAGCCAGCAGTGCCTGGTTCAGCACATGCAGGCCGCCCAGCAGGGTCCAGCCCAGCACCACCGCGGTGGAAAGCGCCACCTCCAGCAGACCCGCGCGCGCCTTGGTGATGGTGTAGTCCGCCGCTTTGTGGTGCGCGGCTTCACCCACGGTGCCGACAAAGTCAGGCGGCACCGTGTCGCGGTGCCGCGCCACATGGTGGATTTGCCGCGACGCCAACCACAGTTTGAGCGCAGCGCCCAGCGCCAAGGCAGCGGCAAAGGCCGCCGAGAACAGAATGGAATAGTCTTGCACTGCGGTAGTTTAGGGGATAGCCCGGGCGGCGCGCGGTTTTCCGCTAGGATTGAGGGTTATCCGCCGCCTATCTGGGCGACCCATTGTGATGCCTAGATTGAAGGAGATTGGCATGTTGAGCCGTTTTACGTTTGCATGGTTGTTGACCAGTTTGTTCTCGCTCGCCCAAGCCCAAACCCCCGGCACGCTGGACAAGGTAAAGGCCAGCGGCAGTATCACGGTGGCTTACCGTGAAGCCTCGATTCCCTTCTCTTACCTGGGTAGCGACGCCAAGCCGGTAGGCTTTGGATGGGAGATTTGTGGCCGTATCGTGGAGCAGGTCAAAAAAGCCACCGAGCGGCCCGACCTGAAGGTCGCGACCCAGTTGGTGACCTCGCAAAATCGCATCCCCTTGATGCAAAACGGCACCATCGACATTGAATGCGGCTCCACCACCAACAATTCCGAGCGCCGCCAACTGGTGAACTTTTCCATCAATTACTTCTACACCGGTACACGCCTATTGGTGAAAGCGGGCTCACCCGTGAAGTCGCTGGCTGATCTGGCGGGCAAGAAGGTGGTTTCCACGACGGGTACCACCAATGTTCAGGTGCTGCGCAAAGCGAACGCCGAGCGCAATCTAGGCTTTGAGTTGTTGGGCGCGAAAGACCACGACGAGTCAGCGCTGTTGGTGCAACAGGGCCGGGCTGAGGCTTTTGGCATGGATGACATCTTGCTATACGGCCTGCGCGCCAACGCCCAAAACCCCGCTGATCTGGCCGTGGTGGGTGAGGCCTTGCAGGTTGAGCCCTACGCCATCATGCTGCGCAAGGATGATCCCGCGTTCAAGAAACTGGTGGACGACACCATCAGCGGCCTCATCAAGTCGGGCGAGTTCGAGACGCTGTACAAAAAATGGTTCCAGTCGCCGATCCCGCCCAAGGGGATTAACCTGAATGCGCCCATGAGCAAGGAACTGCAGGACAACCTCAAGCTGTTGTCAGACCGTCCGGCGGTCTGACAATGACCGAGCCTCTGGTGCTGGCCCGCAGCGACCAAAACCTGGTGTGGCTGGACTGTGAAATGACCGGCCTGGATCCGGAGCAAGACCGCTTGTTGGAGGTGGCGGTAATCGTTACTGGCCCGCAACTCACGCCGCGCCTGGAAGGCCCGGTGCTGGTGATTCACCAAAGCGACGAACAACTCGCCAAAATGGATAAATGGAACCAGTCCACGCACGGTAAGAGCGGCCTCATAGACAAGGTACGCGCATCCACCGTGACCGAGGCACAGGCCGAACAAACCCTGCTGGCTTTTTTGGCCGCCTATTCGCCCAAGGGCGCGTCGCCGCTGTGTGGCAACACCATTAGCCAAGACAGGCGCTTTTTGGTGAAGTACATGCCTGCGCTGGAAGCTTTTTTCCACTACCGCAACCTGGATGTGAGCACCCTTAAAGAACTGGCCAAGCGCTGGCGCCCCGAGGTGTACGCTAGCTTCAAAAAACGCCAGTTGCACACGGCACTGGCCGATGTGCACGAATCGCTGGACGAGCTGGTGCATTACCGCACGCATTTTTTGCAGGCACCAGCGCCTGTCCCCGCGTCGCTGGCTGCTTAACGCCCTGGCGGTAGCTGCTAGCTCGCCTTGGCGTGCTGGCAGCCGACCCGGCTTGCGACTCCTGAGTGTCCCTTAAGCGAAGCATGGAGCCGCTTTGAAAAGCTGTTCTTGGTGATTGCCCTCATTCGTGCGATAATCTCCGGCTGTGTTGAAAAGCCACTCTTGCCGGGTTTGGCCCGGGGCCTCAACACTGATTTGCATCTACCTCACACCTTGAGGCTTGCCCGCCGACTAAAGATG
>Ga0136644_10000470_pt1 | contig 32136 bp, 39 predicted proteins | sample C_130820_EF_Meta_FD_94780 | JGI IMG/M metagenome (GOLD analysis project Ga0136644, IMG submission 94780) | Freshwater microbial communities from Lake Croche, Canada to study carbon cycling - C_130820_EF_MetaG (v2) (version 2) | ecosystem: Environmental > Aquatic > Freshwater > Lake | place...
AATTCAATAAATATAATTTCATAAAAAGTAAAACATTAATTACTATTTTATTACAAAGAATAACAGCATTAGTTATTTTCGGTGTATTTATATCAGGATGTTTCAAGACACTTTTCAAGGAAATTTTAATTCCTTTGAAAAAGTCGTCAGGTGGTTTTTCTTTTATAGACATCCTTATAATATTCCTAAATATTTTATTTTTAAGTAATTTAACGAATAAATTATAAAATTGAAACAAAATAATATAAAATCCTTTTTATATTTTATATAAATGTCTAATATAACAAATGAGAATTTGCACAAGAATTGTTATTTTTGTAAAGAAAAAAAACCATTAACACAATTTGGAAAACATAAAAAAGAAAAAGATGGTTATTATTATCTTTGTAAAATATGTGCAAAAATACAAAAAGATAAAAATAAATTAAACACGCCTTTTCCAAATGAAAATTTTGAAAAAAAATGTCCTTCTTGTAAAATTATAAAAAATGCTAATGAATTCGGTCCTTGTAAAGAAAGAAAAGATGGTGTTCAATATAGATGTAAAAAATGTGCTTTAAATACTTCTAGACAATCACGAAATTCAGTTGAAGGTCGTATTCAATTTATTTATAATAATGCTATGAGAAATTTAAAAAGACCTACTAAAACTTTAGAAATGACTATTACCAAAGATGATTTGATTGAATTATATGATAAACAAAATGGTTATTGTGCTTTGTCTGGGATTAAAATGGAACATACAATAAATAACAATGAATCTTTTATTGAAAACAAATATAATATTTCAATAGATAGAATAAATTCAAATATAGGTTATGTAAAAGATAATATACAATTAGTTTGTTGGATTATAAATCAAATGAAAAGTGATACTGACCCTGATTTATTTATAGAACTAATTAAAAAAATATACAATAAATCAGTTATTAATAATTTATAATTTTATAAAACTATAAATGTGTGTTCTAATATATTTTCCGTTTTCTGTAAATTGAAAATCTTTACTTTCAATATTATATTTTGTCTTGGTTAATTGTTTAATGATTGATAACCAGGGTCTTTTTATTTTATTTGGTTCGCCAACTGCCTTTAATCCATTAAATGAAAACCATTTTCTTATTTCAGGTATTAATTCCATGATTTTATTTTGTATTTCTTCATTCTTATCTAATTCATAAAGTGTATATGTATTCTTATTGGTTAAATCTAATATATTTATAATTTTGTTTATGATTTCTTCCTGTTCTTTTTTATATAATTCACTTTTCAATCGCATAGGCATCTTAAATATACTTAAAATACATACAAAAATTTTAAGTATATTATTTATAAATTTTTAATTTTCTTTAAGTAATTTTAAAAGGTGTGGTTTTAAATCTTAAAAGGTTTAAAATGGCATGTAAAATATAAAAAATTAATACTCTGGTGTATGTCTTTTAAATAAACACCCCTGAGATGTCATATTTTTGACTTCACTTGTTACAATTGATGGATTTTGATTTACACAATTTGACATCCATATTTTAATAATACAAAAATTTTTTTTTGGTGAAATGGTAATTCCGGTTACATTGGCGACAAATGAAGATTGTTGACTAATTGTTTCACCAACAAGAACATAACTTAAATCTTTCCAAACTTCATAAACACATTTGTTTGAAATTTTATAAGAGAAGCAACCACCAGAACGATTTTTTGGATCTTCCCATATTGGTTTAATACCTTCCTTCATTAAAAATAACATACAATTCTTAACTAAAATATCTGGAAGTGTTTCTGTAAGTGCGATTGCTTCTTCTACTGTTCCTATCGTGTATATTTTTTTATAACTATCAATGCTCCAATCAGTGTCATGTGGCAAATGTGCCCACATAGTCCACTTATTTGCTAATGGATGATAATCTGATTTTATAGATGTATCTGTCGCCATTGTAGATTGCGGAGTTACCATTTGTATATAATTCTATTAGTATTTTTTTATATCATTTTTTAATGTTTTTTAATTGGTTAAACACTTAAATAATATACTTAACTACTACATTTCATTTTTCAATCAACTAATACAATATCGTCTGATGGAGTGAAAGCTATGTTTTCACTTATATTTTTTGATATAGATTTTTTTAATTCTTCTGGGATAGAAACAGGTACATAACTTTCAATTCTAGTATATTTAATGACTTCATAACTATCTTCATTGAAAATAATCTCATCATTTTCAGTAAGTAATTTTAAATCTACATTTTGATCAATAATATCTATAAAGTAGCCATCTTTATTTTCATTAATGTGAACATTATATTTGTCTTTTAACAAATAACTTATAATTAGTCTGTTAATTTTATTACCTACAACATAGTAGTTTTCTTCATCATTTAATAACTTAATTGGATAACATTTTTCTTTTCCATTTTTATTTATTTTTACTACAAATGAAATAAATGAAAAATTACATGTTTTATAATCATAGTTAATAGGATAATCATAATAAATAACTTTATTTACTTTATAACCATCACTATGATAGTCTGTAAATATTATAAAATCATAACTAATTACTAAATGATATCTTAAATTATATATACATGTTGAAATCATTCGTTCATTATACTTGAATATTTCAATTTCCCCTTTTTTATTTTTACTTATTAATAAATTTTTTATGTATACCATATTTGGGTTATCATTCATTTTTCTTAGTATATTTTTAACACCTTTTTCACAATGAGTATAATATAAAATTATTTTATAAGATAAATTTATTATAAAGTTATTATATTCTTTATTACAATACTTATTCAAAAATAAATGACCACAAAACCCATATATAAATATATTTAGTATATACATACTATAATACATAGTGTAATAAATAACTTGACTAATAATTTTTAAATTGTTTATTATTATATAATTATGATTGGTATGCAGGAGAATTTCCATGATATTGCATAAAAAATGGATTTGGGTAAAACATTGTATTGTATGTTTGTACTTGCAATTTATGATTGGTGTTACTGTTATTTTTACTATTATCTTTATTACAATTATATGATCCTGTTGTAGCGTTCAGTCCAAAAATATATAGTAACATTGCTACTATAAATGTCATTAACATGAATGGTACAAAAACTATAATCCATGAAATAACACCTAAACCACCATCACATAATGCATTTAGTAAAATAGTTACTAGTAAACAAACAATCATTTTGATTAGTGCTGTATTATAAAGTCCATTAATGGTATCGATTATAATTTGTGTTAATGAAAAAACTATATAAATTAATGCAGGAGCACACAATTTTACCATTTACTTATATTATACTAATAAAAAAATGGTTCCCCATCTTTTAAATAACCTACTTTTTTTCCAGGTTCATTATCACTGTCTAATTCATAAATTGGTCCATTTTCTTCATTTGTAGCATAATAAGTCACTTCATCAATCTCAATTTCAAATACTTCTTCATCTTCCTCATTTTCATTTGAAGATTTTTCGTTTTCTGTTTCTATATCTTCTTTTTCCTCTTTTTCCTCTTTTTCCTCTTTTTCTTCTTCTTCCTCTTCTTCCTCTTCTTCCTCTTCTTCCTCTTCTTGTTCCTCTTCGTCTTCTTGTTCATCATCTTCTTCTTCCTCTTCCTCTTCTTGTTCTTCTTCTTCCTCTTCTTCTTCCTCTTCTTCTTCCTCTTCTTCTTCCTCTTCCTCTTCCTCTTCTTCTTCCTCTTCTTCCTCTTCTTGTTCATCTTCTTCCTTCTCTTCCTCTTCGCTATACTTTACTTCGTTAGTAACGTATAATCTTTCATTTTTAGATAAAACTTCATTTTGTAATAAAATTTGCTCTATAGTGCAGTCATTATCTTGATTTTGAGATTCAAACGATTCTTCAATATTTAGTGATATATTTTCTTTAACTTCACTATTTTTAAAGATAGTATTTTCACAAGAAACCTTAAGCCTAGATGTGTTTTTTAACTTCTCAAGTTCATTTTTATAATATTCCATTTCTGTCTTACACTTTTCAAGTTCTCTATTTAAATGTAAATAAGTATAATCATATATTATATCTTCAATACCACTTTTAACAATATTATTAACTTTATTTAAAATAGGTTCAATATCGATTAAGGATTGTGTTGATTGTATAGATTCCATTTATTAATTTATTATAGTAAATTTCGTTTAATATGATTTAAAAAATAATTTATCAATATGATATATGGATAAAATAACAATAACTTGTGAAAATGATATAATAGAAAAAATTAATATAATAACAAGACAAACTGATTATGATGAATCAATCGCTAGAGAAAAATTATTAGAAAATCAAAATGATCACATTAAAGTAATTAAATTATTTATGGGTATTTCTGAAAAAAAAATACAACAGCCAAAGTCTATAAATCAAGAAATTTATAAACAAATGCGTGAAAAATTAGACAAATCTATCAGAGATTTTAATAGTAAACAATATGAAAAGTTAAAAAATGATATTGATAATAGTTGAATACAAATTTGTATTAATTAGAAGAAATACCAAATCGTTCATTCAAAATATGATTTTTTGTTTGTTTTTTTTGTAGTCTTTTTTTAAGTTGATAATTATTTGAAGGAATTATTTTATTATTAATAATAAATTCATCATTATCTTCATGAAACTCGGGTAATATTCTAGTAAGCGGTTTGTCAACAATTAAAAATAACCTTTCTGTTTTTAAAAGTGACCTATATTCTTGAATACTTAAATTTCCATAATATCTTTCTAACATATAATGTGGATTTGGAGCTGGTTTTATATTTTTTGTATGTTCATATATTTTTGAATATATATGATTTATTAGATAGTATCTTTCAAATTTAGTAGAACTATCAATATTTTCTTCCATTAAATGTGCAACTGCACATTCGGGTGTACAAAAACAGCCATAAACTTCATATGAGTCTTTTATAAAATGTTTTGGAATATAAATAGGTGGATTATCAAAGTCATAAGAGCACCAAAAACATGCAGATTTTTTATCAGAAATATTATTAATGTGTAAATTATGTTCAAGTATTTTTAATTTTTTCCATATTTCCTTTGTTTCACAAGTTTCTTCATCAATGTTTTCATTATAATTATAACTCATAGATGTAATAGAAGTTTCTGTATTTTTTTCATTGAAAATGTTACATGTATTATTAATTTCATTCATTTCTACATTATTTATTATTTCATAAGATAATTCATTTTTAGATGAGTTGAAGTTATATGATTCAATATTGGCAGTTGTAAAATTTGAATTGTAATCTCCGATGTTTTGTAAATCTTTTAATGAACACTTTAAATGCAGTATTATATTAGGTTTCACCTCTTTTTGTGACGTAACTAATAGATTTTGCTGTATAATTTTTCCTCCTTTTGGTTTTCTTCCACGTTTTTTGGCAATTTGTTTTACTTTGTTATTATCTTCTTCTGAAGCTATATATTCCATAACTATTATTGTTTCATCGTTATTTTTTGTTTTTTTTTCTTTATAATTTTTATTTAAAGAAGTATTTTCTTCTGTAACTTTTAACTCTACGTTATTTTTAACAATTTGATTATTTTCAAAATTTATTGTATTTGAACTGTTGCATAACATATCTTTTTTAGAACGCCTACCTCTTTTTGGTTTTATATGTTCAATATTATTCATTTTATATTATAGTTAATAAATCATTAATAATTTAAATTGTTTTAATAAATCATTTAAATTTTTTTTCTTCATAGCATTTTCTACAAACAGGAATATAATTATCAATACCGACAAGCGTTTGTTTTTTTTCATTTGATAAACGAAGAGAGAATATTCCAGGCGAACCATTCTTGCAAATACTACAAAGAGATGTGAGTTTAGTAACCTTATCACACAAAGGAATCAAGTCTAATATTTGTCCAAATTTTTTTCTCTCAAAGTCTCCATCTAATCCAGCAATATATATTTTTTTGTTTCGTTCTAACAAAATAGTAACACATTCGTATAGATCTTCAAAAAATTGACCTTCGTTAATTATAATAACTTCTGAAGATATAATATATTTATTGTTAATAATATCAGTAATGTTATTAGATTGAATACAAGGGATCATTATTTTATCATGAGTTGACAACATAGAATCATGATATCTTATATCTTTGGAATGGTTTATTACACTGGTAGTAACATTGCAAAAAGTATATTGTTTATAAACTTCTAAAAGTTTTGATGTTTTCCCTGAAAACATAGGACCAATAAATAATTCTAAGTATCCCGTTTTTGAAGTTTCTGTCATACTCATTTGTTTATTCATCATTAAAAGTTATAATATAATAATATCAATTATTTTTATTAATTATATATTAAAAACTTTAACATAAGTTTAATTAAATGAACTTAAATAAAGAATTTATTCCTTTTGTAGAAAAATGGAGACCATATAAATTTGATGATATTGTTCTTGATCCATTAAATAAGATAATATTAAAAAATATTATAGATAAATCATATTTTCCGAATCTTTTACTTTTTGGTCCACCAGGAACAGGAAAAACAACAACTATTATGAATTTAATTTACGCATATCAGGCAAAAAATGAAAAAGAAAATAAAGCTCATATAATATCGATGAATGCCTCAGAAGAAAGAGGTATTGATATTATTCGTAATCAAATAAGTCAATTTGTGAATTCAAAAAATCTTTTCAGTAAAGGAATGAAGTTTGTAATATTAGACGAGGTTGACTATATGACTAAAAATGCACAACAAGCCTTAAGATATTTAATACAAAACTATTCAAGAACAGTTCGTTTTTGTTTAATATGTAACTATATTAGTAGAATAGACGAAGGATTACAAAATGAATTTTTGAGACTACGGTTTAATCAACTACCTGAAGAGGATATTACAATTTTTCTTAAAAAAATATCTGACAATGAAAAGTTAAATATGAGTGAAAAATCATTCAAGTTAATACAAAAGTTATATAACTCTGACATGCGAAGCATGATAAATTTTATGCAGTCAAATCAAAATATAACAGACAATAGTTTCAATATTATAGATAATAATCTGTGGAATGATTTATATGATAAGTTTTTAAAAAAATCAAGTGTTCATGCTTTAGATGAATATATACAAAAGATAAGTGAAAGATATAATATTGATAAAAAAAATGTAATTAAAGATTTTTTAAACTACATTATTCGAAATAAGCAAAGTGTAATAAAAACAGATTTTTTAAACTTTATTGAAAATATTATGCACTATCAAGACTGTAAAAATTCATACTATATTTCTTATTCGCTATCACGTTTATCTTCATTTATTAAATAGTCATAAATATTCATTCTTTTATGTAATTTAATCATAAACTCATTAGGAGGTGAGCTTTTTGATGGGTCAAAAAAATTTTTGTTCAAACTATATGTAACATTTTTACTATTATATTCGTTTTCTATAGTTAAGTATTTAGATTTTGGACTAATATTATCTCTTTCATTGTTGAAGTTAGATTTTTTTTGAATCATTTATATTAATATTATATTAGAAAATAATTGAAATAAAATAATTTAAAGAATTTAAAGCCATAAAGCAAATAAATATAATTGTAAATGTCTTCAACTATTGATGATGAATGGGAAAGTTTTATTTCTCCTGATTATGATGATAGTTATGATGTTGAAGACAATTTTAATAATGATTATGAAAATAATATTTCAAGTAATAATGATAATACTTTTATTCAGCCTCCTAAAGCTTCTGATATATATATTTCAACAAAGTCTAAAATTGCTTACTTAAACAAAGATATAAATTTGAAAGAAGTTTTCTGGAATGTTCCAATAATATCATATTCAACAGCAACTAACGGTGTAATTAAAAAACAAATGAAATTCAATTCTTTATTACAAGAAGAACTTGATATAATAAAAGAAAAACTAAAAAAGGAAAATTATTTTGAACAACAAATTATAACTAGTATCAATAATCCAACTGGTCGAATTAAATTTAAAGATATACGAAAAATTAGTATTGGTATTTCTAAGAAAGATATTATGAGTTATAGATGTAAAAAGAAAAGTGCTTTTTATAATTGTTTTGTTATGATATTACGTATTAAAATACAAAATATTTTTAAAGAGTTTCATATTAAAGTTTTTAACACAGGAAAACTTGAAATACCTGGAATACAGTCTGATTTCATTTTTGAAGAAGTTTTGAAAAATATTATAATTGTATTGCAACCGCATGTAACAGATGAATTAGAATACACAAAAACTAGTGATACTGTTTTAATAAACTCAAACTTTAACTGTGGTTTCTATATAAATAGAGAATTATTATATGATATTTTAAAATTTAGATATAATATACAATGCATTTATGACCCGTGTTCTTATCCTGGAATTCAGTGTAAATTTTATTATAATGAAGATAAAGAAGTACAGACTGGCTCACAAATTTCACAAGAAGAAAAAGAGAGTAATAAATGCAAAATTGTAGAAGTTTCGTTTATGATTTTTAGAACTGGGAGTATCTTAATTGTCGGAATGTGTAATGATTCTGTTTTAAATATAGTTTATGAGTTTTTGAAGAACCTTTTATATAGAGAATTTAATAAAATAAATCAAAAAGTTTTAGATAGTAGTAGTTTAATAGTAAAAGATAAAAAGAAAAAAATAAGACGAAAAAATATTCTAATAAATGTTCAGTTATAAAAACTTGTTGCAACTTTCAATAAGTTAATTTAACCATTTAATCAAAAATCCATTTTATAAATATAACTGGATTTTCTTCTATTTTACTATCACATAATAAGTCATTAAATTTATTTTTTATTTTTGATTCTATTATTTCATATAATTTATTTTTAGTTCCGTACTTTATTATTGATAGTTTTTTTAAAAATTCTATTATAATGTCATAATACTTATCTATATGTATATTATCTTTATTCATTGAATCTGTAAATATTTGAATAAGGTCAAAAAATTGTTCATTTATTTTAAACTTTAATAAGTTATTTATTATGTTTTCAATTCTTTGAATTGCTTTATCAAAACAATTGTTATCTAAAAAATTTATGTCTTTAACAGTAAAATATATAATATTATTTAAAATATGTATATTTGAATTTAATAATTTTATTTTTATTAAATCTTCACATGATAGTTTTGTTGTATTTTTTCTATTTTCATTGTTTATTTCAAAAATCGTTTTTCTATAAACAAACATAGATGCATCTCTAGAACTTAATTTTAGAAATGTATGTTCATCATTAGAAATTTGTTCAATAAATTCAACATAAAAATAAAAAGACTTTTGACTATGGTAATATGACATGTCTAGGTTTCTTGAATAAAATAGTAAGATTGTAAAAACATGTGTTATTGTTACAAGTCCTCTTGTAATTATAAATTTACTGTACGTAGAATTTTTTATATTAATATTTTCTATTATAAAATTTAAGTATTCAATTACTAATAAATTATATTTTTTGATTATGTCGTTTGATGTGCTTGATATATTTATTTTGTAATTGTTTGAATTTGTTAAAGAATAATTCAAATTTGTACTAGTATTCATAATTTTAATATAATTAAATATTAAAATTAAAATACTTTTTACAATAACTATTTAAAGACTATTAAAAAATCTATAACATAAATGTCTACTACAGAACAAACTAAAGGTGATTCATCTAGTTATAGATTACCAAGTGATATAACATTAAAACACGCCGCAAAGTTAGGCATTGTTGAAGATAAGCCAATAATGTTGGATTACTGGTCTGCTTCACTTGATAAAAAAGCTCTTGTTGGAGTTAAGGAGAATGGTGAAAAGTTATTAGTGAAATCTGAAGATGAATATACATCACCTATCGCAAAATTTTATAAAAGTTCAACTGAATACATTATTATTACTGAAAATTCAATTTATCTAGTTTGTTCTGAAATTCCAACTAAAAAGATTTCTTAATAATTTTTAGAATTTTATATTTTATTTAATAAAATATAAAAGTATATACTATAAATGACTAATGGTAGTTTTTGGGTTGGAAAAGGAGGATTTGAGTATAAAAGAATGAACGGGGGAAGTAATCGACGTAACTTTTCATTAGGAAGTATTACAAATCAACCTGCAGATGTTAATAATAAGTATATTCCTGGTTCTGGTGTTGGTGCTTCAAATATATCTAATAGACGTGCAAAATTGAATCATGCAACAACATGTACAGCTGAATACCCTTGCAATAAATCTTTTTCTAGAATTGGGTTATATTCTAGTGGAGGTTCAAATGTTTCTGCTTTAAATTGGTTTTTGAAATAAAATTAATTTGAATTGAAGTTACCGTTAAATACTGATGGTCTTACACCAGCAGGATATCTTGAAGCAGGGAAAGAAGTGTATGCTTGTCTTGGATTTGAAACGAAAGATGGTCTAAGGTTTCCATATTTTTGCCATTGAAGAGTATCATAATATAAAGGATTGTTATTGAAATCTTGAGGTCCCTGTCCTGCTTGTGTTTTTAAATTGTACCATAAATAATGTGTAATACCTATTTTTGGTGGACTTCCAGCTTTTAACATGCTTAATCCGCTATGTGCATCAGAGTTATTTACATATGATTTGATGCTTCTAACAACGCGAGGTCTTCCTGCCATTTATATTAGTAAATGAGATTTTATTATAAGTTTTTAATTTTTATATAGTAAATATAAATTAAAATAGCCTCTGAAGAGAATCGAACTCACGACCTATCGCTTACAAAGCGATTGCTCTAACCAACTGAGCTACAAAGGCAAAAACCTTATTTTACTCATTTACACATACAATAAAAAATAAAAACAATCGTTAAATACAAAAAATATTAGTTATTAGTTTTAAATAAAATAATATTAAAATTTACGTACCTCTTGAACTTGCATTATACTGCCTACTCCAAAAAATAAAAATATGTAATGTCTAGACTAATAACTAAACTCATCAGGGATAAGCCAAACTGATGCTTATATTACACACTTTATTTCATAGCTGGGGATGCCCATCCCTCAATTATAATAGTTGTTTTGCCTTTAATATATTTTTCATAAGTTATATTAAATTTATAATATTTTACTTAGAGCTTCAATTTTATCTGTTGATAATGTTTCTGGAAAAGTTATATGAAAGTGAATAATAAGATTTCCTATGTGACCTTCTCTCGTTAAACCCATACTTGGTATTACTTTTTGATATTCTGGAGAAATAATATTACCAGGTTGATTATTAATTGTGTATACTTTCCCATTTATGTATTTTATTTCAAAACTAAATCCACACAATGATTCTTTGAGAGAAATATTTTTATGCATAATTAAGTCTAACCCCTGTCTTACAAATTGACTATCATTGTTTATATTAATGAATATTTTGATGTCTCCTTTACATGTTTCATTTAAAATATTTCCTTGATCTCTTAATAAAATAATTTCATTGTGGTCTATACCTTTCATTACATCTACATAAACAATGGTTTTTTCAAATACTTTATTTCCATTTTCTATTATCCATCTATCAATTTCTATAGGTATTTTCCCCCCGTTTAATACTGTTTCCATCGTAATATTTAATGTTTTTACTATTGATGTCGGTTTTTCAAGACCACCATTTACATTCATTTGAACACCATTTTTAAAAATACGAATATTTCCTGGAGGAAATGCACCAAAAATATTTCCTGGCATACCTGGCATTCCTGGCATACCTGGCATACCTGGCATACCACCTCCAAAAAATATACTAGTGAATAACTCATTTACGTCCTCCATATCACTGTTGTTCATATTATTCATATTATTCATATTATTCATTCTCATAAAAGGATTTCTTTTTGACATATCATAATCATTTTTTTTATCTTGATCTCCTAATGTTTCATATGCTTCATTTATTTTTTGAAAAATTTTTACTTTTTCTATGTCTCCTTGTGTTCTATCTGGATGATAAAGTAACGATAATTTTCTATATGCCTTTTTAATTTCTTCTTGAGATGCATCATCGGAAACACCCAACACGCTATAGAAGTCATCTTTCCCCATTTAATATTATTAACTAAGATAAACTTAAATACTTATTTACGAATATATTTATTAATGGATTATAATTTGTTTATTAATAAGTTTAATCCGTTATATTTTAAAGATTTTGAAATTGATGAAGAAATTATTGATATATTAAACACATTAATTAATATGGACAATTTAAATATATTGTTAATTGGTGATATGGGATGTGGAAAAACATCGCTTTTGAATGCACTAATTAGAGAATACTATAAAGACTTCAATGAAAAACAGTATTCCAAAAATGTATTACATATTAATAGTCTTAAAGAACAAGGTATCAATTATTATCGTAATGATGTTAAAACATTTTGTCAAACTTGTTCTTTTATTAAAAATAAAAAAAAAATTGTTGTACTAGATGATATTGATTTAATCAACGAGCAAAGTCAACAAGTTTTTAGAAACTGTATAGATAAGTTTAGTCATAATGTTCATTTTATCTCTTCATGTAGTAATGTTCAAAAAGTTATTGAAAGTTTACAATCTCGATTAACTATTATTAAAATTAAACAGTTACAAAGAAACAATTTAGAAAAAATAATGAATAAAATAAAAATTACTGAAAATATTATTATTACAAATGAAGCAGAAACTTTTTTATTAGATATTTGCAATAATACTGCAAAAATTTTAATAAATTATATGGAAAAATTTAAACTATTAGATAAAACAATTGATATTGAACTAGCAACAAATATTTGTACTAATATTAATTTTTGTTCATTTTTGAAATATACACAATTTTTAAAAAATAAAAAGTTAATAGATGCAATTAATTTAATTTACTCAATTTATGATAAAGGATACTCTGTTATGGACATTTTAGATAACTATTTTCTATTTGTAAAAACTTGTAATATTTTAAATGAAGATGAAAAATATACTATAATACCATATATTTGTAAATATATTACAAATTTTCATAATGTTCATGAAGACGAAATAGAACTAGCACTGTTCACAAATAACTTAGTCGAATGTTTTTGATTATTTTATAAGTATTCAAATAAAATAAATTTGTATACTTATTTTATGTCAAATCAAACATTCAAAAAACTAATTCCTCTTCAAATATTGTTTGATTTGTTGAATTCTATTTCGGTAAAACATGAAAAGTACTATATTTTTAATAATGACTCCTTTAAAAAAGGCGTATTTAATGAAAAAATACAAGAATTTTTAGAAGTATGTAAAGAATATTATCATCTATCGAAACAAAAATATTTACTTCGCAAACCAACTTACAATAATTTTACTACTATATTACGACAAATATGTAATTCTAATAAAATTACATATACATCACAAATTAAATATGATAAATCTTCATACATAATAGTATACTACATATATTTTTAATAAAATATATCACTTATGGTTTAGGAACTGTATCTGTTCTATTTAAATGTGTCGCAAATGGAACCGGTTTCATACCCCATAATCCAAACCCAGACGGAACTTGCCAATATCCTATCCAAGTTTTTGGTTTATTACTAATTGATTCAATAACACCTTTTTTACTATCTGGTATGCTAGCTAGTAAAATATATTTGCTTATAATTATATTTGATTCTAAAACTTGTGAAGGAGATAAACGAGCAAACCATTCATAGTTTCTTCTATTTAATATTTCATTTGCGGGTATATAAATACCTAGTGCTTTTGGATATAAGTCTAAATAGTCATTTGATAATAAATCATCTATCAAAATTGGCTTATCGTTTACTGACTTTGTTCCTATTAGTTTACCAGGTATTAAATTAATTTTATTCTTTTTAATTCTGAAATCACACCACCTATTAAATTCACCCAAAAATTCTATTTGACTTGTATAGTCATTTGAAATAGTTCTTTGCATAAAATCTATTAACTCATTAATAATATTTGATTCTTTTTGTGCTCCCATAAAAGAAATATCTGCATAAAATTCGTTAGTAGTAGATGTAATATTTCTATCAATATTTTCACAAATAAACATTTTGTTATTTTCTGTTTCAGTTACATACAAGTCGTATAAATTACGCATACACAAAAATGATGGTGGGACTATTATACCACCATATTTATAAATTAGTTTAGTTAATCCAAGTATTCTAATATATTGTTTTAGAGGTGATGAAATATGATTCATATCAATATTCCAACCAGGCAATAATTTAAAAAATGAATTATCGTCTATTAAACATATATGAAATGATTCATCACATTGATAAATTATACTTTTTACTGTTAGATACATATATGGTTGATTTAATTCAAATGAACTACGGGATCCAAAACTTACCCAGTTTCTAGAATTATATTCATAATTTATTGGAATCCATAAAATAGGTTTTTTTGTATCAGCTAAAGAGTCAGTTGATAAATATTTTTGAATTGATGTATAAACATCATTTAACTCATTATCAAGATTACTATGATACCTATTATACAAAAATAATAGGCCTAATAAAATAATAAAATACCAAATATAATTCATTAATTTTTTTTTATCAATTGCCATATATAATTATTATATATTTTATTTCATCTAGTTTTTATTATTTGTTATGTAATAGTTGTATAGAACTCCAAAAGTCTTGACTATTCTGTTTTGCCTTTTCTGTTTGTTTTGCTAATTCGTATGCTCTTGTTACAGATTTTTCTTCTTCTAAACGATTACGGTCATTTAAATATTGTTGAGCTTGTATTTCTGATAAAGGTTTTATGTCTTGATTATTTCTATATCTTACAAATTCATTTACATTATTAAATTTTTGTTTTTTTTCATAATCTTCATCTGTTACAGGTATTACAGTTTCCGTGTGTGCTTTATGAAGATCTTGATATGCAAGCCCACTAAATAATCCGGAGTCATAAGTTAAAGGTGCTTCATTCGTTAGTTCTGTTGCAGATATAAAATTATTTCCCCATATTTCTTGTACTTCATCTCTCACAATCAAAGATCGAGCTTGTGATTTCTTTCTTTCAAATTCTAGTTTCATTGTTGCCATGGATACATTTTGAATATCATCGATATCTTCGTCTGTTTTCAACCACTCACCATAGCCTTTTTCTTCATTTTCATTATATAATTTATTCTTCTCAAATTCGTTATTAAACCATTCATTAAAACTGGTCTTGTTCTTTAACTTTTTATTTGTTTCAAAAAAATTATCAAGTAATATGTTTTTTTCTTCAGTGCTATTTACAACATAATCCGTATTTTTTGAATTATTATTAATATCTCCTTTTTTTCTAAATTCCCATACAGAATACAACATTTTATAAGCTTTTGAATAAAATAAAAAATATTCAGGAGATAGCTTAGATTTATCTGGATGGGTTTTTAAAACAATTTGTTTTGCGTATTTTAATTCATGTTCATCAAAGTCAATTGGTATTTTGAATAAATTTAAAATATCATTCAAGTTATAGTTATTGATATCTAAGTCAATAGACATTTTATATTTAATATAATTAATATAATTTTATTAATTGTTTATTTTTACATTTAATAAAATTAACTAATAACTATTTTAACTATGTATCGTACAACAGTTATTTAATAAATCAATTTCATTATGGCAAAACCCATCATCTAAATAAATTTTATATACTACAGAAGCAGGTATAGGATAAATAGGTGAAAAATAAAATTTATTTTCAAGTATAAAATTGCGTATTGTAGTTGTTGTATTTTTTGGTATTTCTATTTTTAATTTTTCATCTTGATAATTTACAACATATAGTTTAATTGATTTATTTTGAAAATGATAGCTTATCCAGTTATATAACTCTATTAATGTAGCATCTTTATAAATAGGTATAAAAACAGAATAGTTACAACATTTTGTTACTTCAAAAATATATTGATTATTCTTTATTGAATCAACCATGTCATTTATTTTTTTGTCAAAAATATTGTCCATTATACTTTAAAATTTTATAACTTTAAATAATAGTTAGTTATAAATAATTAGAAATCTTCATTTTCAAAAAAACATCTTTCTCTATCATAAAGTTCTTTGGTTTCATTATATCCACCAATAAATTGGCCATTCAAAAATACTATTGGGAACAAATTATATTCTTTTTTTGCTATTTTTTTTATAAATTCAATAAATGATATTTTATCTTCAATAATATATTCATCACAGTCAATAACTAAAGGGTTTGGTGTTACGTTACACAATAGTTTTTTAACTTTTGTGCAGTTTGGACACCCACTTTTCGTGTAAATTGTATATGAGTCGGTGCTTGGATAAACGTATGATTCTCCCAATTTATTCATGATACTATAAAATAATAAAATATTTTTATTGTGTTTATTATCTTTATTAATTTATTTTAACTTTCCATATGCCTTTTCAATTGCTAGTAAATGAAACCCACACCTTTTAAAAAAAGCATCTAGTTGACCTGGATCCGCACCAGTTACACTATCATCTGGAACAACAGATACATTTCCTTTTTTATACATTAGAATTACAGGTATACCATTAACCATCCTTTTTTGTTTCAAGTATGAATATAAATCAATACTTTCATCTACATCAATATCCGCACATATTACATTTTGTGGTGATGACGCAAAAAACGCTTCTACAATATGAGCTATTTTTTTACATGGACCACACCAAGTAGCTCCAAGTTTTACTATTACTAAACCTGGATTTACTTTAAGTAATTTTAAAAAATCATTGCGATTTTCAAAAACACTGATAACCTCTTTTGTAACGTCAGACATTTACAATTAATAAGTATTTTTATTTATAGTAATTTAACTAAACAAAATAAATATTTTATTTATCAATAGTAACTTCTTTTGCTACATTTTTTATGATTTTATTATAATTTCTCTCATCTTCTTCAGCATTAAACCCACCCATAGATTCCCCCACGATTTTCATATACTCATCATGTTTTTTTGTAGAAGTATCTTGAGAACTAGGATTTTCTTTTTGCCAATCTGGTATTTGTTTGATATTTTTATTTGCAATACTTTTTATAGCTTGTTTTATTTTACCCTTTTCTTCACTATCTTTTTCCCATATATTCTCATCTTTGACATACAAAGTCTCCCTCTTTAAGTCGCTGCAGTGAATTGGTCTTTTAAAAATATCTAACTGTTTTAGTCCGTTGATAAATATTTTTGATATTCCTTCTGTATAGCCAAGTCTTCCAATATTTTCTAAATCTGTTAACTGAATTGTAAGAGAATTTACAAAATCCATTATATTTAATGCATCTTTACATTGTTCATTCAAGAAAAAATTCAAATTGAATTTATTATTATTTGTAGTATTGTTACTATTAATAATATTTCCTGAATTTGTTTTACTTGCTAATTCTATTACTTGTTTTTGTAATTCTAAATTTTGTTTATTCTGTTCATAAATAAGCTCTTTAAATTCATGATTTTGTTTTACTAGTTCTAGTATAATATTACTACTTGATGTATCTATTATAGTGCATTTTTTCTTATGTCTCCATAAACCAGCTCTATCTTTATATTCTTTACTACAGTTTGCACAGAAATACATCTTGGGTAAAATAATGGGTTTTTTTGTTGTTAAATCGTTGTTATTGGCAAGTTTTTTATGTTTTGCTGTTAAATTATGTTTACTAAAATCTTTTTTGTTATCTGTTTCAAACTGACATTTTTCACAATAAAATTTGGGGTTTTTTGGGGAGATTTTCGTTGTCAATGTTGTCATATTTTAACAACACAAAAAAACCCTAAATTCTTTTTTTAAAAAATTAATAAAAAATTTACAGTAACAAATTAAAAATCTGTAAAAAATGAACAAAACCATAATGGTGTGAGTGGGAAATTCGGAAATATTTTTGCGCCAAAATCTCGATACTTTCAGTTTTTGGACATTTTTTTTGTCCATTTTTGAAAAGTAGATTCACTTTATGGAACAAAAAAGTGGAAAATTCCGCCCAGACTGAGAAACATAAAAAATAAAAAACATATTATTTTTATTATCATTATATTAGTTTAAAATAATTAAAAATAATAAAATATACATTATAAGTATGAATGAAAGTAAAAGAATGATAATTGAAGAAATAAAGAGAAATAAACCAAATAAACCTATAATTTTTGTGCATACTCCAAAATGCGGAGGTACTTATTTAGCTGATATTTTGAAAGATTTGAATATTCAAAATAAAAATCATAATCAGGCAAATGATAGTGATGGAATTTATTTTACACTTATTAGAGATCCAGCAGATCGATTTGAAAGTTTATTGAATTATAGACTAGATGAAATAAGTCCTAGAATAGATTGGCCTTTATCATTATATTCTGTTTATCATGATAATAGTTCATTAAATGATATTATTGAAAAAATGACTGATTTGGAAATTGTATCATTTTCACCTTATAAAAGTTTAACATATTGGTCTCAAAACATTGATATATTTATAACGATATATGAAATTAAAGATTTATTAGAAATATTTGGATATACTTATGACGAAACAAAATACGAACCTAAAAAAGTATCTAATAAATTAAGAGGTAAATTGAATCAATCAAACAGAGAAAGAATATACAAAATATATGAAAAAGACGTTATTCTTTTTAATAAATGGACAAAATTTTAATAATACAATTATAATTTCATGATTTTGTTAACATATTCTTCTAATTCATCAACATTTATTTCAGGAAGTTCAACATGAGACTCCCAAAAGTATCTACAAAAAGCCCACGTAAAATCACAATCACTTGGATATAAATGCGAATAGTCTATTACAAGTTGTTTGCTAAGAGTTTCTGGTAAAAATATAAGACTTTGTCTAGGTAAAACATAACATAGTTGAAGTAATGAAGATACGGGTTTTGACTTATTTTCTTTTATAAATGTTGTATCAAAATAAGGTATATACTTTAATAAGTCTTGCAAAAGTGGAGGATAGTTATATTTATAACACCATCTCCAATCAGGACACCCATTTGTATAATATTTCATAGTCCATTCTAACCCTTGTAAATAATTGATACATATTTCTTTACATCTTTCGTCATCTATGTCTATTTTAAATAAACATTTATAATAACGATAACGCCATCCATCTTTAAATGGGTTAATATATTTTTCAATTTCTCTTTCATAGTTAGGAATTGCTTCAAACTTCAAATATTTTTGTTCAGGTGTATCTGTTGGATAAAAAAACTTTTCTTTTTTATCTCTTAGTTTCATTTCATTTTTAAAATATTCATCTTCATTTTTAGCCAAATTTTCAATAATTTTTCGAACATTTTTCCAATAAATAACTTTTCCGTTTGTCAAATTTTCATTTGTGTTGCCAACTGTAACTTTATAAGCATTCAATAGTTTGTCTATACCACCTGTTCTAATATTTACAGCTGGAAAATGTGGCATAAAATCATTTCCTAAAAAAAAACACAGAAATATATAGTCATAAATGCGATTTTTCTGTTGAGTTGTAGATAATTCTAATCCATTATTCATATTAGTTGTAATTGTTTTTGAGAGTTCAGGAATATTTAATAAATAGGTTTTATTTGGTTCAAGAGAACTATCAATTGATTTTATAAATTCTGGTGTTTCTCTAAATAAAAATATTTTATTACTAATTGGTAAATGATTTATAGATAACATAATTAAATCTGCATCTAGACCATATATTATAGTTGTTTGATCATAATGTATGATTTCATTATTACGAATATGTTGAAAAATTTTATGTTCTCCTTCTCCATAGTCATCAGAAGTTGAAATGATTATATTATTTAAATTATATTTTGATGTGTTATTAAAATGATTTTTAATACTTGTATTTAATTCCTGCATAAATATAGTTCCTGGAGTAATTGCAGTTGTATTCCATGGATCATGTGATTTTTTTTTAAATATAGATTTTGATATTTCATTTTGATACCAAGACTTATACCTTCTATTTCTTTGTTGTTCTAGTTTCGCTACCGGTGCAACTCCATCAAACGCAATCATTATACTATTTGTAGGACCAATTAAAGATATGTATTCTTCAATTTTTTGAATTACTCTATTAGTAATTACTTGTGTAGAACTATCATGAATAGTTGAGAAATCTATAAGACGAACCGCATCATATATAATTGAATTACAATCCATATATAAGTTGTGTATCGTAAAATTCCCTTTAACAAAATTTGTTATAATTTCTTTATGATTTTTAACAATATATGAAAAATAACTAGGGATTCCCATACTTGTATATTAGATATTTTTGATATATGTTTAATATGATTGTAGATATAATTATAAAACCTAACAGTTAGTCTTGTATCAAACACATTTAATAAGTAATTTTCTAATATTAATATACAGTATATAATGAATATCAAAGTTGAAAATAGTGTAAAACATTCTAGTGACGTTATTACATTAGTAGAGAAAAAATTAATATTTTTTCAAGATGTAATTCAAAAAACAATTTTAAATGTACAGAAAAATAAACTGTTAGATATTTTAGGAGTTAGTGAAGTTACAACGTGTATAAATGCATCAAATAATATAAGTGAAAAGTTGAAAGAACTTAATAATGGTATAGACTCTTTTAATACTGATATATTAATTAATAAATTACAAGTTTTGAATAATGAAATGTCAAGTTTAATAAAAAATTATGGCACAGATTCATTGGAAGACTTATTAACAATATGTTTCGGTAATAATAGTATTCAAGTTGTTAATAATAATATTTTAAAATATGAGTTATTAAAAAAGTATTTTCATCCAACTCATTATAAAGTTTTAAATACAAAAAGAGAGAGAGATAATGAAATAAAGATCAAAAATGATGACTTTATATCAGATAATATACAAAATTTACACTGTATTGATATTTCTTTAAACTCAAAACATTTTCATATGAAAGTGTATGGATTAAAAATGTATATATCAAATACCGCAAATAAAAGTTTGTTAATATTTGGAATAGTTGATGATGTTATTTTAAGTTTTTTAAATAATAAATATATTGTTGAAGTAAATCAAAATATAAAATTAAATATACCTTCTAACTGTGAATTTAAACATGATAGTTTTGACAAATTTTTAGAATCATTAACACTAAAAGACTATTTGATTCACAATCATAATGATATATATAATAAATTTATAGGTTATATGACAAATCATAATCTATTGAAACAAAAAACATTATTAAATATAGTAAAAGACTTTATAACAAGTGATTTATATACAAAAAGAAATTTATTAATTCAGATACTTATAAGCTCTGATGAATACGATAATAAATATTTAGCTTATTTATTGTATGACTTATTATCAAATGACGTAAATGGTAACATAGATACAATAGAACAAACCATACTATTTGATAGTTTTCCTTTGTCAATAAAGCAATATTTTAGAGAGGCAATGAAAAGAACTATACAATATACAAATGACTTATCTAATTTTGATATAAATAAGATTCCATTAGAACAACAAATATGTTTAATGAAAACATCAGATGTTGTAAAAGAAAAAGCGATGATGAAGTTAAAAGAAATAAAAGCAAAATCAGAAGACTCTGGATCAAAAGCTAGACAATACTTAGATGGGTTATTGAAAATTCCGTTTAATATTTATAAAAAAGAACCAGTTATGGAATTAATGAATGAAAATAAAAAAAAATTATTAGAATTATTAACTTTAAATAAATTTGAAAAATTAAATAAAAAAAAAGAAAAATATACTAGTATTGAAGTTATTTCGACTATAAGTAAGTTGAAAAAAGAATTGGTAAAAGATGATAATGACACATTTTTGAAAAAAATAAAAAAACAGTTAAGCACCAGTGATAAGAATAGTTTATTGTCATATATTTTAAAAATAAATAGTTTGATTGAAATAAAAAATATAGCAAGTCAAAAAATAAATTATTCAGGGAAACAAAAAAAAGAGTTAATTTGTCAAATAAATAACTTTATTTGTAATATTCATGATAAAAAAGATGTATTATTAGATTTGAGTAAAGTATTTAATATAGAAGTAAAGTTTTCAAAAGAAATAGAGAGTATTGAAATAATTGAATCAAATTTAAATAAAATTACAAGTTATATATCAAACGTAAAGTCATTATTAGATAAAGCTGTTTATGGTCATGATAATGCAAAAAAACATATAGAAAGAATAGTAGGGCAATGGATAAATGGAGAACAAGACGGTTATTGTTTTGGATTTGAAGGACCACCCGGAGTTGGGAAAACATCCCTCGCAAAATATGGGTTATCAAGTTGTTTATTAGATGATAAAGGGAATACACGACCATTTGCAATGATTCAAATGGGTGGTGATGCAAATGGAAGCACTTTACATGGACATAACTATACATATGTAGGTTCTACATGGGGAGGAATTGTTCAAATATTAATAGATAAAAAGTGCATGAATCCAATTATTTTAATTGATGAACTAGATAAAATTTCAAAAACAGAACATGGGAAGGAAATTGTTGGAATTTTGACACATTTATTAGATCCTACTCAAAATGATTGTTTTCAAGATAAGTATTTTTCTGGAATTTACTTAGATTTATCAAAAGCACTTTTTATATTATCTTACAATGATGTAGATGCAATAGACAAAATATTATTAGATAGAATTCATCGAATTAAGTTTTCAAATCTTTCATTAGAAGATAAGTTAATAATACTAAATAGACACATTTTACCTGAAGTTTTTAAAAAAATGGGTTTAGATGGAGTAGTTAATTTTGATGATGAAGTTTTAAAATTTATCATAGATGAGTATACTTGTGAACCTGGTGTTAGAAAATTAAAGGAAGTTTTATTTGAAATAGTCGGAGAAATAAATTTGGATATCTTAAAAAATAATTGTATTGAATATCCAATTGATATAACTATAGAGTCTATAAAAACCAAGTATTTTAAAGATAAAAATGAAATTAGAATAAAAAAAATACATAATTCAAGTTTTATTGGAATAATTAATGGATTGTGGGCGAATTCTATGGGAAGAGGAGGAATTATACCAATTCAAGCAAAATTTTACCCATGTGATAAGTTTTTGAATTTGAAGTTAACCGGTATGCAAGGGGATATCATGAAAGAAAGTATGAATGTAGCTTTAACATTGGCATGGAGTTTAACCTGTATTGAAAATAAGGATATGATAATGGAACTATATGAAGATAAAAAAAATGGGATACATATACATTGCCCGGAAGGTTCAGTCCCAAAAGATGGTCCATCTGCAGGTTCAGCTATAACAACAGTAATATATAGTATTTTGAATAATAAAAAAATAAAAAATTATATTGGAATAACAGGAGAAATATCATTAGACGGTTTCATATCTGAAATAGGTGGTTTGGACTTGAAAATATTAGGTGGAATAAAAGCAGGTATAAAAGAATTTATTTATCCAGTTGAAAATAAACGAGACTATGAAAATTTCATAGAAAAATACAAAGATACAGAAGTTATAAAAAATATAATTTTTCATTCAGTAAGTCATATAAACGAAGTGTTTGATATTATTTTTGAAAATTAATATACAATAATAAAAATTTATATAGTTTATTATTATATGAGTAGTTCTTTAAATAGTTCAAATATACCAAATACAGAAAGAAATGGTGGTAAGTATGAAAAGCCATTAGTAATGATAAATCCAATGAATTTAATAGTAATGTTAACATTTTATTCGCCTATTATTATTGCTATTTGTGTAGTTAGCATGTCATTTATATTTCAAAATTTTAAAGGGTTAATTTATTTAGGATTTTTATTAGGAGTTTGTGTTTTAAGAGAATTTATACTACTGTTCTCAGGAATAGAGAAAGATGTGAACGATAATAGAATATGTGATGTTGTGCAATATAGCAATTTTAGTAATTCTGGATTTAGTATGTTTGCTTTATCATTTACAATACTATATATATGTGTTCCAATGTTTTTAAATAATGATATAAATTTTTTGGTATTAGGTGGGTTGATTTTTTATTTACTATTAGACATTAGTATTCGATATTCAAATGAGTGTGTAAAAACATTTTCAGATATATTTTTAAATTTATTGACAGGAGCTTTGTTAGGTGTTTTTATACCTTCAATGATGTATCTTGGAGGATCATCTAAATATTTATTTTTTAATGAAATATCAAGTAGCAAAGAAGTGTGCTCTATGGCAAAAAAACAAAAATTTAAATGTGCTGTTTATAAGAATGGAGAGTTAGTAAATTCTTTATAAAAAAAAACGTATGTTATGCATAAACCAACGTCTAAACTCTTGTAATACTATTTTTCTTTGAAAAGTTTCAGCTAAAAGTTTCATATTTCCTTTTGTATGAAAAACAGATATAAAGTTATTATATGCATTAATTATATTTATATTTGAATATAAAGAACTAACATTTTCAATTTTAAAAGCAGGTTTATTTTTTCGTTGGTTTACACTATTATGAAAAATAAAAATTATATTTCTAAAGTCATCTTTGTTTTTAATTCCAGAAGAATTAATTTTTGATAAAAATGTAATTGCGTGTTGTGAACATTCAGGACAAGGTAAAACTCCACATATTCGTCTTATAAAATTAAATAATAATGGGAATAATTCTTGAAATTTATCTTCATTTATTTTTTCTGCAAGTGTATGAAAAAATGTCCAAATTGGTGGGCCCCATTGGTTAGGTGACATAATATATCTATGAAAGATAAAAAATATAAAGACTTAATTCAAAATAAATTAATGTCAATATATTCTATTGAAGGAAATATAAATTTTTATGAAGAACTGTACAAGTCTCTAGATGATATAGAAGAAAATAATGAAAATAGTGAAAAAAAATGTTTGATAACAAACATGCCATTAATAGAGAATTTTGTTACATTAGAATGTAATCATAAATTTAATTATAGTGCAATTTTTAATGATATTTTTAATCATAAAAAAAAATATAATATGATGGAGGGGAATAGCTTGAAAACAACGGAAATTAGATGCCCTTATTGTAGAAACATACAATCAAAATTATTACCTTTTATTGAAGGAACAAAAAAAATTCATGGTGTAAATTTCTTTGATGAAAATATTGAAATATCAAATAGTTACAAATTGGGTCAAGACTATATAAAAGGAGATTGTTGTTATGTAACAAAATGTATTAGTATAAGTGATGATAGTATTGACCCAAGTAATAATATAATAGAAGTAAAATGTTCAAATAAATATGTCAAGTTACTTCCAATTAATAATAAATATTATTGTTCTATGCATAAATATAGTGCATTGAAAGAAATTACAAAGGAAAATAAGTTAAAAGATAAAGAAGAAAAAATTGCACAAAAAAAACTGTTGAAAGAAGAAAAGTTAAAAACAAAAATGGAAGAAAAATTAAAAACAAATTTTATAAATATGATTCAAAATACTATTGTATCACACACACCTATAGAAATAAACAATGAATCAAAAGAACAAAATCAATGTTTCCAAATATTAAAATCAGGAGTCAAAAAAGGACAACAATGTTGTTCAAAATTATTTAACGACAACTTGTGTAAACGACACTATAATATTAAATTTAAAAATGTTGAAAAATAATAAATCTATTTAAATAATAATATAAAATTAATTCATTAGTTAATTTTATATGGAAACAAAAGAAGAGTTAGTGACGAGTATTAAAGAATGGATAAAAATAGATTCTGAAATATCTACATTACAAAGTGAGATGAAAGAAAGAAAAAATAAAAAAAAACAACTATCAGAATTATTAATGTCAACAATGAAAAAGAACTCTATAGACTGTTTTGATATAAATGGTGGAAGTTTAGTATATAAAAAAAATAAAATAAAAAAACCATTAAACGCAAAAACATTAATGTCAACATTGCAAACGTATTTTGAATCTAGTCCTGCAAAAGCAGAAGAATTGACAAAATTTATTATGGAAAATAGAGAGGAACAAATTAAAGAAACAATTAAGCGTAAAATAGATAAATAAAAATACTAAAAACATATTAAATGTTACCAGGAAACTTAATAAAAAAAAATAAAAAAGATTTTTTTGAAAATATATTTAAAATGAATACAATAAATAATACAGAAAAAATGATAGAAATAACTGATAATGAATTTAAAAATGATGATGACAGTAATTTTATTACAGATACTGAAGCAAGTGACAGTAACCATAGAAAGGAAACATTTTCAATACCTACTTACTCAGGATTGAATTTATTACAACAAGATTTAGATTATAACGCATCTTTGTATGAATCTGGAGAAATAAATTTATGTATATATCAGGTAAACAATTTAGCTTTGAAGCCCTTTTTACAGTTTGTAATGAAAAAGAACGAAAAAAATAATCAAAATAAAAAACTAAACGACTTAATAACATTTCCATCATTTAGTTTTAAACGAAATGATAATATAATGGAAGTATGTGATTTTATAATAGAAATAATACATCAATACTATCATTTGAATGATATATCAACGTATAGTTATAAAGGATTTATTAATAACAATAATAAATTTTATGTGTTTTATGATTTTGGTAATTGTGTAATAAACTCAAATTTTTTATACAGGAAAAATGATTTATGGTTGATACTAGTAGATGAAATTTTAAATCAAAAAAGTGTTTGTAATTTCGAAGTAGATCCAGCAGTAACAGATTTCTTTTTAGATAATATAAATTTTACTTATTTAAAAGATGAAAATAATAATTTTATTGAAACTCCAACCGTAGTTTATAGTGGTTGTGATAAAAAGGATATAGATTTCAAAAGTTTATTTGGAGTATCTTCTACACTTGAAAAATATTTACCAATACCATATTATTATTTTACAGATTATCAAAATGCTGTTAAACTAGGAACATGTAGAAATGAAGATGTTATGATAAATAACTGTGGCATAGTACGGTACGCTGTTTTTTTAGGATATATGATAAACTACAAAGATAATACGAATAAAAATTGTAATAGTATATATATTAATATAGATGAACACCCATATTGGGCATTAATAGAATATGAACAACAATATACTTTATCATCGCATTATATAGATGAATCATACTTAGGAAAAAAGTGGGATAATAAACAACTTTATTTTATAAAATAGTAAATAAATATAACTATTTAATTTCTTAAATAATTATATATGTCAATAGGAAAAACAATATCTATAATAGGATTTTCATTAGTATTTATGTATATTATTTCTCAAATATTGAATTTTTATGAATTTAGTGTTCAGTCGTATGGAACATATATAACGTTTTACGTATTCATATTATTTTCAATGTTAATTTTACCAAATAACTATTCTTCATTAAAATATTTGGGTGATTGAGATTTCTTTAAGTTTATTTATTAATATAAAATAAAATTGAACTAAAGTTAATTCATAAGAATAACTATATATCAAAATGGAACGTAGAATAAATAAAAGATTAGATGGATATATTTCATCATTCAAAGACGGTATAAGAGATAAGGCAAATAAGTTAGGTATTCAAAATGAAACTTTGAATGAATTATTAAAATACATATATGACTATGAACGTTTGACTCTAGTAAAGGATGACTTTATGAAAAGAAAACGAGTCAAAAATTCTGTTCCGTTTTGTGATCGTTGTGGTGCGAAACGAGCAAATGGGGAACAATGTACAAGAAGAAAAAAAGAAGAAGATGAGTTTTGTGGAACTCATATGAAAGGAACACCTCACGGAATTGTAGATAATCAAGTAGATAATAAACCAGTTACACAAAAAGTAGAAGTGTGGGCTCAAGATATTCAAGGAATTGTCTATTATATTGATAAGTCTATGAATGTTTATCAAGCAGAAGATATTGTTAGTAATAAATTAAATCCAAAAATAATAGCGAAATATGTAAAAAATGGAGATGTATATTCTATTCCTGAATTTGGTATTTAAATTTATTTAACAGGATGATAAATTTTATATTCAATAAAGTTCCATGTGTTATTTGTTATGTCTTTTTTTATAAGTTCTAACATTGTGTCATTATTTTTTGTTGTTAAAATACCACACATTTCTGGTAAAAATTGTTGAATTGAATAGTTATTGTCAATACAAATATGTGGTAAAATTGCTTCGATGAATCCAAAATAATGAATATCAATATTATCTATTAAATTTTTCAATAACTTATTTGAAAAACGCATTATAACCGCAAGAACACCAATGTTTTGAATACTACGAAACCCTCTTAAACTATATGTCCAATGCCAGTTTACGTCTCTCAGACCATATTCAGGAACCAATAAGTCATAACTATATGAGTTATATTTGTCTATAAAATTTTTTATACTGATTGGATAATATACATCATTTTCTATTATCCATATAAAATTATAGTTATCTATTAAAGTTGGGTTTTGTCTAAAATAATGAATATACATACTGTGTCCATAGTTATCATATGAAGTATTTATTTTATCTATTTTAATAATTTTTATATTATTTAGTTCATTTTCTATTTCACTGTCATATGAATGTGCATTATCAAAAAGAATAGTAACATCAAGATCATCATATTTATTATTCATTTGTGATAATGTTTTTTTAAATATTGGTGTAAAATTGTGTGTTAAAAATATTAATAAATTTTTCATAATATTATTTATTATTTTTTATTTAATTCTTTTTAACGAAAAGTAAAATACTTTTGTTATTTGAATTTATATATAATGACAGAATTAAGTTCTATCGACGAAATTAGTAAAAAAATACTAATAGCAACGGGAATTATTAATGATAATCAAGAAAAACCCGATGAGATTTTGATTTTTCGAGAAAATTTACTGAATAGTGAAATATATGATTCCATAAAAAAATATATACCAGAATTGAAAAAAATACTTAGTTCGTCATCACTTACCAGTTTACAAAAACCTGCTGATAAAGTTCAAAAATGGCCGTTATTAAATTTAGTTCGTCAAATATTACATGCATATGATTATGATATGGTGCCTATAAGAAAATGTGATGGATACACTCTAGAAGGAATAAAAAAATTCAAAAGATATTTTCAAATAGTTAAAAAACATAATTTAGAAGAATTTAAAAATAATACTATAGTAAATTAAATGATGAAGTTGATTTCTCTCTTTACTAGTGTTCTTTTAATAAACTGTGGAAGTTTATTAAAGTTAACGAGTAGTTATGGTTTGCACCGTTTTCATTCACAATCACGATCATTTTTGAATATGAAAAAAGAAAAAGCACTAGAGTTCAAGTCTTTATCCAAATATTATAAACCAAAAACAGAAAATCAAGAATTATATGTTAAATATTTAAATGATCCGAAAACAAAACTTCTTTTTGTATATGGACCAGCAGGAACAGGAAAAACAATGTTAGCTTGTAATAATGCAATTAAAGAGTTGAAAAGTGGATCGATTGATAAAATTATAGTTACTAGACCAGTTGTTCCAGTAGAGGAGGAAGAAATAGGGTTTCTTCCTGGAAACATAAATAAAAAGATGGATCCTTGGACAAGACCTATTTTTGATATATTCAATGAATTTTATTCACAGAAAGACATAGATACGATGTTATATAGTAATGTTATTGAAATATCACCATTAGCATTTATGCGAGGAAGAACTTTTAAAAATGCTTATATTATTGCAGATGAAATGCAAAATAGTTCTCCTAATCAAATGTTAATGCTTACTACGAGAATAGGTGATAAAAGTAAGATGGTAATTACAGGAGATTTAAAACAGACGGATAGAGGTATAAAAAGTGGACTATCTGATTTTATTGAAAAATATAAAAAGTATATGAGTTATCAAACCAGTGAAATTGATAATGGAATAAGAATGGTTGAATTAAATACAGATGACATAGAGAGAAATCCTGTAATCATAGATTTATTGAAAATTTATGATGTAGAAAATAATCAACTGCTAAAAAATCTAAAAAATGATGCGGCATTAATGCCTTTTACAGACTTTAATACAAGCGAATCAAGACTCAGGAAATAACATCTTATCTATAGTCGTTTTTACACAAAAAATTTTATGTAAAAATATACCTAGTATGAATAAAAAAATGGATGTGTATAAAAATGGTAATTTAGAAAAATAAGAAATAAAATAAGCCCCGATTAATGTCATTATAAAATCTGCAATTGCTATACCAAAGAATCGATAAGAATGAATACCTTGTCCAGGAACACCTAAAATATCTTTATATTTGCATAAGTCAACCATTATATAAATATGAAGTAATTAAATAATAATTTTACTCTTTATATATAATATATTATATGAACCAAGAAGAAAATGTAAATGTTCTTTGTTTTGATAATGCAAATGTATCTGGACTGCAGTCATTTTTTCAAACTTATTCAAACCAAATTAGGTTTATTATGAATGAATGTGGAGTAAACGAGTTTATATTTTTTAAAGTTGGACCAGCAGCGTTTAACTTATCAGGAAATACTAAATATTGGGAGCATGTCCAAATGTTTCCATTTATATATGTGTCTCCACAACAAAATACAATATGTTTTGCAGAAAAATTGCAGGAAAAATTTTCAAGTGAGTTACTTTCATTAATGAGAGGAGGCCATATTGCGTTAGTTGAATATTCTTGGCTTAAGTCTAGATATAATCAGGAATATGTATTATTTCAGATTCTTTTACAACAAGAACAGCAACAGCAACAGCAACAACAGCAATATGAACAACCGCAACAAGAACAACAACAGCAAGAGCAATATCAACAACAGCAAGAGCACCCACAAGATACTTGTAGCAAAGAAAAAGAATTTATTGATAGTTTGTTATGTAAAAAAGAAAAGGAAAATATTGAAATACTTAATAAAAATATAGAATCTTTAAAAAAATATAATAATGAAATACAAGAAGAGTTACATAATTTAACTGACAGATACAGAGAAGAAATGAAAAAAAAAGCACCACCCATGCCAGGTACAAAAGCTTGGCGTGAATGGCAAAAAGCAAAAAAAGAACAACAAAGACAAAGTTATGAAGAATCGAAACAAAAAGGAGAGGAAGAGGAACAACAACAAAGAGAACAGCAACAGAGGCAGCAACAGGAGCAACAACAAAGAGAACAGCAACAAAGACAGCAACAGGAGCAACAACAAAGAGAACAGCAACAAAGACAGCAACAGGAGCAACAACAAAGAGAACAGCAACAAAAACAGCAACAGGAGCAACAACAAAGAGAACAGCAACAAAAACAGCAACAGGGGCAACAACAAAGAGAACAGCAAAAAAGACAGCAACAGGAGCAACAACAAAGAGAACAGCAACAAAAACAGCGAGAGGAGCAACAACAAAGAGAACAGCAACAAAGACAGCGAGAGGAGCAACAACAAAGAGAACAACAACAAAGACAGCAACAGGAGCAACAACAAGGAGAACAGTCGAATAGTTCATCTTCAAAATGTAAATCTAATAAAATAGAAGTAAGTGAATGTTTTTCACCAAGTAAATATTGTAGTCAATATATTGATTTTAAACCAGACAATAATACAGATTGTCTTGATTCTGCAAAAATTAAAATGGATAATTTATCACAAACTTGTCCAAATTATAACCCTAATAGAGACTGTCAAGAAGAATTAGAATTTGAAAAAAGAAAAAAAGAAGAAGAAGAAGAAGAAAAAGAAAATAATAGAAAAGAAACTGAAAAAATAAATGCAGAAAAAGAAAAAATACAATATAAGTTAGAAGAATATTTGCAGGCATTAAACTTACAACCAGGAGAACTTAGCCGTGGTTCAGAAAACAGTAAAGAAGTTCTTAGTAAAGCGTATAAAAAGGCAGCATTTAATAGTCATCCAGATAGAGGAGGTGATCAAGAAAAATTTAAAAAAGTGAGAGAAGCAAATGAAAAATTAAAAATTTTTTATAATTTAAACGGAGGAGAAAAAATAGAAAAAATAGAAAAAAAAAAAAAAAAAAAGAAAAAAAAAAAAAAAAAAAAAAAAAAAAAAAAAAAAAAAAAAAAAAAAAAAAAAAAAAGGA
>Ga0136644_10000472_pt1 | contig 32114 bp, 26 predicted proteins | sample C_130820_EF_Meta_FD_94780 | JGI IMG/M metagenome (GOLD analysis project Ga0136644, IMG submission 94780) | Freshwater microbial communities from Lake Croche, Canada to study carbon cycling - C_130820_EF_MetaG (v2) (version 2) | ecosystem: Environmental > Aquatic > Freshwater > Lake | place...
ACGGTATGCTTTGGCAGAGAGGCACTTTTAGACAAAATCAAACTGTCGCCGAACGTGCTATGGATAACATCGATATCGAGCGGGAACGGGGTATTACGTTAGTCGCAAAGAATTGCACCATTAGCTATAAGGGCACTCGAATTAACATTGTAGATACTCCAGGCCATGCCGATTTCGGTGGAGAAGTGGAGCGAGGGCTCCAAATGGTGGACGGAGCTCTACTTCTAGTGGATGCAGCTGAAGGTCCATTACCTCAAACTCGATTCGTATTAAAACATGCTCTTGAAATGGATCACAAAATTATCGTTGTGATCAATAAAATCGATCGCCCAGATGCAAGACCTCAAGAAGTTTTGGATGAAATCTATAATCTGTTTCTAGATCTCAATGTAAAAGACCATCAATTCGATTTTCCGGTTGTCTACACCAATGCCAGAAAAAGAATTGCTGTGAACTCACCTGAAGACATGGAGCAGGGGAAAGATCTCACTCTTCTTTTTGATAAAATTTTGGAATATTTCCCAGGCCCAAAAGTTGAAGATGAGGGTCTTAGAATGCTCATCTCCAACACAAGCTATAGCGAATACATTGGTCGACTGGCTGCGGGTAAAATTCATTCGGGTCAGATTAAAGTGGGAGATAAAGTAGTTCTCTCTCAGGAGAAAGGACTTTCTCCTGAGACCAAAATTACTGCCCTTTTTGCTTACGAAGGGCTTCAAACGGTTCCTATCGAAAAAGCGGAAGCTGGCGATATTGTGGTGGTGGCTGGAATCGAAGAGTTGAAGATTGGGGATTCAATTTGTGATCCGGTGAATCCCAGACCTTTAGCTAGAATTCAAATTGAACAGCCCACGATTTCTATTGAACTCATTGTGAACAGTTCTCCTTTTGCCGGGAAAGACGGCAATCGTTTAACTTCTCGCGTGCTATGGGATCGCATTGAAAAAGAGCTTAGAACTAACGTTTCTCTACAAGCTGAAAAAACTCAATCTTCAGATACGATTTTGTTAAGAGGTCGGGGTGAGTTGCAGTTTGCGGTTTTAGCCGAGCAAATGAGACGGGAAGGTTACGAGTTCATGTTGGGTCGTCCTAAAGTGATCACTCGAGAAACTGACGGTCAAATGGAAGAACCGTTAGAGCATGTCGTGATGGACATTCCTGAAACCTGCGTCGGTATGGTTACTGAGAGATTGGGAACTCGAAAAGGTGAGATGACCAATCTTCAAAAAATGGGAACCGACCGGGTTAGATTGGAATTCGATGTCGCTTCTCGCGGACTTATTGGTTATCGCTCCGAGTTCTTGAATGACACCCGAGGTATGGGACTTATGAGCTCCTATTTCGCTGGTTATGTTCCATTTAAGGGGCACATCATTGATCGTGTTAACGGGGCCATGGTTGCAGACAGAGCTGGAAAAACCACAGGGTACGCTCTATTTAACTTAGAACCTCGAGGAAAATTAATGGTTCCTCCAGGGGTTGAGGTTTATGAGGGCATGGTCGTAGGTCTTAATAGCAAGCAGAATGACATCAACGTGAATGTTTGCCGTGAGAAAAAATTGACCAATATTCGTGCTGCAGGGAGCGATGAAAATATTATTCTGACCCCGGTACAGCCATTGACCTTAGAGGGGTCCATTGCTTGGATTGCTGATGACGAAGTGGTCGAAGTGACACCCAACAACATCAGAATCCGTAAAAGAATCTTGGACCAAAATAAGCGTTCAATCATCCGTGCACCTAAAGAGGACGAAGAGGTTGATGCGTAGAGTCTTCTGTTAACGCTATTTATTTTGGGTATCTTGCTTCCTAGGTACTGGAACCCTATACTTAAGGTTCTATAGAGCAAATTTCAATCTAAACACCTAGGAAGCTTATGTCTCAGATTCAGGACCTCAAAACACTCGTCGGACAACTTTTTTTAGTCGGCTTTGACGGTTTGTCAGTTCCATCAGAGTTTAAATCTGCGATTCAAGAGCACAAAATCGGCGGGACAATATATTTTAAAAGAAACTTCCAATCTCCTGCTCAATTGGCTGAACTGTCTAATGAGCTGCAATTTACTTGTCGACATTCTTCCTCACCCTTTCTTTTTATTTCGATTGATCATGAGGGTGGCAAAGTAAATCGATTGGTTAACTCTTTTACTAAGTTCCCTGGAAATGAAAATTTGGGTGAAATAAATTCACCTAAAATGGGTTTTCAATTTGGCGCGATTATAGCCAAAGAGCTTAAAGCGGTCGGAATTAATCTGAACTTTGCTCCTGTTGTCGACGTAAACACCAATCCTGATAACCCAGTAATGAAGGGAAGAATGTTTTCATCAGATCCTGAGGTTTGTGGAAAAATGGGATCTGCAGTTTGTCGGGGAATTCAAAAAATGGGTGTTGCCGCAGTGGCGAAACACTTTCCTGGCCACGGAGATACTAAAGTTGATTCTCATTTTGATTTGCCCAGAATAGATAAGTCGCTCAAGGAGCTTGAAAAAGTCGAGTTGATTCCCTTTAAGAGAATGGTGAGAAGTCGAGTCGAGGGAATTATGACAGCACACATTCTAAACGCAGCTTTAGATCCCGATTATCCTGCAACCTTATCTGAAAAAACTATTCAGCCTTTGCTTCGACAAGGAATGAGATTTTCGAAAATTATTTTCAGCGACGATATGGAAATGAAAGCTATTACCGATCACTACGGTGAAGCTAATGCCGCAGTTTTGGCTGTTAGAGCGGGTTGTGATGTTCTTATCTACCGAGGAGATAACGGGATTCCCGTAGCTGCTATGGAAGCTATCATCAAAGCTGTAGAGAGCAAAAAGATTAGTAGAGCTCAAATTGAAGCTTCAGTTGAAAGAATTTTGAGTTGTAAGAAAAACTACGCGGTTCAAACCGAACCGGTTGATGTAACTAAGGTAGGGCAGTTTGTAGGTATTCCCGAGCACGTTAAGCTTGCCGAGATGATCCTCAATAAAGAAAAGTTGCCTGATACGGGTGCTGAAGATTCCGATATGTGATTTAGTTTCTCAGCCCGTTTTTTTCTGAGCAGGATAATCCATCAGGAGTTGAGATTTTTCGAAAAGAGTTAATACGACCTCTATCATTTTGTTAAAAACATCAGATTGGGAGTTTGTGGCCAATCCCACCAACACAGCTAGGGCGCTCTTTAAGATCATTGAATCCAAATCTTTTGTGGGTCTCAGCTCACCACTTTCTGCCCCTGGCCAGACATTGTGAGAAGTTTCGATGTGCCCGTTTTTTCGTTTGAGCTGATATTGGACTTTGTCCTGATTAAAATTGAGTGCAAAGTTGGGCGTTTTTTGTGAGTCGACACCATTCCATTCAATTTCAACCGGAATAGGACCGTCGAATGACAAGTATTCGGGAAGCTCGCCTTCAAGGCCTTCGCGTTCCATTTTTTCGAGCTGCGAAAGTGCGGCCCCAAATCTAATCCAAGGAATAATCTCTTTGAGAAAAGTTAAGACTTGAGTTTGTTCATGAACTAATTGGAAGCCTATTCGGTCTTGATTAGAGTAACGGTGTTCTATTTGGCAGGTGATAAAGTGGTTCAGAAAATTAAATTCAACCGTGAGTCCATTTTCTGTTTTTAGATTTTCACAAAGCTTTTTTATGAATTGAGTTTGAACAGGGTCTGCTTTCACTGAAAATCCACCGTATGAAAGCTCTGAGACATGTCCCAACACAACCCCATTTTGGGAAATAAAACACAAACGGTTATTGTTAATAGGAAAACGATGATAGAGCCTTGAGCTTTCAGCATTGTCCATAGTTTATTTTTAAGCGGAGTGGGAGTGTTTCATCATGGGAACTTTCGACTGGACCAAGTACAGCGGTTTTCCAAGAGAGATCGAAAGAATGAGTCCAATGTATTCGGCCAAAACTCCAATCGACAGCATCAAAATGCCAAATAGAAAGGAAATCAAAATAAAGAGAGAGGTCCATCCTTGAACTGGAACATTGCCAGTAAATTTTTGGTATAAAGCCCAGCTGGTTAAAGCGAAGCTGAGTAGTATGGTGAAAATTCCCATCAGAGAGATAGCTCTCAGTGGGGTTCCTGGAGAAGACAGAACTAAACGTCTGAAATGGCTTAGAAGACGGTAGGGGTTGTAACTTTCGGAAGGCCGCCATTCCTCTCTTAAAAAGATTGGACAAGATCCCGAGGTTAAAGTGACCCATTGAAGAGCCACATCCAAATAGACCCCGGCACCGCAATAGGCCGATAAACTGCGACCCACGTCCCCTCGAATCAATCTGAAGCTGCTGAAATCATTGGGGTGGTCATTTCCTAAAACCGAATGTGACAGCCAATGGGCGATGGAGCTTGTTTTATTACGTAGTAACCCATGCGGAGCTTTGTTCTGAGGCAGTCCATAAACTAGTTGGTGATTGCCTTCGATAGCTTTTGAAAATAGTTGTTCGATATCCGAGGGGGAGTGAAGTCCATCCTCATCTAAAGTAACCACCCAATCGCCTCTGGATCTTGCAACCCCAGCAAGAGTGGCCGCATGTTGTCCAAAGTTTCTCGACAACCAAATAGTTTTCACTAGAGGGTTTTCCTGCGCTAGGCTTTTCATTACTTCTGCGGAATTATCGCGTGCTCCATCCCACACGAGGAGAATTTCAATAATTTGAAACTTTCTGGGTGGCGAGTCTGGGGAAATATTATTAACGGCTGAAATTTCACCGGTTAAGCGTTTTAAGGTTTGTTCTCCTTTAAAAACGGGAACAACTACAGAGACAGTTTGAGGCTGCAAGGAAACTTCGGTTGAGTTTGAAGTTGCTATGGATGAATTTGTTAAAGAAGTAACCCGACCTGAATTCATGTCTTGTCCTTAAAAATTGAGAAATCGAAATTAAAAGGGGCCTGAAACTTTAAAAAGAAGCTTGTTTCTTAATGATAAACTTAATTCGGAGATGACTCAACAGTGCTGTGTGCTAGCAGAGATTGACACGCTGGGGCGCACTCAGAGCAGATTGGATTTGAGCGCAGACGTAGTTAAAGTCCTCTTCTTTATTTTTAAAATCCAGCTGGTCAGCTTGAACTACGAGCACTTTGCCTAAATCATACTGATCAATCCAGTCTTCGTAGCACCGCTCTAACAGTTGCAGGTAATCTGTAGGAATGTTTTGCTCAAAGCTTCTTCCCCGTTCTTTGATTCTCTCTTTCAAGCAGGGAACGGACCTTTTTACGTAAACAACAAGATCAGGAGGGGTTAGAAACTGGGTCATTGTGGAATAGAGCTCAAAATAATTTTCGTAGTCTCTATCGTCCATTTGCCCACCCTCTTTCAAAGCTCGGGCAAAAATATGGGCATCTTCGTAAATCGATCTGTCTTGAATAGCTGATATTTCTGAGTTGCTGATTACTTGGTGTGCTTGAAAGCGTTTTGATAAAAAGAAAACCTGAAGCTGTAATGACCATCGGTTCATGTCACCGTAGAAATCGGACAGGTAAGGATTGTTAGCGACTACTTCGAAGTGTGGTTCCCATGAATAGTGTTTAGAGAGCATGCGCGTCAGAGTAGTCTTTCCTGAACCTATATTTCCAGCGATAGCGATGAAGCGTTTTGATGTCATAAGTGGATGAAAATTTTGTATACAAACGCTAATCAGAGGTCAAAACATTTAGAGAAAACTTTTTCTAAAAATCTTGTGTCAAATAGTAATTTTCAGGTAGTAGCAAATAAATTTTGATGGTACCAATAATGCTCTATGGCATTGAATATTCAAGAGATCAAACAGGACGGTTTTGAAAAAGTAGTGATAGGAAAAGATTCCGGTTCGGGTCTGCATTCCATTATCGCAATTCACAATACAAACTTGGGCCCTGCTTGTGGCGGGATTCGAATGTTGCCCTACGCGTCGCAACAAGAAGCTCTTGAAGACGTGTTACGGCTCGCTAAGGGAATGTCCTATAAATCAGCTTTAGCTGGCATTAACTTTGGCGGGGGCAAAAGCGTTATTATGGGTGACCCCTCAAAAAAATCGAAAAGTCTTTTTCATTCTTTTGGAGAGTTTGTGGAAACTCTCAAAGGAAAATACATAGCAGCTAAAGACATGAATATCGGTAGTCCTGATTTAGCTTTGGCCAAAGAAAAAACCCGCCATGTTTTAGGCGTTGAGGGGGAAGTCGGAACCAGTGGAGACCCTTCTCCCGTAACGGCTCTTGGAGTTTTTCGTGCTCTTGAGGCGACGGTTGAGTCGTTAAGCGGTTCCAAAAAACTTTCGGGTCTTAAAGTGGCTGTCCAGGGAATTGGTCATGTAGGCTATGCGCTTGCCTCGATGATCAAAGAAGCCGGCGGTGAAGTTTGGGTGACTGACACCAACCAGAAGACAGTCGAAAAAGCCCAGAAAGAATTGGGAGCAAAATTTGTAGCCCTTGAAGATATCTATGACTTAGATTGCGATATCTTTTCTCCTTGTGCTCGTGGTGCCATTTTGAATGAAGTCACCATTCCTAAATTAAAATACAAAGCCGTGGTAGGTGCTGCTAATAATCAGTTGGCTACTCCACAAGATGGAATTCGATTGCATGAGAGAGGAATTCTTTATGCTCCTGATTTCGCTGTAAACTCAGGGGGAATTATAAATATTTTTGTCGAATCTCAAGGTTACGATCAGAAAAAAGCTCTTAAAAAAACAGAAGAAATTTATCTTACGATGAAAGAGGTTTTTGAAAGATCTAAACGAACTAAAAAACCCACATTTGAAGTTGCTGATCACCTTGCGGAAGAACGTTTGTATGGCAAAAAATGAACGGAAAGAAAAGGGACATCCTTTTGGCATCCATCGAGTTCTAGATACTCAAGTTGTTCTGCCTCAAGCCGCAGAAAAAATAGATAACAGCACTCCCATCTATTCCAATGAAATTTTATTGTCGGTAGAAAAACTAAATATTGATGCTGCAAGTTTTGTTCAGATGGAAAAGGAAACTAGCGGCGATAAAAAGAAACTAGGTCAAATCATTCTTCATAACTGTGAAACTCGAGGAAAACAGCACAATCGAGTCACCGGTAGTGGGGGAATGTTAATTGGCGAAGTTGTACAAATAGGAAGCGATTATCACGGCCCTTTGAAGCTAAAAAAAGGGGATCGTGTGGCTACTTTGGTTTCTTTGACACTGACTCCTTTGCAAATTGAAAAAATTAAAAGCATCGATTTAAAGACTCATCAAGTGGATGTCGAAGGGCATGCCATTTTATTTGAAAAATCTATAGCGGCTCATCTGCCGAAAGATCTTCCCGAAGCGGTTTCTATGGCGGTTTTTGATGTAGCTGGGGCTCCCGCTACGGTGAATTCATTATGTAGCTCTGGACAAACTGTAGTGATTATCGGTGGAGGCGGAAAAGCAGGCCTTCTATCCTGCCTTGCAGCCAGAAACAAGGTGGGTAAAAAGGGAAAAGTTTTTGCCATTGAACCCGTTCAAAAAGCAGCTGAGGCTCTACGGCTTCTGAATCTTTGCGATGCAGTTTTAGAAGTTGATGCGACTCATCCTATTTCGGTTTTAAGCGAAGTGGAAAAAATTACTAAAGGTAAAATGGCCGATGTCGTAGTAAATGTAGCCTCCGTTCCTAACACCGAAATGGGCTCTATCTTAATCTGCAAACCTAAAGGCGAGGCCCTTTTTTTTAGTATGGCAACCGCCTTTACCAAGGTGGCTTTAGGTGCTGAAGGCGTAGCATCAAGTAGTCGACTTATTTTTGGAAATGGCTATTTCCCTAATCATGCCGACTTCTCAATCAACCTTCTCAAAAAGCATAAAGCCCTCAAAGAGCTTTTTCTAAAACGGTATCAGCAGTAGTCGTGTTATAATAAGTTAGGCTTTAATTTCTGCATTCTTAAATCCTTAAAAGGTATAACTATGAACGTTCCACTCCTTCGCCTCGTGGCAGTGGGTGAGTTTTCCGCTTGGGCCCGCCAATTTTTCAACTCATTCGAAGAAAATGAGCTCGTTGAGCTCACGTTAGAACCGAGCGTGGATGCTTTCTGTGGTGCCCCTAATCTCAACAACAAACCCTCAGTCGTGGTAATTGAAAACAATTCGGTTAGCCGAACCAACATCCAAACAATCCTTAAGTCAGGCAAGCCGCTGTATATGGTCTGGATGGGTAAAAGCTTTACTAAAGAAGATCTCAGTTTCGCCCTGGAATCGCGCATCTACTTTGTTTTGGAGTCGGCAAAAGCCGATGAAAAACTTACGATTCAAAATCTGAAAAAACTCTCGGGCCTGGTCGAAACTGACAATCAGTTTGAACAAATCCTTAGAGCTATGAAATCCATTCTCCTCCAAACTGAAGCAGAGTTTCCTGACATTCCTATGATGACTGAGTTAAGAACTGCGGTTAAGCGGTTGGAAGGACTTCGATTTAAAAATGAGTTTAATCAAAGAGAAGTCGCGACCTCAGGGGAGGGCTCCGACATTCCTTTTCATAAAACCCAAACCCTCGACGATGTTTTCGAGACCATCCATGAGCTGGAGCGAACGGGCGTTTTATGGGTTCGAGGGGAAAACTCCCAAGAAGAAGGTAAAATAGAGTTTTTGCAGGGCAAACCCACTTACGCATCTGCCGGGGGATGTGAAGGGGTAAAAGCAATTTTAAGAATGTTTTTATGGGACAAGCCTCGGTTTTTATTCAATCGAAGAGATCCCAGAGAGACTTCCGTCGCAGAAAATATGGAAGTGGATATTCCCCGTTTGGTTAAAAATGGGCTTAGGGGAAAAGAAAGATTTGAAGCCATTCGCAAAGAGATCCCTTTGCCCGGGTTTAAAATCGAAGTGAATTCCGGCGCGTTAAACGAACAAACCGCTCTTGATGCGAATGACTTTTCAACTTTATCGAGCGTAGTTGAATTCGGAAGCGTGCAGGCAATGTTAAATTTTAACCCTCTTCCAGACATTGAAATCTATGAATCACTCATCAATCTAAGAAAAAGTAATATGATCCGCAGAGTCAGTGAGTAAGAGTGTTCCACTAATTCTATTTTCCTGATAAAACCTCCCAATGAAAGCTTTTTTCGGTAAAGCAGTTTCTAAAGCCCTCAATGCTACAGGTCTGTCCAAAGAGGATGTTGCTTACAAAGTTCTCCCTCATTTTTTTCTTGAGATTTTTACCAAGTATTTAAGAGTGACAAGTGAGGGAGAGGAGCATCTGCCCAGAAAAGGGCCGGTTATCTACATTGCAAATCACAGCGGATTTATGGGGTTTGATGCTCTTATGATTGGTCATCAGGTTTATTTAAACTCGAAACGGGTACCCCGAATAATTGCACATAAACTGTGGTTTTTGAGACCCGAAATATCGGTCCACGCTAAAAAGCTAGGGTTGATTCCAGCTACTTTAAGTAATGGTTTGAAGATTCTGAAAAAGAGTCAGGGGCTCATTCTTTTTCCCGAGGGTGAAGAGGGTAATTTTAAACCTACTAAGTACAGATATCGTTTAAGAAGGTTTCGGAGAGGTTTTGTTAGGTTGGCTTTAGAGACTGGAGCCCCAATTGTTCCTGTTGTTGTGATAGGAGCCGAAGAGACTAATATCACATTATCTCAAATTCGATGGGCTAAGGAGTTACTTGGAATCATTATCCCGGTTCCTTTGAATGTCATCCCTTTGCCGGCGAAGTGGCATATCAAATTTCTCGAACCGATTTATCTAAAAAAGGATCCTGAGAAGGCCAATGACATGGAATATGTGACTAAGTTGAGCCGACAGATCCGAATCAAGCTTCAAAGGGAGCTTCATGCCCAGCTTAAGAAAAGAGAGAGAATCTTTTTGTAAGCTTTCTATTTCCTCCCCGTTTGAGATGCATGCCCCTCTCACAGTCTTTCCTTGCCATGCGTTCGTGGTACTTGTGCTGAATGATAACCAAAACTTACAGCGCAACTCTCGATGGGATTCAAGGTGCTATCGTTCAGATTGAATCGGTATCTTTATCTTCTCTTCCTCAAATTCAATTAACAGGACTACCCGGGGAGGTAGTCAAAGAAAGCCGAGAAAGAGTTCGAGCCTGTCTTGTCAATCTTGGCTTTGATCTGCCGAGTTCCAAAATACTGGTTCATCTATCGCCGGCAAACATAAAAAAACTCGGGAGCCACTATGATTTGCCTATTGCCCTTGCAGTCTTGGCGGCTGAGTCCAGAATTTTGGGCGCTTCAATCTCGGAATTTGGATTTGTAGGCGAATTATCGCTGGATGGTCGTTTGTGCTACGTTCGAGGGGCACTTCCGCTCATAGAGATCTTGGTGAAGTCTCCAAATATCAAGAGGGTTGTTATTCCCGAGGAAAATGAGGCCGAGGGGGCTTTACTGAACAGCGAAAAAATTCACGTAGCAAAAGACATTAAAGAAATTATTGATTTCCTAAAGAACAAAACTTCTCTTCGCTCGTGCAAAAAAGCAGTTGCGCAAACTAAAACTGGATCGAAAAACATCTTTGATCAGGTGATAGGGCAAGGGATTGCCAAAAGAGCCCTTCAAATCGCCTTAGCTGGAAAGCATCACCTTTTATTCGTGGGACCGCCTGGGGTAGGCAAAAGCATGCTTTCCGCTTCTGCCATCGGATTACTACCCGAAATGGGCCAGGAGGAATTTATAGAGGTTTTAAAGGTTTATAGTGCATCGACCAATAATGTATCAGGTCCTGAGGTTGAAGATTTAATCAGATACCGGTCTAGACCTTATCGCGCTCCCCATCACACGATATCTGCCAACGGACTTTTGGGTGGCGGGTCTGGGGTGGTGGTTCCTGGGGAGGCAAGTCTAGCTCACAGGGGTGTGCTATTTATGGATGAATTCCCCGAGTACAGGCGTGATTCTATTGAGGGGCTAAGAGAACCCCTTCAGTCGGGCTCGCTCCACTTAAATCGAGTGGGAAGGGCGATATCACTTCCTGCCAGGTTTATTTTGATTGCCGCTATGAACCCTTGCCCTTGTGGGATGCTTTCGGAAGGGGCAAATCGATGTCGCTGTAGTACCGAAAAGAAAGCGCAATATCGGAAGAAGTTATCTACTCCGATACTGGATAGGATGGCTTTGATGGTGAAACTTTCTTCAGTTGTCGACTTCCATAACGAAGAGGTTTGTGAAAATCTAAATTATAAAAACGTCTGCGATTCTATTGAAAATGCCTACCAAATTCAGGCTCAACGCTTTCGTGGCAACAAGGAACTCATTGGAAATGGCCAATGCGAGGTTCCTCGAGAGTTTAGAGGGTTCGACCTGACAGTCGACCAAGAGGAATGGATGAAAAGCCGCCAGAAAGAATGGACCTTAAGTTTTAGGCGGGTGAATCAGGTCATTAAAGTAGCGAGAACAATAGCCGATTTGGAGGGCGCACAAAGAATAGAGTTTGAGCACTTAAAAGAGGCATGGGGATTGCGTTGTTTCGATTTTTATCAGATGTCATAGATCTCTTTATTCGCTACTGGTTCAGTCCTTGCTGCCCGATTTGTCAAAAATGTCTAACATCCAGAAGTCTATGTGTTTCGTGTTCCCCCATTTCTCCAATCACCGGTGCTCTTTGCGATCGGTGCGGGATTCAGGTTGATGAAAACAGAACCCAATGTGCAGACTGCGAAGAACTGAAAGATGATCCTATAAATAGGATCCGTTCATCCCTGTGGTTCACTGATGAAGCCAAAGTAATCATGCACTTGATAAAGTTTCAAAACCGCTTTGAATGGCTCGAGATATTTAGAGAACATTTAAGAGTTTTCCCATTTCCGGGCTCCGGCTCGGACTTTGTCTGTATTCCTGTTCCGATTCATAGAAAAAAATACATCACTAGAGGTTTTAATCAGTCAGAAATTATTTTGGAATGGACAGCTGAAAGATGGTTGCTAAAAAATAGCGGTGGTTTGGAGAAAGTAAAAGAGACTGTGCCTCAAAGTAGCCTCAATAAACAGGAGCGCAAATCAAATTTAGACTCATCTTTTAGATGGAATCCGCGTTTCGAAATTCCAGAAAAGGTCATTTTGATAGATGATATTTTTACAACTGGAGAGACGCTGAAGGCCTGCGCTCGGGTTTTGAAAGAGCAAGGAGCAAAAGAGATCTATGGATGGACCCTGTTTAGAGCAAAGCCCCTGAGGGAGAGTTCCCTCAAGGGCTTTAGCAATCTTATTAACTCACTTCCAGGAAATTAAGCAGCTTTGTCAACCGATTTGGCCACTCGGCTACCGCCAGTTCCGGAAGAGGAATGTGAACTGTCTGCGGCCTTCAACTGTTTCGACCACTCAGCAGGATCATTCACTAAGGCATTTTTCAAGACTTCATGGACATCTTTTGCCAGGACGAACTTGCATTTTCTCCTGAGCTCTTTTGGAACCTCATCCAGGTCTTTATGATTACGATGAGGTACGATCAAAGTTGTGATTCCATGTCGTAATGCCGCTAGTGTTTTCTCTTTGAGTCCACCTATCGGAAGTACGTGGCCTCTCAGGGTAACTTCACCAGTCATAGCAACATCTTTTCTAACCGGATTGCCGGTTAATAGTGAGATGAGTGCTGTGGTTAGAGTGATACCCGCGCTAGGACCATCTTTTGGCGTAGCACCTTGAGGTACGTGTACGTGGATCTCGTAACGACTGAAGATCTTCTCATCAATACCATAACGAGATGCTTTGCTTCGGACGTAGCTCAGAGCTGCAGTAGCTGACTCTTTCATTACATCTCCGAGGGAACCCGTTAAGGTTAATCCCCCGCCAGCTCGCTTCATCATGGTGACTTCAATATTGAGAATTTCTCCCCCAAATTGAGTCCATGCTAAACCGGTTGCAACGCCGACTTCGTCATGCTCTCGTTCTTCCTCTTGTAAGTAACGTGGAGGACCGAGATATTTAGGAACCGACTGTCCAGTTACTGTAATTTTGGACAGCTTTTTATCAGCCGTTGCAAATTTTCTAGCAACTTTTCTACAGATGGTCGCAACATTTCTTTCGAGATTTCTTAATCCTGCTTCCTGAGTATATTGATTTACGACTCTTGCGATAGCTTGATCGGTAATTTCAATGTTTTCAGGTTTTAGCCCGTTTTCCTCAATCTGTTTAGAGATGAGAAACTGTTTTGTGATTTTCAGTTTTTCTTCCTGGCTATAACCTGCAAGGTGGATGACTTCCATTCGGTCTCTCAATGGCGCTGGGACTGTATCCATCAGATTGGCAGTCGCAACGAACATCACATTTGAAAGATCAAACGGTAGGTTTAAGTAGTGATCTCTAAAACTAAAGTTTTGTTCGGGATCTAGAACCTCAAGTAGAGCAGCAGCTGGATCGCCTCGGAAATCAGAACCTAATTTATCAATTTCATCCAGCATGAAGATGGGGTTGTTGCTTTCAGCCTGTTTAAGACTTTGAGCAATTCGTCCCGGCATAGCGCCTACGTAGGTTTTTCTATGTCCGCGAATGTCAGCTTCATCACGAATCCCGCCTAGAGATATTCGTACGAAACGTCTACCCATGGCTCTTGCTATCGATTTACCAAGAGAGGTTTTTCCAACTCCAGGAGGACCGACAAAGCAAAGAATAGGACCTTTTGTTTTGTTTTTTAGTTTTCTAACAGCTAGGAACTCTAGGATTCGTTCTTTAATTTTTTTCAGGTCAAAATGGTCTTCATCCAACACTTTTTGTGCGTGAACGAGATCGAGACAGTCCTCAGTCGATTTGCTCCAGGGCAAATCAATAAGCCAATCTAAATAAGTACGAACGATTGTTGCTTCACTGGCGTCTTGATGCATTCTTTCAAGTCGTCCAGCTTGCTTAATCGCCTCTTCATAGACTTCGGGAGGCATTTTGGCAGCTTCAATTTTATTTCGAAGCTCCTGCATCTCTTCACTTTTTGATTCGTTGTCACCGAGTTCGGTTTTGATAGCGCGAATTTGTTCACGAAGGAAGTATTCTCGCTGACTTTTCGTCATCTCGTCCCGAGCTTGGTTTCTGATACGAGCTTGCATCGCCAAAACTTCGAGCTCTTTTACCAGAATGTCGTTTACCTTTTTTAAGCGTTCGACAGGATCGAATTGTTCCAAAATTTCTTGTGCTTCGTTGACTTTGAGCCCCAGGTTTGAAGCTACTAAGTCAGCTAGTCTGCCGGCGTCTGTGATATCGTCGACAACCATCAAAATATCGGGGGACAGCATTCTACCGAGAGAAATAACTTTCTCTAGCTGTTCCTTCACCGTTCGCATTAGGGCTTCGACCTCTAGATTGTCCCGGGTCGCGCCTTTTTCTTTGATGGTTTTTATTTTGGCTACGAAGAAAGGTTTCTCCTGCGTAAAATTCACCGCAGTACCTTTCATCAAACCTTGAACCAGAATTTTAATACGGCCATCCGGGAGCTTTCGCATCCGCATGATCATGGCTACTGTTCCTACCGGATAAATAGTTTCCGGATTAGGATTTTCGTCCGTGATCTCTTTTTGTGCAGCTAAGAAGATGAGTCGGTCCTTCGAGAGAGCTTCATTAACAGCTCTAATTGAAGGCTCTCTGCCTACGAAGAGGGGTAGTATCATGTATGGGTATACCACTACATCTCTTATAGGAAGAAGGGGAAGCTCATCGGGAATGACCAGTTCTTCGTTTTCGGAGAACTCAGTTGACATGTGAAACCTCAATATCCAGGGTTTAGAACGACAAAGTCCACTGCGACTACACAGTATTGATCGGATTAGGGTGAAATTTACTTGATGCTTTTTTGAGGAAATTTGGTGATGTGATCACAATTGTTTCGCAGGACGCAGCAGGGCAAAAAAGGCGCGTCGCATTTAACGTAGCGCCTGAGGGTAAATAAATTTATTTAGGGGATTAGAAAAGAAATTATTGCTGAGCGTAGATCTTTTTTTCTTCGATTTCTTGGGCCTCTTTACAACGGATGCAAAGATCGGCCATGGGGCGGGCTTCCAGACGTTTTACTTCGATAGGTTCTTCGCAAGATTCGCAAATGCCAAAAGAGCCATCTTCGATTTTCGAAAGAGCAACTTCGATTTTTTGTAGCAGGGATCTTTCTCGATCTCTTAATTTCAAAGCTACATTCTGATTGAGCTCTGATGACGCCAAATCCACTTCATCGGCTAGATCATCGTGACTCATTGTCAGATCATCCTTTTTCTCAGAGTGATTCAGCAGTCTGCCTTTTTCTTCAAGTAGGCGTTCAGTAAATCGAGCTAATTCTTTCTTTTTCATAGGGAAAGCTCCTTTCCGCTCTGAGAGAGCAGACGACTGACACAAGACTGTGACAGTCAACTCAAATCGCAATTCTTAATTGTTATGGAAATACTAAATTGGTAAAGCGTACTAATAATACTAACATTATTAGTTTATCATCTCAAGGAGGTGACACAATAGATTTAATTTAAGTGCTTGGAAGGCTCTTAAAATTATTGCTGCACAACGGCACCGTTGCTATCCAATTTGAAAATAGGCACCAATCTCTTGGCAACTCGAGAGCCTTCGAAAGAAATGTCCGATCCTAAAGGCGAAGAAAAACCTTTTTGTGAAGTAAGAAAGTTCACGATTTCATTTCTGTCAGACGATGTTGAATTTTTCAGTGCCAGTGAAACTAAGCTCATGGCTTCATAAGCTTGGGTCGCAAGCAGATCCGGACTGCTGCCGTAAGCCGTATAATAATTTTTGATAAAGTTGATTTGGTTCGGGCTTTGAGACGAGAGACTTAAACTACCAGGGAATAAAGCTCCTTCGACATATCGCCCCCCTCGGCGGTAAAGCTGGTCACTATTCCATTCGGTAGTACCCAGAAGAGTTACTCCCTTAACATCATAATAAGCGAGGTTAGCTGCAATTTGGGCTACAGTCTTAGGGCTGTCAGGAATAAATATCGCATCGAAATCAATGATGGGCTGAAGTTTTACTTTGGGTTCTTTTCCGGTCTTAAGTTTTTGTTCTTTTTGGAATTCAATAATTTTAGCTACTTCAAATCTTCTGTATTTTGGATTTAGCCCTACCAATTCTTGAACATTTTTTTGAAAATCTTTTTCATCCGGATTGTAAGAGTCATAAGCTACAACTTTGCCACCAAATTTAGTTACCGCATTCCAGAAGCTTGCACTGTATTCTTTGCCGAAATTATTATTGGGAACCAGCAAAGCAAATCGACCCATTTTTAGATTGTTAATGCAATGGGAAACCAAACTCTCTAGTTGAATCTTAGGCGTCATTGCGTTTTGAAAAATATAGGCTCCCCGATCCGAAATTCCTTCTTTACTGCTCAACGAAATATTTAATACGCCAAGTTCCTGAGCTTTATCTGCAGCATATAAGGATTCTTTCCAGCTTAGGGGTCCAATAATGGCCATGACATGGTCCTCATTAGCTAGTTTCTCCACGGCGTGCGCAGCAACTAATGGGTTTGAATGACTATCTTCAACAATAATTTGGATATTATCTCTCTCATTAGGGTAAAAAGACCTAGAGGCTAAAAGAATCGCATCCAGAGCTTTCCGCCCGTAACTTGCAAATTTGCCGGATAAGGGAAGAACTACTCCTACTGAACTTCGTTCTCCTGAAGTTCCTGAAATTAAGTTTTGATTTCTTGTTGAGTTCTCTTGGTTTTGGATTGAGGGAATTTGCTGAGCCGATGAGGCAACTGCAGAGTTTTCGTTGTTTTGCAAACTCAAGGTTGCCAGCCTATTGTTAATTTTTTCTCTGAACCTTTCTTCTTTAACCTGATTCAGTAGTTGTTTTAATTCCCCCGCGGATTGAATGGCGTTGATGCTTTTTGATATGGAATCATCTAGTTTTTGACGTGTTGACTCATTCAAGGGCAGCTGAAGCTCTGCCAGATAAGCTAAGATAGCTCCTGATGAATTACCTAAGGCTTTTGAAACTTGGGCAGCCAATTGAAATACTATTTCTGCCCGTTTAGGTCCCTGTGCATAAACCTCGCTCAATTTAAGTCGAGATAAAATCTGATTAGCTTTTTCTGGATTGTCTTTTTGAAACTCAGCTGCAGCCCAATTGTATGTGACATCAAATGAAATTTCCGATTGAGGGTATTTAGTTAGAAAAGAATCAAACTCTCTTGAAGCGGCCGCATAATCTTGTTGATAGTAATAAATAGAACCCACTCGGTACGTAGCGATTTGTCCCGCTTTTCCCTTGGCGAACTTGGATTTAATGTTTTGGTATAGAGGCAGGGCCTTTTCGTATTCTCTGGCAAAAAAATGTTTTTCAGCCTGAGTAAAAGTTAATTTGGCCTCAGGTTCAACTTTACTCACTTTGGAATCGTCGTATTTTCCACTGTAAAGTGAGCTGACTTGTTGAGAGGCACAGTGGGTTAAAAAGAGTAAACAAAAACCAATAGTGATTGATTGGAGTTTTTTCATGTTCTTAATATTTCTTTGAACTTTTTTAAGAAGCTTGTCACGCCTGGGTGCGCATCAGGCTTTTCCTCTTTCTCAAATTGTCTGAGTAGCTCTTTTTGTTTTGAGGTCAAATGCTTAGGAACTTCTACCGTGACTCGTACAAACTGGTCACCATGCCCTGAGCCATTCAGTCTTTTGATACCTTTTCCTCTAAGACGGAAAGTTTCACCGGATTGGGTTCCCGATTTAATATCCATTTTTAGGGGGCCGCTTAGAGAAGGCACTTCAATCTCAGATCCAAGAGCTGCTTGTGCAAAAGTAATCGGCATATCCAAAACAACATGTTCCCCTTCTCTTTTAAAAAGAGGGTGCTCTTGAATTCGGACCAAGACGTAAAGATCCCCCGGAGTTCCCCCCGCTTCAGAAATTTCACCTTGTCCCCTTAAGCGAATTCTTTGGTCGTTATCAATTCCAGCCGGAATTGTTACGTTTACCGAGTGAGGTTTTTTAATTGAGCCGGATCCGCGACAATCCGAACATTTGCTTTCAATGATAGCTCCGCGGCCTGCGCATTGAGGGCAGGTTCTAGCTAGAGTGAAAAATCCTTGATTAAACCGAACTTGGCCCGTTCCTCGACATTGTTTACAGGGTTGTGGTTTCGTTCCAGCCTTAGCCCCTGAGCCGGAGCAGGTTTCGCAGGCAAATTCTTTTTCAAAAGTTATTTTCTTTTCAACCCCTAGAGCAGCCTCTTCAAACGTAATTTCGATATTATAGCGAAGATCAACTCCGCCCGTTTGTCTTCCCCCACCACCAAAGATGTCCCCGAAAATATTGTCAAAGATATCTGAGAAAGAACCTCCAGCAAAACCGCTGGGATCAAAGCCCCCACCGGCCCCCATTCCTGCATGACCGAATTGATCGTACATACCGCGCTTTTTGGGATCGCTTAGAACCTGATAGGCTTCATTAACTTCCTTAAAAGCATCCTCTGCTTTTTTGTCTCCCGGATTTTTATCAGGATGATACTGAATAGCGAGTTTACGGAACGCTTTTTTGAGTTCGTCGTCTGAGGCGGTCTTTGAGACACCTAAGATTTCGTAATAATCCCTTTTCGCCATGAATTAACTCGCTTTAACTACGACTACTCTAGCCGGTTTTAATAATTTACCGTGTAGCATACATCCTTTTTGGACGACTGAGAAAACAGTATTTGCAGGTTGGTCTTTGGATTCAATTTCGGAAATCGCTTCGTGTTTTTCGGGATCAAACTCCTCCCCTACTTTTCCTACAAGTTCAACTCCGAAACGGTTCATCAGTTGCGTGAGTTCAGAACGGGTCATTTCAATGCCGGTGACAAAATTTGTGACGTCGCTATCCCCTTTGGCTTTAAGCTTACTTGAATGAGCAATGGCGTGTTCAAACAGATCCAAGACGGACATGAGTTCACTAATCATGTTTTTGTTAGCCATTTTGATGGCAGTTTCTTGTTCTTTAATCAGCCTTTTTTTGTAGTTATCAAATTCAGCGCGGATATAAAGAATCTCTTTTTCAGCTTTTTGGGCAGCTTCAATGGCAGCTTTCTGAGGGTCAACTTCTTGAGGCTGACCGTTAGCAACCACTTCGCCATGAGAGTTGTTTTCTGTGTTTTCTTCAGACGCTGAATTTTTATTATTCTTGTTTGTTTCCATTTTCGCTGTCCTTTGTTAACGCATGTCGGTAACGACCTTTAATATCTGCAGCCCCTTTACGGACCGAACGACGAACTTGATCCAATAACCCATGCAATGTTTTGATATCTTTTATGTGACTTGGCAACCCAGAGAAAATTTCTTCTAAACGAGGCCGCATTTTAAAGGGGTCTCCCGGTAATATAAATCCTACCTCTTCGGCTACCTGTAAGAGATGCTGTATTAACTTCTCTTTACTGGAGGGTTTGGGGGATTCTAGCTTTTCCCAATCCTCAAGCAGAGCCATATTGGCTTCGTAGCAAAATATAAGTACGGATTGGGCTAAGTTAAGGGATCTATATTGTTGAAGAGATGGAATAGTAACTAGCCAATCACACAGGGCGATTTCATCATTAGTTAAACCTGAGCTTTCAGGTCCAAACACAAAGACCAGCCGGTCGATTTGTTGAGTGATTAATTTTGTTGTGGCGCGCTGAACGGCCTCTCTAACCCGTGTAGGATGGGGTCTTTTGGCAGATCCTACTCTGGCAGTAGCAGCAAGGGATAACAGAGGGCTTGTTCCAGCGCTCTCTTTTTGCCAGGTCAGGCACTTTTCTAAAGTTTCAAAATGGATTACTTTTTCGAGTCGAGACCCGGCGTGTTTGGCCAATCGGTGACTCTCCTCATTAATAATGTCGGGTGACCCTACGATACAAAAATCCCCTTCAATTCCCATATTGGAAAGAGCTCGAGCAATGGATCCGACGTTACCAGGTTGTTCAGGACGCACCAGGACTATAGAAATCTTATCTGCGGCTTGTGAACAGGACCTGTGGAAAACTTTATAAGGGTTTTTCATGAGAAAAAAGAGACTAACACAACGCACTAAAAAGTAAAATTTTATCGTAGATAGGCACACTTAGGCCTAAAAGGTACACGTATACCCCGGCAGAAATTAAAGGACGGGGACTAAGCTGTTCAGAGATTTATCCACAGCCTGTGGATAATTTGCTGAGACGGGTCCACAACGACACTTCTAACTAACACAACTTGTAAAAAACTTTATTCTACTTTGAGCTAACTACCTGGAATGAGCAGAGAACAGTGGTTTTATTTTTCACTTCCCGCAATGTCAACGCTATTTTTTTAAAAAAATTAAATTCCGCTATCATCAATAGGGCCAAGGGTTTCCAGTGGTTGGGGATCCTCGAAGAAAGCCACTTGGGATTTTTGAGGTGATAACGCTTCGCATCTAGCTCGACTGCTTTGATGGGATTGCCTTTCCAGAACTCCTAAAATCTCTTTCGCACGAGACAAGACTTTCGGAGGTAGTTGGGCGAGCTTCGCGACTTCAATTCCATAACTTTGGTTACAAATTCCCGGGCTCAATTGATGAAGAAAAATAATTTCATTTTTAAATTTTTCCACTCGAACGTTGGCATTTTTCAACTGAGGGTATGACTTTTCCAAAGCAGTTACTTCGTGAAAATGGGTTGCAAATAAAGTCTTGGCTTTTACTTCAGTGTGAAAATGTTCCACTAGGGACCACGCTAGAGAAAGACCATCATAAGTACTGGTGCCTCTACCAATTTCGTCGATCAAAATCAGACTTCGAGATGTTGCCATTTCAAGAATTCGAGCCGTTTCCGTCATTTCCACCATAAAAGTCGATCGCCCACTGCTTAAATCGTCTGAACTTCCAATCCGCGTATAGATGGCATCCACTAAAGGAATTTCAGCTGATTTTGCCGGAACAAATGACCCCATATGAGCTAGAAGAACAATCAAGGCAACTTGACGCATGATCGTTGATTTACCAGCCATGTTGGGGCCGGTGATGATGAGCGTTCTGCAGTCCTCTTCCGAGAAGAAAATTGAGTTGGGGACAAAGGTTCCTGCAGGAAGCAGGTTTTCGATCACCGGATGTTTTCCTTCGAAAATTCTAAGAGACCAATCACTGCTTACTTTAGGTTTTGTGTAGCCTCTTTTTTGGGCTGTGAGGGCAAAACTTAACAGTACATCCAGCTCGCCTAAGACTTGTGCGTTCTGTAGAAGTGCTTTCGAGTTTTTAGCCACTTCTTTTCTCAACTGGAAAAACAGAGATTCTTCCAAGTTTTTAAGTCTAGACTCGCTAGACAAAACCCGTTCTTCAAAATTTTTCAGCTCTTCCGTGATGAATCTTTCCCCGTTAGCGATAGTTTGCTTACGAATATATTCTGTAGGGACTTTATTTAAATGGGATTTAGTGATTTCGATAGTGTAGCCGAAAACCTTACTATATTTTATTTTTAGAGAAGAAATCTGAGTGCGTTCACGTTCTCGTGTTTCAATAGCTGCGATGGTTCCTTTGGCATCTCGAGATAGAGATCTTAGTTCGGCAATTTCAGCTGAAAAACTTTCCTTAAAAATGCCCCCATCGCGTAAAGTAGCTGCAGGAAAATCTTCTAAAGCCCTTTCGAGTTCATCGCGTAAAACATCTAAAGGGTTTAATGTTTTTGCAAATTGTTTGAATAATAAAGACTTTGTTTCTCTGAGAATATTTTGAATCTCCGGGATCTTTTTCAGAACCTCCCTGATTCCCACGAGATCTCTCGGCATTGCCAGACCTAAAACTGTTTTTGTAGTAAGCCTTTCAAGATCACGGATAGCACTTAATTCTTTTTGAAGTTTTTCCTGTATCAGAGGAAATTTAATTAAGGACTCAACTGCATTCTGCCGTTTTTCAATGACTGGAAGCTCGGTCGTTGGACGAGAAAGCCATTCTTTCAGGGTTCTTCGACCCATTGGAGTGTAGGTATGATCCAAGCATTTAAATAGAGAAGGCGCATCCTCACCCGCAAGTCCACGCAAAATTTCTAGTGATCTAAGAGTTGTAGAATCGAGAGATAGAGAAGTCTGATCGAAAAGAGAGCTCGGAGAACTTAGAAAATTGATCTTATCGATCTTCTGAGTCTCCTTTAGATATTTTTTTAGTGCTGATATACAGATGTTTTCTTCGGACTCGGAATTTTCAAAGTAGCTATCTCGATAGGTTAACGCTATGAAAGGAAAGAGTTTGATAGCCTCTTTAAAAATATTTTTGTCTAATAGCTCCTGGGTTATAAGCAGCTCTTTAGGAGAATATTTGTAGAGCAGGTCAATGAGTTGTGTCACTCCAGATATTTCCCCTGCCTTTAACTGACCGCTGAGTAAATCAAGTAGAGTGACTCCGAGCACATCATCTTTTTTCGGAGAAATAGCGAGTAAATAGTTGTAACTGTCTTCCGAAATAAGTTCGGGCTCTCCAACAAGCGCGGGAGTTACTACCCGAACCACTTCTCGCTTCACAATTCCCTTAGTAGCTTTTGGATCCTCCACTTGTTCGCAGATGGCTACTTTAAGACCTTTAGCTAAAAGTTTTTGAAGATAGGAAGTTGCTGCATGGTACGGAATACCGCACATCGGGATAGGATGGGTGGCGTTTTTGTCCCTGGAAGTGAGTTGCACTTCTAAAATGGGGGCCGCTTTGATGGCATCATCAAAAAACATCTCATAGAAGTCCCCAAGGCGATAGAAAACTATAGCATCAGAATACTGGCGTTTTACTTCTAAGTACTGTGCCAGCATTGGAGTCAGATTAGGAATTTTCTTAGCGTCAGAGTCTAGGCTGATTGCTTGGGTTTCTTCTTGTTTTTTCATGAGTTGTGTCAGAACTATCAAACCCCCCCGGGCTAGACAAACAAAAAGATGGCCTCCCAGGAATCCCCATCAAATAACTACGACTTTTCACATCAGTTAGCCTTAAACAAACTTGGGTCTACCGGCTTAGTTTCACAATGCGCCGTACGACCCAGTTTGTTTAAGGCTAAATTGGAGCCATTTTTAGCAGTTCTTTCTAGGCTCCCGCTTTCTCTGAGGTGCCTTAGGTGCTAGCGTCCTAGTTCTAGGTCGGTAGGGAGTGAGTCCTAAGGTTTCAAGTTGATTTTGATAAATATACTTATGCAAATTTAAGAAATCCCGCCCCCAATGCACGATTCTTCTCCAAACTGGCTTTAGCCAGAAACTAAACTTGTTTTTCTTTCCTCTAACTGCTCCCGTTATTCTTTGTGCAATTTGGCCTGCGAAAAACCTCAAAAAATTATGCAGATTTTTTTGAGAGTGGGCTCTAACTAGAAGGTGAATGTGATTGCTATTTAGGGAGTTGTTGTAGACTTTGACTTGAAACTTTTCTGCCCCTTCAAAAAGCAGCCGTGAAATGAGAGCTTGATTATTTTTAAATCTCAAAACAGCGAATCTCGTTCTTAAAACCACATGTTCGGCTCGTTTCATTCTTTTCATGAAAAGTCTTGTACCATGGGTTTTAAGGTGGCAATTTCGCCAAAGCCCCAATTGAGGTTTTCAGCAGGCCTTAAAATTATGAGAAAGGTATCTAAAAGCTCAAGTTTCTGATTTTTTGAAATTTCCTTAAGATAAGTCCCACTCGTTCGCCCCACCGCCCGTGTGACGAATCAAAAAACTCGTCAATCTTTCAAGGGGAGCATTTTAAAAACATAGCTGGTCCCATTCAAAGGGACGAGAAGCTAAAAAGCTCTTTTAGACTCAAATTCTTGCTCCGATTCAGCAAGTCATCCGCCAGCCGTCCCAAAACCAATGGCAAAACCAGCCTTCCACTTTTTACTCCAAAGAATCAAGTCAAATACGCCTCCCTGACTGGGCTTTGGGTGTATACAAGAAGAGTTCCTCTTTGTATTCACCCCTTCGGAATTATGAAGACAAAAAATTTTTAGGATTCAGCTAGTTGCCCGCCGGCCCCCGACAACGCGTTCTATAGAACCTATGAAAGGGTGGGTGTTTAACTTCCATACGACTTAAGTAATTGAAACTAATAGCTTTAATTTTAAGTTTTTGAGGGTGAGTAGTTCATGAACGAAAGGTCTCAAGTTTCTAGCCTCAAAAGGGAGGGGCACTTTTGGTATTCACTTTGCTCTCTCTATCAGTGGGGGCAACATGAGTTTTGGGGAATTAAATAAAAAATCTTCGCAAAGACTAACGGCATTTTCTTTAGTGCTTTTGAGCTTTTCTACTCTTTCCACCGCAGCCGAAAAAACAAATTCAAAATTGGGCCGCGGGTTGGCTAAACAAGACTTAAAAATTAGTTCTTCAAACAAAGATCAGAGTGCCATTCCAAGCACCGCTTCAGTGGATGGACTCTCTTTTTTAACCGGACCCGATTCGAAAGCAACGCCTGATGCTTCCGGAAAATCTGATTCGGTCGAGGCTAACGGTGAAGACCCTGAACAAGCCGAGGAGAAAGCGAAGAAAAGTTTGACCGACTTGGTAGATAGGGCCAACAAAAATGTGGAAACCTCGGTCGCTACAACGCCTGAGGAAACCAAAGGTGGGGCCTTCAACTCTGATGACAAGATAAGCAGTTTATCTAGTATCACCTACCACACCAATAATGATGCTCTTTGTTTGAAATCAAAAGACTCTGGAAAACCCGATGGAGCCAATTGCCAAGAGTGGTTAGATAAAGATGTTTCGGAACACGGTAAACATGCCGATTCTTCGCCTCTTGAAAGAACCCTCTATTCTATGTGGGAAGGGGCAAAACAGAAAATATCCGATACAGCATATCGCATTTGGGATATCGCTCTAAAACCCGGACAAAGTCTTTTAGATGAGAATGGGAGATTGAATATCGCTTCTCTCTCCAAATATGAACTTAACGAAGATGCTAGAAAAGCAGCGGTTGAGTTGGGGGACAGGTCTGCGGACCAAGCCCTTAGAAATTCATTAGGGGATCAAGCTCCGAAAGCCGGAGAGCAAGTTTCTCCTCCGCCCGAGGCTTTGAGAGCTATTGCAGTAAATATAACCCGAGCTATGGCCAATTCTGCAACAGCAAAATGGACAGGAATTCAGACCGCTAAAAAAGGGGTCGAGGTCATTACAAACGTGGATAGCAACGCTCAAAAATATCAATCGGAAGTTCAAAAAAATAGTAACAGCTCATCCGGCGAGGAGAAATTACAAGCACAGGCTCCATTGGATCAGGAAACTCAAGGGGTAAGTTTGGAAGAGCGAGTGGCAAAAGCTGAAGCGTTGAAAAAGGTGCAAACCGATCTCGCCAACCCAACTTTTGAAGGAGATAAAGTCGTGGGTGGGGATCCTAATCAGGAAAGAGTTGATGAGTGGGCCTACCGGGCTACCTTGAAACAGTTGGCAGATCCTTTTAGCAATGTTGCCGAAACTGAAAGACCCAAAGATATTCAGATTAGTGACCGCCAAATTGCATCTGAGATTCCTGTGGCTGATGAATCTCAAGACGGAAAGTCTAGCCAAGTCAGAATGCAAATGATGACACCCAAGGATCAGATTGAAGCTTACAATCAGCAATTAGAATTGGCTGCTAAAAATATGGAGGTCATTGCTTCTGAGGAATCCCGATTTGTGAATACCGCTGAAAAAATTCGTTCCAATAAACTAAAAAGCGGGGAGTCTATTTTAACCATCAATGACCTTACCCCAGCACAAAAGAAAGAGCTCAATCCGGGCGTTACACCTCTAGTGCAAAATCCTAGCATTAAAGTTGAGATTCCAAGAAGTTCGTCGCAGTTAACTATCCAGAAGTTTTAGTTTCACTGCAAATTTAATTAAAAAGAAGGTTTTCTAACTTTGATTCGAAGAATTCTTTCTTGGGGCCGCAGTAAAAGAGGCCAACCGCATCTAAGGCTAAAACCCAATCACATTCTCTATCGACAAACTTCAGATCGTGCGTGCTAATCAAAATGTCGAGCGGCTGATCAGATTTATAAGAGGTAATAGCTCTCCAAAAGTCTGCCGAAGCTTTTGGGTCTAGATGGTTGGTGGGTTCGTCCAGAAGAATTAACTTAGGCTTTTGAAGTAGTGCTCGGGCCAAAAACACCCTCTGTCTTTCTCCTGAACTTAAATTTTTTAAAACTTTGCCAATGATGGGTTTGAGATTGAATGTCTCAAGCGCCTTTTGATACTGATTTGATTCAATTGAAGGTAATGAACCCCAGAGTCCAGAAGTTGGCAAGAAAGCGAGCTCAAGAAAATGTTTTACTTTGAGTTCTGCCGGAAAAAAATGTTCTTGAGGAACTATAGAAATAAAACTCGAAAGTTCCCTGGGGGTAACCTGGCTCATATTTTTTCCGTAGCAATGCAGAGCCCCCGTTAAAATTCCCTTGCTATCAATCAACGAGTTGATGAGTGTTGATTTTCCGGCGCCGTTGGGTCCCACTAAAGCGACAGTTGCTTTTGTGGGTAGAGCAAAAGATATCCCCTTCTCAAACAGGGGATGACGTTTGTCGTAGCCCAGTAAGAGCTCTTTGGCCTCAATAAAAAATGAAGGGTTTATTTTTTCCATAACAAATAAAGAAATAGAGGTCCGCCCAAAAGCGTAGTGATAATTCCGACTGGAAATTCCATTGGGGGGAGTAAAACTCTAGACAGAGAGTCGGATGCCGCCAAAAAGAAAGCCCCGCCTAAAAAAGATGCTACAAAAAGCAAGCGGGTGGAGGAGGGGCGAAATACCAATCGAATACAATGAGGGACTACTAAGCCTATAAATCCAATGGATCCAGTTACTGATGCGATGATAGTCAAGTGTAGGGAAGTGATAAAAAGAAGAAAAACACGGATTTTCGCTGGGGATACTCCCATCGTTGCCGCAACCGTATCACCCAGCGATAAAGCGTCTAACTGACGCCCAAGAGCCCAAAGTATTAAACACATCGGAATAACCAAACTTAAAAACCACAGGGATTCTCTTAAAGTTATCCAGGGTATATTTCCGAAAAGCCATCGCAACGCACCTCCACCTTGGCTCTGGGAATGATAGGAAAGAAAAAGAAATAATGCCGAGGAAAGGATGAAATTTACCCCCATACCAAATAAAACTATTCTCTCAATCTCCCGACCACTTTTCCACCGATAGCTCAAAATAAGAAGAGCGACTACTCCAAGGGAAAAAGTTACTCCCACCAAAAAGTTTCCAAATGAGTGGGCGGGCAAATTCAGGAGAGTCTCACCCATGACTACACCTAATGTTACAGCGCTTGATATTCCCAGGATATACGGCTCAGCTAGTGGGTTATTAAAAATTATCTGGTAAGTAGCTCCAAGCATGGCAAGCGACCCTCCCGCACCTACAACAAGGAGAAATCTCGGAATTCTAAGAGACCAAAGTATCCGATGATCAATTTGCAAGTTGCCAGTTGGGTTCCAAAGAGCGCTGGGGAAGATGGTTTCTCCGCCGATAAAAGGAAACGAAAGGAACATTAAGGCGAAAACAAAAATCCAGCCCAATTTAAATCTAGAAAATGTCATAACTCACGCTTCAAAATGTCGGGTAAAAACTCCAGTGCTGTAAAACTGGTTCGAGCAAACTTGTCTGAGGGAAGAAAAATTACCTTTGTTTTGTGTTGGGGCCAAAGTCTTCGACTCACACGCTCAGTTTGAATTTTCTGTTCCTCGTTGTCTCCCAAGATGAAGAGGATCTCCGGTCGATTCTTAATGAGCCACTCTTCTGAAACTTGGGGATAGGAGGCCGTGATCTTAGGGCTGATCAAATTACTCCCTCCAAATTGGGTTAAAAGATCAGAAAGAAAAGTATGTCGTCCAATGAAGTACATCGGGTTTGGCCACGCTAAAATAATAAAAGAGAAGTTTTTTTTAATTTGGAGTTTGTTATCGGTAAAGTGGCGCGAAAAGTTCAAAATCTGGTCATTATGATTTTCATTAAAAAAGTGTGTCAGTATTTTTTGTGACTGCTCAAAAAGGTCAGAAACTGTTTGAATGGTTATCTTAAAACAATTTATTTTGAGTTTTTCAAGTTGGGTTACAAGATTTTTGGGTGTCGACTCCATATCGACTAGGACCGAGTCTGGGTGAAAGTATAAAATTTTTTCTACACTAGGTAATAATAGAGTGCCAATTCTTGGAATGGCTTTGGCCGCTTCCGGGTAGTCACTGTGCTGACTGGTACCGACAATTTGATTCCCATGCCCCAGTTGAAATATCAATTCGGTTAGGGATGGACTGGTTGAAACAATGCGGGTTTGGGAAAAGCCCTGAGCGCAAAAGCCCACCCAGAGCGCAATTGCGAGCCGGGACAAAAGTTGAAAAACAGCTGTTAACTTCACGGACGGCATCTTCGCATGAAGCATTTTTAGACACTAGGAGGATTATTTAATTTCGTCATTTCAATGGGTTAGAGGGGTGTTAAAAAAGTAATCAACTCAAATCGACGAAAAAACCAATAAATTAGCGAGTCTTTTGTGAAAATGTTAAAATTAGAGTGTAGGGTGGAAATTAACAACTTGCCTGTGCACCCCTGACGCCAACTTAGATCAGCCGATAAATTGTTGTGAGCTTCAGAAACATAACTTTCCTTTTGAAAACTGCGGAGGAATTATGGATCGAGTTAAGCCAGCAACTGTTTCCGACGTGCGAGATTATTTCGCTCTTGAGTTAAAAACAGTAATGGAAAAGCATAAGCTTTCCGCCCGCGATACATCGGTGCTGTATCTTGCCACGTTACTCTCGCGTAATATTGAGTCCGAACGCTTTTTTTGTATGGGGCCCGACGGTAAACCTGCTGACACATTACTTACCGACCTTTACATTCAGTATCTGCAAGCCAAAAGTGAGGAGCAGAAGATCATTCTGCAACGTCTAGGAGATATCTGTTTGATGATCAGTGGGTATTTTGCTGAAAGCGTTCGAAGAAAAGTGGTCGATTTGGGGTTCTATTTTGGCATGGGCGGATCGGCCTATCGAAGTTTATCTACGCTTGTCGAAGAAAACGAACCAAGAGAAACGTTCGATGAATTGTCTGTAAAGTTTGAGTCTTTTTCAAATGTTCTCGGTGAAATGAGCGAACGCAGCGGAATTCAATCCAACAAAGATGTTTTACGCTTATATGAGCGCTGGATAACCACAGGCAGTGATCGTTTAAAAAATATTCTCACTGAAAAGGGAATTGCCACTCCTTTTAAGACAAATTTGAAGGTTAGCCAGTAGCGAGGTGTCGATGCGAGCAGTACGACAAATCGATAGAGCTCTTAAGCGGCTATACAACATCGAAACTGCACTGTGTGCGGAAGAATTTCTTATTTTTCAACTTCCCTCTATTGCCAAAAAACAGATCGCTTCAAGAGAGCTACAAGGGGCACTATATATCCGAAAAGGAACCGATGAGCAGGCAGGTAACGAGCTCTCAGTCGACTTGGGTATATATTTGAGTCCGGAAGTGCGACAAATACTGGGAAGTTTTTCCGATTGGTCAACGCCGTGGACTCTAGAACAAGTTAAGGCTTTCTCAGTTGCCTGTGAGGAAGTCAGCCACTTCCATTATCTTGTTTTTAATCTTGAGCGAAAAAGACCTATCAGTGAATTTGAGATAGAGCTACAGGGCGAAATAGACAAGTTTCTTCTAATGTATTTTTGTGAATCTTTAGGTCATAAAGCAGGCTTAACGAAGTTCGAAACTATTTTCGAACAACTCTTTATCAACTATCGACTCGCCGATTGTCTTAATGAGATTCAGAAACAGCGATATCTTGATGCTAGTCTCTATGCGAAGAGGTTTTTTCAAAAGATGAGGAGGTATTTGGGCCAGGGAGGCTCGGTCAATGAGATGCTGAAACAAACTCGTATGTTTTACAATATGGACTTGGCGAGCAAAATCTCATTTATGCATTGAGTGGCGATTAAGATTTTATCTTTTCAATTAGTTTAGTCGTTGAATAGCCTTCGACCAGGGAAAGACAGATCACTTTGCCCCCATAGCGTTCCACTATTTTTGTTTCAGGTAAGTTCTGAGGAATATAATCCCCTCCCTTGACGTGAATCGAGGGTTTAATGAGAGTTAACAAAGCCTCTGGAGTATCTTCATTAAAAACTGTGACATAATCTACGGCTTCAAGGGCTGCAACTTGTTTGGAGCGGATCAATTCATCGCAAATCGGTCTGGTTGGCCCCTTTAGTTTTTTAACTGAAGAGTCAGAGTTTAACCCGACGATTAATATATCCCCTAATCGTCTGGCTTCATCCAGATAAGAAATATGACCTAAGTGCAAGAGATCGAAACAGCCGTTGGTTGTTATGATTTTCTTACCCGATTTGTGAAGTTGCTCACAAATTTGACTCAATCTATCCTTGGGGATGATTTTTTCTTCAAGACTTCGAAGTTTCATTTAGTTTGAATCATACACATTTGTGCCAGAGAGAACATCAAGAATATTTCTTCCATTCTTTCTAATCACAAGAAGAATTGAAGGGGCGATTGGAGCTGAAAAAATAAATGTCCAAAAAATACGCATAGCTTTTCTCAAGGTGTAGTTTTCCTCAACTTTGTCACCATAAGAGACTCCGATCGACCAAACCCACATTCCAAAAGTTCTTTTGAATATCAAAAGGGAGAAGCCCAAATATCCTAGCCATGCTGCCGCAAACTCCAAAACTGCAATTCTTTGAAATCGCGGGTGGCTGAAGTCGGTAATCACGTCGATCGAAAAACCGGTAGAAAAATCATTTAAAAGGTTCGAGGTCAGTACGACCATCCCAGTCCAGATAAAAAGCACGAAAACCTGGTCGATAACTCCCGCTAGCACTCTTTTAAACAAGGACGGCCTAGGTAAAGGGGGAGGTTGAATGTTCGATGAACCGTTTATTTCAAATTGTGGCGTTTCATTTTTAGTTTCAAAAAACTGGGCTTCCGGTTTCTCGTGATTAGATTCCATCACTTCAGCCAGTCTATTTTCATTTAAACGGTGAGGAGTAACTAAGGGCGGAGGGGTCGACCTTGAAACTTGGGGTTCTGGTTCAGTTGATTTAACAGCCGCTTCGACAATAACAGGAGCTGGTTCAGGTTCGATTTCGATTTTGGGCTTTATATTTCTGGGGCTGTCTAATCCAAGCCCTTCAGTAATGGGAATAAAAGCTCTTCGATAGGCGGTCCCTTGATCAATCAATTCGGAGGTTAGAAAATCTTGAAGGTCCAATAGGTTAGCGAGTTCCGATGGCTGTGCCAAATTTGCTTTTTGTGTAGTTTTCTTTTTTGAACTCGGTTGATTTTGTAGATCCACTGTTCCCTCCCAAATGAAACTCAAGCCTCAAACCCATCTTAGTCTAACTTGCTTCGAGGGTGACATCAAGCCTCCGGCAAAGTTCTTGGACCTCTTTAAGTTGAGACCTCCAATCGGTGTTTTCTACACTGAAAACAAACTTGTGATCGGGGGTGATAGAATACCGCTGCGGGTTAGATTGAATTAATTTAACTAATTTCTCGGGGCTTGCCGGAGTTGTCGGAGCAAATTGAAGAGACGTTCTTTTAGGGCCACAACTCATTCTAACTACGTGAAGTTGTTTAAGATAGAGTTTGATCACCATGAGTCCGATCAGATTTGTAACCTCTTCGGGGAGCGGACCCAAGCGATCTCGAATCTCTGTTTCAACTTGTGCAATCATGTCCTCGTTTTCAGCGCCAGATAATCGTCGATATAACGAAACCCGTTCCCCAACGTCGGGGAGGTAATCATTGGGAAAGTAAGCAGCTACCTTTAAAGTTATTTCTGGTTCAATCTCGATCTTCTTTTCTTGGCCCCTAAGAGCTCTAATACTTTCTTCAAGAAGCTCAAAATAAAGGTCTACCCCTATCGCATTAATGTGCCCTGACTGGTCTTTACCTAAAAGATCCCCCGCACCTCGAATCTCTAAATCGTGGCTAGCGATATTAAAACCACTTCCTAGGTCGGAATATCGTTGAATAACTTGCAATCTTTCTTTGGCATCTCCCGTTAAATTGGCTTCTGCTGGGGCTAGCAAGTAGCAGTAGGCCCTTTGGGAGGATCTTCCGACTCGCCCCCGAAGTTGATAAAGTTGTGCGAGCCCAAAGTAATTAGCTTTATCAATAATAATAGTGTTGGCTCTGGGAATATCGAGTCCCGATTCGATGATAGCGGTGGTTAGAAGTATTTGGAATTCCCCCTTATAAAAGCCGAGCATCTTTTTCTCTAGCTCGTCAGCGTCCATTTGTCCGTGAACCACTGCAATTTTAATTTTGGGAAACAGCTGATGGAGTTTCTTCTCTACTTCATAGAGACTTTCAATTCTATTAT
>Ga0136644_10000477_pt1 | contig 31988 bp, 50 predicted proteins | sample C_130820_EF_Meta_FD_94780 | JGI IMG/M metagenome (GOLD analysis project Ga0136644, IMG submission 94780) | Freshwater microbial communities from Lake Croche, Canada to study carbon cycling - C_130820_EF_MetaG (v2) (version 2) | ecosystem: Environmental > Aquatic > Freshwater > Lake | place...
CTTGTATAAGAAAAATATAATTCTTCTCGTGCTCTTGTAACTGCTACATAGAATAAACGTCTTTCATTTACAATTTCATTCTTCTTTTTTGTAGAAGGAAATACATCATCATTACAATGAATTAAATATACTATATCCCATTCTAATCCTTTAGAAGTATGAACTGTTAATAAATCAATCGATGCTTCAGATGTATTTTGAACAACAATATCGTGTAATCTATATTGTAAACCTTTTAATAAAAGTTCCTCTTCAAATCTATATAAATCTTGATTTACTCTACTAATAATCGCTATACTTACTTTTGGGTTTTTATCAATTTGTTTTTGAATATCTTTTACAATCCAATTTGTTTCATCAATTAATCGGTAGAAGAAACGAACATTTGGTTTTTCGTGTTTGACTCTATAACTTTTCATAGTATTTTTCCAAGGCAATGTGGGAATGTTTTTCATAACAGCGTTTGCCACTTGAATAATATTATCAGAAGAACGATAATTAATAAAGAGTTGATCGTCGACCAACTGTTTTAAATGTTTATTTAAATCCAATATAAAATTTACGTCCGAACCTCTCCAAGTATAAATATTCTGACAATCATCTCCTACAACAATAAGTTTCGCATTTGGATGAAGCATATGAGTAATCATTTTCCATTGTGATAAATTAATATCTTGAAATTCATCAACAAATATATATCTAATTTTTCCAACCCATACTCTTCCTGAATACGTTTGTAACCATTCATCTCCCATTGATACAAGTTCATCAATAAAATACAATGATTTTACTTTTTCAGGACAATACTTTTGTAACAAACTCTTTGATAGCCCGTGAAATGTTCCAGCATACACTTCATTCAGACCAATCATATCATACAATTTTCCTTTCATTTGTAAAGCAGAATTCCTAGAAAATGTCAAAAGAACAATACGATTTGATTGAATTTTACAATGTTCAATCAAATATGCTATTCTTGCTGTTAGAGTTGTAGTTTTTCCCGAACCAGCAGAAGCAATAATTCTTTGATTTACATCCAAAGGTCTTACAACTGCTTGAAATTGTTCATTGTTTAGATGTATTGTTTTTTTTGAGAACTTAAGTTCTAAAGACATTGCGTCTTATCCTAATAAGTATAGTATGATTAATATTTAGATGGACTTCAAACTATTATTAAAAGAATTATATGTATACGACCCTTTAAAAATATGGAATACAGTTCAAATTCAATTTGCTTTCTATTGTTTTTCACAATATGCTGAAAAAAAAATTATTGATTCTTTTGATGATGAAACAAATATAGAACCATTTGAATCATTGTTGGAATTATATGAAACGTATTTACCAAAAACATTATTAAAATATTTACCAGAACTCATAGAAAATTTAAGTGAATTTGAACTTTTAGAATCTTTTTGCTTACAATTATCAAAAACATTAGATATCTCATTAGAAACAGAAGATGATTTGCTACAAAAATCTATAGCAAATTTTGTTGATAATGATATATATAATTTTTTTAATAAAACAATACCTACAAATGAATTATTTTATGAAAATGATGGAGAATTAAATACTACGATTGTAGAATCTCTATTAAAAAATTTAAATGTTGAAGGAGAAGTCTTAGAAGTTCAAGATAAAGAAGAAATTAAACAACAACAAGAAGAAGTAAAACAACAAGAAGAACTAAAACAACAACAAGAACAACAACAAGAACAGCAAGAAGAAGTAAAAGAAGAAAAGAATCATACTGTTTCATATGCTTTTAATATAAGAAAAAGAACATTAAGAAAAAAGGGTATTCACAATCTAACACCTATGAAATCAAAGACGAAACGTTTTCATAACAAGTCATTAAAAAATAAAAAGTTATAATAGATAATATTCTATATGTTTCATTATAGTTCTGTCCAAACACACCAAGTAATGACTCCGACAGGGAAAAAGGTGAAACAAACGGAAGTCAAAGTGAAGGGTAATGAAGGTATAAAAAAGGTTTCTATTCTGGATGAAAAAGGAATTCATTCCGATGTAATTCCTTTAAAAAAGAGTGAAATGAAAAATATTCAGAATCATATATTTATGCCAAAATTATTTCATCCAGTTATTAAAAATGTAATGCGGAAAAAGAAAACATCTAAACATAAAGGTTCTAACAAGGGGACTCGCAAGTCTAAGAAATGATAGAACTATTTATATTATGCTCCATCATCTTTTTAATTTATGTATTTTTTTATAAACAATCTATCTCCGATTACACGTTGCTACAATTAGAATATTCACAGATTCACAGACTCAATGAAACGTTGCTAGAAAAAGCACCTATTATTGTAAAGGGTCTACAAATACCTCATTGTGTTCAAAAAGATTCTATGTTACGTGTCCAACGATTTGCAAATATATATTTAGGTTCTTGTAGCTTATTAGATTATTTAGATAAAAAAGAATGTGTTTTACAAGTGCCGAATGAATTACAAGTATTTCTAGCAAATGAAACTGGATTTCATTCTTATGCGAATAATACTTGGTTAGAAAAGTTATATACAACTCCTTTATCTCAATATATATGTTCTTTAGAATCAAAATTATGTTTTGGTTCCTATCATTTACAGAAAACAAAAGCAATTTCTACAATACTTATGCCGATTGAATCAAAATATGCATGTTCTTTGGTAAATCCAACGTATGAATCATCTTTACCTCAAGGGTGGAAACAAATTAATAATTTAGAAACTATAGAACCTATTCAAGGAGAAAAACAATTACAATTTATTGATGTTGTTTTAAAGCCTGGAAATATGTTAATACTTCCTCCTCATTGGTATTTTATAATGAAAGCAGAAGATGCTGGTGCTTATTATAGCTGTATAGAATACCACGAGCCAGTGAGTGCTTTGAATTCTTATTTAGAAAAGAAAATCTAATAAAATTGAGATAAGAGAAATAAAATACTCTTTAGTATGGATTCCATAGTAAAGAATATTTTAGAACAAACACATTCAAAAGAAACATCAACACGAAAGAAGGAAAATTATAAAATATTTGAGGATGAACTTCTAGAACCAAATGATCTATACAAAGATTGGTTTATAGAAAGAGGATATGAGAAAATTAAGTTAAAAGAATTTATAGATATTTTATTTCAAGATAATACAAGTGTTTTACATTTTAAAACAAAATCTTTAACATTTACGGAAGAACAATTTGGCTTTGAAGCAAATGTAAAAATTCACCTATATGATTTCTTCAAAATGATTCCAGAAATATTTCTTTATAAATAATATAATGGAAGGCGAACCCTCTTGGACAAAGCAGATTTCATCTGAACAAGTTTGCACATTTTTTTATGCGTTTGCGATTATTCATATTACCATTGCTACAATAGCTTTCATTGTAGCGATATTGATATTTTTAAAAAGTAAATCGTCATTTATTGTAATCTTACCGAATGTGATTGGTTTGATCATTAGTGGAGCTATTTCTTTTACTACTGCTTTATTCCACTACCTAATTTGCCAACGTGCTTTATTAAAGAAAGAATAAGTAAATTTTAGAAAAAATTGATTCCTTTTAATATTTAAAAAAGTCTTAAGAAGAATCTCTAGTAAAAGTATACTATGGAGTCCAAAACGAAGAGCCCGGCTTTAATTCCTAAGTCATCAAGAAAGGTATCAATGGATGCTTTAGCACTTGAGAATGATCTAGAGGAGAAAGTTGCTCCTATTCTACCAGAACCTTTGCTAACCCACAATGAAGACCGTTTTGTAATTTTCCCTATTCAGCACAGTGATCTGTGGAAAAAGTATAAAGATCACATTGCGGTCTTCTGGACTCCTGAGGAGATTGATTTATCCAAGGATATGAAAGATTGGGAACGATTAAATGATGGTGAGCGTCACTTTATTAAGAATATTCTAGGATTCTTTGCTGGTTCCGATGGAATTGTTATGGAGAATTTAGCGACTCGTTTTACTCGTGAAGTGCAATTCCCTGAAGCAAAGTTCTTTTATGCGTGTCAGAATCTGATGGAGGCAGTTCATTCGGAAACTTACTCATTACTGATTGACACTTACATTACTGATAGACAGGAAAAGTTAGATATTCTCAAAGCAATTCAAACGATTCCTTGTGTGGAGAAGAAGGCGGAATGGGCTTTGAGTTGGATTGATAATAAGGAAGCAGATTTCGGAACTCGTCTCATTGGTTTCGCTGCGGTAGAAGGTATCTTCTTTAGTGGTGCGTTCTGTGCTATCTTCTGGCTGAAACAACGAGGTTTAATGCCAGGTCTAACATTAAGCAATGAGTTTATTGCACGTGATGAAGGTCTTCACACGGAATTTGCCTGTCTTCTCTACTCAAAGATTGCAAATCGTTTAACGAAGCAGAAGGCTCATAAGATTATTCGTGAAGCAGTAAAGATTGAGAAACAGTTTATTACAAAGAGTCTTCCTTGCGAACTCATTGGAATGAATGCGAAACTGATGAGTCAGTATATTGAATTTGTAGCCGACAGACTATTGTTACAACTTGGTTATCCCAAAGCATACAATGCTCAAAATCCTTTTGACTTTATGGAGCGTATTAGTTTAGAAAACAAGGATAACTTCTTTGAGAAGCGGACATCCACGTATGCTATGGCGGGTGTTGGTAAGAAGCAAGAAGAAATGTCTTTTAGTATGGATGCTGCATTTTAAATAAAATGCAGCCTGTCTATATGGGTTTGCCATAAGATTTGCTGCATTTTAAATAAAATGTTGCCATAAGATTTGCTGCATTTTAAATTAATAAAAATTGATTGTATATTATTTTTAAATACTATTACAATGAATTCTATAGAAGAAACGTATAATATAATTGCGAAAGATTTTAATAAAACACGGTATAAGATATGGAAATGTGTCTTAGAATTTATAGTATCTTTAGAATCGAAGACAAAATTATTAGAAATAGGTTGTGGAAATGGGAAGAATATGTTGTATCGCAGTGATATTGATTCTTATGGTATAGATATATCTGAAGAGCAAGTAGAAATATGTAAAACAAAAGGTTTAAAAGTAGAAAAGGCAAATATGACATTGTTACCATTTAATAGTAATGAATTTGACAATATTATATGTATAGCCACATATCATCATCTAGACAATGTGAATGATAGAAAAAAATCACTGCTAGAAATGTATCGTGTATTAAAAGTGAATGGAAAAGTCTTACTAACTGTTTGGGCGATGGAACAAGAATTCGATTCAAAACGTAAATTCAAATCTTCTGATGAAATGGTTTCATGGGAATTAGATGGTTCTACTTATTATAGATATTATCATATCTATAGAAAGGGAGAATTAGAAGAAGAAATCAAAAACTTTTCTAGTGAGTTTAAAATAGAATCTGTAAAATATGAATTAGGAAATTGGTCAATTGTATTAAATAAATAATTATATAGTAGGCATGTCTAATAAAACAAGAAAAAATAAAAAGTATAAATTAATTATACTTTTAATGAATGGTTTAGCAAATAGAGTTATCCAAATCATTTCGGCAATGGGTTTTGCAGAGAGATGGAATATGGACTTATATATATCTTTAAATTATATCAATGACAATGATCATGTATCAAAAGAAAAATCTTTGAAAGATATACAACAACTATTTCCTTCATTAAAATTACTTGATAAAAACTATGATACTGATAACTTTAGTAAAATTATTATTACTCGTGGCCCCTTTCTTACTGTATCGCCATATGCATATTTAAATATTAAAAATCCTAAAAAAGACATTATATTATCTGGTCAATTACAGAATGTAAAATATTTCCCAAAAAAATATGTAAAATTACATTTAGAAGAACCAAAAGATAATATAATAAAAAATATTAAAAATTTATTTTTTATACAATTACGTTTTGGAGATTATACTACTTTTCCATTTTCACTATTTAGTATAAATTTATTAAATTATTATAAAAAATGCATTGAAAGACTTAAAAATAAATATAAGAATATTACATTTATAATTATTACAAATGATATAGAAAAATCAAAAAAATATATAAAAGATAATTTATCTGAAGAATTAAATGATACTAATGATACTAATCATACTAAATTAATTTATGAAAATGGTTCTAGATTAGATAGTATCTATTATATGTCAAAATGTGATGGAGGAATCATCGCAAATTCTACATTTGGATGGATTGGAGGATATGCAAATGAAAAGAAACAAAAAGAGAATATATTTCTTCCAGATAAATGGTGGAAATTAAGTATATTAACTCCTATATATATACTCTTAAATGGAAATGTTAGAATGAATGGTGATTGGTTTACACCAATTAAAGTTTAATTATAATGTATCAATTTATAATGTATCAATATATTCAAAGCCATATTTATTGATTCCTTTTTCAACTCTATCAGGGTGATATACTACTTGAATTAACTCCTCCTTAAACATTTTTGTTTTTTCTTTTACTTTTTTAATAAGTATTTCATAATCTTTTATTTCATCAATAATCACATTATGGTATCTATAATAAACAATATTCTCATTTAGAATACCTTTATTTTTATAAACTGGTTCTTTTTGAAAATATTTTATGTATTTATCACGAAGAATCTTATTCAAAGGGATACCATTTAAATTACATCCTACATAACGGTAACGAATACATGTTGGTGGAAAGAGTTCCATAAATGTTTTATCTTCAATATCTACATAACGTAGTATTATGTCTTGAATATTTGGTGGCATATTAAAACGCATAGATATATACCCCCAATAATGTAAATCTAATACACGAAGTGTCTTTGGTAACTTCAAATCATAGCAAACATAATCTGATACAAAGACTTCAATTGGTTCTGGAATAGTAATACTCTCATAAGGTCCCATAAGATCCTCATCGCAATACAATTCAAGAATAGGTTTTTCTAAAGTATTTACAATATCTTGAATCATATAATCAATGTTCATTTTGTTGATACATATTCTATCATTTTTATCGTCAATTTTTAAAAAAAAAATTGAAGGTAAATTTTTAAATATTATTCGTATCGAAAAATGCCTACTGATATTGTTGAGATAGTTGAGGAGTTCGCTCCAGACAACTTTAACCATACTATCAGTCCTAATAAGCGTTATGCTCTTCGTTCTACTACAAACATTTCATCTTTGAAGAAAGAAAATCTTAAGCAGATTCAGAATGCTCTGAATGATAGTGATAATGAAAGTGATAGTGGTGATGAAAATAAGATTCGTTATCTTAAGTTGGATCTAGCGAACAAGGAGTTAGAGATTCTTGAGTTGAAGGAAAAGAATGATGCTTTAGAGAAAGTAACAAAAGCAATGAAAGAGTATAATGCTGTTCTTGAGATTGTTTTCAAGAACGTTGAGGAGTATGAGAAACTCTGTAAATCATTGACGTATTCCAATTATCGTGAGATTGTAAAGAAGGAAATGCTTCTGATTAAGCCCCATAAGTTACCAGACTCTATGGAGTTCCTCCCTCTTCATATCAGAACATCTTGTAACTATGTATATACTCTCAAGAAGAATGTTGAGAAGGATTATGCTGATAAGATCAATAAGACATCTTATTATAATGAGGCATTACTCAATCTACAAAAAATCTTTACAGTGATTATTATCACACTCTATATCTATTACTTTATTGGTTTAAAGTAAAATCCTTACATAAAAGTAAAAAAATTAAAACATATTTTTTGTTTAAATCGTTTAGAAAATGCAAAAGGAAATTGTTCTCGGTGTTCCGTTCTGGAAAGACAAGAACAATAATCTCTTTAGCTTTGAAATTGATAAAAAGAATCTTATTCAACTAGGATCTTTTCATCAAGAAAGTCAGACATACAATCTGAAAGAAGGTTGGCAGACACTTTATCAGCCAAAGTTGGAAGAGTATCGTAATTCACTTAAGAATCGTGAAAGAAAAGAAAATAAGACAAAATGAAATCCCATCAATCTGAAGAAGAGATTCTAGCAGAAGCAAATTCTATTCCAAGACCAATTAAAGTTCCTAGTGTTGTTATTGGTTACTTCGGTGACTTGATAAAACAAATGGCGAATATAAAGGTTAATGATTTCGTCCTTGGACGTTCGTGCGACCGAAAAGACCCAAAAGATACTGCATCCGTTCATAATCCGACTTGAATTTGATATAGTTTCCATTACCAGCAGCATTATTATTGTTAGAGGCATTTATTGTGCTAACGCTCAAGTAGACCATATTGGCAGCATTTTGAACCGCCGGAGAATCAAATGTGAATATTGTGCTATTTGTCATATTAGAAAGTTGATTGTTATAATTCATCTAGAAATTGTAAAGTTTTTTCTTTATTAGTTTTCCTAGTTTTCTTGAACGGAGTTCCAATTTGAAGTAGGATATCTCTGTTGATGTAAATTTTGACCAATATTAAAAGTTGTTTTTTCATTATACGATGCAAAAGTATAATATGGCAAAGTAGTATTTCCGGCTTTACGTAATGTGCTTACATTGCTATTGGAATTCTGAACTCTATCAAAAATATCCCAAGCAATTCTATATTGAAATCTCTGAGAATCATTTAGACCAACGAAGCCACTAAGGTCAAAACACCCACTCATTTTTCTTTTATAAAGGTTAGATGATTTATGTATCCGGTCCACAAATTTCAAGATTCTTAGTGGAAGTTGTGAGTCAACCAAAAGATATATCACAAGGTCTTAGTGGAAGAACATCTTTACCACAGAGACAAGGAATGTTGTTTGTATTTCCTAACTTAGAAGTTCATAGTATGTGGATGCCGAATATGTATTTTCCTCTTGATTTTATATGGCTAGATAGTGAAAAAAAGATTGTAAAGATTGAAGAAAATGTTTCACCGTGTAGCGGGACACATAACTGCACTTCTTACAGTTCTTTTTATCCATCAAAATATGCGATTGAAATGAATGCGTTTGATGCGAGTCGTATAGGATTAAATGTTGGAAAACAATTATCTTTTAATGTATCAATGTAGAGTAAATAAATACAGTAATTGATTCAATTCTGCTAACATTTCATCACGAATATTTACTAAATCCGTATCATACTCTTTTAACTTTTTCACTAAATCAGTATTTAAATAATTAATACATTTCTTGATAAACTTTATAATAGAAGTTTCCGATAAATTACTAAGATGAGTAGTAGAATTTCCAGATGTCATTTTCATACGTCCATATTTACCCATATACACCTCTACATATTTATCAATCGATGCATCAAGAGCATCAATAACAGCATCCGTAGCTTTATGTCTGGGATATGATTTTGTTTGCCAATGATATAACTTAATTTGTGACCTCATACTGAAAAAAAATTGAACATCGTTGGCAGTCATTCTAAATTAATGTGCGAGAATTGTAGTAAGATTCTCGGTAAATGCGTAGCCTCTCATTACAAATATCCTGACAAATGTCCTCTCAAAACTGCTTCATATTGTTGTTTATGTGCTTCTTATGGTCATATACCTCTTAATTGCAAAGAAGATACAAGATATCGGCAACCACAATTCTTAGAGCAACTCATCCCGCCATCGCTTTTACAACAGAATGGGATTATAACAAATACTCCCATAGTATCTACGAAACAACTAACATATATGGTTGATCCTATTAAGCCAATTATAGATGTGATTGATCATCCTAAAGCGATTAAATCTGCTTTAAAAACAATGAATGCGATGCCTAAAAAAGAGGAACGAGGTATTCATAAATATAAAAAGCAAATGAATAAAGTTGCGAAAGAAAGAAATGAAAATGTTGTGTATCATTCTTTAGAAAAAATAAATGAATCTAAATAGAATCTAAGAGATGGAAAATTTACATAATTTTAATAATTTACATTACTCAAATTATCCAGCAGAGCCAGAAAATAACAAAATTTTTAAACAAACAATGGAATTAACATTAAATGAGCAATCGCTTGATGTTAAAACAATTGATGAAAATTTTGCTTCTATAAATTTACTTACAAAGATAGATTCTAAATTTATAAATGTTATGAAGTTTATAAATACTGTAAAAGGAAGTGATAAAGGAATTAGTATACGAGTAAATGATTTTAGTGATCTAAATCAATATGATGTCTCAAAATTTAATGGTAAGTTAACAGTATCTATATCTTTACTGAATAACTCCTATGATGACATTACATCTTATATACAATCGTATTTACCAGATATATTAGAATTACGTGATGAACCATCAAATGTTGTGAATTATAAATCTTATGAAAAAATCATTTTAACAATGATAGAACAATTACGACCAACAAAAGTTTCTTTAAAAACAAATACTTATTTAAAAGAGGTTATACAAAATTATAAAAAATATAGTATAGATTCATTAGGATTTGACCAATATGGTTTATGTAAAAATGTTTCTCCAAAAATAAGTGATTTATATAATTATATTATTGATACAGATATTATGAGGGGGATAACAAAAGATAGATTAGTTATAACACAAACATCTGCGATTTGTTCGAATACACCAAGAATAACAAATACTTTTGCTTCTACATTATGGTTATTAGATTTTTTATTTCAAACATCTTTTGGCAATATATCAAAAGCATATGTAACAATGAATGATGTGTTTGATTCAAATATCTATGCTATAATTGCTTTTAGTTATGCTACAAGAGGTTCCGCAGTCTTCTATGATTATTACACAAAATCAAATACAACTTCTACAAATGTATCAAATATATCTCCTAATCTTTCTATTTACATAACAAAAAATCTAAAAGAATATTTTGTAAGTGTTATTTATAAAAATAATATATCTGAAAAAGTGAAAAGAGATTTTGATAAACAACAATTGAATAATATCAAAATAAATATTACTCTTAAAGGAGTTGGGTCAGAAGGATATATTGCCCGTTTATTATGTAATCAAACAGAATTAGGTGTAAAAGGAATAACGATTGGTGAATATACGTTCGATGGTTCTAAAGATGGAACTCCTCTTCAAGTTGGACCGAACAATTCTGATGAAATTCTTAAAGGACCAAAGATAGAATCGAACAATTCTATATTTTCATTTATTATAGAAGAATCTTCTGCTGTAATTCTAAGAGTTCCTATTGTAGCAGCAGGAGGTAATTCATTTTTTCCAACGATTAATGATAGTGATGAATCAAATACTGTTGTAACTGTTATACCAAATGCGATTGAGATGGATTCTTCACCTACAACAATGTCTTTAAAGAACTTTAAGAAAAATTATTTATCTTAATATATATAGAATGGGTCGTAATTTGATAGGTGGTAAGAATTATAAGAAGACAAAACACGCTTCTGAGAAAACACCATATCAAGTGAGAGAAGAGGATCAATTGTGGGGAAGAATATATCGTGTGTTAGGTGGTAGAAATACTTTAGTTTATTGTAATGATAATAAAATTCGTCTATGCCATATTCGTGGTTCTATAAGAAAAGATACTTGGATATCTATTGGAGATATTGTTCTGATCAGTATTCGTGATTTTAGAAGTGAAGAAGAGAAAGATACTACGATAGAAAAAAAAGATAAATATGAGAAAGGTGATATATTATGTAAATATGATCGTGATTATTATTCAAAGTTACGCAAGGAACCAGATTTTAATCAGAAGTTATTTTTAAATTTAGAAACTGCTACTGACGATGTATTGAAGCAATTTAAAAATAATAAATTAATGACAAATCAAAATGAAGAAGGATTTGATTTTGATGGAGGAGATGTTATCGAAGAAGAAGATGATGAGGAAGAAGTGGATGTTGATGCGATTTAAATGATTTTAAAGAATCAAATATTATTTTAATGAGCGAAAGCGATTTACAAGGAATAACATATTATGGTCAATATTCTGCTGCTGATTTTCCGGATGCTGAAAGTGAGAGACCATATGATATTTTAGGAGAGAATACATCCTACACAACTGCTCTCAATAATGCTGTAACCAAACATTATTTAGAACTGAAAGAAAAGAATGGTGAAATTGTTTCACTTGAATTAGTTTGGAAGAAACGATTCCGTGATTTCTTGAATACAAAGAATAATAGAATTTTAGAATTTTTAACATCAAAAATGAAATCTCATCCAGTTCTTGGAAAATCAGAACACTTCTTCCAGACCTTTGGAAAAAAAAATGTTGAATTCTATAAAAATTCTATTCATGAAATTGCTTTTGATATATCCGGTTCTGTAAAAGGGAAAGAAGAAATTGATGCTTTACTATTATCAAAGGATTTACCAAGTGTTGATAAATACATTGAACAGACACAAATGTTATTAGATGAATATAAAGATGTTACTGATAGTATTTTGAAAAAAGAATTAGAATTCAATCTTAAATTAGAGGTTTTAGAATCGGTAAATAATAATGTGAAGGGATTATCAAAGTTAAAAGAGAATGAATCCTATACTACAATGATGGAAGGAATACAAAATTATATGGAAACAATCTTTGAAGAAAATAAATTAGAAGAAAACTATAATGAAATAATGGATTCTTATCGTAAATTTATTGCGTTACGTGAGGTTCTACAAGTCGTGAGAAAACGTGAATTAAAGGAAGTGGAACCTTTGTGCACTATTTGTTTTAATGATACAATATCGTATGCGTTTGTTCCTTGTGGCCATACTTTTTGTCAAACATGTGTTAAAAAACAATCATTATCGTGTTCCATTTGTCGATCTTCTATAAGAGAACGTTTGAAACTATTTCTTTCTTAAATTACAAAATAATGATTTGGTTTCAAATATGCTTTCTTAAGTGCTTTTGATTGTTCTTCATTTAATTCATACACAATAATCGCTTTATTTACAACCTCTTCGGCAATAGAATACCAAAGAATTCTAAGGAATTCAGAACCCACTTCAGAACGATTTATTTTGTCCATTGTATTTTATTTAAAAAATAGATTTTATATATCAATTTTTTAAATATTTGTTCTATGTAGAAATGAACACACGTAAGAATCGCATGAATCGCAAAAGTCGTAAGAATAATACTATGATGTCAGGCGGTAAACGCAAGATGAACCCTTTTATGAAGTTTGCGAAACAAGAGAGACCCAAGATTATGAAATCAATGCCTGGTGCGGCTATTCCGGCAATAGGGAAGGAGCTGGGGAATCGTTGGCGTGCTCTGTCTGAGGCGGAGAAGGCTCGTTATCGTCGTTAAATATTGACTTAAGAAATTCTTTTATCTCATTATTTGTTATATTATTTAATTCATCATTATTTAATTTAACATCATACGAACACAGTTCAGCAACAACATCAATAGAATTACCTTGAATCGCATAATCCATAGGTGATTTAGAATGATTGTCTAAGAGATTTACATCTGCATTATTTTGAAGAAGTAGGAAGACAATATCATCGTTTCCCTCAGCACAAGCAATATGTAAGGCAGTCTTTCCTTCATCATTTATTGCAAGAACATCTAAATCTTTCTTAAGTAAAAGCTCAACAATTTCGTAATGATTTAACTTTGATGCTAACATAAGAGGTGTTAAGTCATCTTCATTGTATAAATGATTATACATATCTTTATCAAGAAAACTTAATAGATAATTTAAAGAATGATAATCATTCTCTACAATTGACTTAAAAAGGTGAATAGGTTTTCTTGGTTTACAAAAACACATAAAATAATCCATTTAGTTAAACTAATCAATAAGTCTTTAGATTACGTTAACGTTAATCATTTTTAATCCATTTCTTATTATATTGATTTAAAATATCAATAAATTCATTCATACTTTCATTATCCATTTCTTTTAGATTTGGATAAATCTTTGTAAAAATATCATAAGGATTTTCAGAATTTATTTCTTTCAAACTACTTACTTCAGCTTTTATAACAGATGTTAAGTGATGAATTACATTATTATCGCTAGTCTCTTTACCAAAACAGAATAGAAATGATAATACATATATTCCAGTTATTACTCCAATAGAAGCAACTGCTGTAATATATTCGCTACCGAGTTCTAAGAAATTATCCATTCTACTATTAATGGCTTAAAATTACTACGCATATATACTTATAGAATGGAGAATACTGTAAATGCTTCAAAACAAGTAATTGTAAACAATGATTCCGCCGTAGAACAACAACCAATTACAGATCCTGTTGCTGCTCAGAATGAATTACAGCAACTTGCTTCTATTATCAGTAATTGGAAGGAGATTGGTGCTGAAATAAAGACTCTAAATGAAGAAGTTCGTGAGAAGCGTAAACGTCTAAAGGTGATGGAAGAGATGATTCTCCGGATTATGAAGAAGCATAATATTGGAGCACTGGATCTCAAAGGTTCTGGTGGTCGTATTCTATACCGCCGTTCTTCTTCAAAGGGTGGTATTAACGATAAAATTCTATTTGGTCTTTTATCAGAACATCTGAAGTCTGAAACGAATGCTGCCGCTGCTGTAAAATATATTACGGAACATCGTGAGACCAAATCAAAGGAATCACTTATTTATGAAAAAGATTAGAATATTAAAAGATTTCATTCTAAATAGAATGGGTTTAGGAAAAGCGTGTAAGGCTGCTTTAGAAGGTTTCACTGGTTCTTCTGATTCAAAAGAACGTAGAAATGCTTATATGGATTTCATTTCTTTTTTACTGGCTTTCATCTTAGCGATGGTAATTCTTGGTTTTGTAGGAAAACTCTTATGGAATGATGTAATTGTAGAACTCTTTACTTGTGTGAAACCGGCACGTTCTGTGTGGCACGTAATTGGTCTATTTATTTTCGTTAGTTTATTACTTCCTATGAACTAATTAATTGCGTATGATTTTTAAACGATAGAAATTTATCACTTAATAGAAACAATGACATCTTGGATTCAAGCAAATAAATCCAAAATATCAACATATCGGTCAGGCTATCATCAAGTAGAACCAGAAGGTCTTTTTATGTCAAAGACTTTGAAAGCAACAGTAGTATCAGCGTTTTATGAAATGCCTTCTAAACAATCGCTTTCAACATACAAAGAATGGATGGGTCATTTCTTAAGAAATATTGATTGTCATTTAGTATTCTTCTGTGAGGAATCTATGAGAGAATTTGTGGAAGCAGCAAGAGATGAATTTATGGATAAAACAGAAATTATTATTTTACCTCGTGAGGAATGGACAATGAATAAAAAATATCCAGAAACTTTTTGGAAAAAACAATTTAATATGGATCCTGAAAAAGAACTTCATAAATCTACTGATTTATACAAAGTCTGGCACGAAAAGAAAGAGTTCGTGAAACGTGCGATACAGTTAAATCCTTTTGATCACGACGACTTCATATGGATGGATGCTGGTTGTATTCGAAGTGAAGATATGGCTTCGCTTCTCTTGAACTTTCCTCACGCATCAAGAATTCCTACGAATCGCATGTTATTCTTAAATGTCCAACCATTTTCTAAACAAGATAATACCATATATCGTTTTGAGAAAGGAGTTACAATTCAAGGAGGTGTAACTGGTGTAGCAAGAATTGGAGGAACTATGTATGCAGGTTCTAGAAGAATGTGGAATCTATTTGATAAAGCATACAACACTGTTTTTGAGAAATATGTAACAGCAAATGTGTTTCTTGGTAAAGATCAATCTTTGTTAGCCACACTTGTTCTTGAAAACAATAAATTAGTTTCTTTGGTGGAACCAAAACCATTCTTTGGAGATCCTTGGTTTAATTTGATTTTATATCTTGGTGTAAATAAAAAACTCTTTGAAGCATTTAATGATAAATCGAAGAATACTGTTAGAAAGAGTTATGAGGAGTTGTTAAGACTTCAATAATATCCTTTGTATTCACGTAACTCTTCTAACTCTGGTGGTGAGTAGCCAGTGACATCACGAGGTCCAGGGGTTCCAGCAATTTCAACAGATCCTTTTAAGCACTTACCTTTTGATATATCCATTATATCATCCATATGTGCTTTAAACTTAGACATTGCTTCTTTTACTTGAACATCATTGAGTTGAACAGATGTGCATAACTTACGTATTAATACATTACCTCTAGTAGACCATTTTTCAAGACTAATATCTAAATCTCTTTCTGGAATAGTCTTTGCTAAACATCTTGCTGTGGTTTCAGCAACAGGTTCAATATCGTGTGCTGTGGAATAATCTTGATAACGAGTTGCTTCTACAAAACCAGATTGACTTAATAAATCTTTCTTGAAACAAGAAGTTTTACTCAATAAAAGTGTGAGTTCTCGTAAATCATCAGGACCTTCTTCAACAGTTTGTTTTCCAGAAAGTAGTTCATAAACCCTAGAAGCATTTGCTGATTCTTGTAAACAATCCGGGACACCAACCTTTGCTGGACCTTCAAAGCCTTCTAAAGGACTATTCATTGGTGTATACATTAAATTATACAAGGTAACAAAAAAATACAATGTAAATCCTGTGACCAATAAAGCTAATAATATTGCTGTAAAGGAATTATTCATCTAATTATCTAAACTTTTTATATTAGAATACTTTCCAGTTAAATTTATAAAACGACCTATATTACTCGAAAATGTGCATATTATAGTTGGACATTCTTGAAGTATCTTAATTTCAGCGAGAAAATGATGAAACGCATCCATTTTAACAGAAGATGGGTATGAATTGAAATCCTTTTGTAGATGACCATTTATATTTGTAATTGGGGACACTAATGAATAAATAGACCAAGATTCTTCTGCTAATTCTTTAAATTCTTCAATAACACGAATAGAATCTGTCATAAGATAAATATTGATTGTATCTTTCTCAAAATGATATTCTTTCACAGCATTTATATAAGATTGAAGTGAAATTGCTTTCATTTCTCCCGTTGTTATCTTATCACCTGTTCTAATGTGAATTCCAATATCAATTGGAGGAAGATCTTTTATGAGTAATGAAATCTTAGTATGAATGATTGGTTTGAATTGAAAAATTCTCTTTGCTTCTGATTTCAGAAAATCAATATTTAATGATGAATAAAACTTATTTAACTCGAGTGGTTTTTGTTGTTGAATTGTTCTACCATTATAGAGTGTAAATACTATGTAAGGAAGATCTTTAAAAGTATCAGTGATAAGATGATACTTATCCGATATATTATTTTTCATATCATTTAAATATAATATGTCATTCTTACTTCTTGCGTATAGATAACACATAAAAAAATTAAAGAAATTGGATCCAAAGCCTGAGGTTGATGTTTTACAAAAAAGTTTATTATAAGAAAGACCTACTTCTTTTGTAGAACCTATCCAAGAACTCATCTTTATTGAACAATTTACTATTTTTTAAACTATATTTCTGTTCGCAGCCAAGAGAACCATCTCATTTAATTCACCCTTTGATTCGGCTTTCATATTCATCAATCTATCAATATTCATCGTCTTATCCTCTTTTAACAATAAATGGTGAACAATCACTTGATTCTTTTGACCGATACGGACTGCTCTGCCAACTGCTTGATTCATCATTGCTTGTGTCCACCAAGGACCACTAAAGATGATGCGGTCAAACTCTTGGAGATTTAAACCAACTCCGCCAGACTGTAATTGGATGAGCAAAACATCTGTAGTCTTCTCAGTATCAAATGGCTTTTTAGCAGTTTCAAGCATTTTAGACCTCTCATCTTGTGAGAGTTTACCCGAATAGATACTAACTGTTCGGACAAACTCGAAGGATGACAAAAGCTTCTTGAGCATTTCCATTTCCTCGTGAAAGTGACAGAAGATGATCCACTTATGATTCTCAAAGCTTTCAGATGTAATAAGCTCTTCTATCTTCACAAACTTACAACTCGTTCCTCCATACCCCTCTACAGGATTGTTCTGCTTCCGCTTCATTTGAATGTAGACGTTGGGGTGAATGCTCAGTTGGCGAAGACGGAGCATCAAAGCAAGACGAAAGAGTCCAGTAATCTGTCCGTAACGGAGTTGATTTAGAATCGGTTCTTGGATACCACGATAGAGATTTGCTTCTTCATCACTGAGAAAGTCAAGTTCATGCTTAATCAAGATAGGAGGAAGAGGTGCATCAGGGATTGATAAGCGCAAGTCATCCATAGAACGAGCAAGAACATACTTGTGAATTAAAGCATCATCTATCTCATCATCAATGTTGAGCAATGTAAAGAGCGATGATAGGTCCTTCATAGAGTTTACAATGGGTGTAGCAGTCAAGAACCAAGAAATAGGAGCATTGATTCGCTTTACAGTCTTGAAAGAAGATGTCTTAGGATTTGACAGACGGTGTGCCTCATCGCAGATCAGACGGTCAAACTCCATCATCTTGATAGTGGCGAGGTTCTTCTGAGCCATTTCGTAGCCACAGAGGTAGAGTGATGATGCGTTGGGGAACAACTTCGTTTGTAGAATCCACTTACTCTTCTCAAGTAGGAAGCATTTGATGGATGACTTCTCTGCGGTAGCCTTCCACTGGTCTAAGACAGCGATAGGTGCAATAAGGAGCGTGTGAGACTTAGGAGAGTTCTTGATGAGACCGAGCATTTGGATCGTTTTACCGAGCCCCATCTCGTCGCAGAGGATTCCACCTTTGATCTCATCTTTCTCTCTCTGAACTAACCATTGGATGCCATAAAGCTGATGCGGCATATACTCAAAGCTAGTCGATAAAGACGTCGCCATAGTGTGTGTAACACTAAAGGGCTTAAAAAATGGGTCAATTTTTTTTGACCAATTAAAAAAGTGCTTTTTTCTTTGTTTTTTTGTGTTTTATGTGTTTTTTCTTTGTTTTTTGATCTTTTCTCTTTTGTCTTTACTCAGAGACCACCTTCTCCTTCTTGGTCCGAACACGCTTCTTTGTTGAGGTAGCGGTGTCCGAGCCTTCACCATCGGTGGCGCTCACCTTCATTGGTGTCTCAGATGTAGGGATCTCAGCGATGGCAGCCTCAATCTGCTGGGTGGTAGGCGTCATATGCCCCTGCTCCTTGAGGATCTTGGCGATGCGCATAGCGTCCTTCTTGTGGACCGCACGGACAGCATCGCAGAGGGAGCGCCAGGCGTCACGGGCAGCAGAGGGCTTGACCTCTCGCTTAGGCTTCTCCTTAGGCTCATCAGCCTCAGTGTCAGCCTCGCTCTTAGAGGCCTTCGCAGTCTTCTTGCGCTCCTTCTTGACCTTCACCTCGCCATCTGACTCACTCTTAGATTTGCCCTTTGCCATCTTCTTGATGGTGGCGATCTCGACGTCTAGGGCTGCGAAACGGGTATTGAGAGCGTCCAGACGGCTAGTGATAGCGGTCATGGCATCGTGCATCTGCTTCATGGAAGACATACTGTATCGGCTTTTTAGGCTTATTACTGTGTATATCAATACTCGTCCTTTTGGCTCATACCCCCTTTCAATTTTTTTTTTAAATTGACATAATTAGCCTATATAGGCTCCTCTTAAAGGCTCTGTTTTACGCTCTGTTTCAATTTATTAAAAAAATTGAAAGCCCCTTTTACGCACACCTATAGTATCTTTTTCAAGCAATTTCAATTTATAAAAAAAATTGAAAGAGGCACCCTCTCAGATACCAGTGTCTGAAAGAGCGCATAAACAAGACCAAAAGTAGTCCCATCACCCCATCAACCCTGAAGTCTGGAAACAGACGGACCTGAGTTGGGAGCAAGACGAAAATCATAAGCAAGATGCAGTATATAGAGGAGAACTGCGACTTATGCGATGACTATGGCGTCTGTTCAGGCACCCCGTGCCCCTACCACCCTCTCCTAGACGGCGAGGTGAAAGAGTATAAGGAGGCTCTTGAACAGGGCTTCTGCTGGGGCGACATGCTCTTTGAGCAGGAGGTAGAGCGTCTATCCAAGAGGACAGAGGTGGAGGTGAAAGCGGATGAGGTAAAGGCGGTAGAGGCAGACAAGGCTGGACAGGCGAAGTTGCGCTCTTACGTCTTAGACAAGACCCGCAAGTTCCACTGTGAGAAGGTAGGCGGTAAATGGGTTCTCAAGCACAAGTTCAACGCCAAGTGTAGGGACTTCACTCTGCCTGGTGGCTGCTGGGCGCACGAGGAGGGGATCTGCCGCTTTATCCACCCTGGCGAGGAGAAGCTCTTTGACTTCAAGAGCCAGAAGGTGCTCAAGCTGATAGGCGGATGCTCTCCTTCTTTATCACCTCGCTCCTTCTCCCCCACCAACGTGGTCTTCTACTCTCCACGAGTCAGCCCAAGACCTCTTGCGACCCCCTCAAAAGAGATGGATTGCTGGTAAACACATAAAACACAAAAATAATCAAAAATCCATTTTTGATTCTTATGGGTTCTTAATGAATTTATGAGAGGACCGAAAAAAAATTGAAACGGGTTTTTTTCACGAAGTCAGGTATTCAAAAACAAGTCAACAAAGTTCGATAAGTTACGAAACATGGCAACCATCACCGATTTAATGAGGACGATGATTCAGCAGCTTAGAAATGAGAACCGTGCGTTAAAGGCAAAGATTGAGGAACTGACAACACGCATCAGGGAGCTCGAGCCTATTCTCCCCCCCCACCAAAACGATAACAATGACATCGGTGTGGCACCTCAGAATTCTTGTATTCAACATTATACTCAGAAGCTGAGGGGTCTTGATCATGTTTATGTAGCAAAGTCAAAGAAGTGGGTTGGAAGGGGTGAAGGAGTTCGTGCTCAGATTGTTTGGAAGGAAAGTATGTTCGATGGGTTCATGCTGAATGGCGTTCATTATAGGAGTCCTACTGCGATTAGTAAGGTGGTCGCAAATGGTCGTTGGTTAGGAGGGCCGAACCATATTATCTTCAATCGTGACGGTGTGTTGAACAAGTTGGGTGAGTATTAAATAAGATAAAAACAAAAAGAGAAGGCGAAAAGTGAAATGCTTTTTTTATTCAAAAAAATCATCAGGTGAAATGCTTTTTTTATTCAAAAAAAATCATCAGGTGAAATGCTTTTTTTATTCAAAAAAAATCATCAGGTGAAATGCTTTTTTAATGTAAAATTGACAAACATTATATATATTAATAATATATACAATGCCTCCTACAAACACCATCGTTGAGAAAAAAGATATAGAAATTAAAAACACTGATGGGCTGTCATATCTAGAAACGATTCCAAAAGAGTCTATTGATTTGATTCTTACTGATCCACCATACATTATTTCAAAAGACAGTGGATTCAATAACCATTATAATACTGTGAAACATAATGAAGAGAATAATATTGAATTTGTGAAAACGGTGAAAGAATGGGAGGAATATAAGAAAGAGAATGCTATTACCGATGATAAGAACAAAGAGAAGTTTATGAAGTATGGTTCTATTCACGGTAAGAAATACTGTGTAAAAACTGATTATGGTAAATGGGATAGTGAATTTACGATGAATATTCTTGAAACATTTGTCAAAGAGTATTATAATAAACTAAAAAAAGGTGGCACTTTAATTATCTTCTTTGATCTATGGAAGATTACGCCTCTCAAAGATCTCTTAGAAAAATACAAATTCAAGCAAATTCGTTTCATTGAATGGATTAAGACCAATCCTCAACCAAGAAATAGTAAAGTAAACTATCTAACAAACGCCAGAGAGATTGCTTTAGTAGCTGTTAAAGGTGGAAGTCCTACGTTTAATAGTTCTTATGATATCGGTATTTATAAATATCCTCTACAAGGCGGTAAGAATAGGTTTCATCCAACTCAGAAGAACTTAGAGCTATTTGAGGATATCATTAAAAAACATTCTAAAGAGAATGATATTGTCTTAGATACATTCTTAGGTTCTGGAACAACTGCGATTGCTTGTAAAAATACGAAGAGAAAATTCAAAGGATGTGAGATTTCTAAAGAGTATTGTGATAAGATTAACGAGTTACTAGAATCTTCTTGACTCTGCTCTTAATCTCTTCAAGAAGACGAATTCTGTTATAAATCTTCTTGTTAAACTCAATAGGGTCATACCAATAGGTGTCTTTCTTCATATCAATATCTTTCTCATCAAATTGTTTGATTTCCCAAGGAAAAGGAATATTAAATGCAGCATATTGTGGCATATTCTTTGCGGAATGTAACTTCTTATCTTTTCTCTCATCTTTTGAGACTTGACGCTTCTTCAGATTACAAGGGTTGCACAATGCTTGGAAGTCACTTAAACGTTGAGTCTTTGTATCAAGAACACGAGGGTCGTTATAAAGATCATTCTTGTGGTCGCAAATAATATCAGACTTAGAACCACAACAGACACACGCATTCTTAACAATCTCTTTCTGAATGCTTTGACGAATCGTTCGCGTAACCTTATTCTCACGCAAAGAGTGGATAAAGATTCCAACAATACCACTTCCTGTGATATCTCTCAAGAAATCCCTCAGCACATCTTCAGGAATAGAATCATCTTCATTCTCAGAATAAGTCTTAGTCTTTTTCGTTGAATACACAAGAGTATAATTGAACTTCTTATTTGCCCATCTGTCGCCAATACCATTATTACCCCAATTGAGTTGATTGTATGAAGCTAAGACAGCACGATCAAGAATCTTTGTAAAATTAACAGAGAGCTCTTTTACCAAGGTAATAATATCAAGAGCCATTTTGAATACTAATAAATCCTAGTAATATGGCATCAATTTTTTTGTAAAAAAATTGAACCCGATTTTTTCATAAACCATAAGTATTCAATCACAATGGGACGCAATAAATCATCTAGCGCTGTGAACAAGAGGGCCATTGATTCCATCATGGTTCAAGCAATGAACAAGGATATGCCAGATGGCGTCTATTTTGGAAAGATCACTGGTAAACTTGGTGAAGGTCGTATGCGCATCTATTACGAGGAATCTGGCAAGGGTCATGAAGGCATCGGTAGAATTCGTGGTGCTCTTTTAGGTAAGGGTCGTTGCCCTATTCAGACAAACGATGTGGTTCTTGTATCTGCTCGTGAGTTTGAGCGAGGCGATTCCGCAAAGAAGCACTTTGATATCTGCGGTGTCTTCGATGCAAAGCAAGCGTATCAACTGAAGAAGCAGAATATCATCCCAGACTACTTTCTTAATGCAATGGATGCTGGTATCATTGTTAAGAAGGATGTGAGTGATGCCATTGAGTTTGACTATGGTGGGGATGATGATGAGGTCGATGTTGATAATATCTAAAAAATAAAACAAAAAAAATAAAACAAAAAACAAAAAACAAATAAAAATTTTTAATCAATTTAACAACAATCATTAATTTTTTCATATGTATTTAAGAAGTTATTAACATCAATATTTCTTCTTATGGTATAGATATCCTTAATGGGAATCCATGCTACTTCAAGAATTTCAGATGTATCCATCAATATAGGCTCAATCTCTGGTGTATTCTTATAGACATAATAATGCCCAGAAAATAACTTGTGAGGCTTCTTTTGTTCAATGTCAAAGTGATCTGGGATATAAATACCAGTTTCTTCAAAACACTCACGCACAGCACATTGAGACCAAGTTTCATCTTGTTTAATATGACCCTTTGGAAAAGACCACTTGAAAGCCTTTCTTCCCTTTACCATAAGAACCTTCTTATCTTCCGATATTAGAATAATGCCAAACACTTCTGATGGCTTATATGAATTAAACGCCTTTGGAAATATCCGATAATCATGCATTTTATTAGTTTTGTAATAAATTTTACAAAAAAAGTCGGGTCAATTTTTTTGATAAAAACTTCTACTATTTAAACTTTATCGGAATTCTTTAACTAAATGAATTGGGTGGCACCTAAACTGAGTGATGGTTTAGGAAATAGACTCTTTCAATATTCTTGTGCTAAACAGTATGCTTATAAAGAAGGGAAAGAATGTGTTTTCTTTTTACCAAGATGTGGAAAAGCAGATCATGGTTCTTTTGATGCTATGTTTTGTCTTTTTCCTCTTGTAAGAATTGTTGATATAGAAGCATCGTGGAGAGAATTAAGAGAAGAAGATAATAAGCTTTATATATATTCTTCTTTAGAAACGAACATTCAAGAAAATATTGTCATTCATGGATATCGTCAAAGTTATAAATATTTTGAAGATGTATCTATACAACCAGATTTTGTAAATGCTTTAGGGAAGACAAGAATAGATGTGCTAACAAATCTTTATTTAGAAAATAAAGAGCAATTAGTATTTTTACATCTAAGAATCGGTGATTACAAGTTTTTACCACATCATCAAATAGATATCAAGAAGTATTATACAGAAGCAATAAAACTTCTGCCAAGGGGTTCAACAATATTATTTTTTAGTGATGAATTGAATTTATGTGATTCTATCATAAGTATAATTAAAGTCAATGGATTTACTGTGAGACTATGTAACGTTACTGATAGTGTAGAAGCATTGTATTGTATGAGTCAATGTTTAAGAGGATCGGTTGTAGGAAACAGCACATTTAGTTATTGGGGTTCTTATTTTGCTCATCAGAATAATAGTGAATCAATACATATATTCCCTAAATCTATGGGAAGAGGTATGCCTCAGCAAACAGATTTATTTCCTCCATATGGCATTCAATTAGAATCAGTATAAAGTTTAATTAATAAAAAATTGAAGGAACAAATAAGTTATTTAAGTTGAACTAATATCATGGACGCAATAGTTTTGGCGCTTATTCAAGATAAAGCGATAACAAATATGGTAACAAGCCATAGAACAAGTGTGCACGTTGCTATTATTATTAAGAGGAACAAGGTTATCGCAGTAGCAACAAATAAGGTTGGTAGTAGATCTCGTGGTGCTGGATGGTCGGATTGCACAATTCATGCTGAGAAGAATGTTGTGAAGGAACTTGGTGACTTTGATCAATTGAGAGGAGCAACAATGTATGTATTTCGTATTTCACGATGTAAGACAAAGGAAGGTTCTGAGAAGCTTCAGAACTCTGAGCCTTGTCATGATTGTCATAAATTTCTTCAGAAGTGTATTCAGAAGTATGGATTAAGAAAGGTCTTTTATTCAACAAATGAGTTTGTTGAATTAGAGATGGATAAGTGTCCTATGAAGAGACCACCGATGTCTACTTCCTAGATTTTCTTGATTTCTTTTGTTTACGAGATTTTCTCCTTTTACCACCTAATTGAAGAACGGGAGGAGGATTTTTTGTTTCTAAAGTTGTTGTGGATGCTGTTGATTTATTATTTAATGGCATCAACGATGTTTCTTTTGCTACATTTGTATCTTTTGCTACATTTGTAACATTTGTAACATTTGTTTCTTTTGCTACATCTTTAGAATTTGTAGAACCAAATATATTCTTAAAAATAGAGGATGAAGATGTATTTTTAGGAGCATTCATATTTTTAGGAGCATTCATATTTTTAGGAGCATTTGTATTTTTAGGGGCATTTGTATGTTCTTCCATTTCTTCAAATAAATTGTTCTTTCGCTCGGGTGTCGTAGTGATTTCCTTTTTTAAAATATTATGCGCAACTTGTTTTGCCTTTTCAATCTGCTGAATAGGTTCTTTGTATCCATCTGATTCTGCTTTTTTTAACATAGATTTACGAACTTGTTTTAATTCTTCTAAATTTTTATCTAACTGAGATGAGTTTAATGATTTTGATTTAATCATTGCTTCAGCTGCTCCAGATAAATAACTTGCTCCTAATAAGTTATCTAAACTTTTTGAGAATGAAAACATTGCTTCTAAATGAACGAAAGAAATAAAATCAAAAAAAATGAAAGCATTTTTTTCAAAACGCTAAAGTATCAAATGGAGGAACTATATAATTTCGTTCACACCCTCTCACACTTTTCAACAACATCAGAGAATATTGTAATAAAGAGTCTAAAAACTATGTTTAAGTTTGAAGTATTCTTTAATAAGATTCTTGAATTAGATAGCATATTCAGAATTCAAAATGATCTACGTTCTTTAGTAGAACTTGATGATATGAGTTTAGAAGTTACATCAAAGTTGGATATAATTGATAGTGAGAACGGAGAATTACTAAAAAGAATTCAAATGAATTACCCCAATCTCTATAATGAAATAGAGTTTGGTCACATTGATAATATTATTGAATTATATTCATATGTATTATATTCGATGAGATATATAGTAGAATTAAATAATAATAACTATTATAATAACAATATTTTACTAAACGAGATTGCTAACTTCACACCTATTATTGTTAGTGATCTAATGAAAGAGTTTATTCCTTATAGTTCTTCTACTGCTGATGATGAGTTGGAACATATGATGATGGAAGTGAGTATGATGTAAATGATGGAAGTGAGTATGATGTAAATGATGTAAATGATGTAAATCTAAAAAATTGATAAATACAATTTTTAATTATTTATTAAATAAATTATTAAAAATGGTATTTGTATTATACAAACACAATGAGAATGAACTTCTATTCACCGGTGTTTATGAGAATGAAAACGATGCTATTGAAATAAAAAATTTACATAACGATGATTCATTTAAGATTGTTAACATGCCTTTTTGGAAAGATAAAATCAATAAAGATAAAATAGTTTACAATGAAGAAGATAATAATATAAATGAATCAGAACTAGAAAATACAACCCAAGTTCGTAAAAGAAGGCGTATTTATAATAAGGAATTAATAAAACATGTAAAAGATGTAAAAGATGTAAAAGATGTAAAAGATATAAAAGATCATAAAAGTAATATTTATACATATATGGTATTAGCTTGTATAATTGTATTATTCTTTCTCTTAAATATTCTATTAGTTGGATTCCATTATATGTTATTTCATATGCCATAAATTGCTTGTAACTTCTTATAATGATTTAACCAATTTTGCCACGATAATATGCTGAGACCATTGTGTTGTAATAATAATTTAATATGTGTTTCTAACTCTTTTATATTCGAACGTAAATCAAGATTTTTATATAAACTTTGTAACGATGTAAAAGGAAGAATATCTTTTTTATTATCTTTATTAATATCATTATGAAGAGCCCAAAAGAAGTTACGAATCCATAATCCTTGATTTTCATAAGGCATTTTCTTTAACATATCAGGAGGATTGTATAATAACCATTTCTTATAATGTTCTCTGCAAGTTGGACAAGGAAGTATTTTTTCTAATCCTTTTAACATCTGAATCCACGAATAATTTTCTTCTCCTTTACTACTATCATTCATAGGTTTTCCAGCATATTCCGCTAAACCATGTAAAAGATTCCATAAAAGTGGACCCCATATTTCATTTGTTGGAGCATTTGCTAAAGGAATATTACAAGCACAAGGCATAGCAGACTATTTTTTAATTATTAATTACTATATTTTTTATTCCGCAACCATATTTGACTAACCCATTTTAAATCAGAAGCATTCTCAGCCGTATGAATAACTTTATGATCAATCGTTCCATCCATTTTTGCTGGAAAGAAAATTACAGCAGAACCTTCTTTTGGTTGAACACGAAGATTTAATTCATTAAAGAATGTTCCACCTCCAGATGGGACATTATTCAAATACATAAGAACAGTTCCAATACGTTGTCCATCGTGGCCAGGATTATCGAGAGCATCTAAATGAGATTGGTAGAATTGTCCAGTTACATATCTTGCTACTTGGGTTGGTTCTTGAAACTGTTGTGAAACACCTGTTAAACGATTAACTCTTGATATTAACCATTTAATATCGTATCCGTGATAACAAGATTCACTTGTTCTGGAAGGATGAGTAACACCTCTACCAGTTTTAGGATCTACAACCAATGATTTACGAACTTTTTTATCAGACATATTAATAATATATTTACATTCATCGGACGATAAAAAGTTTTCAACAATATAAATTGGTGGATTCTGGTGAATCAATTTCTTTTTTGGAAAAGGATTTAATTCCAAATATCCTTTTGCGCTGGTTTTCATCTGTTTTTTTTAATATTTTAAAGTTATTAAAAAACCACAGATTTTAAACCTTTGCTATCTATATTCTTACCTATTTATATTATTACCCATTCTTCAGGAAACAAGTCGGGATTTTTATCTTCAAACCATTTTTTAGGATAATAAACTGATTTTCTTTTCAATCCAGTTCCTAAATAAGCACCCATCCAAGAAAATGTGCTATTTGCAATAATAGCACCGTCTTTCATTTCACACATAAATGCCAAAGCATTTATTGGGTCTGCTTCCTCCACATATGTAGGATTAATTTCTTTAAAAAATTCTTGATTCTTACACCATTCAATATCATCCGATATCAAATACATTTTATATATTTTTTTAGAACTTGTTAATTGATTGTAGGCTGTTGTATAATAATCTTCATCTTGTAAATGATGAATATTTGATAATCCTACATAATCACCACGACGAACGTGAAGAAAAGCGGAAGCACTTGTTATATGATATTTTAATTTCATTGCTTCTCTTTGTATCAAAAGACTCTCTAAAATAATTTCTTTGAATCTTGGTAGCACTGGTTTTAAAACAGAATAATTCTGAAAGTAACCATATAAATAAAGTATAGGGAACTTCCATTCTTTAGGATTCCAACAAGCAAAACTATTCTCTTGATATAATGTTATATGAGGAAAAAGATGACCATCCCATTTATTTCCTTCTTTAAATAAAATATCTCTATAATCTTGTGTGTCGTGATTATTTGTATGGGGTTTACATAACATTAATGTGCTATTCGTTACTTCTGCTTGTAGTAACCCTGCCGCATATTGAAACATTTGATTTCCCATCCCTCCCATTAGATTTACAAAAATATAACCTTCCGTCATCTAATTTAATTTCTATAATATCTTTAGATTCTTTAGATGTTAACTCTTCTTTCTACACAAAGTTATTCTACATTAGAAGGTTTAGGATATACAACATTAATACAACTTTGGTGGATATCAGTATGGGGTATTTCATACATTGTTATTGAATACCTATCAAATAAATCAAAAAAGATAGAATTATTTATCTATATTGGTTTATTAATTCTTGTTCTAAGTATAATATTAAATAAGCCACAATTAATGAGACATTTATAAAACATTTATAAAGTTATCTTACATAATTAAGTGTTTCTTCTGATACAGTAAATATATAAGGAATATAAGCAGTTAGAGTAATTTCTATTTTCCACATTGGATTTGGAAACTTTACGTTACCTATGGTGGCACGTGCTGGAGCAGAACCTTCTGGTATCCATTCATCAAAAGCACGATTCATTTCTTCATAAGTAGTTTCATCTGTCAAATAAATAGTCATATTTAATATATTTTTATTGGATGTATTTACTGATTTTAGAAGTGTATCAATGTTGGACAAAACTTCTTTTGTCTGTTCATATACTGATTCTTCTCTAGAAGGAACAACACCAGATAAATATGCTATACGATCTTGTATAACAACATCACTATAGCGATTCGTTCCTCCAATACGTTTGATTGACATTTATAAATAAATAAATAAATATATGTTTATGTTACTATTTCAGAGACATTCGTATTTAAAAAAGGTCTCATTGGATTTACAATTATATTTTGTTCTAATTTTTTTAGTTTATCTTGAATTTCTTTTATTTCTTCTTGTGTGTTTTCTTCATTCTTATTTTTCTCAAATGCATGAGGTTGTGGAGGAGTTGTTTCTTCAATGTCAATAGATGCGCTGATTTTTTTTCCACAACAATCACTTCTTATACGTTTATGATTAACGGCTTTATAAATTATACCAGCAACAACAGTAAACGCTGTTGCCAATCCTGCCGTTGTGAATGAATCATTGTTCATTATGAATATCTCCTAATTAATATTGGGATACTTAATAAAACAACATACCGAAATGTATTTTTGAAATCTTGTGAATAAATTAATTCTGTAAGTAACCATACATAAATGAATCCTTGGAACCGTATTGGAATAAAATATACTAGAAACATTAATATAACAATTAAATAATTAATATTAAAGGGGCCTAATTTTAAGGAACTCTCATTCAAACACCAATCCAATGTAGAAGGATTTTTAAGATTATTAACAGGTATTCCTTTGAACAAAGAATTTAATAATTTTGGATATGTATCTGAGATACTAGAATTATCTTGTGATGAATCAATCATCAAATTATTTAAAGCATATGATTTATAATTATATGTTTTAATCCAATACATCATTTGAATGTCAAGATGGAAAGTGATTGGTTTATCTACAAAATTTCGAGCTCCTTCTAAAGATATTATATAACAATGAGTGCCAATTGTTCCTTTTATTTGATATACATCTGCATTTACATCTTCAGGTTCATAACCAGATATTTTAGTAATAAGTTTGTTAAGAGGAGAATCATCTTTACATCCAAATAAACAACCAAGATATAATATATCATAATCTTTAGGAATTTGATAATAGACCATTTGAAACTCCTTATCAAATGTATCAGGTATCATCGCATCATCTTCACATACCATTACGTTTCTGTAACCATTTTTAACGATTGTTTCCCAAATAGTTTTGTGTGAAAGAGCACATCCCTTCATACCATCTGTGCAAAACGTATTACAATAATCTGTTAACCGTTCGTCTTTTATAATTTTTGACCCTAAAACTGCGTTAAATCGCTCATATACAATTTTATTTTTTTTCATTTGTGTATCAAAGGCTTGAAGACGTTCTTTATCCTTTTCTAAATTTACAACATACACTTTGTCACAAATTCTATTTATAAAAGCCATCTAATTAAAGAAAGTTTTTTTTATTAGAAAAGATATACTTATTAATATAATATAATGAAAGGTGTGTTTCAAATCGGAAGAAAGAATAAACTCCGTTAAAAGCCATAAATATATAAAAAAATAATATTTTAATGGCATTAAAAAAGAGAATACAAAAATTATAATCATAAGAGGATTAATTTCAATAGGACCTAACTTTCCAATATATGCATTTAAGAAAAAATCCAAGGATTTGTTTTCTCTTTGATTTGTGATTACTACTTTTGATATAAGAGATGTTAATAAAGGAGGATAGGAAGATGATAAATTAGATTCATTATTACCAGATGTAACTAATACTGGTTGATACGCGTATGCTTTTAAATTATTTTCTTTAATATATGTCATAGCATCAATATCAATATGAAAAGCAATAGATTGTTCTACAAATTTTTTAGCACACTCACGTGATATTATATAAGCATGAAATCCACCACATCCTTCCACTTCATATAATCCAGAATTGATTTCTTGAACATTCTTTTTAAAAGCTGCCGTTGTTATCCTGTTATACAAAGAAGTATCTCCACAATAAAAATGAGAACCTAGGTATAAAATATCAAAATCTTCAGGTATATTAGCCCATAAGAGCTGTAAATTAATATCAAAAGAACTATTTATATGAGAATCATCTTCTAAAACCATAATATATTGGTAATCATTTTCAATCATAGTTTCCCATACAGTTCTGTGAGATAGAGCACATCCTTTCATACCATCTGTGCAAAACATGCTACAACGTTTTGTTATTCTTGAATCTTCTGTAAGTGTGGAACCTAAAATCGCATCAAAGCGTTCAAACTCTATATTCAGACTATTCAGTGAAGTAGTAATACTTTCTAATCGTTCTGTATCTTTCTCAAGATTTATAACATATACTTTATCAACTATTTTATTTGTAAATGACATAGTTGATACCTAATTAATGAAATTATTATTTATTACTTGCCAAAAACGCCTAACTCTTTCACTTTATGTAAGCAATAGTTCCACATATTCATATTTTGAGAAGTAACAAATGTCATAGAAAGAATTACTCTTCTTTGGTCAGCACATAATGCTTTCCCTCTATGGAACACTTTATCACCTTCAAAAAGAATTGCTTGTGATTTCTCAACTTCTAACACTTGTTCTTTTTCAGTATGATCTTTATACATATAGTTTCCACAAGTTGTTTCTGTGCTGACAGGAATTAATAAAGTGAAGAATCTTCCATCATAATGATTTGTATCAAAGTGCCAATCAATATAA
>Ga0136644_10000479_pt1 | contig 31947 bp, 47 predicted proteins | sample C_130820_EF_Meta_FD_94780 | JGI IMG/M metagenome (GOLD analysis project Ga0136644, IMG submission 94780) | Freshwater microbial communities from Lake Croche, Canada to study carbon cycling - C_130820_EF_MetaG (v2) (version 2) | ecosystem: Environmental > Aquatic > Freshwater > Lake | place...
GCTGTGATCCACGCGCACACGCGCACACGCGCACACGCGCACACGCGCACACGCGCACACGCGCACACGCGCACACGCGCACACGCGCACACGCGCACACGCGCACACGCGCACACGCGCACATGCGCACACGCGCACACGCGCACACGCGCACACGCGCACATGCGCACACGCGCACACGCGCACACGCGCACACGCGCACACGCGCACACGCGCACACGCGCACACGCGCACACGCGCACATGCGCACACGCGCACACGCGCACACGCGCGCCAGGAGTGCGTTGACAGGTTTGGCAATTTTTTGTTAATTTATTACCTGATAATTTTCGGGTAAATTAACGCGGGATTTAATACCTAGTTAATTCTTGGGTTTTTATCTCCCAGATAATTGTCAGGTTAATCAGGTTGGCAATCGGCTGACAGATCCAGCTCGGCGCGGCGGGTTGGAGTAAAAAAAAATAAAAAAAATAAAAGACCCATACGCGGCAAAATACCCATTAAAAAAAAATAAAAAAAATAACCCGATTATTGGGGTATAAAAAAAGATGGGTTAAAAAATAAAAAAAAGTTGACTATGGTATCGGGGTGGGTGTATTGTTTAAGTCTATGAACAAAATCCCTGATTATATTATCGAAAAAGTTAGCGAGCATGAAATGATTTTACAGCATGCTGCTTATCTAGCTGACGTCGAACCCTATGCTGGTGACGCGGTGCATGACTTAAAAGCTGATAACAAAATTGAGTCGCTGGTTGGAATACCAGATGACGCTTTTATTGTTATGGGCTTTGATCGTCTAAGCGACGCGAGAGCTGTTGCCCGCAACGCCGAGCGCGACGCTCGAAGCGTAGGACTTAAAACTTTAATCATTCATGGCAGCGGCAAGTATCGCGGGCTATGTTTAGTAACCTTAATACCTAGAAAGTAAAACACTATGGGACTCGATCAATACGCTTACAAGGTTAAGAGGGACGTCGTTCACCTTTTGAATATAGACGAAGAAACTAGAACAATACAAGAAGATGAACAGCTACAAGCTGGACACGAAAAGATCGCCTATTGGCGCAAGCATGCCAATCTGCAAGAATGGTTCGCGCAATACTCCGAGATGGAAGATATAAATTGCGAAAAGATTTGGGTAGATGAGCATTTACTCGATGAGCTTGAAAGTGACGTTATAACCAGAAACTTACCGCATGGCGTCGGCTTCTTCTGGGGCGAGTCTCATGAGACAGATCGCAAATTAGATTTGGCTTTCATTAAGAAAGCTAGGAAGGCGCTTAAACAGGGCTATCTGGTCTATTATTTTAGTTGGTTCTAAACCATTATCTTACCACCATGAAAACTAAAACAAGAAGGTATAACGTCACTAGAATTGTTTATGACCTAGATAATTCTAATAGCTTAAATGAGCTAGATCTGCCCCCTAATATATCTATCAACGTGCCTGATGACATTCAGGACGCGGATAGCTTACAGGACTATATTGCTGACAGGATCAGCGACATAACAGGGTTTTGCATTTTCTCATTTAACTACAAACGATTAAACTAATAACCATGAAAATCAAAACAGGTGCATGGATCACCTACCAATTCGACGATCTGGATTATACACAAGAAGCTTGGGTTTCCTTTGGAGAGTATTGTGAGGAAACCGAAACCGATAGCAACGGCATAGATGATAATACTATTTTCGCTTATACTACTGAGGAAGAATTAAAAGACTTATTAAAGTCTGGCGAGTATAATGACGAATGGAAGGTTATCAGTATCGACGAATATACTTTTAAATCCAATGAGTAAGTTCATTAAATTAAGTTTTGAAGATTGGGTTGCCGAGTATAAACCTTTCCGTAATTCATTTGAGAAGAACGCGCCTGTAAATGGTCTTATGTTTGAAACCTATGGCGCTCAGCTGGATCTTGTTAATAAACACGACCACCGATTTATCTGGACGTATATGGAAACCGATGACGGCAAAGACATTGTTATCGTTGACGGAAAGCGCTACGTGAACCGCGTGGGTTATTTTATTACAGCCGTACCCAGAACGGACAGCACCGATCAATTCGAGATTGCTTACTAATTTATGAAAAAACCTAAAAACCCTAAGCGCGAAGGCACCAAGCTGACGCATAAACCTGATTTGTCTAAAATCTCAATGGAGGATCTGACGCTCGAATTGTGCAACCGCAACGCCGTTTTCCTGATCTTTTCAAGAGATGACTTTGAGGACTTAATTGGTTCCAATATAACTCAATCCCAATGGGATCGCGTTAAAGAGATAGACGTAAGCCATGAAGCTCAATCTATCTACGACAAGATCGACGAAATCGTACGCCCATCTAGAAAATAAGCTTCTATGGAATTAGATCAATCTGCCGACGTGCAACCTGTCATGTCGGCTAAGGACGCGGATATGATCGCCGCGTTAAAGCTGGCTATTCGGCTAGTAAAGTCGCATAGGCAACCTAGCGCTAGCCAAACCGAGTTTATAGCTTACAATATGGGGGCGTTCCTATCTGAGCGCTGTCAGGTCTATGCTGGTGTATGGACGCCTAACGACATATTGCAGCTTGATAAAACCGAGAAACCGATCACCCGCGACGTTGCCCAATTCATATCCAAAGAATTGATAACGTCGGAAGATATGCAGAAGGCGGTGGTTCGTGAGATCAAGGAATATATCTACATAAACTCATGATTTTTTTGATATAACTATTTTGCTAAAAAAAGCTTGCCAAAGAAAAAAAATAAAAATATACCAATAACCCATAGGGATTATTCCAATAAAAAAATGTCCGCAGATTTATCCATATACCTAGTATTTACAGCAGCTCAGTTAATGTCGCTTGATGGCGCTTCGACCGAGCAATACGCCGACGCCAAGTTTATTCAAGCCGTTGCGATGGTCGAGTCAGGTTTCAATTATAAAGCCGTTGGCGATCGCCGTCTAGCACGTGGGGCATGGCAGCTTCATTTTGCGGCATGGCAAGAAGGCGCTGAGTATATAAAAAAAAGAAATGGACGAGCTTGGCGGTGGGGAGAATGGCAAAGTGAAGAAGCTCAGCGCGACATAGCTTACGGCTACATTAAAAAATGTCAGCAAAGACTTGTAGATGGTGGGGTATCAAATCCTACACCACAACAATTATACCTTTGTTTTGCTATGGGTTATTCTGATTTCAAAAAAATAAACTTTGATCCCGACCTAGCACCCCTACAAAAAAAAGACGCAGCTGAACGCGTAGAAAACATTTTCAAACTATGAACAAAGAAAAAATAAATGAAGTGCCAATGGTAACTCTCGATGAATTAGTTTCGGGTATTACCAACCATAACAAACTAATGACGTTGGAAGCGCGCGTTAAAGCGCTTGAAGCGGCTGGCAATAACCTTGCGCTGCTTATGTTAAATGGAACAACGTCAGAAATCCGTTCTGCCCTAACAGAATGGAGAAAATTAGTTGCTACTAAGAAAGACAATGAGTAATTGGCAACCGATCAATACAGCGCCGTTCAAGCAACGCGTGATTGTTTTATTTGCAAATGGGCAAGTTGGAACAATGATCTTCGACGATCATAACGATTTCAAAACAACCTATGCAAAGTATTGGATTGCATTACCATCATTACCAAAACAATGAAAAAGGGACACAAGCTATCCAAGAAACGCTCGTCCAAGTTCATGCAAGTTGTGACAGAAAAATGGGTTGAAGTGTTTTCCGAAAACCAAAAACTTAAAGCTGAGATTTTGAAACTAAAAACCAAATGAGTAAAAACAATCGCGAAGCTATTTTTTTGTTTTTTGTCCAGATAATCCTGTTCAGTATTCTGTGCATTAACTTTCGAGCTATATCACAAGCACATTACCATACGGCAGCTGCGACAGATTTCATTGTAGCAACCCTTCAATTCTTTGTTATTAAGAAGATAGCTAACAGCGATGAGTCTATTAAGCATTGGTTTGGTTATACAATAGGATCCGTTATAGGGTCTTACGTTGGCATTTACATTTCCACTTTATTATCATGATCACATACATAGCAATAGATCCAGGCAAGAAAGGCGCTATGGCGTTCTTTAACAAGCTTGGTGAAGTTTATACAGTTAATCTTCCTGAGAACCTTACATTTGATGAGATGTTTAAGGATACAATGGATCAATATACTATTGTCATTGAGGACGTCCCCAAGTTCGCTGGTCGAATGATACCGCAATCTTCGGTCGCGGATCTTCACTTTGGTTTCGGGTATATCTGCGGACACTTTGAAGCTAGGGGTTTCCGCGTCCTGAGAGTAAAGCCACAAGCTTGGCAAAAGGACTTAGGATTAAATACAAAAGGTTTGACTTATCCTGAGCGTAAGCGTAAGTTAAAGACAGAAGCTGTTAGACGTTTTCCATCGCTAGACGTTACATTAACTAATTGCGACGCCTTGTTAATCCTAGACTACGCGCGCAAGAACAATTTATAAATACAACCATGATCAAGAAACTAAAATCAGAAAACACCAAAGTAATTGTAGGGCAATTCGTTGAGAACAAACGTTACTTTATTACTGAAAACGGAGAAGTTTTTTCAGCATTAAAGCCAACAATCGTTCAAGGTAGAGAGTCTTACAATGTTAATCTAAACTCAACGTTACGTCGCTTTTCCAAGAAGCGATTACTCAACGAACTTAAATCCAAATGAGCGAAGAACCTATCAACGCACCATCAGTTGTGCATGACCTAAATCAAGTAACTGTCTATGATCGGATTTCAGATCCTGTCGTGGCAATCAAGACATTGGGAACAGCCATATTCAAATCTGGTTTGTTCGGCTGCGATAGACAAGAGCAAGGCGAAGTGCTAGCTATGGAGTGCCTAGCTCAGCGCAAAAGCCCGCTTGAGCTACAACGCACCTATCATTTCATCAATGGTCAATTAGCTATCAAAGCTGACGCGTTACTTGCCAAGTTTATACTTGCTGGTGGATCTGTTAATTGGGAATTGAGAACGGACGAAAGGGTAGAAGCTACATTTACTCGCGGGCAAATGTCCGCTAAGATTGTAGCCGACATGAAGGAATACGTTTCTAATGGGACTACACTTGGCGCTGGTGGAAAGACTAAAGATAATTGGAAGCGCTGGCCTCGCCGTATGTTGACCGCGCGCGCCATAAGCGAAGGCGTAAGACTGATTGCCCCAGATTGCTGTTTCGGAACTTACGTTAGCGAAGAACTTGAAGGTTCAACAGATCGGTCTAAAACTATCAAGGATCTTGTTCCAGCGCATTTAACCGATAAAGCTGTAAATATATTTGTTAAATTGGGAGAGCTTAAGGAAGGTCAAACCCTAGACGATTTATCCGTTGCCATGAACAATGAGATAACCAGCAAACCAGATACATTCTTAAAAATCTTAAACCATGAGTAATTATAACGAAATAGCCGCGCTTAACTATTCAGGCGCCAAATTGTTATTGCGATCACCAGCGCATTACAAAACATCATTAACCACCGAGCGCGAAGATACTCCAGCGCTGCGTATTGGACGATTATCGCACATGGCAGCTTTTGAGCCATCTGTGTTTATTGATACAGTTGCCGAAGAACCAGAGCTGGATCGTCGGACTAAGGAAGGTAAAACCCAATACGAAGAATTTAAGAAGAACCTACCAGACTATTGCATTACAGTTAAGAAGAACGAATTTGAAACTATCAGCCGTATAGGTGAAAGCGCAACCGAAGCCATGAAAAGCATAGGGTTCAAGATTGAGCAAGCTGAAGCTGTATATGTAAAGGACTACGGAAACTATAAGCTAAAGGGTCGCGTGGACGCCATTGGCGAAATCAATGGGGATAAAGCCATCATTGATCTCAAAACGTGTGAGTCAGCCGAACCAGCTATTTTCTCCAAATCGGTAGCTAACTATATGTATCACTTGCAGAACGCTTGGTATTCAGAAATTACAGGTATTACATTGTTTTACTTTATAGCCCAAGAGAAAGAACCGCCTTACGCTTGGCGCGTATATACGCTCGACGAAGGATCGATTGAACAGGGCAAGAAGCTTATGCGCGAAGCTATCACCATATACCAGCTATGCAGCGCCAGCAACCAATGGCCTTCTTACTCTAAAGAGATAACAACCTTATCACTTCCTAATTGGGCATACACTAAATGATAAAATCAGATTTTTACTTTCACCCAGAATTAAACATTGACTTATCAACCAAACAAAGATTTATAGTTAATAACATTAAAGAATTAAACAAAGCTATAAAGATTTCAAACGAACATTATAAATTAACAAACAAGAAAATTCCGATCTACAAAAATTTCAAAACCAAAAAACAATAACCAAAAAACCAAATCAATACTATGTCATTCAAATTCGACCCATCAGCAGCTGAAGAACGTAAATACATTACGAAAGCTGGAACCTATGATGTAAAAGTCACCGCGTGGAAAGCAGATGTTATGCCGCCGCGCGCTGATTTTTATATTCGGTTCACGTTAGTAAATAGTGAAGGCGAAGCTGTCTTTGCCGACATTTTCAAGAAGTCAGAAAAATCAGGCACCTACGATCGCCTCAATCAATACATCGCCTCAACCGCTACCAACGACGAAATCAAGAAGTATATGGAACGTGGTGAGTTTGAAATTGATGAGGACTTTCTAAACCTGATCGCGGAACGTTCCGTAGGACGTCGCTTGCGCGTTGTAGTAACAGAACGCAAATACCAGAAGAAGGACGGAACCGAAGGCGTTGCCTATCAAGGTTCATTCTTCAGAAAGCACCCTGACGGCTGCGAGTTGCCTTACTAAGCAACCCAAAAGCCAGCCACAAGCTAATGGGTAAAGAACTTAGAGACTATCAAGAAGAAGCGGTAAAAGCTTGTCTTGACGCTCTCTCAAAACAAGTGAACCCATTACTTGTGGCGCCGACAGGCGCTGGCAAGACTGTCATGGCAGCGGCGATCATGAAGCGCTGGCAAGAGATACATAACTTGCCTTGCTATTTCTTTGCGCACCGCGCTGAGCTTTTAGACCAAGCTCAAGCTACAATGGATAGTTTTGGTATCAATGGCAAAGCGTTCAGCGTATTCCAAAGATCCTACGAAGCTGAACACAAGGATACAGCGCTTTGCATATTTGACGAAGCTCACCATGCCGTAGCTAATTCTTGGAAGAACGTCCAAGAACACTTTAAGGGGCAAGCCGTAGCTATTACGGCTACGCCTGATAGGTTGGATAGGGTTAAGTTAGAGTCAGTTGGATTTACCAATGTCTATTCTATCCTAATCCGCGACCTGATTAACAAGGGGTATCTGGTCAAGCCATTAGCCCAAAAGCTTTCCGTAAGGGTTTGTGATAACATTTTAGAAGCTTATGATGACGCGTTGAGCAATACCGCGTCTAACGTCATTGATGAGTTTTATCGCTACAATCGTAAGCGCGCGATTGTATTCCTTCCTAACGTAGAAACTTCTTCTAAGTTTAATGCTTTGTTGAGGGAGAAAGGAATTAGATCCGCGCACCTAGACGGAACATCTACTAAATTCCGCGAGATGACTGTTGATCAATTTAAGCGCGGCGAGATTGATTTCCTTTGCAACGTTTCCTTATTTACTGAGGGCTTTGATTGCCCCGAAATAGATTGCGTTGTTTTACTTAGGGAAACCAAATCCAGATCACTATGGTCGCAAATGATTGGGCGCGGACTTAGAACAGCGCCAGGCAAGACCGATTGCCTTATACTAGATCCGTTATGGGTATCAGGAACCCATACCCTTCAGCCAGCCGACGTATTTACAACGCACGAAGAAGCTGTTTGCCAGCCGCAAGTTGGATTAAGTGACCCATTGAACGAAGCCGAAATTCAAGACTCCAAAGCCGAAGAACGTTTGATTAAGCGCCTGAAAGCTATGGAGAAACTAGAAGCTGCCGCCGAAGCTAAGGAAAGAGGGTTAATTGACCTTTCTACGGCTGTTACAATGTTCGGGTATGTCTTACCACCTATTGTTGATGATAAGCCCGCTACGATCAGCCAGCGCAATCTTTTAGAGCGATTACAAGTTTATGCACCTGAAGAAATCACCGCTTGCCAAGCTGTTTATTTAATAGACAAACTATTGGCACGTCAAAGACTAGGATTGGCTACCGCGCGTCAGGTTCGTAAGCTACGCCAATTTGGTCATGATAAAGCCAACCAATATACATTTGACCAAGCTAGCCATGCGATCGGTTCTGATTGGAGAGTTAATAAGAACGCAAGGTATAGAAAGATTTTCAAATAAACTATGGAACCAAATAAACAAATACCATTGTATGTTGCAAATATGGCTATAGATCAAATGTATCTTAACATAGACCATTTATACAACATTATCAAATCCCAGAACGAGCAGATTGAGAAATTGAAGTTAGAGATCGCCATCTTGAAGGAAACCAAAGATTACTAAGATGGAATACGTAAGAAAGAAAGTAGGTTTAGCCGAGCTTGGACGTGCTATATCAGTAGCTAAAACTAACAAATGGTCTTGTGTAACCCTTACAATGGAGTCGGCTATTGAGATCCATAAGGTTATCAAGCCAATCATGATTAAACGAACAAGAGAAACCTTTTACAACAACCTTAGACAATCGGCTACAAAGAATGAAACAAATAACGCAAATAAGTAATTATAAACGATTTATGGCGGTAGGTTGTTCACATGGTGTATATGCCGACACTAAAGCTTTGGAAGCCGTATTAAGGTTTAAGGACGATTTCAAACCTGATACAACAATTCATTTAGGCGATTTTACGGATATGTCTCCGTTCATGGGAAGCGGCAGCGGCGATGGAGATCCGATACAAGCAGATCTTGACGGCGGGATTGAGTTCTTGAAAAGATATGAACCCAATGTGGTTTTGTGCGGAAATCATGAATACAGACTTTGGCGCGACATACACTCACGAAATGAGATTAAGGCGTTTGCAGCTGAGAAGGCCGTTGAAGAAATTGAAACGGCTTGTCTAAAGCTTCATGCTTTTCTCATTCCATATACAGGCGTATGGCAAGTTTTCAAGTTGGCTAATTATACTTTTACTCATGGGACTATTTATAATGAGAATAGCGCGCGTGACATGGCAGAAATCTACGGCAACGTTATTTTCGCGCACACTCACAAAGCTAGCCAACAGGTAGGACGAAGAATAGACGCGCCGCTTGGTATAAGCGTCGGCACATTAACCAAACGCGGTGCTATGGAATACGCCAATACGCGCAGATCAACATTGGCTTGGTCGCAAGGTTTTGTGTATGGTGAATACACCGATGACAAACTTTACCCAACACTTTATATCCATGACGGATCTGAACAATGGAAGATAGCGTAAATAAATCAGAAGCTCAAAAGCTCTTAGATAGGATTATCCAATCTAGTCTTGGGGTTGAAGATCCAACGCCCGAAGGGTATTACGAAGCTAATGGCTGGATTGAGATGTGGGGATATAGCCGAACCAGAACGCGTAATTTTCTTGATTTAGGTGTTAAGAATAAACTAATAGAGGTTATCAAATTAAGGAAGTTTGTTAATGGTAAAATAAGACACATTAAATACTACAAAGAAATAAAATGAAAAAGAAATTTATCAGAATTGAACCTAGAAAGTCCTACGATAAAGCTATTGTTAGGAAATTGAAATCTGGTAAGCTTGTTTATTCTTTTGACAAATTAGTTTTAATAACAATGAAAGAATACGATCTATCGGTCGAGGACTCGATAGAATGGGTTGATTACAATATATTAGGTTTATCAGCCAATGACGCTTTCGGAGTTCATTATAAATAAAATTTAACAAGCCACATCATGACCACACAAGATCGTATCAAGGGGGCGAGAGCTTACCTTGCCAAACTTCCGTCTGCTATATCAGGCGCTGGTGGACATCCAGCAACGTATCGAGCAGCTTCTATTCTAGCGAATGGTTTTGATCTACCATACGACGAAGCTTGGAATTTACTTAATGAGTGGAACATAAGCCATTGTAGTCCTCAATGGAGTGAGAAGGAATTACGCCACAAGCTTAATGACGCTTACGTTAAGCCGCACGAAAGACCTAAAGGTTGGTTACTAGGTAATAGCAAGGTATTAGGTTCTAATGGTCGTATGATGTTCGACCCTAAGCGCGTAGCCGAGATAGCTTTCGGATCTATTCCATTAACTACGGCTGACTTACTATTGGCGGCTTTCAAAGATGAAGAAATTGTTTGTATCACCAACGAAGCTGGTCAGTCCGAAGATGGTCGGTTCTATCCAGCTTCAAAAGGTATATTTATCACAAGATCGGAATGGATAACTAAGTTTTTCTGTCCAGGCGCTAAGCATAAGAAATTCGACGATACCGAGCAAGGTGCTTGGGTTCGTATCAATCCTTACAAGGAAGATGATGTTACAGGCGCGGATACAGGTATCTCCAGCTATCGGCACGTTCTAGTCGAGTTCGACAAAAAGAGTAAAGAGGAACAGATAGCTATATTCCATCAATCTAATTTGCCTATAACAGCTTTGATAGACTCAGGTGGCAAGTCAGTTCATGCTTGGGTTAAGGTTGAAGCTCAAGACAAGCAACAATGGGAAGCCAGACGTAATCAGATTTATGAGTTCCTATCTGATCATGAACCAGATCCTCAGAACAAGAACCCATCGCGATGGTCAAGATTGGGCGGTATCATGCGCGGGGACAATGAGCAAAAGGTATTGGCGCTTAATGTCGGCGCCGACGATTGGGATAGCTGGATAGCTTGGAAGGAAGGGCAAGACTTACCTGATGAGCTTAAGACGGATTTCCTAGAAACCTACGACACTCAACACGACCCGAACCATGTCATCGGGTATGGGCGCTGGCTTTGTAGGGGTGGATCGTTACTTATTACAGGTCAATCGGGTATAGGTAAGTCCAGCTTCACCATGCAAACAGCCGTCTCATGGGCAATAGGACGTGAACTTTTTGGCATACCTGTCAAGAAACCTTTGAAAATCGCCGTTATTCAGGCCGAGTGCGACGTAGGTGACATGGCTGAAAGCTATCAGGGCGTCACATCGTCAATGCAGTTAAAACCCGAAGAAAAGGAAATGTTGCGCGAAAACTTAAGATTTTATACGGAGACAACCAAGACAGGTAAGGATTTCGCGGATTTATGCCGAAAGATAGTTGTCCGTCTAGGTCTGGACGTATTGTTCTGCGACCCGCTGCTATCCTACGTAGGGGGGGATCTGTCCAAGCAAGAAGTAGCTAGTCACTTTCTCCGTAACTTAATCCAGCCAATCCTTAAGGATACAGGGTGCATTATCGTATTTACCCACCACGAAGGTAAGCCAAAGCCAAAAGAGGTCACAGATGGGCAAACAATCAGCGATATGGCCTATTCTGGTCTAGGGAGTAGTGAGCTAGTTAATTGGGCAAGAGCTATCATCAACGTCAGGCGCGAGGATCAGAATAACCCCATATTCTCATTTAACTTAACCAAACGCGGTAAGCTAGCTGGTATGCGCCACCCCGACGGCAAACCTACCCTTACAATCAAGCTGCGCCATGCCGAAGGTAAGGTTCTATGGGAAGTAGCGCCTACAACTTCCAAGTTCTGTTTAACGCAGCTTGGTCCACAATTCGACCATTATGGGACTAAGCCCATGACGGCGCGCGTCAACATACTGAAAGAGCTTGAGCGCGATCATGGCATGAAGCGCGAGGAAGCTGAAGGTATCCTGAAGGCATTAGTCACCAACGGAGTCCTAGAACCAAAGAAAGTTGGTTCAGGTATATTCTACGTAGGGACTAAGCACGAAGCTTAAATTGACGATACGCTAGAGATAGACCGATCATCAAGCAAGATACGATAATCGCAATAGATATATCGTAAGAGTATCTTAGGGCAGCCGTAGAGGAAGAAAGATTGTTTTGCAAATTAGCGTCATCTGAAACTATGCCATTATCTGTTATGATTAAAGCTAGGGCGTGAGAGTCGTTTAGATCACTCAATACCTTATTAACAATGAAAGAGGTGTATGCGGCACATAAGCAAGACATTGATAGAATTACTATGACGGATATGATAAGGTTATTATCACTTCCTTTTGTGCTTTTTTCCTTTTTCACTTTTAATTTTTTTGATTTCGTTTTCGCCCCTTTGCTTGAGATAACGAATTCCGTAATCCAATAGCTCAGGTGCTGTATAACCAGATATGCCAATCGCGGCAAATTTCAATGGTTGGCTGCTAATCTGATCTGCCAATGCCCAACCTACAAAGATTGATGTAATCGCGGCGGCTGATACCCTACGTAAAACCCAACCTAACGTTACAGGTTCGGTAGAGAGCATTAACCTGGCAACCATCGCGGCGGCGCCGAGCGTTCCAGCAATTACGCCGTCTTTTATGACAATGCCAAGATCTTCGGGGTTATTTGTCGGAGTTGACATTTTCGGATTGTTTAACTTTCCACCATAGGTGGTATAGGGCAATAAGCAGAGCGACGAGTAGTGCGCCGCTAACAATTATACTAAAGTAAGCCGATTGCACAATGTAGGGAACTGATCCAGCCAATGCGCCACAAGCCATTAACTTAAGTCCAGCGTCGCGCGCGAGGAAGGCAAACGCTACAGCGCCTGTTGCAAACAAACCTAGTCCAACGTATGTGAACAACGAAGTTCCATTGGCCTTACCCACCGCCATCGCTTCATCGGTAGCGTCCGACAAATCGTATTCATCAAAGTCCTGAACGATTGTAGCTACAGATCCTTTGGCTGTGTCCTTAATAACGGACGCGCAGCCAACCATTCCGATAAAAAATAAAATGGATAAAAGGATTAGCCGCACAGGTCATCGCCCCTTAAGTGCGTCAATGAGTCTTTTGCCTTCCATCTCTTTATCTGTAAGCTTTCGCGCATTGTTACGAAAGAACAAAGCACCAGCGATAAAGCCGAGAATTAGGGCGATTGAGAATGTGATGATGTAATACATTGTTTTACTTTAAATTATCAACCAACGTTAATTACCCAATCGCTAAAAGTTCCAGATCCTGTGTGCGTTACGGAGTCAACATCCAATGCACCTGTGGTGGCATTATAGGAATTAACTACGCAATACATAACTTGAGTTGTTCCTGCTGTTGGATATATTGTGCAATTTTGAAATTTTGTGTATGCAAGATTTGTTTGGGTTTGGAACACTTTGGAATTAGCACCATCTATAACCATAGAAGTTGTAGAGGTCGCTTTATAGCGATCGCCTTTTGTTATTTGAATAGAAGCATCGCTAAACTTAACACCAGCAGAGTCCACCGATAATGCTGCGCTTGCGTCTGGTGCAACGCCAATTCCAACGCGTCCAGAATTACTTATTACAAAAGGCGTTGTGTCTGGGCTGGTTTCATCCTCAACACGCAAAGACTCGCCTGTTCCTGTATTTGTAATTTTTAATGAAGCACCAGATCCAGAATTGTTAATTGTTAAAGTTGGATTGCTTGTGCTTTGCTGAATAGTTTGATAAGCAGTAAATACATTTACTCGATTAGTGTCAGCGATAATACGTTCTGTATTCGATGAGTCTTTGTATTTCATACTAGATGTAGAAATCCAAATGTCTCCAGGTGAAGTTGAAGCTGGTGTCTTTCCTGCAGACATTCTTAGTGGTGCAATATTATTTCCTACAGGTATATTTATTACAAGTTTTCCAGATACAGTAGGTGCTTGTAAAAAATTTTCGTCTAAAACCTGACTCGAATTTATTTTAAGTCCATTGTGATCTAATGTTAATTGATTTACGTAACCATCAATGCCAATCAATGCGTCAGTTTTTAAATCAAAACCATTTTCATTTTGAGTAAAAGTAGATTTTCTATAACCATCTACGCCAATTTCTCCAACTTTTTTTGAAAATGTAATAGGAAGATTAATCGATGTTACTTCAGTATTGGAAATTGTAACAGACTTACCATTAGCACCATTTACATATAAACCTTCAGTATCAAAAAATGTATTGTGTCCATTTAAACTATCGGTTGCACCAAATCCACCGATAAAAGCTTGTGACCAGGGGCCATCATCTCCTGGTCCTCTTGTATCAAGATTTATAGCACCAGACATTTTACCACCTGTGAGTGGAAGCCCTGCGGTTACTTGGACGCTATTGTCTGGGTAATGAATACCATCATAATTAAAATATAAAGATTTTTGAGTAGTTATATTTTCTGAACCGATGTTCAAATTGTTAATGAATGAACTGTGTCTTACACCATTATCTTCGGTTGTTTCGCAATATAAACCACCACCAGATAATGCACTATATCCACCATTATTTGTGTCATTATTTGTTATGATTGCATTGTCAGCCATCGTCCCCCCTGTAAGCGGTAGTGCGGCTGTTGTTTGTAGTGTATTATCTGGGAAACGCAACCAATCTGGGGAAATAGTAACACCTGTTTGTATTCCTTCTAATATACGATAAACACTAATGCCATTTCCTGCTTCAATAATAATATTAACTGTTTCGCCAGGGAGTTCTATGTTTCCTGTAACACTTGCACCATCAGCCCTATACGATGAAGTTCCATCTTGGAAATTTAATTGAGTGTCAGTTAAAGTTGTTACTGCACCACCATTATCAAAATATATTTGTGAGTTTTGTGGGATTATACCAATGTAGTTAGATCCAGAATATAATGTTCCACCTGATAATGGCAATTTATTATTAAGCTCGCTTGTAAGATCTGATTGATTAGAAAGTGTGCCTGTAATATTTCCCCAAGAAGCATGAACAGATCCCAAGTCTGTCATTGTAGCAAACGCGTTTCCAGGACCAGGTGAATGGGAAGAACTTAATGCGGTTGCAATATTTACACCATTGAGTGTGGTAGTTCCTAGATTTTTCCAAATCTGATTTACTGTTGTATTACTAGGGTTCTGATCCGCGTCCCTTCTTACAAATCTAGCATTGGCTTGATCATTAGAAATAGGCGTTCCCAATGGCAAAGGAAGTATTGCACCATCGGTAATGACATCAGAAGCTATAACACATGATGTTTGTAATAGTGTATATTTTTTATCATCAACACTTATTGATACTTCAATCGTGGTTGCTTTACGAGCTTCACCATTTAAGAATTGGTGGCACTCAGCTGTTGATAAATTGATAGAACCATAATAACCGCTATAGCCAATTAAAGTTCCAGACGTTTCTAATGTAGTATTAGTAGTTAATACAATATCCCATTGTGAAAAACCTGTATTGAATACTTGTAAGTTTAGAGCATTAGCAATCTCATCGGCTGATACATTATATCTAAATGTATAAGAAAGGTTATTATAAAAAATATTGAAAGACCCTGATTTTGGCTGAGGATCAATATTAACTCTGTAAATCTTTGTAGATCCGTCCCAAGCTTTAATAATCTGATTACTAATTACAGGACTTGGTAGCGCTGTCCATGTGTTAGACAAAGCTATTGGATTTTGACGAAGTTCAACGAAAATGATTTCTTTTAATTCTTCGGTTCCAGCTTGAACCAATGTTGCTGTTATATATGAAGCTGGTGTTAGCGCGTCAGAACCTTGTTCGATTAAAGGTTTAGATCCGTAAGTATTCCAAGTTATATTATAAGCGTCACCAACTTTAGAAACACTTACTCCACCAGCCGCCAATACAGCTGGTAATTCATTTAGAGCTGTTTGAACAATAGTATCCGTAGCATTGTATGGCATATCGTCTGTTTCCATTCCATTGACCATGAGCTGCCATGTGCCGCCTGTTGGATAGGCATTAGTTTCACCTACGGCTACAGTTATTGCTGCGCCAGCTGGAAAGGGTAATTCAACAGGGGTATTACCAACGCCAGCTGACGCTACAATATGAAGTTCTAAATTTGCCTCATTACCTTGATAAAAAATAGGTGACGAAGCGGCAATAAATGAAGTTTGATTAGCTAATAAACGATTAGCGTCAGTTGCCATCCAAAAACGATAAGTATTTATAGCCATAATGAGTTATGCCTTGCCATAAGTCAAATGTGTCAAAATCACTCTATAGACTCAACATAGAAATCTACCAAGCGCCTTGCTTTGCCTTTGGGAAGATCGCCCTCGCCCCAATCAATTACTGAAAGACTTTGTGAGTCCAAATCTTGCTCTGGATAATCGGCATACCAATCATCTTCGTCTCCAGATAATGTTCCTTGCTTTCTTATTTCTTGCACCTCACCCCAATTAAATTTATATTCCAAATAGTTTCCAGAAATAGTATAATTACCTGTCTTTTCTATTGTTACATCGCCTTCTTGGTATTTAATAACAATGTTAATTTTCTTTCCAGCATAGTAACAAGGTGTGCAAGGTTTAAATCTTCTTGCGGCAAAAATTTCTATTTTCATAGTTTTAAAATCTTTTAGAAAACTATAATTAACGGATGGAGATTGAAATGCTATATATGGACTTGTTAGATATTCATTACTTGGTGAAAAAAGTCCGTATTTTGGCTGAATAGTATAGTCGGTTGAATAGATTTGATATGGAGTATAATCAGTATCTCTTGCTAATATATATCTTGGGTATGTTTTTATTGAGTTTGGAAATGAATTAACCAAATCATTTGAAGTAATTGGTTGTCCATCTTCTTTCCAATAAAAATCTTTTTGCAAATTACCTGTTTTCCATTCCTTCCATCCATACAATTTAGGATCGTAATCTTTATCAAACATTAAAGTTTCACTAGATTTTGTTATTTCTCCACTTGGAGTTACTTGATTAGTTTCTTTTGTCCAATAAGAAAAATTATCGTCTTTACCTTGTAATAATAATGAGCTTGCACTAGTATTTGCACAATATTCTGTTCCATCATCAAAAGGTGGATTTTTCCAAATTCCGTCGTAATTTGTAAAAGTATATTTTAAATGACTTCCAAGATAATTGTTTGGGAAATTAACACCGCCACCTGGAAAAGGAGAGAAACTATAATTATTACGGAATAAACTATTACCAACCATATCGTTTGACGTTTCCGTAATTTCTAAATAATAAGTAAAATAAGAGTAAGGATTTTGTAATGTTACTTTTGGAAATTTTACAGCTTTATTTGAAGTTGGAAAATAAGCACCATCGGTTATACCTGTAGACTCATCATTATCCTTCCACCAAGAAAAAAATGGTAATTTATTATAATCTCCCCATTTAACGTGATCTTGAATACCAACCCCGCCTCCTGGGCCAAATCCAATTATTCCATTACCTAAACCTATGTTTTCTTCTTTAGGGTCGTATGGATTAAACAAAAGACCTACACCGCGTCTCGATAATGGCCCAGACATATTATACTACCCCCCAATAATATTCTGCTAAACTTGTGCCACACTTTAAGCGCTCAACCCACTTTGAGCCGCAAGCCGTAAGATTTACAATTTGAAAAGCATATTGAACAGGACTTGTGTTAGGTATTTCAACATTCTCCGCGTAACCAATAGTTAGATAAGTATGGTAATCAGTATTTTGTGGCGCTGGACTTTCTGAACCCCAAAATTCAACATCTTGTGGGAATGTAAATGACTCTGGTGCTGAACCAGATCCAGATATATCCAAGTAAAAATAGTATTTGAATGGTTGATCAAACTTTAAACCTCCATTGTCAATTCCACCTTCTTTCTTTGGGAAGAATGGTGGGGGTTGTTCATCTAATGGAGTGTCATCATAAGGAACCCAAATAGGAACAATGTTATTTACTGTTCCAGGCCATACTTTTATACAAGGAACTAGTTGAGCTGCTTCATTACCCATCTGACCTTTATATTCTCTTGTGGATAAATATAATTCAAATGGACAATGTGTTTGAGCAACGCCGTAGTCAATTTTTGGTGCAATAAATATAGATGTTCCACCATTAGAATTGATAATGTCCAACCCTTCAGATGGCCCGATTGTTCCCCTATCGGCTTGCTGAGCAAGTTTGTTTAAGGACTTTGCATAGATGGCTTCACCAGGATCAAAACCACCACCTGAGTTGTTTGAAAAGCCATGTATTCCCATTTTAGATTATTTATTTATAATTGACTCAACAGGGTAAATATCAGGATCCCAACCAATAACACCACTCATCATTAAATCTGCTTGGACTTTATATAGGCCACCATAGACTTCCATTGAAGCGTTGGTGCATAAGAAATTTCTTTTTCTATCTGGCGGTGTTCCTTTTGGCAATTTTGCTGGAAGATCTGCTGTGTATTCTTGACATAACTTATCATAAGGTGGTGGTAAAACAATAGCACCAATATTTCCGTAATTTATCCAACCAACCCTTCTCAATGTTTGCTTTGCAAGATCGGCAGATGATGTGTATGCAAGACAACGAAGAATTGTATTAGGTCTAAAATAAGAACGGACACCAGCTTTTAGATTAACAGGATCTTCAGGTTTCTGTGATGGAAGGAAACCTACGAATTGATATTGAACAACCTGAGTTGCAGCTTGAGCCGTATATGCAAAGTGAGCGCGATTAGGATTTTTAGTTAAATCACTTTCATTATCACTAATATATTTAGCTGGACCAGCTAAGGGTATTGCGTTTCCTGATTGATCCTTACTTCCATTTGACCCTATTCTTGGAACTTGAATAGCTGTAAAATTAGGGTGAGTTTCAATAGCTTCTTGAGCTGAAGCGCTGGTTACTTGAACCTGTGTAGTTGTTGTAGGTGAATTAAACTCAATACCACAATAATCTGCTGTGATTGTGCAAATACCATCATTTGAAGATCCGCTTACTTTATATAGTGTAAATCTTTTCCAATACTCAGCGCCGTCATCGCTTAATGGATTATCACCGCGTTTGAAATCGGTATCAACCCAATCCATTCTGTCTGAGTCTGCTGTGTATTTAATTTGTAGTGTAATTAAACCAAATCCGTCGTGTTGAATAGATCTATTTTTATCAACAACATATATGCTGTTAATATCTACACCTTCTTGGTTATAAGTTATTTCCCCACCTCTAGTTGCGTTTGGCATAAATTATTTTGCTACTTGGTTATTGGTGTCAGCTGGTGGTGGAGTATTTACGGAAGAACCGCCGCCTTGTCCAGCAGCAATAGTCTCTAGTGCATTAGCGGATCTTTCGGTGTTCTTATCAATATTGTCAAGTGCGCTTACTCTTGATACGGCAGATAATACGTCACCACCGCCAACTTTTTGCAGACTTGAAGCAGCTTGGAAAATACCTACATTTAGATCTTCTTTCTTGGTGTTACGTTTTTCAAGCTCGTTCAATACGTCTAGACCAGCTTGTGTCTTGCCTATACCTTCGGACTTCAATCTAGCAATAAATTCGCCTTGTGACTCGCCTGGATACCTAGCACCAAATTTGTTTATATCTGGCGCTGTAACACGATCTGTTCCTGCTCTAACAGTTTGATATGCTTCATAACCTCTAATAGGACCACCTTGAAGCAAACCCAAAAATCCTGCTGCTGCAGCAGCACCAAAACCACCTGTATTCGCATGGGTTTGGTCAATAGATACATCTGTAGTCTGAGAAAGTAAATCAGCAGCTTTTTCTTTAGAAATTTTACCAGAATTATATTGGCTTAAAATTTGATCTTTGGTTAATCTTGTTTGTCTTTCAAATCCAAATACTTCACCTGAAGCTTTAGCTTCATAAGTTTCTTTTAAATTTGTATAAGATCTATTAGCTTGTGCAGCTGATTGTATTTCTGATTGAGTAAGATGAGGCGCATTTTTAGCTAATTTCTCTATTTCTAATGATCCTTCTCTTAACAAAGGTATCATGTTCTTAAACTCGTTACCAAGTAATTGAGTTCCAATACGAGCTATTTCAGCGTCACCAGCATTGTTCTTATAAGCGTCAGAAAGTCGTTTTAATATATCAATGTTTGTAATACTTCCGTCCCTAACACCAGCCATACTGATCTTGAGACGATTAAAAGCCAATACACCAGCGCCACCTTCCATTTTAGCTTGTCCTAGAACTTCATTTGCCTTTGCCATAGCATTTGTAAATGTCTCTATGCTTACACCTGTCATTTGAGCAGCGTAGCCGTATTTTTGAACTTCGTCGGTTGATAAACCTGTTATTCTAGATGTTTTCTGGATTGTTCTAGCATACTGTGTTCCTTCTTGAATGGCTTGAACAAACATCTTTGCTGCTTCGGCGCCAGCGTTTAGTGCTGTTGTAAATAAATTAAAACCAGATAATGTTGAAGCTAGACTAGAAGTTAGCTCATTACTAAATTGTTCGCTATAACCCTTTTCCCAGGGGAATGGTTGCCTACTTTGTTTTGAAACGGCTGTTTTCTGTTGACCAGGTAGAGGGGGTGGCAAACTACTTCCTGGCTGACCTGGCGGCGGCGTAGGCGGCGTAGGTGGTGTAGGCGGCGTAGGTGGCGTAGGTGGTTTAGGTGGTGTAGGTGGTTTTCCACCGCCTTCGGCTTCGATCTGACCTGGAATTTTAACGTTACTTAACCCAGACGTATCCGCTACAAATTTAATTTTTACTTCGTCGCTCATTTGTTTTTCTTATATTGCTCAGATAATTTTTGAGCTAATTCCATAGCTTTAATATCATCATCGGTTATTATTACTATTTCTGCGCCTTCCGAAATAGCGTTAGAAACATACATCCAAATAGCTTCACTTTCAGGCATTGTCCAAGCTTGTTCGTAAGTTAGGCCATTTTTCATTAAACCTGTAATACACGATAGTATTAGGTTTATACCTGTCTTAGATTTCTTTTCTTTCTTATCCCAAATTACAGGGTGATTTTCCTGCATTGAAATATAATCAGTCAATTTAGCTAATTCAGATAAATAGTAATTATTATCATTAAGAAACTTTAACAATAAAATGCTGTCTTGCTCTTTAACTTTTAAAGTTAGCATTTCTTCTAGGTTATGTGTTGATAGTATTTTTATAGCCGTAATCAGATCCTGAGGGGACATTACCTTATCGGTAAATACAGCTGGAGACTCAATATCCTCCAATATCAACCTATGTCTTAATGTAATTGGTAAAATTACATAGCCACCCACTTCCATTTTGAGTATGGAAGTCTTTACGGACTGTGTATAGCGGCTATCCATGTGCCGCTATTGATTAAGCAATCTCCTGGTATTTAATTCCTTTTACAGATAACTTGCGAAACTCTTGATTGCTACCGCGATCTGTTACATCTTTAACAATGTAGGAAACTCCACCATAGGTTAATTTGCTACCAATCGCTACGCTATCTTCAGTCGAAACTACGCCTTCAATAGTGATTTCATTACGAGAGTCATCTAAACGATTAGTGATCACGCGACCTTGTTCGTCCATTACTTCAATGTCTAATGCAAAACGTTGAGTATGGCTGTCAGACTGAACTACAATACCTGTAACTGAGTCTAATGGTCCGAAAACTAAAGCTACTCCAAATTCTGTGGGGGATGAAGGCATAATGAAAGATTATATCTATTGCCAAATGTCAAACGGCTGGCGGGATTACGGCTACAGCTGTGTAAGTTATCATATTTCCGTAATTTCGGCTTTTCATGCCTTCCTCATCAGCTTCTATCCAGCAAGCGTATAACTTACCTTCAGATCCGTTATAATTCCATAGGTTTTGTAGAGCTGCTACATCTGACATAAGACCATGAACTTTGCTTACTCGCGTCCTATGGGTTTCTAGGGTATCATCGTCGGCAGATGAATAAACGTAGATTTCCATTTTAACCTGATAATTTCCCAATGGGTTAGCGCCTAAATCCTTATCTGGCTTAGAATTGGAAGCAGATACAATAATCAATGGCAAAGATCTTACGTCATCAGTCACGCCCTTATGAACAGGCGTATCGGTTATGTTTGCGGCAAGATAAGCTGAAAACTTATCTTCTAAAATAGATCGTATTAAGGAACTCATAAATTATTCTTCGGAAATAGTAAAACCTGGATTTTTAGGGGCTAGATGGAAAATCTTATTAGCTTGTCCGTTTTTAACAAGTTTTGCAAGCATTTCAACGCGCATAGAATAAGCCCTATGGTTCATAGCAACTTTATAATTATCCTTTGTATCTACGTGCAAACCTTGACTCATATTTCCTACAGTTACGGCTGGCATACTTTTATCATCAAGTTGGTTGATAAATATTTCCCTACCCCATTGGTTTCCCTTAATCCACATAGGGGCGCTAATACTACCAAGTTGACTACCAGCGCCATACCAAGCTGCCTTAAGCTCGCCTACGCGTTTCTGGACTTGTCTGGAGTAATTGTCTAAAACGGCTTTATCAACAGCATAGGTTGTGTATTTAGCATTTTTTTCCATAGAGTCGAAGTAAAGACTAGTCTTAGTTCCTCCTCTATTTGTTTCATGTGCTGATTTCAAATCACCTTTATATAATTGTGAAAAATCAACAGATTTTGCGCTATGACCTTCTTTGGCAAATTTCCATTTATTAAATCTTTTCCACATTTTAGAACCTTCCGAACCATACGGATCTTCATTTAACCATTTAGGCAAAGTTGGGTCATTGTTTTCACGTCTAAGTCTTACCCAAGCATAAAAAACAGCTTCCTTACCATGAGAGTAAATTTCTGGTGCTTTAACATACGCCAGGGGGGTGAATAGCTTTCTTAATTGTGCGTCAACAATCCCCATGCCCTTTTTCTGAGCCGCTAAGCCCTTACCAGACCCTTTTGACCAATCAAGAGTAGGTTCGGTATAGTCCAGCATATCATCGCAGAATAACCTAGCTTGCTTACGGATTAACTTAGAGGCGCATTGTGCCATTACAGCAATATACAACGCCAGAGTCTGTTGAAACTCTTGCATGTTGACCACTACGCCCTTAGTTACCTTAATTATCATTGTTCCTTTGTTTGAACCCTCATAATAACCCAAGCTGAAGGCGGGCGATCTGCAACAGCCACAATTCGATAGTCTTGGTCGTTATAAGTAACAATGTTACCATAAGCTGCAAGGCCAGGATTATTGTTATGATCTGTCCTAAGAACCTTTACTTCAAAAGTTGTAGAATTAAGGAAACCACCTGTTTCCAAATCCTGTAATACCATAGGCGATGAAATCATCACCTTTAGCGCTACAGGTGTTCCAGCAGGAACTTTTTTGATGGTGACGTTCTTACCTATCTCATTTAAGATAGAAAGAGCGTCAGAAGTGAACGTAGTCCAAATGTCTGACATAACTATAGCCAAATGTCCAAAAACAGAGAAGGCGGCTCTTATTTGAGCCGCCTTCTTGCATTGGCGCGATAGGACTACTACAAGTCCTAAAATTACGCGGTGAGGTTAATGCGTTGGAGAGCGTCAGGATTACCCTTAGACGAACCAACTAACCAATTTGCACTAAGTTTGTGCAAGCCAGCAGACCAATCATACCAATAGCGGAGAGCGTATGAGAATTGGCTATCTGGATCAGTTACAATGGTTTGTTCGCCACCACCTGTGGTAGGTGCAGCAGGAACGCGGGTAACAACAACTAAACCTTCTTTGCACGATACTACACCATTAAGGGTAGCGTCAACGCCAGCGGCGTCGAAGCCGTTGTATTCGTAGAACTCAATGCCATGAATCATGCCCAAGCGATTTCCGCGAATAACGTCGGAAGTTCCGATAGAGAAAGCTTGTGCAACAGCAGGATCGCTAACTAATTGTTGATAAATGTCAGGTGAAACTAAAGCAGAACGACCTTCTTGAGGAAGATTTGCTTTGGTTAATGATTTAGCGATATTGCTTACAGCAATACGATTGAAGTTACCAATGGTTCCATTGTAACCTGAAGCGAAAGATCCGTCAACTTTACCAAGAACTTGGTCGAACAAGCTCTTAACTACGGCATTTGCCATAGGTGCCATGAAAAGGCGGCGCAGACGATCTAAGCTAAGGGTTGCAACTTCGTAGTCAGTAAATTCAATAGTGACGTGCTTTTGGTCAGCTAAGGTTACAGGAACGTCTGTAGAAACAGCGTCTGAAGCTACGAAACCTGTTGCTTTGCTGTAGTTAGCGGCGGTAAATTTACCAGCGTAACGAGTGTGAACAGTAGTTCCGCGTTCAGCAACGTAAGCGCCGAAATCAGTTACTGCGATTTTGGTGAGCGGCTGAAGCTGTGGTACGAGGGTACGTAAGCTTTCTTCAGCAACTAGTTGGAGTGTTAATCCACCGATATTATTGGACATAATTTTTAATTATATGGGGTTGAGATTATTTAATTCCAGCGGCGCGAATAATCGCAGCGCGGTTTTTAGTATAAAATTCGGAAGCACCTTTTGGGTCTTTTTCTTTCATAAGAACCCACTCTTTAGAAATTTCTTCGTCGCTCTTTCCAGCGTCGTTCATATTGACAGGTGAAACTTCTACAGGATCTACGCCAGCGGAAGCTACGATAGAAGCTGCTTTTTTACCAGCTGACTCAATCTGTTTTGAAATCGCTTCTTTTTCTGAAGCTAGAGTTGATACTGAAGCTTCAAGTGCTGTGATCTTTGCTAACAGCGCGGTTTTATCTGCTGTAAGACCATCAACGAGTGCTAATGTTTCGCTAAGTTTTGCTTCACTTGTAGCTGCTAATTCTTTTGCAGCTAATACTTCTTTGTGCGCATTTTCAACTTCGGCAGACTTGCCTGTGAGTGCGTCTTTTAAGCTGGTAACGATTTCTTCAATGCTCATTGTAATAATTGCCTATTGTCAAATTATTCGATATTTGAAGCTCTTTCCAGGACTTCGTTTAAGCTGCTGCAAATACCTGTAATCATACATTTCTCGGCAGCTTTTTTACCGCTGAAAGATTGGCCTTCCATATCTTCGTCTTTAATCATGCTTCTTACCTTTTTAACGTCTTTTTTGAACGTATTATGGGTTTCAGTAACATCATTTTGAAGGAAATCGTGTTGATCTTTGCTTAACGACGTCCCCTCGATACCCATACCCTTGTATTTACCAGATTTGATTACTTCCATTTTGATACCCTCATTGGCAAAAGCTTCGGTGTAATCAGGAATAGCCATATAGACACCTACTGATCCGATTTCAGATGACTCGGTAGCCAGGAATTGATTGGATTGAGAGGCCAGGTAATAGGAAGCTGAGTGACAATCGGTTTCGGTATATGAAATCGTATTTTTAATTGCACCTAAAGCTCTAATCTTAGCGGCAAGTTCTGGAACGCCTGTTACTGTGCCACCTGGACTATTGTGTTCAAACACAACAGTTTTGATTTCTGGATCTTGTGCAACTTCATCAACCCAAGATGAAATATCATCAACGTCAATAGCGCCGCAAAGTCTATCTAATTGACCTAGATTTTTACCAATAACGCCCTTAACAGGAATTACGGCTACTGATCCGTTTTTTTCCATCATGGGCGGTTTTCCGAAAATCAATTCCATAAATTGAGATACTTCAGAAAAATTTTTTTCAAAAGGAACATTTAATTCTTCAATTTTCTCCATGTATGCTAATGCAATAGATGGTTTAATCATCAAAGGTTTATTATTTGTAAATGCTGTTTTAATATGGTTCATTGTATGTTTCATTTTATATAAAATAAATTATTCTCCCATTGGATCTTGAAGTTCATCGTCCTCAGCGTCGTAATCATTTTCAATTTCTTCTTCGCCTTCTTCGGTTTCTTCTAATTCATTAACTGAAACTTCTTCCTCATCTTCTTTTTCTAAATCCGAAGAATTGCTTTGTTCAGTAATATCTCCTAGAGCTGTATTAGATGGTTTATACAACATCCAAAGAGGAACATCGTATTGTTCTGCCATAGATTTAATCTCGGCAGCTTCAATCGCACGACGCTGTATCATGGTTGAGAAGTGTTCTCCGTTTTCTTGACATTCTTCACCAAGAGTCTTGAGGCCAAACTCAATGTCAGCGCGGTTTTGTGCGGCGTCGCGTCCTGCGTCAACAGTTACGCGCTTAGGCGTTGTCCAGATTACCTTATTCCAATTTTCACATTCAGGTAATTCACCTTTAGCGATACCATCGGCAATAACATAACACCATACAGGCGTTAAAAAGCGATTGATAAGAACGTTTTGACGTTTTTGGAATTTGCGATCTGCTTTTGCAACAATGAGTCTCATTGAAGCGCCGCTTGCCTTCGACGGATCGTGAGTAAATTCGTATGGTAAAAATCCAGCAAGTGAGTCGCGAATTAAATGTTCGTTAAAACCTACAAACGTAGCATTTGGACGATTTGATTGAAAAGACTCAAGACGTTCACCAGGTGCTAATGCTAAAATCTTACCGCCAATGAAGGTTGAAGCTTCATTTGGGTTTGTTACGCCATCGCCTTGATAATCTTGCGGGCGCATACCAAATGCTTCAAAGTCAGATTGAGCGCCATCGAATTGTGCTGTTTCGCGCGTTAAAGTTCTGACAATATCGCTGTTCATTTTAACAGCAAATTTCTCTAAACTAAGCACTTCTAGCATATCAACAATGTTATTGATACTATGTTGAAGCGGAGAGTAAGCTCTAGCACCTGAAGCAAGCTCAGGTTCAAATACGTGCATTACGGCATTAGCTGGAACCTTGCGGCTAGATCCGTCTGATTTGATAACGTTGTAAAATGTTGGTTTTCCGTATTTACCAAAGGTAATTCCGTCAACTTCGTTGGGTGGTGGTGCGCCAGATTGATTGCTTGAAACTCTATGAGCTTCAATCAACTGTATTCTGCAACGACCATATTCGTCGCGGGTCTTAATTGGAAAGATCTCGCCGTCACGATCCATCAAACGGCAAACAATAAACTGTTGTTCGTAAAAATTAAATCTATTTGTAATATCGCACTTATTTCTAGCCCAATCGTGGAAATAGTCCTCAAGTTGTTTATCAATTATTGAATTACCTGTTCTGGCTTGTGCGGTAATACCACTTCCTACGGAATAAGTTGCATTGTCATCAATCGCTTGTCTTACAATTCCGCTATTCAACTCCAACCAACGCATTTTGCGCGTTGTTTCGAGCCGATCGAAAACTGTCATCGTTTTCTTGAAATCTGTAGGCCACGAACTCCAGATCCAAGAACGCTTATTGCTGAATTTTGCCGACTCGAAGTTACTGAATATGCCTGGCCCCCCTGTAGCTTGCTTATTCAGATTTGGTGACTTATCACCAATCTTAGGTTTTTTTGTAGTAGGTTTGCGCGCCATAAATATTAAAGTCCTCTGAAGTTATTTAACATATTACCAACCCTAGTTCTATCAATAGCACCATATACGGCTGGATTTTTAATCTGCAACGCATAGCGACATTCAAGCAGAACAGTTGGTGGATCAATAGGCCAATCTTTGCGAATGTCAGATCCACTATCCTTATACTCCATGATAGTTTTTCCTTCAGCAACAATTTCAGCAGCTTTGTTTTTAATGTTCTCAATTTGCTCAAGAGTAAGGGTCATGAATATACCCTTTGGTGAAGTAGAACCGCGATAATGAACGAAAGCCATAACTTTTAGCCAATAGTCAAAGAAAAGAGACTGTTACCTCCCGAACAACCACCATAACAACAGCCACTATTATTACGGAGAAAAAAGAAGGTAACAGTCTTAAGTTCATCTTTTATGACTCAGGCGGCTTGTCAACAGCTTTTTCGTCAGTTGCGTTTTTATTTTTACCCTTACCTATCAATTTAGCCATTAAAGCTGGCAAAATGCCCATAGTCTCGCAATCCCATAGGTGATTTGGGCGATCTCCAATCTGCAACCAAATTGGCTTACCTGTCTCGGTTCGGCTTCTATGCTCGGATTGCATTTGCTTTCGGTATTCGTCCCCGCAATTCGACGCGTAAGTATGGTGTCCAGCTTTACGAAGTCGCATAAGCGTATCTTTTAAAATTAAATTTGAATAATGGAACACCCGACAGGACTGTTTTCCAATCTGAGCTATCTTGGCTGGTGAGTAAGGTCGATAGGCAATCTTCATTCCGTAAGGGGTTTGAACCTTCCAGGGGAAATCTGTATTGCCAGACCCCTTTGTGGCGTTCCAGCCGTAGGTAGCGCAATTTCTATAAACCTCGTCCATGTTTGGACCATCGCCTGAGTCCACAAATGTAAATATCTCAGCTACTTTGTAACTGACCTGTAGTTGTCTAACCTGTTCCCAAGTATCAACGTATTCCCAATGGACAATACGGCTTTTACCATCTGCCGACCAGGATCTTATCAAGATATAAAACCCCTTTCGCTGGACGTCCACAGACATAAATCTTAATTTAATAAAACTAGTATTCTTCAACTGATCTTCATCAAACGGCGGCGCAACCACCTTGCTGTTAATACTTGCAGCTTCATCAACCCAATCTTCTCCCATTAAATAACCGCTAGGCAATACTTCACCGCCATCATCATCGGGTTCATCACTCCAAGATAGCGCCAGGCGCTTTTGTTTGAAATCGCGGCGCTTGGTATCATCTCCAGCATTACTTTCCGAATTGGCGGCTTCAATGCACTCAACGGCAAGATCACCCCAACTTAATCCCCATAGCATAGACAAAGCGTTAAAATGAAACCCGCGACGTCCTTTAGGCGCTGATGTATTGATTGGGACGTACTCAGCTTTTGCTAGCATTTCAGCCCTTACGCTATTTCTATCTAGGTATCTATGCTTACAATTCTTGCACTCGTATTCACAACCAGATCTTACGGCGTCCAAATTCCAACCTGTTGCTGTCTTAGAGTTTTCTGGGTATTTCAACTGACTCCATTCAAAGGGTTGTCTAAAGTCACATTTAACACATCTGAAAGACCATTCAGCGCGATCCGTAGAATTAAATAAATTAGTAAATTCATCGTTATCCACGCCCCCTTGAGAAACGAACACCGATTTACCTTGCCATGCAAAAGCTGTTCTACGCGCTAGCGATTGAGTTAAAGCACCATTAGGCCACAGCCAGCACTCGTCACCACCTAGAAATCTGATTGAACGGCGTTGTAAATTCTTAGTATTGTGCGCGCCTAATACCCAAATAACATTTCTTTCAAATTGGGTAGTATTCCATTTGCTTTTAACATTGTTGTTTAATCTGTCTCTTGTCGGCGGTGTGCTTTCCCACAATGGGCGCAAACGAGTTTCCTGCCAATCTTGCGCGTTCTCATTTACGTCTTGAAGCAATAACGTTGGTCCAGGTGTTCTAGAAGGAATAAAAGCTGACCATAATTCTAGGATCATAGACTTACCAGATTGAACGTTACCCATCACGACAATCGTTTCAACTTCAGGATCTTGTAACGCTCGAAGTATCGGCGCTAAGTATGGCGTTGACTCAATTCTAAATGGGCCTTGCTGCGGAGAATAAGGTATATTCTTAACGTTCTTTTCTAACCATGCAATTATATCCCCATCAGGATCTGGGGCAAGAAGCGCCCTAAGGTTGTTTTCAAATATTTGGACTGTTTTATTATCAACAATCATTTAGTTCTTAACATACTTCCATCAAGTGAAATTAGTATTCCTTTGATTAAACCTTTCTCAAGAGCGTCCATTACAACCAAAGTATTGTTTTGTCCGTAGCTGATCAAACACGAAGGCGCGCCAGCTGCGTCTGATTTGGTTCCGTCAACATGGTGAAAACAAAGTCTGCCTTTGAAAAAGAATATGCTATCTGCATAAGGCCAGATGTAATCGAAAAACGTTGATGTTTCTGTCCTGGAAAAAATTAAAGCTATTCCGTTTTTATGGTTTGCTAGCTTTTCCATCCATAGTTTTGTTTGCGTTCCGTAAGGCGGGTTCATCCACACACGAACACTTGAGTCACCCCAATCTGAAGTTAATCCATCGGTAATTTGATTAAATGTCTTTTCTGAAATTTTCCAGGGTGGTGTAATTGGAGAACAAGGATCCAGATCAAACGGACCAAGAGCGTCGGTTATATATTTAGGCGTCAACCATTCATCTTTTCCGTCTGATGACTTTTCATGTGAAAATGCTTTGCTCATTCTGTTTCAATTTCGTCAATAGTATCGGTTATTTCTTCTTTAGGAAGTTCAATAGGTGTTTCAACCATTTCATTTGCTACGTCATCAGCTTGACCAGCTAAACGCGTAAGCATTTTATTCACTTCGGTTTCTATCGCTTTCATGGCTGTTCCTGGCGCGTCAGGATTTGCTTTAGCGGAAACCTTTAATGGCAATAGACTAATTTCATTACGGATAGAAAGAATTACTTTACCAAACGTATCTATTGCCGTTTGGGTTTTGATAAGTTCCCTATTGGCAATTTGCCGAGCTTGTAATTCTCTTTCTAGTGATACTAGGGTTTTAACAAGCTTATCGTAGGTAGCATAGGACTTGGCTTGCTGCGGAGATCGCTCGCGTAGATCTTCAAGGTATTGGTCGTATGCTAGCGCTTTTAATTCCCTGTGCTTTTCGACGATCTTAGCAAAGTCCTCATCTACGATTTCGCCATTGATCGGGACAATACTGTTATCAGTCCGTCTGGTCATCTTTTCGGCATACCAAGCTTCAGCTGCTTCAATGCTGCTATCTGGCATACCTTCTCGGAGATAGGCGTTAATGGTCTGTCTTGAAAGACCTAAACGTTCAGCTATGTCAACGGCTCTTATTTTCATTTCTTGCGGCGCTTGGCGCTTTGTTTTGAGATCTCACAAGTTTCGGTGCAGCGCATGTAAATACTTGGTTCAATGTTTAATCGTTTCTGAATTTGCTTTACGCGCCAGGAAATCGTAGCTCGCTTGACGTCATATTTCTTTGCAACGTCAGCCATAGATTTATAGGTTCTATACCCAAGCGCAAGTCGTATGCAATCATTGTGCATAAGAACTTCTTTGTTTGTCGTGCAATCTAACGCGTCTATGACCTTTGCGATAATTGATGACAATACGTTAATTACACCATCGTTGTTTTCTTCGTTCCTAAGATCCGCTTTCCATTCGTTAATCGTAATCGGCCTACAAAACTTATCTTGGTCGTAAATGTATCGGTGCGGCTTTGGCACACCATCGTCGTTAATGTCGTATATGTTAAATCCAGCGTCCGTAAGTTCTTTTCTTTGCTCAGGTGTTAATCCATCTACAAAAGCTTTCCATTCATTTTCTATTTCTTCATTCATTTGTTGTTTCTTAGATTGGTTAAACTTGTGACAATCTGAACCAGAGAGCGCGCGTCATCTATCATCCATTTGAAGTTGCGCCTATCTGACTCAGTTACATCAAGATCCAACATGATGGCTACATACGCCGTAACTAGGTTACTTGAAACGGCATTAGCTTTTTCAATTATAGCTTCCAGCTGCTCGTCATCTGACTCACTTGTAATCATGAATAAACTTATTCACATACTTATCAACATTAGTCAACGTTAATCATATACATTCCGTTAGACTGTCTTAGGAATAGACCATGCTTGATACAAAGTCTGGTAAGGCACCAAGCTTTCGTGGTGGTCATTTCATCGCCATAGAACTCTTGCCAATACTCCGACACCTGATCCCGAAGGCGGCTAGCCGTCATGGGTTCTTTGGGCAAGTTACTGATGATTGCCTTTACAAGTTTCACCCTCTCCAAACTCGCCTGGGTTTTCTGGCGGTTCAGATTGTTGATGTGGTTAGTCATGTTCTCGCGGTTCCTACTCCAGATCTTTTTCCAATATCCAGAAAAGTGGCGGCGGCTGTTAGGTTTTTGGTTTTTCATAAAGGTTTAGGGGGGTGGGGGTCAAATAGCTTTTTATTTTGCGTAGCCCCCGAAGGGTGGCATAAGCATAAATAAATGGCGTAGCCAGCTATTTAAGTATTTTTATTAGAGCAATAGTATTTGCTCTATAAATACTATGTTAATTTCTATGTCGCGATATATGTCAACCATATATGTAAGTCACGTATATCAGATCGTATAACCGACATATCAAAAAGTGCATAAATTTGATAATACAAAATGGTTTTTAGCGAGGTGGGCTTTCTAAAGCGCCC
>Ga0136644_10000481_pt1 | contig 31868 bp, 40 predicted proteins | sample C_130820_EF_Meta_FD_94780 | JGI IMG/M metagenome (GOLD analysis project Ga0136644, IMG submission 94780) | Freshwater microbial communities from Lake Croche, Canada to study carbon cycling - C_130820_EF_MetaG (v2) (version 2) | ecosystem: Environmental > Aquatic > Freshwater > Lake | place...
AACTTTCAACAACCATGCGACTTATTCAAAATCATAAAGACCATTGTTAGAAGAAGAAGTCTTAAAAAGGTTTTAGATAGCCATGAATACTTAACACACACTCCTATAGTTGACGAGAATGTTCAGTTGTACAGAAAATATACTTGCAATAGACCACTCTCCAAGATAAGACTAAACCACTACTTTACAAAAAGTTTGGAAGATTGGACTTTTAAGACAAGTAGACCAAGATTCAGTAATTCTCCCAAATATCCAAATGAATGGTTTGATTATTTTAGCTCGTTTGATTATCAAGATAATTATTTAAGTGCAAAATATTCATCAAAAATAAAAGAACTGTTATGAAAACACTAATCACAGGATTTCCAAAATCTGGCACAACTTGGCTATGCAGAATATTGGATTGCTTGTTGAAGGATGAGTATAAAATATCAAAACATATATCACTAAATATTAAAAGACTTTACAGATCCAAAGATCATACAATTTTTTTCTCATATCTAAACAATGCATTGCCATTATGTAATAAATCTATTGTAGTTCCTAATCACGACAAATGTATTATCCTGTATCGTGATTTCAAAGATGTTGTGGTTAGTTGCTATTTCCAGCAAAAATATAGAGAATCAACAAACTATAGTGGAACAGTAAGTGAATTTATAGATTTTGACAACGGGGGAATAAAGAGTATAATTAATTTCTATAAAGCCATTGAAGAACAGGGCAAAGACAAAGAGTACTTGTATTACGAGAAAATGGAAGAGTCTATTAAGTCTCTTTCTATATTTGATAAGACAAAGCTAGATACTTGTTTGGAGCTAAATAGTTTTGAGAATATGAGACAACAAGAAATTGCAAATTATTCTAACACCCAAATAACAGGCTCAGATTTGATTGAATTATGCCCAAAAGATATAAACAATATCAATTCATACAAGACTAGAAGTGGTAAAGTTGGCGACTATATAAACTACTTGAGCAAAGAAGATATAGAAAAAATAGATAAAATTTTAAAATATAGTAGTGTATAATAGTCTATATCGTATTTCTATTACACAAAAGGTATAAATCATGTCACTTATTTTTTTTGAGGGTTTTGATAATTGCTCTAGCTTTAAAGATGTTAGTGGAATTTTTAAAATTGCAAGTAATATGCTAGATGATCCTAGAACTATTAACCCTGTTCTTTCAAGTGGCGCTGTGGGATCTATAAGTGCTAAAAATAGTGGAAATATGATAGTTCTAGAATCTTCTTATAGTTTACCATCTACTAGCGGTCTGGCTACAATAGCTAATAATCAATCTATTAATATATCTGGAGTAGGAAGTTCAGTATCTAAATTTATTTTTAGAGATAATTTCTCTTATACAAATTTTCCTATATTTAAAATGCAGAAAAATGGTATTTTTAATATCGATATAGGAGATAGCTATTTCACTGACCAATATGGCGATCAACAATCTCCATCTGTTCTTAACGCTACTAGAACAAGAAATGGATCATCGGTAGATATACCAATTTACAGAAATGGTGATATTTATTATGCTGGTTATACTAGATTTACTGGAAGCGTTCCAGTAAAAAGCGGTGATCTTGTATCGATAAAGGAAAAAAATCTAAACTTTACAAGAATTAATCCAAACAATACAAACTCTTTAGCATTTACTGCTTGGGCGGTAGAAAGTACTGGAGTATTTTTTCCATCAATAAGTATAGACTTAGGAAAAAATTTGACACAAGGAGTAGTTGGATTTTCATACGCTCCAATATTACCACCAAGCGGTAATTTTGGAAACGGTATAGACAATTTTACACCCATTGCGTGTTTAACAGATGATCAATATAGGCCACACTTCTTTATTTGTAATACTAGCACTGGGCAATTACAGTTAAGAAAATTTAATTCGTCAAATTTTAACAATGATCTTCAATCATTCTATAATTATAAAATTGGTTCTGCTAATACAGACGGCGTTCAGCAAACTTATCCAAGGTTTTTAAAATCTACAACAGATCCAACATTAACAATTGGTGGAAATGAAACAAACTTAACACTAATAGCAGAAAGCGCAGTGGAAAAAAATACACTCGTAAATAATTTTTGGAATTATATAGAGTTAAAATTTGATATGAATACACAAGACACGGCGTTGAGAATAAATAGAAAAAATACATCAACAAAAAATGACCTAGAATTTAATGGACCAAATTCCAACAATGTAAATTTTACAAACAGTAGTAATCTTATAACAGTATTAAGTGGAGTATTTTCTGGATCTGGAACTTATAACGCACCATACAATGGAGCTATATCTAATAGCGGCATATTTAGAGCAAATGAAAGAGGAAATATATATTTAATTTTTACAGCCTCTTGGACTAGCCAAACTACTCCTAGTAGAAGCGCTTCTTTCTTTAAAAATGGATCTCTTACGGAAGCTATATCTCTCCCAAATCAAGGTTTTGCAACTTATAGTTCAGTGGACTATCAACGTGCTATGCCTGTTGTGTCTGGAGACGTTTTTGGATTTACTTATAATTCATTAACCCCTACTATAAAAGCTTATTTTATTCCTAGTTCTTCTCTATCAGATCAATTAGATAAAACTGTAAGATATTTAGTATTAGGTACAATGTGGGGTCAGGATATTAACTCAGCTTCTCCAGCTGCTCACCTTGGATGGAAAACCTTATTAGATGATATTTATGTAGTAGATACATCTGGTTCAATTTTACCAAACGATTTTTTGGGATCTGTATCTTGCAGGAGAATACCATTCAATCAACAGGTAAGAAATACTACATCTAGTGGAAATTTAGCTAGCGTTTCAGATATATTATCTGGTGCTAGTGGATTTGCTACACCTAGTGGTAACGGAACATTGTTTTTTGATGCAATAAATCAAGAATTTAATGTCAAATCTAGTGGCTTCTCTGTAAATAATAATAACATAATAGGACTACAAATTAATATGAACGGCTTTTCTCTGAATACAGAGGATTATATTGGCGTTGGATTAGAAATAGCAAACGGCTCTGGATCATATGATTTTTCACCAGTTGTATTATCAAGAAATAGCACTACTGGAGGATATGCGCGTGGGCAACTCTATACAACAAATCCAAGCGGACTCCCTTGGACAGAAGAAGCTATAAGACATACTACTTTTAAAATAAAATCATTGAGTGAATAAAGGGAACCTATATGAAAAATAAAAACTATGTCATGTATTTTGTATTAATTACCAGTTTATTATTATTGCAATATAATATTTTTGTATCTAATAATAATTGTTGTACTTTAGAAACTAAAGATATAGCAAATATGTATGAGAATTACATAGAAGATTGGAAAAATAAATCTAAAAGAGCTTTTGATGAAGCAGAAGCAAAAATTTTTACTACTCCAAAACCTCCAGTAGTAATCGTACCAATGGAAGATCCAGACCCAGCAAAGTGCATATGCAAAGGTACGGGTATAATAACTCATGGTGATGGTCATAAAACGCCGTGCCAATATCATGGAGTAAATAAGCAATTACTTAAAGACAAAGAATTAAAATACAAACAACTTATAATTATTGGAGAATAAATGAACATTGACAACATCTTAAGAACCATAGCTATTTTAGCAGCTGTAGTTCTAATACTTTCAAATGTAAATTTTGAATACATTTATCAATTTTTACTACAAAGATTTCAAAGTAAGACTAATAATTTTATTGAAATAGTTAACTTATGGCATATCTTAAGAGAAAAGTGCGATCAAGCAAATCTAAAAGACGCCGTTGTAAAGTTAGATGAAACATTTCCACTGTTGAATAACGAGGAAGACAATGTATAAAAATATTATTGCCATAGCACTTATTCTATATGCTATATTTGGCAGTGGACTAGTTGACCTATTAAAAAATATTAAACCTATTCCACAACCACAACCAGCATCAATACTAAATATTGATAAACCAACCAATGACGTAATACTTAGAGTAGAAAGATTTTCTAATCTAATTACAGATCCAACAGATAGAGCTAAAATAGCTATATTTAATTATGATTTTGCTAATAGAATAAAAACTTGGAATACAAATAACCAACAAGTCAATGATGTATATACATTAGCTGGTAAGATATTTTTCCAAGAGTCTTTAGTTAATAAATACAGTGGTTTATCTACAGAGATTACTGATTTGCTAAAAGAATTATTGACTGACGATAATCATATTTTATCTGAAGAAGAAAAAAATAAAGTAAATCAATACTTTGTTGGCATAGCTTGGGTTTTAATACAAAGGAAATAATGTGAATCCAGAAGAAATAAAATCTACGTTAAATAATATATTCTCACCAGATGGATTTATTTTAAATGGCTTTAATGTAAAGTGCAACACGCCGTTAGATGTAAAAATTGAAAATAAAGATAACAACATACTTATTACATTTAATAACAACACTCCTAAAGCCTCAATTAAAAAATTCATTACATTGTCTGCAAATATTGAACAACTATGTTTAGAAAATACTGGCGGTTATATAAAGTTTAAATACTTTCCAGTTATTAGATTTTCATACGACAAAGTTTTTGGTGAGTGCAAAAATAATATAAACTTAGATCCAATATATTTAGAAATCGAAAATAAGTATGGAAATAAACAAGATCGTGAAGTTGCAAAAATGTGTTTGCACTTTGCGAACGAGTGGGTTACAATATGTCAATCGTCTGATCTTGACTTCGCTAGTGCCGATCTTGAGACACGAAAAAAATTAAGAAAAGAATGCTACTCATTTGTAAAAGAAAACGTACATGAGGAACTGAAGAAAGAGTATGGCTCAATTGTACTAACGTGGGTGCTTGTTTATATAGCACTCCCAATGATGATTAGATGGATCGTTGCAAGGATTTTAAGTAGATTATATAGTTGAATAGGATATAGGATAAATAATGAATGTAACTAAACGTAATGGAAATATCGAAACATATAATGTTGAAAAAATTCACAAGGTTGTCGATTGGGCGATTTGCGGCTTAAATAATGTCTCTCTATCAGAAATAGAAATGAACGCTAATCTATCTCTTAGAGATTGTATTAGCACTAAAGAGATACATCAAATTCTAATTAAGTCTGCAAACGATCTTACTTCTCCACAAAATCCAAACTACCAATATGTAGCTTCAAGATTATTAAATATGTCTCTGCGTAAAGACTTGTGGGATAAATATGATTGCCCACCATCCTTATTTGATCATGTTAGCAAAAATATTGAAAGCGAAGTATACGACAATAATCTATTGCAAAAATGGACAAAGGATGACATAGAAGTAATTGAAAAGTTTATTGATCACAACAGAGATTATTTATTTACATATGCTGGACTACAACAACTAATAGATAAATACCTTGTAAAGAATAGGGCTACTGGTAAGATATACGAAACACCACAGTTTGCATACATTTGTATAGCAATGGCCCTTTTTAATTCTATTGATGAAGTGAAAGAAGCGTATGAGTGTTTTTCAACATTCAAGATCAATCTGCCAACACCAATCATGGCTGGAGTTAGAACTAACATTAAGCAGTTTGCTAGTTGCGTACTTGTAGATGTTGAGGATAATTTAGCGTCAATATTTTCTAGCGTTCACGCTGTCGGTAAATATACAGCTAGACGAGCAGGAATAGGTTTAAATATTGGTAGAATTCGCCCCATCAACTCTAGTATTAGGGGTGGCGAAGTTATACACACTGGATTAATTCCATACCTCAAAATATTTGAATCAACAGTCAAGGCCACAAGTCAGAATGGTATTCGTGGCGGCTCTGCCACAGTACACGTTCCATTTTGGCATTATGAAATTGAAGACATTATGGTATTAAAGAATAACGCTGGAACTGACGATAATAGAGTTAGAAAACTCGACTACTCCGTACAGTTTAACAAGTTATTCTATGAACGCTTAATTAAAAATGAAGACATCACTTTATTTAGTCCAGAAGAAACTGGCGGTCTTTATAGTTCTATGAATGACAACGAAGACTTTAAAAAGCTATATGAAAAGTATGAGAATAGCCGCTACGTTAAAATGAAAAAGAAGATTAGTGCTAGAAAGTTGGCAGAAATATTTGCTAAAGAAAGACTAGAAACTGGACGTATATACGTAATGAATATTGACAACGCTAATGAGCATGGTTCTTGGGATGCTCCTGTTTACATGAGTAACTTATGTCAGGAAATAATTCATCCAACTAAACCCATTTCATCTATTGATGATGCAGAGGGCGAAATCGGTATTTGTATTTTGTCAGCACTTAATCTTCTTGAACTACAAACTGATGAGAATATAGAAAGTGCTTGTAGCATGGCAGTTAAAATGCTAGAATCTATTATAGATTATCAAGATTATCCCATTTTAGCTGGAGAAAACTTTACGAAGAATCGTAGATCTTTAGGAATTGGAGTAACTAATTTTGCAGCCTTTTTAGCAAAGCATAAGCTTAAATACGAAGATGCAGAAACATTAAAACTAGTACACCAAACGATGGAAAAAATTCAATGGTACTTACTAAACGAGTCTTGTAAACTTGCAGAAAAATTAGGGCCGTGTAATAAATTTTCAGAAACCAAATATTCTCGCGGACTATTGCCCATAGATTGGTACAAAAAAACAGTTGACGAATTAGTGTCTCCAGACTATACTATGGATTGGGAAGGGCTTAGAGAAAGAATTAAAAAGTTTGGCCTGCGTCACTCCACCCTGACTGCTATCATGCCCTGTGAGTCATCCAGCGTCATCCAGAACAGCACAAACGGCATTGAGCCAGTAAGAAGCCTAATGTCGTATAAAAAGGCAAAGAACGGAATATTAAAACAATTAGTACCCAATTATTCTAGTCGTAAAAACTATTACACGCTAGCTTGGGATATGAAAGATAATAAAGCGATACTTAATATTTGCGCAATTTTACAGAAGTTTGTAGATATGAGCATTAGCGTTAATTTGTATTATAATTATGCACATTATCCAGAAGGAAATATCCCATTGAGTGTATTAATTAAAGACCAATTGTACGGTTTTAAATATGGCGTCAAGAATTTTTATTACTGTAACACTCCAGACTCTGACGGTGATACAGAAAAAGATATGCATAAAAAAGAAACTTGTGAAGGGGGTTCGTGCGCTATATGAAAACAATACTAAATAAAAAAAATGTAGACTACACATCGCAGCCATTGTTTATGGGTGAAGACCTTTCACTACAAAGATATGACAGGTTCAAATATCCAGTATTCTTTGATCTTTATAAGAAACAGCTTGAGTTCTTTTGGAGGCCAGAAGAAATTGAACTTAAAAAAGATCGCAACGATTTTAAAAATGACGATATAATGAGTCCAAACGAGAAGTTTATTTTTACTTCTAATCTATTATATCAAACAGCTTTGGATAGCGTTATCTGTCGCGGAGTACCAACACTGCTACAACATGTATCTAATCCAGAACTAGAAGCTTGCATGAACGTTTGGCAGTTTTTTGAGCAAATTCATAGTTATAGTTATACATATATAATTAAGAATGTATACAGTAATCCTACAGAAGTATTAGATAGCTGCCTAACAAATGAAGAGATATTAAAGAGGTCAGAGGTAGCGGTCAGAGAATACAACTCACTTAGAAATATTGGGCATTCAGGTAAAAAAAATGACATTAAAAAACAAATCTATCTTACGCTAATAAGTGTAAATATATTAGAAGCAATAAGATTTTATGTGTCATTTATATGTGCATTTGCTTTTGCTGAAAATAAGAAAATGATAGGTAATGCAGATATAATAAAACTAATAAAGCGTGATGAGGCATTACATTTGTATAATACTCAAGAAATAATTAAGATACTAAGAACAGTACCAGAAGAAGGTTTTGTAGACATCGCAAAAGATTGCGAAGAAGAAGCTTGCAACATGTTTGATTCTGCCGCTAATGAAGAAAAGGCGTGGGCAGCATACTTATTTAAGGATGGATCTATAATAGGATTGAATGAAAAAGTTTTGTGCGAATATGTAGATTGGCTATGTATGAGCAGGCGTAAGAATATAGGATTACCATACGAAAAGGGTAAGAAGAATCCTATATCTGGCTGGACTGACCCTTGGATGAATAGCGAAGCTGTACAGGTAGCACCACAAGAGCATGAGATAACATCATACAAAATTGGTGCAAGTACAAACGATCTTGAACAAATTGACCTTGGAGAATTTTCACTATGAAATATTCTATTAAAGTAACACCAGTAGATGTGCTAGCACAAGTTCCAACAAAAGCTCATCATAATGATGCTGGTTTTGATTTATATTCTACAGTTGATATCATAATCGAACCAAAACAAAGAAAGACCGTTAATACTGGGATAACACTACAAATGCCAGACAATTTAGCTGGTTTAATATGGCCAAGATCTGGCCTATCTGTTAAACAGGGCATAGATGTTTTAGCTGGAGTAGTAGATAGTGGCTATAGGGGAGAGATAATGGTATGTCTATATAATACATCAGATAATGATGTGGTTATACGTACCGGGGATAGAGTCGCACAGATTATATTCCAAGAGGTTCCTCATGTAATTATGGAGGTCCATGAATCGTTAGGTTCCTCGCAACGCGGGAGTAACGGCTTTGGCAGCACAGGCACATAACAACAGAAAAAAACGTCAAGAAGAAAAAAAACCTAAACAAAACAATCTGGAAGCCAAGACAGAGAACCAAAAAAAATATATAAGACTAATTGTAGAAAATGATATTATTTTTTGTTCAGGCCCGTCTGGAAGTGGCAAGTCATTTATTGCTGCTGGATTAGCAGCACAAAAATTACTTAAAGATGAAATAGATACACTAATCATTACTAGACCGTTAGTATGCACTGGTAAAGATATAGGTTCATTACCTGGAGAATTAGGAGATAAAATAAAACCATATTTACAGCCTATGGAAGAAAATTTAAAATACTTTCTAGGAAGAGATAAGTTTGGTTTATATTTTAATCAACGTAGAATTAGGTTTGAGCCACTAGAAACAATGAGAGGCTCTACATTTCATAACGCATTTATGATATTAGACGAAGCTCAAAATTGCACACTAGAACAAATAAAAATGTTTATTACAAGAATGGGTCAAGATTCTAAAGTAATAATTAATGGAGATATTAAACAAACAGATTTATATAGGGATAGCGGACTAGATTTCTGTATAGATAGATTATCTCAAGTTCACGGTGTAGGTATATGCAAATTGGACTATAATGATATACAGAGAAATGGAATACTAGGAGCTGTTTTATACGCCTTGGAGAAGTAATGTTATACGATTATAAATGTCAAGAATGTGGATATTTTATGGAAGATGTTTATCAATCTATAAAAGCTGAAGCCTTAAAAAAATGCCCATCATGTAACAAAGATAGCCTGTCTAGGGTAGTATATGGTGGGCTAGGCTCATTCGTTAAGGACGTAAGGACCGTTGGACAAATTGCTGATAGAAATTGGAAGACAATGGGTTCCTATAAGCGTTCTGAGATTGAAAACAAAAATAAAGACTTGTCAGAAAGCAATAAAAAGAGTAAGCTTATTAGAGAAATTAATAAGATGACAACTGAGCAGAAAAAAAACTTTATCATAAATGGTGAAAAATGAAATTTATTAACGCATACAACAAAGACGATTTCAAAGAAGATATAACCACAGTTTATTATGACAAGCTAGGTCAGATTACTAATAATGAAAAAGACTCGTTTGCTAAGACCGTCTTTACAAGTGAAAGTGAAAAATATTTTGTTACAACGTTTAGAAATATTATCTATGATCCATACGGTATAGATTCTCATAGGGAAAATTATTTAGAATTACACACTAAAGATGTTGCTAAAAGAACATTTGACCTATATCTTGCATATTTACACACAAGAAACGGCACATATTTAAGTAAAGCACAAAGGAGTTTTATAAATGGTTAAAAAAGGTCCACTTGGTAAAGTTGAAATATTTTATCTAGAAAAGAATATAGAGCTAGGCTTGGGTCTAGATCAAATTGCTGTTGACTTAAATAGAAATCTAAGTACAATTAAGAATTACGTAGATAAACACTATACTAAGCCAAGCAACAATAATCCTTTTAACGTTGGTAGTCAGTTTATAAGCCAAAACGGTGCAACAATAATGACAGAAAATGCATCGGCTTTGTCTGATAGCACAAAAAAATTAAGTCGCAAGCAGTCTCCATGTACTACCAAGATAAAGAGATGAAACAGTTTATACATACTTATAGTGATTGGTTGACAGAGTATAAAAAAAATAAGACTTTAACTTGGTTTAAAGTTACTCTTTCTGATAAATTAGATTACTATTTTAATCAGTACGAAGATTGGTTTGATATAAAAAAGATTTGTCAATCTTGTAAACTAAATATCATTTCTATAGGCTTACAGTATAAATCAAATTCATGTAATATTGATACTATAGATGCGGATGGAGTATACTTAATACGTTCAGCGCTTGGTGCCATTGGTGAAGTAACCAAGCAAACTATAACTATAGGTAAATTGCATAATAGCATAGTATATAAAACTATGTGGGTTGTTCCAGAGTTGGTTGAACAATTAAATGATCAAGATAAAGTTGAAAACTGTTTTGAAGAAGCAATCATTTACAATGACAAACAAAAAACCGAGACTGTTTAACAAAGAGTTCCAAAAAGAATGGTCTGAAGAGTACAGTTATAAGCACATTCACACTGGTGAATATTGTACATTTGAGGCATACTTAGCAGAATTTTTGATATTGAGATGGACAGAAGCTTTTAAGATGGACAAACCATCTTATAAATTCTGGACAATTGGAGACAAATATCATGATATGTTCATGAGAAATATGAAAGCTGCTAATTCTCTAAAAAAGAAGTTTGAAGAAAAATTAATTCTAGAAGCAGTTAAGTCTAAACACTTTGATAAAATTTATCACATAGGCTTGAAATGCTATGGTCCTCGCGGATGGAAGTATAATCAGTTAGCCGTTAAGGCTATAGAGAACTATAAAAAGGAAATCAAAGCGGTCAACAAATCTAAAGAGATAGAGAAGACTGCAAATGAAATAGATATAGTTCAAAACATAGAAGACACTAGGATTAGGCGTACTCAATCTATCATCAAAACAAAATCAATGATAAACAAACTGAGGGATTTATGAAAAAGAAAAAGGACGGATCATCAAGTAAGTTTTCGGAAGACGCTATAACTAGCTCAATACTAAGCAAGTACGGTGACATTGTACGCAGTGGCACTGAGGTATTAGAGTCAATCAATAACTTAAAGGTTATTAGTATTTCTCCAGCGTTAGATATAGCACTAGGTGGAGGATTAAGAGAAGGCTCTGTTGTTGTTATGACGGGAGATCCTAAGAGTGGTAAAACTACTACAGCGTTGCATTTCGCCGCCAAGTGTCAAAAGCAAAATAAAAAAATAGTATATGTCAATACTGAAGGTAGATTATCCAAACAAAACTTTGAGGGCATCAAGGGCTTAGATTCTGATAAAATACTTATAGTAGAATCAACTGATGATAGAATTCTAACTGCGGAAGATTTTCTAAACATAGTAGAATATTATATTAATAATGATCCCGGTTGTGTTATTATTACCGACTCATTATCAAATATGGTTCCCGCCTGTGAACTAGAAGGAGAAGTAAGAACTGGAGTGCGAAACGCTTTACCGAGATTACTTTCCATGTTCTTTAAAAGAATTAGCGGCACGTTAATGAAAAATCAAACCATCCTTATTTGTATCACACACAACATAGCAAATACTGGTGGATCGCCATATGCACCAGCAAAGATGGCAGACTGTGGCAACATGTTACAATATCAAGCCGGAACTAATATGGTTATTACTCATAGAGGTAAGTGGCAAGTACCCAAAGATACTGGGCCACACGTTGGTCAAATAGCCAACTGGAATATAAAAACTTCTTGCTCTGGAGGTAAACCTAATAGCACAGCAGAAAGTTGGATAAGATACGGGATTGGCGTGGATGAGGTACAAGAAATAACGCAAATAGCTTGTGAGTTTAGGTTAATCAAAACTTCTGGAGCTTGGTATACAGTACAATGCGCAGTAGACAACAAAGATAATGAAGTTGTGCAAAGCTTATTAAAGTCTAATAACGTTCAAGATACTTCAGAAGATATAGAAAAATTCTTCAAGTTTCAAGGTTCAAATAATCTATATGAATTCTTAACAAACAATGAACCTCTAGCAAATTTTGTATATGAAAAAATAAAGGAACTTTATTAATGAAGGTAACTGGCTTAAATGGCAGAGTGTATCCTTGGAATTTAAGTGGATATGATATAAAATCTGATGATAATAGAAAAAGGTCTAAGTACCATTTAAGAGCTAGAAGTTTACTAAAAGAAATATATCATAGTTATAGAATACTAGAAGAAGTAAAATTACCTGGGAGTACAGCTAGTCATAGAAAAGGTGTGCTGTATCTAGACTTTTATATACCGCAGATTATGAAAGCCGTAGAAGTTCATGGTCAGCAACATTATGAATTCTGTAGTTTTTTTCACAAGAATTTAGCTCATTTTACACTTGCAAAAGCCAAAGATGAGGATAAAATAGAGTGGTGCGCCCTGAATAATATAGATATAATTGTATTAAAATATTCACACACGGATGAAGAGTGGAGACATCAAATTGAAAACAGCTAAAGAAACTGTTGAGCATTTCCTAAAGTCTTTAGATGATTTTATACATCAGACAAATACTAATTTTGCTCACTTTAGAGAAGAATTTCTGATAGTGTCTGACTTGTCTGATGAGCAACTAAGGAAGTTAACAAAAGAAGAATTGTTTGATTCATCTTATATGTTATATAGTTATGCGTCATACATACAAGATCAAATAAATAAACAGAAGGTGGTTTATGATCTATGTACAGATCAATTAGAAAAACTAGTGGCACAACATAGTGAAGAATTTAGCAAGTATACTAAGCACGAAGCAAAAATACAACTAGTAATAAATGAAAATGAGTATGCCAAATCTATAGATAATTATCGGAGTATAGCACACGCTAGATTACAAAGTCTTGATGGCAAGGTATATGAATTGAAACGTAAGGCAGATATACTATTAGAGAAGGGTAAGAGGTCATGAATATAGATAAGTTTATAGAAACGCTAAGTCCAGAACAAATAGAATCGTTGAAGTCTGCGTTACTTAAGACACAACAAAAAGAAGAATTAGTAGAAGACAATAATAATTTTCGTATGAATAAATCTATAGATAATAAGCACAAGAGAAAAGAGCCAGTAAGGGCTAGGGAGAATACGTGGGTAGACACTGGTGAAAAAAGAGATATTACCACACCAGAATTTACCCCAGTAGCAAGAACTAGAGAAGCTCCAGAAAAAATTAAAATTAAGTGCCATATATGTGGCAGAACAACTGAAGTAGATAATAGATTTGTTTGTGGCGAATTTTATAGATGCAATAACTGCACGGGGTAAAAATGGCAAAACTAAATGACATTGGGGCAGAAAGAGCAGTCTTAGCTGGTATACTTCAACACGGAATTGATGGATACGTTACCGTATCTGATTTAATATCTGTAGACACGTTTGATCATACCAATAATCAAATTATATATAGGTGTCTAGAGCATATTATAACTAACGATCAAAAAATAGATATACCTTCTATCTTCGCTTCGGCAAAGTATCTAGGACTAGAAGACGCAATAAACACAGAGCAAGAATTAAAATATATCAAATCATTAATGGTATTTCCAATTAATGTAGATAACATACTACCATTTGCTGCACAAATTAAAAAGTTTGAATTTGCTAGAAAGATACATAAACTAACTCAAAAGATACATCAAGATATAGAAAAGATAGATGGAACAGAAAAAATTTCAGATATAATAAGTATATTGGAAAGTCCAGTTACCGATTTCCTAAGAGAAGATGAAGGTGGAGAACATCCAGAAAAGATAGGAAATAAGATAAATGATTACATTGAATTCTTAGCTGAAAACAAGTGTGACATTATAGGTATACCAACAGGATTCCAAAAGTACGATGAGGCTATAGGTGGCGGTCTTAGAAGAAAGTGTGTAGATTTAGTATCAGCTAGACCAAAGGTTGGAAAATCCGTTTTTGCTGATAATGTTGCACTAAATGTTTCATCTAAGAATATACCTGTTCTTGTATTAGACACAGAAATGTCTAAAGAAGATCACTTAAATAGACTTATAGCAAACTTGAGTGGCGTCCCAATTAATGAAGTAGCTACTGGTAAGTTTGTTGATAATAAGGAGAAGCATAATAATGTACAGGAAGCTGTACAAAAACTATCATCTATACCATATAGTTATATTAGTGTGGCGGGAAAACCATTTGAGCAAATACTTAATTTAATTAAAAGGTGGGTAGCTCAAGAAGTTAAAACAAATGAATATGGACAAACCAATGAGTGTCTAATAATATATGATTATTTAAAGCTAATGTCTTCTGAGTCAATTAATAATCATATGCAAGAATATCAAGCGTTAGGATTTCAAATTACCTCACTGCACAACCTATGCGTTAAACTTGATATACCGTGCCTATCGTTTGTTCAGTTGAATCGTGATGGCATCACAAAAGAAAGCACAGACGCTGTAAGCGGATCAGATAGATTAATATGGCTATGTACATCCTTTAGTATATTCAAGATCAAATCTCCAGAAGAACTTGCAGAAGACGGTCCAAAAGCAGGGAATAGAAAACTTGTTACAGTTGTGACTCGTCACGGTGCTGGATTAAACGACGGCGACTACATAAATATGCAGATGGATGGATCACACGCAAAGCTGATAGAGTTAAAAACAAGAAATGAATTCAAAAACCAGACCGTTGGAGATGCTGGGCTAGTTGATAAAGACAAAATGAAAAAGATAATAAATGAACTTACAGAATCTGAAGTCTGAACTTAATCTAAATATAGAGTCAGTGCTTAAAAAACTTGACATGGATTATGAAAAGTTTTCTGACAATATTTACTCTAATTGTCCAGCCCATGAGGAAAGTGACAATCCTAGAGGATTCTCATTTTCTACAAAGAAATATATATGGAAGTGCTGGACTAGAGATTGTCAAAATGATTTTAGTAATGATGTGTTTGGGTTAATAAGAGGCGCATTATCTAAAAAATATGGTTACAATGTTGATTTCAAAGAAATGCTGAAGTGGGTTAACGCAAACGTAAAGCAGCTAGACAATAAAAAGATTAAGCAACCCAAAAAGGAAAACGTAGAAGAGAGCGAATTCTTTGACATAGTAAGAATATTTAGCCCCAAAGCATCACAATCAAACGAAAGTGTAGTAGATTATGAATATACAAAACCTTCAAAGTACTTTATAAGCAGAGGATTTTTGCCAAGTACTTTAGAGTACTTTGGAGTAAGTGACCGCTGCAACCATGACGCTTTAAAAGATAGGGCTATAATACCAATACATAATAGCGATGGATCAAGCGTGGTTGGCTTATTAGGAAGGTCTATTAAAGAATATAAAGATCCAAAGTTTTTATTTTATCCAAGCGGATTTAACAAAAATCAGTATGTCTATAACTATCACAGAGCATATAATGAGATATGCAAGACTAGAACTATCATAATAACAGAGGGTCAAAGTGATATCTGGAGACTTTATGAGGCCGGTATTGAAAATGTTATTGGGATTTTTGGCAAGTCTATTATAGAAAATCACGAAGAAATTTTACATAAGCTACCAATTATAAATATAGTCGTAGCTACCGATAACGATCAAGCTGGTAATGAGTGTAAAATAGAAATTTTTCGCAAACTTAATCGTAGTTATAATCTTGTTTTTCCAAAGATATCAGACAAAGATATTGGAGAGATGAGTGTAAAGTTGATAAAAAGGGATTTCATTCCACAAATTAAGGGTTTAATATGAAGATTATAGGGATATCTGGAAGAAAACAATCTGGAAAAAATACAGCTGCCAATTATATCAATGGCGTAATCTTGAAGCAAAGAAACATGATAGAAGACTTCAAGATAAATGACGATGGCGCTTTAGAGATATATACTACTAATAGTAACGATCAAAAGGGGTGGGGAATATTTGATGTTTGTAGAAAAGATAAAGAGTTTGTTCAATACGCAGATCATGAACTCTGGCCTTATATAAAAGTATACCATTTTGCAGACGCCCTAAAGGATATGTCTTCTTCTTTATTTGGATTGAAGACCGAAAATCTTTATGGCACAGATAAACAAAAAAATTCTAAGACACAAATACGATGGAGCGACTTGCCAACTGACGAGAATAAAGACGGATATATTACATACAGAGAATTTTTAGAATATTTTGGCACCAAGATTATTCGTAAAATCAAGAACGACGCTTGGGTTAACACCACCATTGTAAAAGTATTTAATGAGAATTCTGACTTAGCTATTATTCCAGATGTTAGATTCCCTAATGAAGTTCAGGCTATTAAAGACAACGGCGGCGTTGTAATAAGGCTAACAAGAAATATATGTAAGTCAACAGTAGAGTGCGAGAGTGCTTTAGATAAAGATAAGTTCGATTGGTCAATGTTTGATCATGTAATAGACAATGAAAATTTCTCTATAACAGATACTTGTAGAGAGCTAGACAAAATTAACCATATTTGGAAATCATAATGCTTGTAACATACATAAGATCATCTAGCTATAATAATTACGATTATTGCCAAATGCAATACTTTATAACCTATGTGCTTGGTCATCAAGCTATAAGTGGTAAAAAGGCAGACATTGGCACCATTGTTCATAAAACATTAGAGTTATTAGCATCGCTTAAAAAAACACATCAAGACAGTAATAATAAGACAAAAAAATTACTATTCAATGATGACGCAGTAGGTAAGCTTTCTATAGATAAGAAACATTTGTTCTCAGATGATATAATTCCAGAGTTGCTAGATAAAAGTTTTACTTATTATTCAGAAAGTTCTCATCACGACTTCACGAAACTTGATAAAGAAACGTGTGAAACATTAGTGTGGTCTGCCCTTAAATTTAATAATGGTCAATTTGATCCTAGAAATAGAGATATTGTGGCAGCAGAGCCACATTTTGATATACCTATTGAGGAAGATTGGGCTAAATATACATACAAATTAGCAGATGGTCAAGTAATAAATGGGCAATTAGCTATAAAAGGTACTATAGATTTAGTAACAAAGGTTGACGAAAAGGTTATCGAAGTTGTAGATTATAAAACTGGAAGAAGATTAGATTGGGCTACTGGAGCAGAAAAAGATTATGATAAATTATGTTCAGATCCACAGCTATTGTTATATAATTATGCGATTTCTAAGCTATTTCCTGAGTATGAACAGGCTATTATGTCTATATTTTTCATTAAAGACGGTGGACCGTTTTCCATGTGCTTTGATAAATCAGATCGTGACAAATTTCTTGATATGTTAAGAGTAAGATTCAAAGATATTCAAGAAAATAATAAGCCTAGGCCAATATCGGAAGATAGAAGTAATTGGAAATGTACTAAATTATGCCACTTTTGTAAGAATAAGTGGAAAGATACGGAAGAAAGTATGTGTATTTATATAGATAACCATCTTAAAAAGCATGGCATGGAAAAAACTATTGCCAATTGCACAAGGGAAAACTTTAACATAGGCTTTTATGAAGCGCCGGGATAAGGAGAAAACAATGCCAATACCAGAAAAAAAAGAAAATGAAGAAAAAAACGCTTTTATGTCACGCTGTATGTCTGACAGCGTAATGAATAAGGAATATCCAAATTCAGATCAGAGGATTGCCATCTGTATGTCAAAGGCTACAGAGTTTTGTGATAAAATAGAAGCTGCTGATTTTGAATTTAATGTTAATACGTATGGATACGAAGAAGAAATTACAGAAGAAAATTTTGAAGTACCAGCAGAGGCAGACTATGTAGATTTTGGCGAAGAGACAGAAGAGTATGATATCTCTGTAGCAAAGCCTGGACTTTGGGAAAATATACGCAAAAAGAAAGAGCGTGAAGGTAAAAACTATAGACCAGCAAAACCTGGAGATAAGGATAGACCAAGCAAAGACGCTTGGAAAAAGGCACAGTCTGGTAATGATACGATGGCTTTAGAACAAATTCAGAAGATGCACGATCAATTAATTGAAGTAGTTATGAAGGTTAAAAACTCAACTATTGAAATTGAATTTGAGGAATGGACAAAGGACATGATTTCTAAAGCAGAAATATATGTTCAAAACGTTTATGACTTTGTAAAATATTACGAGCCGGGAAAATATGAAGACGAGTATACCTCAGAAGCAAAATATCAATACAGAGATCCAGACAGTGGAGAAATTTATACGTATAGAAAAAAGGGTTATTATGCAAAAGATGGTAATACTTTAATATACGTTGGAGAGGCAAGTGAATATCAAGGAAGAAAAGTAACTCTTAATAAACCATTTAGGACTCCAAAAGGTCCAAAAAAAATGAGCGTATATGTTAAGAATGAAAAGGGTAATGTAGTTAAAGTAAATTTTGGTGATCCTAATATGACTATAAAGAAAAATATTCCAGAGCGCAGAAAAAGTTTTAGGGCTAGACATAACTGCGATAATCCAGGCCCAAAATGGAAGGCAAGATATTGGTCTTGTAAAGCGTGGTGAAACAATGAATAAATCAATTTCTCAATTATTAAAAGAACAAGAAAGAAAATCTATGAATATTAAAGCTCAAACCGTTCAAGGTTATTCATCAAATGATGTTATAGAATTAATGAAAAAATCTCTAAATATACACTGGCAGCAAACCACCGTTTTGTCTGCACAAGCAGTACATTTGGAAAGATGGGGCTATAAAAAGTTAGCTGCTATTTTTAAAGAAGATGCTATACAAGAACAACAACACGCAATGATAAATTTAACTAGATTAGAATTTTTTGATCAAGATTATCAACCCTTAACAGTGGCTCCACCATCATGGACAAGGCATGATATGCTAGAAATTATTAACTATAATCTAGCTTCTGTTAGAGAAGCTTCCGCAACAGAAAGAGCAACCATTGTTGCTGCTATGGAGATTGGAGATCAAATTACAGTACAAATGTTTATTGAATTACTACAAGGTAGCGAAGATGGTATTGAACTATATGAAGGATATTTAAAACTTATTGAGCAAATGGGAATTGATAATTTCCTAACTCTACAGGTATAAATGTATCTAGATTAAAAGCTTAGAAATTACTATAAATATGATTCTTACGTATAAAGATTGTTCAGGCAACTTGCTTACCTAAACGCTATAATAGTCTGCACCAAAAGGATTGTTGATGGGAAGTCATCTTTTATTTTTTGTCTTATTAGTTATACTACTAGAAAGTAGTATTATTATTTTATCTTATTATTCTATGAAGTGGAGGCGTCAATCAGAGTTACGCCCCCTCTTTATAAGTCACAAATTTCTTAAAAAGGAGATAGATATGGGTTTAGTATATGAATTAACATGCTCCGCGCCAGTAGATGATGACGTTATGGAGCGTAGATTAACAGTAAAAGTAAACGGCGCAGTAGTTGCTACAGACTTTTATGCTAACAACGTAACCAATCTAGGCGAAAGAACATTCGTACAGGGTGACAATGTTGTGCTATCGCTTGTAGACGTAGACGATGTTGGTAACATCAGTGAGCCAGCATTTGTAGAATTCGTGGCACATGATACAATTGCTCCATCGGTTCCGGGACTAGAAGTTAAGTTAGTTCGTGAAGAATAATTTTGTTTTTCTAGGGGGGTGAAATATCCCCCCACTTTATATTGAGGTTATATGTTGAATTGGTTTCCGTTAAATAACTACACTCACTACAGTTTGCTAAAAGGTTTTTCAAAACCAAAAGAATTAGCAAAGCTATGTAAAGAAAAGGGCTATCCAGCTTGTGGTATTACTGACTACAAGACCATATCTGGATGCGTATCTTTTTACAGAGCTTGCAAAGACGTTGGCGTAAAACCAATATTGGGATGTTCTTTTGATGGATATAATTTATACGCAAAGAACAAAGACGGGTGGCATAATCTTATTGAAATTATTTCATCGATAGATGAGAATGGTAATATAGACAATAAATTTGTTGAAACTATACTAAAGCAAAGTAATCTTATTTATCTTGAGCGTAGTATAGATATACCGACAAGTTTTTATTGCTACAAAGATCAAGCTAACCTACACAGGATTTTGCTTTGCTCAGAATTAAAAACAACACTTCCAAATATTGCAAAACAAATACGTAAAAATGAACTTGATAATAATATATCTCAGTTTTTTACCAATGAAGATCATTATGTAATGGCTGGAAAACCATCAAAGGTGCTTGAAGATATTTACAACCAGTGTGAAGACTATGATATATTGAATAAGCCAATCCTACCAAAATTTAAATGTCCAAATAATTTGTCAGAAGAAGATTACTTAAAAGAGTTGTGCAGAAGGGGTTGGAAATCATTACTAATTGACAAAGGCAAAGTGTCTGATGAAGTAAACAAGCAAAAGTATTTAGATAGATTCAAAGAAGAGTTCGATGTAATAAAAAACGCAAATCTTTTTGGATATTTCTTAATTGTGCAAGATATAATAAAACATGTTCATGATAGTAATTGGTTGTCTGGACCGGGAAGAGGATCGGCGGCTGGTTGTTTAATATCATATTTAATAGGCATTACTCAAATAGATCCTATTGAATTTGATCTTCTGTTTGCCAGATTTTATAACGCTGGCAGAAATACAGATGACCACATTTCTCTACCAGATATAGACATAGATGTTCCAGCTAATCATAGAGATGATGTTATTAAATATCTTAAAGACAAATACGGTAACGACAGGGTTAGTCAAATGATTACATTTGGTAGACTGCAAGGAAGGAGTGCTATCAAAGAAGTATTGAGAGTAAATGAAGCTTGCTCTTTTGCAGAAATGAATGCTATAACAAAAGTTATACCAAACGAAGCAGAGATATCAGACCAGTTAGCAGAAATGGATGACGATGATAGATCTATTATTAGGTGGGCGTTAATAAATAATGCAGATGAGCTTCAAGATTTTTGTAGAATAAACGACGATGGATCACTAGATGGAGACTATGCTGAATACTTTGAGCAGGCTATTAAATTAGAGGGTACTTTTAAAACTCAAGGAAAACATGCTGCTGGTGTTGTTATATCTAAAGAACCATTACACAAAGTATGCCCAATGGTTAAGCAGAAAGGTTCATCAGAAAAAATTGCAGGATTAGAAATGGTAGACCTAGAAGCTCTAGGGCATGTAAAGTTTGATGTATTAGGTTTAACTTTACTTGATAAGATAATGTATGTAGAATATATCACAAAAAAGGAAAATATACATGGCTAATAGAGACTACATAATTTTTGACTTTGAAACGGGATCTCGTAATCCTCATAAAACTCAACCTACGCAAATTGCCGCAATAGCATTAGATGGTAGGGATTTATCTGTAAAGGGTACATTTAATAGTGAGATTAAACCATTATTAAATGACGAAGAGGCCATTGCTGCTGGGTTAGATCCAATCGAAGATGGAGCTTTAAAAGTAACTGGCAAGACTAGAGAAAAGCTAGAAGAGGCACCAGCGTTAAAGTCCGTGTGGAGTAAGTTCACTAAATTTGTTGATCAATATAATTGGAAGGGTGAGCCATTTTTTAATCCTATACCAGTTGGATATAATATCATAGGATTTGACTTAATTATTGTAAATAGATTATGCCAAGAGTTTGGACCTTGGGATAAAACAAAAGATCAACCCAAATTATTTAGTAGGGTTTATAAAGTAGATTTAATGGATAATGTTTTTATGTGGACTGAAGCAGATCCTAGTGTTAGATCTATTAGTATGGATTCTTTAAGAGAAAAGATGGGATTAAGTTTAGAGAATGCTCACGATGCTTTACAAGACGTAAAGGATACGGCCAATATATTTATTAAACTTTTGAAAACACATAGAGCGGTATATCAAAACATAGAATTTGATAAAGCTTTTGCTAACGGTAACTTGTATGTTAAGTAAGACATGTATTTACTGTAAGAAAAAAAAGAATATAAATCAATTTCCTAAACATAGCATGTACAAGGATAAGCTTGACATGAGATGTAGAAGCTGTATAAAAGAACACGCATCTATAAGAAGGGATTTACATAAAAAGGCACCAAGCAAACCAAAATTATGCGAATGTTGCAAAAAGATTCCAATCAAGTGGTGTTTAGATCATGATCATGAAACTAATGAATTTAGAGGATGGTTATGCGAACGTTGTAATACGGGGCTTGGTAAACTAGGGGATAATATAGAAGGCATAGTAAACGCATTGAATTATTTGTTGGGTAAAAATAATGGAATATAATGATAAAAAAACGTGGAAGCTTTTTGCTGAAGGAAGAACTAAAGGTATTTTTCAGTTAGAAAGCAATCTAGGTAAATCTTGGTCTAAGAAATTGGCACCAAACAACCTAGAAGAACTTTCTGCATTAATAGCTATTATAAGACCAGGAACTCTTAAATCTATGTTAGATGGAAAGTCTATGACTCAACACTATGTAGATAGAAAACATGGCAGGGAAGAAGTTACTTATTTACACTCAGCACTTGAAGATATACTTAAACCAACTTATGGAGTTTTAGTTTATCAAGAACAGTCTATGCGTATTGCTGAGAAAATAGCCGGTTTCAATCTACAAGAAGCTGACGTTCTTCGTAAGGCGATTGGAAAAAAGAAGGCTGACCTTATGAATGAAGTAAAAAAATCATTTATAGCGGGCGCAGAGCGCGTTGGAATCGTTTCTAAGGAAGAGGCAGAGCAGATTTTCGGATGGATTGAAAAGTCATCAAGGTACGCATTCAATAAATCGCATAGTATATCATACGCCGCTTGTTCGTATTGGAGTGCCTATTACAAAGCTCATCATACAGACGAGTTTTTCTTATCATATCTATATCACGCTATAGAAAAACAAGATCCACATCAAGAAATATATGAATTAGTTTCAGAGGCAAAGCTGTTTGATATTCAGGTAGCAACGCCTAGCCTAAAACATTTCGAAGAAAAGTTTAACCTAAAAAATGGGAAGATTTTCTTTGGCATAAAAGATATTAAATCTCTTTCTGGAAAAACTGGGGATGCTGTAGTAATCGCAATACGCTCAGTTGAAGAAGAACAAAAGAAAAAAATAACAGAATTTACATGGCTAGAAATATTACTATATTTTGGCAGCAAGATAGGCTCTACAGCATTTAAATCATTAGCTTCTGTGGGATTTTTTAGGGATTTTAATGGTTCTATTAGTAGAACTAGAGCTTTATATGAATATGAAATTTTTAGGACATTAACTGCCTCAGAGCAAAAATGGCTATCAGAAGAGTATAATACGATGAAGTGGCCTAATTTATTAGAAGCCCTTAAGTCTTTAGCACCAGTAAAAAAACTTGGTGGAGGAACTAGCAAAAAAGAAAGACAGCAAGTTGTAGAAAATGAGATTCAACTGCTCCTTAATCCACCATACGGATTAGAAGATAGTATTAAATGGATTATTGATCAAGAAATAAAGTTTCTAGGTTGTCCAATAACACTAACCAAGGTAGAAACAGTTGATACATCTTTAGCAAATACAACATGCAAAGAAATTATAAATGGCAAAAGGGGTGCTAATATTTGTATAGTGGCAAATATAAAAGCTATATCAGAATATACGGTTAAGAACGGCGAATCTAAAGGACAAAAGATGGCATTTTTGACTATTGAAGATGACACATGCGCCCTAGATAACGTTGTAGCTTTTCCATCAGTCAAAGAAAAATATAAGTATATTCTTTATGAAGGTAATAATTTAGTATTATGTTGTAATACAAAAGGTAAGAATGACTCGTTAATCATTGAAAAAATTATGGAGACATAGAATGAATTCTTGTTTATTTACTGGATACTTAACAGAAGATCCAATTGTCAGTAAAATGGATGGGGTTACTTTGGCAGAGTTTATATTAGTAGTCTATTCTTACAGAAAAACTAAAAGTACTGGAGAAAAAACAAAATTAGCCACACATATTTACTGTGAAGCTTGGCACACAGGCGCTGAAACTATTGCAAAGTTTGCTAAAAAGGGAACTAAAATAACCATCAATGCTAGTGCAAGACAGGTAGAAAAAAATGATGACAGAATAGTATTTAGAATTAACGAATTTGATATTTGTAATCTAGAAAATAGAGAATAATACTATGAGGAAAAAAAGAATATTGTTTTGTAGCGAAGCTACATTTTTAAACACTGGATATGCTACTTATACTAGAGAGATATTAAACTATTTACATAGTACTAATAAGTATGAGATAGCAGAAATGGCTTCGTATGGAAGTAGGCATGATCCAAGAGGTACAAATTTGCCTTGGAAATACTACGGTGTTGCTCCAGACGATCAGTGTTCTAAAGAAGAACATGATGCTTATAATTCAATTCCCACTAATCAGTTTGGTGAATTTATCTTCAACGATGTGTGTCTTGATTTTAAGCCAGATGTTGTTTGTGACATAAGAGATTTTTGGATGTTAGACTTTGTTGAAAGATCTCCATTTAGAAACTTTTTTAAGTGGGCTATTATGCCCACCGTAGACGCTGCGCCACAAGCTCGTCAATGGATTGCTACTTATGCTAATGCTGATGCATGTTTTACATACTCTGATTGGGCTGGCAAGGTATTAATTGATCAATCTGGTGGCAAAATTAATTACCTAGGTAGTGCGCCACCATCTGCTGATCCAGCTTATAAGCCCATAGAAAACAAAGAAGCGTTAAGAGAAAGCTTGGGTTTAAATCCTAATATAAAAATTATTGGCACAGTGATGAGAAATCAGCGTAGAAAGTTATATCCAGATTTGTTTAAAGCTTTTAAGAAATTCTTATCATTAGTACCAGATCCAGAGAATTACTTCTTATATTGTCATACAAGTTATCCAGATCTAGGTTGGGATTTACCAGAATTAATTCAGGAAAATGAATTAGCAAGTAAGGTATATTTTACATACATATGTCCAGATACAAAACAGCCGTTTCCTAGTCTATTTAGAGGGGCTGTAACAGTTTCTCCCTTCACACAAAAATATGGAGCAACCGTTTCTAGCGTTAAGAATGGGGCAAGTTACGAACATCTATCAATGATAATGAATCTTTTTGATTTATATGTTCAATATGCTAACTGCGAAGGGTTTGGACTCCCACAGGTAGAGGCTGCGGCTTGTGGAGTACCAGTTATGTCCACTGATTATTCAGCAATGGAAAGTGTTGTGCGTCAACTTGGCGGAACTCCGCTAACTCCAAAGGCTTTATATAAAGAACTAGAAACTGGATGTATGAGAGCGGTTCCAGACAATGATCTTGCGGCTCAAAAGTTCTTAGAATTTTTTCAAAAGACAAAAGAAGAAAGAGAAGCTTTAGGTCTAAGAACAAGAGAATTATTTGAACAGCAATTCCAGTGGCATATTAGCGGCGGGCAGTGGGAAAAGTATTTTGATAGTATAGATATTATTCCAGAGGAAAAATCTTGGAAGTCGCCACCTAGAATTTCTTATCCCGCCCAACCATTAACAGAAGATCAGTTAAACAATGTTTCTAATTATCAACAATTAGCTCAGTGGTTAATAGTTGAAGTTTTAAGAGAGCCAGAAAAATTAAATACTTTTCTAGAAGCTAGATTGATTAGAGATCTAACTTATAAAACATCTACTGCGACCACAGGAGGAATGTATTATAATGAAAGTTCAGCAGCGTTTGATAACAAGCGATTAACACCATTCTCATTTGAGGATGCTTATAAGCACTTTTCATCACTTTGTGAGAGAAGAAATCATTGGGAACAAAAAAGATTAAAGGTTATTAATCAATGAAAGTGATATGCGTTTCAAACTATGAAGATGATTTTACTAACATATATAATATAGTCTATCCGCATAATAAAGTTTATTTTGATAGACACGGAATAGATTATAGGGTAGTAAAAACATCAAGTAATGAAACTATGCAGAAAAAGTATTGGGAAAAAATCTTCCTAATCAAACAATGCTTAGAAGAAAAAACTCACGATTGGATTTTTTTACTTGATATTGATGCTATTATAGTAGATCAAAATATCGACATAAGAAATATCATTAATATGTCTAGGGAAAAAGCTGATATATTACTATGTCATACTAATTGTGATCCGCGAGAAAGATATTGGAATATTAATATTGGTTCTGTAATTTTCAAAAATAGTTCTTATAGCTTAGAAATTATTAACGAAATGATCCAACAGGGAAAAAACACAGAATTTTTATCATACGAACAGCCAATACTACAACGCATGTTAAAATACAATCATAACAATATTTTAGAACACGCAGAAATATTTCCAGCAGAAGCCTTTAATCACGAAGGTAAGTTTATATATCACGCATGTAACATTAGCTCAACTAATGGAAACTTAAAAGATCAAATTAAATTAAAAGAAGAAGCATTAAGGAATATTATCAAATGAACATACTATATATTGGACATTATAAAGAGGGAAGTGGCTGGTCGCAAGCTGCAATAGACTATATTTTGGCATTAGATGCCGCTGGAGAGAATGTAGTCTGTAGAAATATTACGCTAACGAGGGATAATATTGATAATCTTCCTAGGCGTATTTTAGAACTTGAAAAGAAAAATATTAATAATATAGACGTATGCATTCAACACGTTTTGCCACACCACCTAGTTCCCACAGAGAAATTTAAAAAGAATATCGCATACTTTGTTTTTGAATCAAGTACAATAAAACACATACCTTGGCTTGGCGCATTAAAGCAAATGGACGAAGTGTGGGTTCCAAACTCTGATGCAAAAAATAGATTAATATCAGATGGTCTAAAAAATGTTAAAGTTTTACCACACACGTTTGATATGATAAAGTATAGAGGGTTTTATAATCATATAGCGTTTCCAGATTTATCTACATTTAAGTTTTATACCATTCTAGATCTAAATGAGCGAAAGAATCTAGAGAGTATAATAAAATGTTTTCATTCAGAATTTAAAGAAAGTGATAACGTAGACTTAGTATTGAAAGTAAAGAAATACGGAGTTAATGATGAAGCACTTTTTAGATACGTCAACGAATTCTGTTCTGATATTAAAAAGAAGTTAAGAATACATAAAGATGTAAATAGATATAAGCAAGAAATTATCATATGCGGCTCACTCAATGAGGAACAAATACTAAGTCTGCATAGTTCATGTAATTGTTTTATAAATGTATCTCATGGAGAAGCGTGGTCTATTCCTACATTTGACGCAATGTGTTTTGGCAATACTCCGATTGCCTGTAATGAGGGTGGCCCAAAAGAGTACATAGGCAACGAAAAAAATTCTGGCACATTAGTTAATGGAGTTTATTCAGTTTGCTGTCAACAGGATGCCGCTTTTGATTTTATATTTACTGGTAAAGAAGAGTGGTTTGTGCCAAGTGAAAGAGAGATAAAGGCCGCTATGAGATATTACTACGAAAATAGAGATAGCGTTAATAAAGATTATGGATTTGAGCAAGGTAAAAAATTCTCATATGACAATGTTGGAAAACTTATGAGGGACTATATAAATGAGTAAATTAAGTAAGATAATCAGCTTGGCTAATAGTGAGAAGCCAGAAAAATATAGAATACTAACATTTCCCACACATGAAAGATATGAAACACAGTTATGCAAAACTGGTCATGAGTTTTATTCATTTCATCTCAAGGGCAGTAAGAAGTGGAATAAGGAACAGGTAGAAGTACCAGATAATTACCATATCTTGCCAGAGAACGAAGTGTCAAGTTATCTAGACTTTGACTTTATATTAGTTCAAAGTAAATTCTGGCAATATCAAGTTGCACAACAAATAAACGAAAGACTCCAACTACCAATAATAGTATTAGAGCATACAGTTCCAACGCCTCAAACTATTAGTAGAGAGCAATTTGAACAAATGAGACAGATGATTGGAAACAAAAATGTTTTTATATCTGAATATTCTAAGGGCGCTTGGGGAATTACATATAACACAAAAGTAATACATCATGGCCTAGATACTGAATCATTCAAGAATAATGGATTAACAAAACAAGAACATATACTTACAGTAGCAAACGATTTTGTAAAAAGAGATTACTGCCTTAACTATTCTGGATGGAAAAGAATAACTGATGGTATATCTACAAAATTAATTGGAGATACTGAGGGTTTGTCAGAGCCAGCAAAAAGTACAGAAGATCTTATTAATGCATATAATGAGTGTGGCATATACCTTAATACTTCTATATTAAGTCCCATACCTATGTCTTTGTTAGAAGCAATGTCTTGTGGCTGTGCCGTTGTGTCTACAGCAACTTGTATGATTCCAGAGATAATAGAGAATGGTGTTAATGGCTTTATATCTAATGATGAATCTGAATTAAGATCATACATTATAAAGCTACTAGAAGACAAAGATTTAAGAAATACTATTGGAAACAATGCTAGACAAACAATTGAAAATAGATTTTCTTTATCAAAATTTATAGACAGTTGGAATGACATATTTGATGAAACTTATGAGGAACAATTATGAAACTATATATTACAAGCGATGTGGGTAAAAATATAAGTGGCTATGACACAATAGCTTTACGTGACGGCAAATTTAATCTTGATGATATATCTAATAATTCGTGTGAAGAAATTATATTTATAGATGGACTTGAAACTATTAAAATTAGCGACTTGCAACAGGCATTGCATACTATATTTTCAAAAATGCGCTTTGGCTGCAAGTTAGTATTAAGTGGAGTAGACTTACATACATTGTCGCAATACGTATTGAATGGAAGCATAGATATGGAAAATTATGCTAAGATAATAGAAAATAAAGTATTTATATCAGACTTATCAGAAATAAGAAATATATTAAAGTCTGCTGGTATAACAATAGAAAAAATTAATATGAAGGACATACACTATGAAATCTCAGCAAGAAGAAAAGCAATATCAAACTAATTGTTTAGATTGTGCTTGCGCAATATATAAGGAAAACAAGCAAACTGGTTGCGCAGTCAAAAGACTAGACAATTTTGTTAAAAGGGGTGAGGCGCGAGTTCTAACACAAGAAGATAAAGAGTCATATATAATAACTAGAATATGCAACGCCTACAGAAGTCCAGCTTGGAATAATGGAAAACTAGACACTGACTTATTACTTAAAGAAGTGTCGCAAACTTTTGGTATTATAATAGATACTAATGGGATGACGAGAGAAATAGCAGACAATATATATGATAAGATAATGTCATCAAGCTATGACAAATCTAAATTAACTATAGTGCTAAGTAGTTCAATAGCTTCTAAAAATATTCATAACGTACTACATCTATTTCATAGGTTAATAAACTTTCCTGTAAAAACTATTACTATGAATTACGTAGAAGATTCTTTTAATCTATTTGTAAGACAGGTAATGAAGCACACTATATCTAATAGTTTTATATATTATACTTCCACGGGCATAGAACTATTTGACTTATCGTTATTAAATACTATAAATGACTTAATAAGTGTTCAAATGGAAAAACTTGCTGTAATTGAGACAGACAAAAATAAGTTCATCTTAACCAAAGGTTTTAAAGATTATCTAAATACGTGTCCTAGTTATTGGATGTCATTAGACAATTTTGTGCAACTATCTAAAGATGTTGGATATTATAAAAAGATATGAATATAACAAAAAAACACATCCATTTAATAAAGAATACAAATGCAGCAAAAGATAATTTTGTTAGTATTATTATACTTGCTGATAGAATAAACAGAGATAAAAAAAACAATATATCATATCTGTCTACTGTAAAAAACAAATCTATTATCGACATACAATTATCCCATATACTAAATACTTTCAAAAATTCAGAAATAATAATCTCTATAAACAATGAACAACACGATCTATTAAACTATATTAAGTCATCATATGCTTCAAAAAATATAAGATTTGTAGAGAACTGTTCTACTAGCGACACCAATGATTCAGAAAGTCTTAGATTATGTCTCAATAATATATATAATGATAAGATTATAGTCATCAAGGGCGGAATCTTATTCCCACTTCATGATCTATCAAAAATAGATTTAAATAAATCTGGAATTATAATTGGCCCACTAGACCAAAGGTTTGAGGTTGGAGTAATATATAATGAGAAGCAAAATTTAGATCATTTGGGATTTGGTCTAAGCAACTCATGGATGGAAATATTTTGGATAAATAATACACATGGAATAAATGTATTAAGAAGTATAGTTTCTTCTAAGCTCTATAAGAAAAAATTTATATTTGAAGCTTTAAACGATCTTGTAGAATTAAAAAAACATAAACTACACACACATTTCATCAACAATATAACAACGAATAATTTCGGAGGAATTTAATGAAGGCGATTGTACAAAATTATGTTACAGCATTCAGTACTGAGTCGATGTATATAACAGAAACTATCAATAGAATCAGTGGGTGTAGCGCAGCATATTGGAAGAATAATATCAGTGCGTATGATATTTTTGATACTGTAAAACCAGACATATTTTTTACACACGCATCATTCTTGAAAAGGGATACTGTAGAATATTTGTCTAATAATGCTAATATTGAATGCATATTTAATATAACTGGACTTAACCAAGATATTGTCAATAATATAAATAATTTAATTAAAGATCAAAATATCAAATGTCCATTGCTGTATACTAATGAGCTAAACAAAAGTCTTAAATCCAAAATTAATTTACAGTATATACCATTAGGATTTGATCAATACAATCCCATTATTCGTGAAATTCCTGAGTATAAAATAGATCTAGGATGTTTTAGTATAAGCAAAGAGGTAAGCGTACCAGAAGAATTTAAGACATATCATATTCTTGGGTCAGTATCAAATGCTGATATCAAAAGTACAATTTTAGAAATACCAAGTCTTTGTACTAGATATAAAAATTTTGTTATCTACGATGATAGTAATATTGTGTCTCAAGCGTTTTATACTAGCTTATATCATGGCACACCCACCTATTACCACACCAGTAACGAAAAGATTAAACAGGCTATAAAAAATATAACTAAATCTGAAAATACCTTTGATATAAACAATAAAGAAGAGTATCAATGGAGGGATATACAAGAACAAATTAAGAGTAAGCATACTGGTGCGAACAGAGTAAAGACAATGTTCTCTAACTTTAGTCATGATATAGCAACTAAGATAGAAATACTATGAAACTATTAGTACAATTTCCAACATTGTGCAGGAAAGAAAAATTCTTACATTGTATAGAAAAATATAATAATCTATGTGGTGATCGCAACGACGTATTTTTTAATATCAACTGCGATGTAGATGATGGATCAATGAATAATGAATCTACAAGACAAGCAATAAGTGAAATAATTAATAAAGCAAAGTACAGAATTAACTACTTAGAGAAATCAAACAAAATTAGTGCCATCAACGATAAAATTGATGTAGATTTTGACGTTGTATTATGCGCTTCTGATGATATGATACCAGTGGTTGACAAGTGGGATGAGTACATATGCTGTGCTATGCAAGAACATTTCCCAAATCTTACGGGCTTTAACTACTTTATTACCACGTCCTTCCCGTTCATATTGGGTGTATAATTCTTCAAACTCGCGACCATATTTCAGATATAGCC
>Ga0136644_10000483_pt1 | contig 31757 bp, 27 predicted proteins | sample C_130820_EF_Meta_FD_94780 | JGI IMG/M metagenome (GOLD analysis project Ga0136644, IMG submission 94780) | Freshwater microbial communities from Lake Croche, Canada to study carbon cycling - C_130820_EF_MetaG (v2) (version 2) | ecosystem: Environmental > Aquatic > Freshwater > Lake | place...
TCAGAAATGTGTGATTTAAAAATTGCAGATAAAAATATGACAATCGATACAAATCGTGTTATGATGGCTGGATTTAAAGATATTTATATAGAAAAATACATCAAAAAAATACAAGAATCTGGATATACTGCTGTTGTATATACACAAGATGAATCAAGTAAAAATACATCTCGATCATTAGTAGGTATTTTTAGTCCAGGAACATATTTTCCAAATGATTCTAAAAATTTAACAAATAATTTAACATGTATTTGGATAGATGTTATTAAAAATACACTTTTAATGAAAGGAAATTATGTTATTGTAGGTGTAGCAAATATAGATATTTATACTGGTAAAACAAGTTTATTTCAATTTAAAGAAATATATATACATAATCCTACTACATATGATGAATTAGAAAGATTTATATCTATACATAAACCAAGTGAAGTAATTATAATTTCTAATTTACCTAATAAAGAACTAGAGGAGGTAATTCAATTTACAAATATTCAATGTAATTCTATACATAAAATTAATTTAAATAATGAAGATAAAAAACAAAGCAACTTTGTTTTTAAAGCTAAAAATTGTGAAAAACAAATTTACCAAACAGAAGTTTTATCTAAATTTTACAAATTTGATGATTATGAAATTTTTATTCAAAATTTTTATGAAAATAATACTGCTACACAGGCTTTTTGTTTTTTACTTGATTTTGTTTACCAGCATAATAAACACCTAGTTAATAAAATATCAGAACCTATATTTGAGAATTGTTCAGATAGACTTATATTAGCTAATCATTCTTTAAAACAACTCAATATTATTGATGATGGTATTTATACTGGTAAATACTCATCTGTTCTTAAGATGCTAAATGAGTGTTTAACTCCAATGGGTAAAAGAAAATTTGATTATCACTTTTTAAATCCAACAACAAATATTGAATATCTTCAAAAAGAATATAATATTATTGAATATTTATTAAATAATCATTCCAAATATAATTCTTTTTTAAAAAATAATTTGTTTGAAATAAAAGATCTTTCAAAATGGGAACGTCAAATTTTTTTGAAAAAAATTTCACCAAAATCATTTTTTAATATGTATAATAATATTTTAGTCATAAAAAATATTTATGATTTTATTATTGAAGATCAAATTATCCAAAATTATTTAAAAGAATCAAATATAGATGTTTTAAAAATTGGTTCTTATTGTGAATTAATTTTAAAATTTATAAATGAAAATTTAGATTTAAATATTTCTTCTGATATTGATCAAATTCAAAATTTTGAATTAAATTTTATTCGTCATGGTGTTGATAAAGAATTAGACAAAAAAACTGACACTCTAATAGAATCAGAATTAAAACTAGAAGCTATTCGAGAATATTTAAGTAATTTAATTGAAAATAAAGAGAAAAAAGGAAAAACAACTGATTATGTTAAAATACATGAAACAGAAAAAAATAATTATAGTTTATTGTGTACAAGTAGACGTTGTAAAATTTTACAGGATACTCTACCTGAAACAAAAAATACCATTATATTAAGTTATCATTTAAATGATATAAAAAAGGATTTTGCTTTTATAGTCTCAAAAACACAATTTGAATTTAAGAGTCAAACATCTTCTAATAATTCTATTGTAGATATACAAATTATGGAATTGTGTAAAAACATTTCAAATATAAAAACTTCATTAAAAGATTTAATTACAAATGTTTATAACAAATTTGTTGAAAAATTTGAGAGATTTCAGAATAATCTAGAATGTATTATTGATTTTATTACAAAAATAGATATTATATATACAAAAAGTAATATTTCTAATAAATATAATTATTGTAAACCTTCTATAGTTGAAGCAGATAAATCATTCATAGATGCTAAAGGTTTACGTCATTGTTTAATTGAACAACTTCAAAATAATGAAGTTTACGTAACAAATGATATCATACTTGGTAATGGTAAAAATGATGGTTTATTACTTTTTGGTACAAATGCTGTTGGAAAAACTAGTTTTATAAAAGCTCTTGGTATTTCAATCATTATGGCTCAAGCAGGATTATATGTTCCATGCTGTCAATTTATTTATAAACCTTATAAATATATATTTACCAGAATATTAGGTAATGATAATATTTTTAAGGGATTATCTACTTTTGCAGTAGAAATGTCAGAACTTAGAACTATATTAAGACTTTCTGATGAGAATAGTTTAATTTTAGGAGATGAATTATGTTCAGGAACAGAAAATATATCAGCCATAAGTATTTTTGTTTCTGGAATAAAAAAATTACATGAATGTAAAAGTAGTTTTATATTTGCAACACATTTACATGATATTGTTGATTTTGAAGAAATAATTAGTTTAGAGAATGTTGTAATGAAACATATGGAGGTTACATATGATAAAGAGCATGATTTATTAGTATATAATCGAAAAATAAAAGATGGATCTGGTAGCAAAACATATGGTTTGGAAGTTTGTAAATCTTTAAATTTACCAGAAGATTTTTTAAATTATGCTCATGAAATACGAATGAAATATTTTCCTGATTCTGGTAGTAGTATACTTGGTTTAAAACAATCACATTATAATGCAAATAAAATTTTAAGTCTTTGTGAAAAATGTGGTAAAAACATGGGAACAGAAGTACATCATTTACAACATCAATGTGAGGCAAACGATGATGGAATAATTAGTAATACAGATGGTTCTACATTTCATAAAAATAAATTAGCTAATTTAATGACATTGTGTGAATCATGCCATAATGAATTTCATAAAAGTAATAAAAAAAATGTAAGACGAGTAAAAACAAGTAAAGGTTATAAAGTATTAGATACCTAAATCTAATATGTTCTAGATCTTTTATATATTACTTAAGTGTTATACATATGATAATTCTGTATGTTTTTCATAATTTAATTTATGATCTAATTCAATCAAAAAAATTTTTTTACTAGGTAATTCATAAAAATCAAAATCCTCATCATTTATTTTTAATAAATGCTTCATAAGCACTCTTGCTGTATGTTTATGTGTTACTATTAAAGGAAAATATTTTTCAGTTAATGTATAAAGAATATCATTTTCATAGTAAGGTAATAGTCTTTCTAATACATGTTCCTTAGATTCGCCATTCTTAATTTTTTCAAAATAACAATTTCTATATATTGGATATTCATTATCATAATTATAGTCTTTTATAATAGGTGGCTTCATATTATAATTACAACGCATCATTTTTGTAAACTTATCTCCATACATATTACGAATATATTGTCTAGGCACTCCTTCTAATGTTCCATAATGTTTTTCATTTAAACGCCACGATGTGTGTATAGGTATATCATTTGTATTTAATTCTTTTTTTATAATATTTGATGTTTCAATTGTTCTATGTAAAACAGATGTAAAAATAATATTTGGAAATAAATTATTTGAAATTATTGTATTAGCTATATTTTTTGCTTCTTCTCTACCATTATCAGTTAAAGGTATATTTGTCCAACCTGTAAATTTACTATCTTGGTTCCATATTGATTCACCATGACGCACTAATAAAAATCTATTTTTAAATGTATTTAGTGCCTGCAATCGATGTGTATGAAACATTTGTATAAATTTATACGAATGTTTTTAAATTATTTATATTAAATTGATAATATAAAATTTTTAGTATTTAATGTCTTCTTGTTCTATGTCTTTTAATTCTATGATGACGTCTTTTTTTTGTCATTTTTTTTATTCCACTAGCAGCATTTTTAACTCCTTTAACTCCTAAATCAAACCCGGTTGCTAATGATCCATAAACTGCGGATACCCCTTTTTCAACCACTGGAAGTGATTTTGAAACTACTACTTTGGTAGTATTGCCAACAGTTGTGAGTCCTTTATTTACTAAAGGAAGAGCTCTACTAGATGTTTTTTTGATATTTTTAAGTATGCTAGATCTGCGACTACTTTTACGTGTTTTTGCCATTATAAAATACGTATATAAAATACGTATATAAAATATTTATTTATTATATAAAATGAATGAAATTAATATAAGAAATATTCTATTTTATTTTATAGTATTATTTGGTTTATTTGGATTATTTGGATTTATTTTCAGTAAAAACTTTTTAGAAGGTTTTGATACAGTTGTAGATACTAATAAAAGTGATAGTTTTTGCAAAAGTCATATTGGATCAAGTGATTTATTAAACGAATCATGTAATAAACTTACACAAAAGAATTGTAATTCAACATCCTGTTGTGTATGGACAAATAATAATAAATGTGTTGCAGGTTCAGAAAATGGTCCCACTTATAATACAGATAAAAATGGTAAAACAATCGATTTAGATTATTACTATTATAAAAATAAATGCTATGGAACAAAATGTCCTTGATAATAATTTTATATTTTTTTTATTAATATATTTGAATCATCTGCTAAATCACTAACCATTGAATTATTATTATAATCTTCTAAATAAATTATCTCTTTGATTCCACAAGCAGCAATGGTTTTAAAACAGTTTATACAAGGATAATGCGTAATATACATTTTTGAACCTTCTAATGAAACTCCTCTTCTTGCACAATCTGTAATAGCATTTATTTCACTATGAATTATGGATTGTTCATGATTATCTTGAACACGAGATATATGAGGAGCTCCTGATATAAAACCATTATAACCCATTGAAATTAAACGATTATTTTTTACGATTACTGAACCAACATTTAGACGCTGACAAGGCGACCTACATGATCCTAACAAGGCTATTGACATAAAATATTCATCCCAATCTAAACGTTCTTTTTTATTTTTTTTATGAAGTAATATAGTGTTAAGCATTTTTAACAGAATATTTGTCTTATTTTTAAATTCTTAATTGAATAAAATAAAATTGAATTATAATTAAAAAGATATAAGTATAATATATAATAATTAGGTATATAAGAACATGATTATTCCTATTAAATGTTTTACTTGTGGAAAAGTAATTGCAGATAAATATAGATTTTATGTTGAAGAAGTTCGTAAGAAGAAACTAGCAAAAAGAGGAAATAGTGAATCTATAGATATTGATAAGGTTCTTTATTTAACAAAAGAATTTCATGAGAAAACTGCTGAAGGTGAGGTTCTAGATGAATTAAATCTAAAAAAAATGTGTTGTCGTAGACATTTGATAACTCATGTTGATATTGAATAATTTCTTTTCCTATTATATAAATGGTTAAAATGAGTAAAAAATCTTTAAGAAGATCTCATAAACAAAAACTTTATAAAATGAAGGGATGTTCTAAAAAGACACGTAGAAACTATTTAGGTGGTAAATCATCTAAAGATGTACAATTAGCTTATTCTACAACTGGAATAAAATGTGTTCCTAATCCTTTTTTAGCTTATACTGAAAAGGGTGGAGCAATTGCTGATTTAGCAAAAAATGTAAATTTGAATACAAATACAAATGGAGTAAATAAAGTATTACCTTCTACTGGACCTCCAGCAAATGGTTTTAATTTTTTAAATCTTCAAGGTTCTCAACATGGTGGGTGCGGATGTTCTTCAAATATGCAATTAGGAGGTGGTTGTGGTACATCAATGTGTCCATACGGAGGTGCACATAGATCTAATTGTAGATGTAGTATGTGTAAGATGAAAGGTGGATCTGGTAACAATGGAATACCTTATCCAAATGGTTTAGTTGGACAATCATGGACTCCATCTACTAGTGGCTGGCCTGGAGTGGATGGTTTAAGTGGTAATCGTAATTATTTAGAAAATAATGCATACTCACCAAATGATATATCAAGACAAATAATAGCTACTGGAGCAAATCCGCCTTTTTCTATTGGTGGAGGAAAAGGAAGAAAATATAATAAAAAAACTAGAAGAAATCAAAGAGGAGGTGTAGTTTCTAATTTTTTAAGTCAAGACTTGATTAATTTAGGAAGACAATTTCAATATGGTTTAGGAAGCGCATATAATGCTTTAGCTGGTTATTCTGCTCCTGTAAATCCTATGCCTTGGAAAGGTCAATTACCAAATACACCTAATCTAACTACAGTAAAAGCTGCCTCAATATAATATATTTTCTGTTTATATTTTATAAAATGGCTTTTCCAAAAACATTAAAAGAATTATGTGCTCCTGCTTTAGTATATTTTATTATTTCTATACTTGCATTATTAATTGTTTTATTACAAAATTTAGGAAATAGAAATAGTTATAATGTTGGTTCATTCTCTTGTCGAGTTCCAAATACTACACTAGTATTTATTGTAAAATTAATTTATATTCTTTTCTGGACATGGGTTCTTAATTTAATATGTAAAGATGGTTATTCTGGCATCTCATGGTTACTTGTATTACTCCCATTTATATTATTTTTTGTAATTATTGGATTACTTTTGTTGAATATGTAAAATAAATATTTTAAAATAGAATTTTTATTGAATTATATTTTAGAATTAGAAAAAAGTCAAAAATGATAAGATATATTATACTTTTTTTTAAATGTATAATATAAATGAAAATTAAAAATGGTTTATCTTATGAAAAAAATGGTTGGAAATACATATCAATAAGAGGAGCCCCTAGAGAAAGAGGTTATGCATATGGTTACTTATGTGCATCTGATTTTAAAGAAATTCAAAAGATGTTATCATTCTATATGATGGAAGCATATGGTTTAACTTGGGATTTTTTTGTTAAAAATATAAATGATGATTTCAAAGAAATGACAAAAAATGAATTCAATGAATTATATGAAGAAATGGTAGGTATATCAGATGGTTGTAATGCCAATGGCTGTAAAACAACGATTGATGAAATTATAGCTTGGAATTTTTATATGTCAATACCTTATTGGTATTCACTTAAATCTGATTCAAGGCCTGGTAAACAAGGCGGCGCACCAGATAGATGTAGTGCAATTATTGCTGTAGGTGATTGGACAGAAGATGGAAAAATTGTAGTAGCTCATAATTCTTTTACTGATTTTATAGATGGACAATATTCAAATATTGTATTAGATTTACATCCCAATGAAGGCCATCGTTTTATTATGCAAACATCTCCTTGCTGGATATGGAGTGGTACTGATTTTTATATTAATTCTAAAGGTATTATTTGTACTGAAACAACCATTGGTGGATTTTTTCCATATGAACAAAAAATACCAATTGGATATAGAATAAGAAAAGTAATTCAGTATGCTAATAATTTAGATGAATGTTGTAAATATTTATTAGAAGGCAATTCTGGAGATTATGCAAATTCATGGTTATTTGGAGATACAAATACAAATGAAATATTGAGAATAGAATTAGGACTTAAATATCATAATATTGAAAGAACAAAAAATGGATTTTTTATAGGTTTTAATGCTACATATGATGAACGCATTCGAAATTTAGAGGTAGTTAATTCTGGATTTTATGATATTAGAAGACATCAAGGTGCCAGAATGGTACGTTTAGGTGATTTAATAGATCAACATAAAGGTAAAATAAATATTGAAATAGCTAAACAAATTATTTCTGATCATTATGATGTATATTTACTAAAAGATAATAATCCATGTTCTAGAACAGTATGTAGTCATTATGATTTAGATTCAAGAGAATATATGTCACAATCAGATAGACCCAAACCATTCTCTCCACATGGAGCAGTTGATGGTAAAGTAACAGATACAAATTTAGCTAAAAAAATGACATTTATAGGTAGATTTGGTAATTCTTGTGGTATACCATTTATGAAGAATGAGTTTTGTAAAAAACATCGACAATATGAAAAATTTTGTCCATATTTAAAAGATCGTCCAAGTGAGGAATGGACTGAATTTACTATTACAAATATATCAAAATCAAAATTTAAATTAACTAGAAAGCATAAAGAAAAGTCTAACAAAACAAAAAAACAAAATATTAATGTGTAATAAAATGTATTTTAGATATATAAAATGTATTTTATATAAATATAAAAAAATATGATTATTATAATATACAATGAATAATGAACAAACAAAAGAAAATATATCTTGGAAATTAATCGATAAATATTTTACAGATAATCCAAATAATCTTGTAGCTCATCATTTAGATTCTTATAATGAATTTTTTAAAAATGGAATAAACCGTATTTTCCGTGAAAATAATCCTATTCGATTTATCGAGAGAGAAGAAGAACAAGAAAATAGTAATAAAACAGAAAAAAGAAATGAATGTTTATTATATTTAGGTGGTAAAGATGGATCTAAAATTTATTTTGGTAAACCAATTATTTATGATGATCATCATGCACATTATATGTATCCAAATGATGCAAGATTAAGAAATATGACATATGGTATTACTATTCACTATGATGTTGTTGTAGATTTTATTTATTATGTCGGAGAAGAGAAAAAAGAACATCAAATAACTTTAGATAAAATTTATCTTGGACGTTTTCCAATCATGCTTCAATCAGATTTATGTATTTTAAAATCTTTAAATAAAGAAGTTCGTTACAATATGGGCGAATGTCGTAATGATTATGGTGGTTATTTTATTATAGATGGTAAAGAAAAAGTTATTATTTCACAAGAAAAATTTGCAGATAATATGCTTTATATTAGAAAAAATGGAATTGATGATGTATATAGTCATTCAGCAGAAATTAGATCTGTATCAGAAGATACTTCAAAACCTATTAGAACAACTGCAGTTAAAATAGTAGCTCCTTCTCCTACTTTAAGCAATAATCAAATTGTTGTTTCTGTTCCAAATGTTAAAAAACCAATACCTTTATTTATATTATTCCGTGCTTTAGGTATTACATCTGATAAAGATATTATTCAAACATGTCTATTAACTAATTTAGATGATAATATAAAAAATAATAATAATCCATATATTGATTTATTTATTCCATCTATTCATGATGCAAATAAAATATTTAATCAACAAACGGCTCTTGAATATATTTCTGAGCTGACAAAAAGAGGTACAGTATCTAGTGTTATTGAAATACTTTCAGATTATTTTTTACCGCACATTGGAGAATTAAATTTTTTAGATAAAGCATATTTTCTTGGTTATATGACTTTTCGTATGTTGAAAGTTTATACAAAACAAGAAAAACCTACAGATCGTGATAATTTTAGATTTAAAAGAGTCGAGCTTTCTGGATCTCTTATTTACGATTTATTTAGAGAATATTATTTAATCCAAAAAAAATCAATTGCACAAAAAATTGATGAAGAATATTATTATCATAAAGGCGAATATAAAGAGGATGAAGAATTAACTAGAAAAGAAAAAAAACAATTAAAAAATAAGCCCAAGGAGGCCAATAAATACAAGGATAACTTTATAGGACTCATTGAATCTAATTTTAAAACTTTTTTTAAAGAGAGAATTGTCGAATCTGGTTTTAAAAAGGCATTCAAGGGTAACTGGGGATCTGAAGCTCATACAAAGCGTCTAGGTGTAGTACAAGATCTAAATCGTCTAAGTTGGAATACATTTATTTCACATTTACGTAAAATTAATTTACCACTTGACTCAAGTGCAAAGGTAGTTGGTCCTAGACTTTTAAACTCCTCACAATGGGGGTTTATTGATCCTCTTGATACACCTGATGGTGGTAATATTGGTTTGCATAAACATATGGCTATTAGTACTCATATTACAAGTGGATCATCTAGTTATCCCATTATTAAATGGTTAAGAGCAAATACACCAATGAGACTTATTTTGGAATGTACACCTGAACAATTAGAAAATAGTTCTAAAATATTCGTAAATGGTAATTGGATAGGTGTAATAGATGATCCCGTTGATCCGGATAAACATCCAAATTTTATAACTACCCTTAAATTATTTAGGCGAAATGGAATTATACCTATATTTACAAGCATTTCATTTGATTATGAACATAATGAAGTATACATATATACAGATTCAGGAAGACTTACTAGACCAATTTATTATATTGATAACGGAAAAGAAAGTTTTGATAGAAAAGAAGTGATTGATTTATTGAATAATGGAACTATTCGCTGGGAACAAATAGTATCTGGATTTAAACAAAAGGCTGATGAAAATTTTAATATAAAAAACAATAAATTATATGATTTAATTCATTTATATCCTGATTTTGGAACTAGTCAAGAAACTATTTTGAATAATTTAAATAAATATAAATCTGTAGTTGATTATGTAGATACTGCCGAAGAGGAATCATCTCTTATAGCTATTCAACATGATGATCTTAAAAAAAATAAATATTATACACATCTAGAAATTGATCCATCTCTTATTTTGGGAGTAATGGGAAATCAAATTATTTATCCTGAAAATAATCCATTTCCACGTGATGCATTCTCATGTGGGCAAAGTAAACAAGCTGTTTCTGTATATCATTCAAATTACCAAATGCGTATTGACAAAATGGGAGTTGTTTTAAATTATGGACAAATACCTTTGGTTAAATCAAGATATATGGAATATATTAATAATGAAGAACAACCTTATGGAGTAAATGCAATTGTGGCTATTATGACATATACTGGTTACAATGTTGAAGATGCAATTTTAATTAATGAAGGATCCATTGCAAGAGGTATTTTTAGAACAACTTATTATTCAATGTATGAAGCTAGAGAAGAAAGTTCCAAAATTACAGGTATGAACAATTCAAAGTTTGCAAATATTGAAAAAAATAATGTAATCGGTAAAAAAGAGGGATTTGATTACAGTCAACTTGATGAATATGGATTAATTAAAGAAAATACAGAATTAAATGATAAAATTATTTTAATTGGTAAAATTAATTCAAATTTAGAAAATAAAGATGTATGGATAGATGATTCAGTTAAACCAAAAAAAGGGCAACTTGGATATGTTGATAAGTCATTCATTACACTTGGTGAAGAAGGTTTTAATGTAGCAAAAGTTAGACTTCGTGAAGAGAGAATACCTGCTATTGGTGATAAGATGGCTTCGAGGTCTGGACAAAAAGGCACTTTAGGTCTTATTATTCCTGAAGCTGATATGCCTTTTACAGATGATGGTATACGACCAGATTTAATTATTAATCCACATGCACTACCATCTCGTATGACAATTGGGCAAATTGTTGAAAGTTTATTCGGTAAAGTTTGTACAAGTTATGGAGCATTTGGTGATTGCACCGCATTTCAAGTAAAAGGATCAAATTATTCAACTTATGCACCATTATTAGTTAATGCAGGCTTTAATTCAACTGGTAATCAAGTAATGTATAATGGAATGACAGGTGAACAATTGGGTGCAGATATTTATATTGGTCCTACATATTATATGCGTTTGAAACACATGGTCAAAGATAAGATTAATTATCGTGCACGAGGTCCAAATACTGCTTTAACAAGACAACCTGTACAAGGACGTGCAAATGATGGTGGTTTGAGAATAGGTGAAATGGAACGTGACGGTGTTTTAGCACATGGAATGTCATACTTTTTAAATGAATCCTTTTTGGTTAGAGGTGATGAATATTATATTGCAGTTTGTAATAAAACAGGTGCAATTGCAATTTATAATGATTCTAAAAATTTATTTTTAAGTCCAGCTGCAGATGGTCCTATTCAATTTGTTACTAATCCTGATGGAAGTCAAAATATTAAGAATTTAAGTAAATTTGGTCGTTCTTTTAGTATATTAAGAGTTCCGTATTCATTAAAACTTTTAATACAAGAATTACAAGTAATGAATATTCAAATGCGTATTATAACAGATGAAAATGTTGATCAATTATTAAGTATGTCTTACTCAAATAATATGAATCAATTATTACATACAGATGGTGATTTAAAACAATTACAGAGTATTGCTAGTAGTAATATACAAACACAATTACATGAAAAACGAATTCATATTAAAAATCTAGAAGAAACACCAGAGATTCCAACACCAGTCAAATTGAATAGTGAATCTACTGGTTCTCCTGTATACGCTCCAGGATCTCCTGCATATGTTCCTAGCGATGAATTACCAAATGGTTCATCTTCTGGATATATTCCACAATCTTCAGAACAACCTATGCAACAAGTACAACAATCACAAACGGCACAACAACAAGGACAACCTATACAACAAGGACAACCTATACAACAAGGACAACCTATGCAACAAGGACAACCTATGCAACAACCACTAATACAACAAGTGGAACCTGTACAAGAAATAAAACCAATAGAAAATATATTAGAGGTTGAAAATAAACCAGAAGTAAATGAAGAGGAAAATAAAGAAACCAATGAAGTATCATCGTCATCATCTGATAATGGAGAGAAAAAAGTAATTATACAATCACCAGAGGAGTCTGGTTCTACTTCTACAGGTGAAACCAAAAAAATAGCTTTATAATTTTATAAATAAATATTAAAATAAAAATGAAATAAAAATTAATGAATATGATTATAATATATTATAATATAATCATGTCTAGTCAAAACGCAAGTATTTTAATTTCAAGTATCTATAATTCTAGAAAAATTGTTTTAGAATTAATGGAAAAACAAGGATATCAAGTAAATGATTACAATAATTTTAGTATAAATGAAATTAATTCAATGAAACAAAATAATCAATTAGATATGCTTTTAGAGAAAAAAGAAGAACATCCAGTTACAAAAAGAAAAAATAAAATTTATATTCGATATTATTTAGGAAAAATGATTCGTCCATCTAATTTACAAGAAATGATAGATGATCTATTTAATTTAGAAGAAATTTTGACAAAAGATGATACATTATTTATTATCATTAAGGATGAAATTAATGAAACATTGACTAATGAACTTAAACATATATGGGAATCAGATGGTATATTTATTGTTATTGAAAGTATTAAAAGATTACAATTTAATATTCTTAAACATACTCTTGTACCAGAGCATCGTATATTAAATAATAATGAAGTTACAGAAATAATGAAAAAATATAATATTACAGATAAAGCACAATTTCCAGATATTTCAAGATTTGATCCTGTGGCTAGAGTAATTGGATTAAGACCAGGTGAAGTTTGTCATATTATTAGACCAAGTAAAACTGCTATTGAAGCTAATTATTATAGAGTTTGTGTTTAAAAATGCTTTCTTTATAAAATATAATTTTTATATAAAATAATAATCATTATATAATAATATAAATATAAATTATATATAAATTATATGGAAATTAAAAAACCTTCTAATACTGGGTTTACCATATACAGTAAAAGTGGTTGTATAAATTGTTTAAAGGTAAAAAAAATGTTACAAGAGAAAAAATTATTATATAATTATATTGATTGCGATGAATATTTAATAGACAAAAAAGAGGATTTTTTATTATTTATTAAAGAAATTTCTAGTAAAGAAGTTAAAACTTTTCCAATGGTATTTAATGATGGAAAATATATAGGTGGATTTACAGAAACTATTCTTTGTATAGATAAATTGCTTCTTTTTTCTGAGGAAAATTTGACCTTTTAGTTATATATTTATTTTATGATTTTATTAAAATAATAAAATAATAAAATAATATAGAGTTATGATCGAAATACAAAATGAAGAAATTAATATTTCTTATTTTATAGATCCTAGTCAGTTTAATAGACAAATACAGAATTTAAAGGATCAATTACCATCTATTTTAGACGATTTTAAAAAATATTATGTATTTTATAATAAAAATCCAGAATATCCAGAGTATCAAACCATGTTTAATAATATTAAAAGTAATTTAAATAATTTAAATAGTCAATTATTTATAATTTCAAATAATGTCGAATCAAACATATATAAATTAAATAAGAAATTGGTAGAACTTGATATATTAATAAAAAAAGAAAAAGAAGAAAATCGAAGTCTCAAAAGAAAGCTTGGTATTGTTGAACAAAAAAATGACAGTACTGATGAAATGATTTATAATTATAAACAAACATATGATATAGAATATTTAAGAAACTGGGGGTTATTTTTAAGTATAATTACATGTGGTATTGCAATTTCTAAAGTATATTCTACTAAATCTATAAATAGTATTAGTTGAATTCATTTGTTTTTTTATTTATATTTTTAATTTATATTTTTAATTTATATTTATGGTTTAAATAAAAAATAATTAATAAATAATATATTATATTTAAAGATGTTTAATATCAATATGAATAGGAAATCTTTATTAACAAATGATTTAAGCCAATATATAAAAAAATGTACATTTGACTATATTGATACAAAAATGAATAATGGAAGAAAAGATATTTACAATTCTTTAGAGTTAGTTACATCAAGTCCTATGAATCCAAAAGGTCATTCTTTTATTGGAGTATTATTTGTTCTCTCTTTACCATTGTTTATATATTCTTTTTATTCTAATAAAAAATAATATTTTGTTTTCTTTTTATAAATATATAAATAATAAATAATGCAAAATTCACAAAATAATAATAATATTGTAAATGATGATAGTGATTCAATTGTATTAAATTTAGAAAGTTTAACTGCAGAATATGATAATCTTTTAATTAAGTATAATCAAGCAATTGCAGACTATTCAAATTATTTATTACAAGAAACAGAAACCCCATGTGGTTTATATAATTCAGATTCAAAAGGTATAGATCAGAGATGTTATGATTTTATTTGGAAGTCTGCAGGATGTGGAAATGGAACTTTACATCCACAAGCAAATTGGTCTTGGCAACAAAGCCAAACTATGGATGGACTAATAAATGATGCATATTATTGGGCAACCCAAACTGATTATAATCATCGTATGGGTTGTTATGGTAATCCTGGGAATCCATATACAATTATTGGTGTAGGAACTGATGGAAGATTGTATTCTAGACAAGGTTTAGATGCACCATGGGAATATATAAATGATGATTCAAATGGAAATATAGTAAGTATCTGTACTGGAGCAGATGGAAAGACTATTTTTTGTACAAATGTTGCATATGAATATTGGTATAAGACAAGTTGGGATGCACCTCATTGGCAAGGCCCTATTCCAACTTCTTGTTGCAATATTGGTGTAGCACAAGGTCAAGATGGTACACTTATTGGTGTGGGAACAGATCATACCTTATGGTCAAATTATACATCTGATATAAATTCAAATCATTATAAAACAGCAAGCCCTAGTGAATGGATAGCTCAAGCAGGCGTGGCTATTGCACCAGACGGTTCAATATTTGTAGTCGGTTATGATAACTTTGTTTATAAAAAAAATAGTTACAAGAACTTACCAAGCCAAACATGGCAGAGAATGGATACAGGTTGGAATACATGTTGTGTAAAATCTATTACAATTGCTCCAGATGGAACTTTTATTGGTGTTGGTACAGATGATCAATTATATTCGAAAACTAATTACAAAGATTTAAGTACACAATGGATAGGACATTATAATCCTCCAAGTTGTTGTGTAGTAAGTATTACAACTGTAGCTAATCCTAATTATAATGTCGCTAACTATAATACATCTACACAACCTAATTATAATGTTCAACAACAACCTTTAATAGCTGTACAAGGACAATCATTTTGGGGTACTGGTCCAATTGGACAACAAACAATAAATAGTGTAGGAGAATGTCAGGCATTATGTTCAAGTACTGCAAATTGTTCAGGGGCTACTTTTAATCCAGATAGTAAAATATGTATGTTACGGACTGGCGAAGGAACAACAGTTCCCTCTTCTTCTAATGATTATGCAATCATACCTAAAGGTTTACAATTATTAAATATTGCTAATAATTTAAATTTACAACTTACAAATATAAATCAACAAATACTTAATAAAATAAATGATGGACAAAGTACATACAATATACAAGTATCAGAGAGACAACAAAAAACAAAACTTCTTGAAGAAAATTATAAAAAATTACGTGAAGAGCGTAATAAAATTGAAAAAACAATCCATGAATATGAAAGTTTAGATAAAGAACAATCTGATGGTAATATTGCAATTAATCAAAATTATTACTCTTTTTTATTATTACTTGCTCTCTCTGTATTTGTATTTATTATTTTGTATAAATTTTCAGGTAATTTAACTACGTCTTCTATAACGACTACAAGTTTTCAAACAGGTGGAGAATTAGGAATAAATGTTTATTATCTAGTATTTGCACTTATATTGTGTATTCTATTTATTAAATATTTTTTTATGTAATTTTTAATCAATATATGATATAAAAATTTTATTTTATATTTGTATTTTATATTTGTATAAAATAAAATTTGTTTTCTCTTAGTATATTAATGAGTTCACAATTACAAACACTAAGTGATCAATTTAATACTATTTTATCACAATATCAAAATACTTATCAAGATTATTTAAATGCAATAAATTCAAATGATAAAAATTTGATAATTGTCGATAATACTGCTTTAACCGGTGGTAATATTATAAATACAACTCAGAGTGTAGATATTGATACATGTCAAACAACATGTACAAATAATGATTTATGTACTGGTGCTACCTTTAACATATCCAATAATAATTGTTCTTTAAATAGTGGAAATATATCTATTGTTAATTCATCTAATTCAAAATCAATTGTTCAAAGAGGGGTCTATTATAGTTATCAATTACAGCAATTAAACCAACAATTATTAGATTTAAATAAACAAATTATGGATATTACAAGTCAAAGCTATTCTAATTATCAACAAAATATTCAACAATCACGAATACAAGAAGAAACACTTCAAAAAAATTATCAAATATTACTTGATGAAAGAATACAAATAGAACAAATGATGCGAGAATTTGAAACACTTAATTCTGCAAATGAAAATGGGCAAATAAATGTTACATCCAATTATTACAAATATATAATCTTTTTATTTATTGCATTATTTTTAGTATTTATATTAATTAGATATTCATCAGATATTACTCAAAGAGGAGGAGGTAAATATATATATAATAAAGCAATATGGCTATTTATGATAATATTTATAGCTATTATGATTTTTAATTATAAAACTATTTTAGCAAAATAAATAATTTATTTTATTTATTATCTATTATTTATATTTATATATATTGTAAAAATTAATAATATAATATTACTTTTTTGTATTCAGTTATATTATATATTACTATGTCAAATATAGCAAATTTATTATCAAATTTTAATGATTTAACAAAAACAAAATCTGTTACTGATTATGCTATGGATTATAATAAAAGTAAATTAAATACAGTCCCTGCAAATTATGCTTTAAATCAAGGTGAAAAATTTAAAAAATATCAAAAAAGAATTAAAAAAACTTTAGAAAAACAAGCCTCAATTGTTTCAAAAGAAGGTTTTACAAATATAAATCCAAACAATGATGGTTTAACCAAAAAATCTAAAGAAGTTTTAAGAAAAACAAATTATAATTCAGAACAAGATACATTAAATAATTTAAAAAAACAACATGCTGAAGTTTTAAAACAATATGAAGATTTATTAGCTGAAATAAAGGGAACAACAACTGAATATATTCATCGTGTTGATCCAAATAATCAATATTTGAATAAAACTGTTAGGTTTACTACAGGACATGTTTGTTATGTTACAAATCAAGGAGTCGTTAAATGGATCCCAAATATGGATATTTGGAATAGTCTTAATATACCTAAGAGTGTCATTGAAATTGATTTACCTTGGCTTGAATCTTATTTTACTCCTGGCACACATGTCTCCACGACCCCACCATTAATTTCTGGTACAAATGTTCAAATGGGTCAAAGTTTTGGAAATGAAGGTAAAAATGTATATGTTGATACTTTGGTTAATAATCCTACTAGCTCCTATGTGGGTTGTTATAATAATATACCTCCTGCTACAGAAATAATTTTTGTTCCTGTTATGAATTATAGTAATTCTGTTAATGGATATAATAGTTATGCTACAAGTATATATTTAGGAACTAATTATGGTTGGGGTGGTGTTGGTGCAGGTCCTTGGGCTGCATTTGATAGAAATCCTAACACGATCTGGCATCAAGAAGTAAGCGATGCTACAAATTATAATGCTACAACAGGTGAATATGTTGGAGTACATTATCTAGATTATTACGATAATTCAGGTAAGGCAACTACAGCTAAGGGTGAATGGATTCAGATAGATTTACCAGGTGTCAGTACATCCAATGCTACTAAAATTCCTTTAACAAAATACGAAATACAAGGAAGACAAGGATGTTGTGGTAATCCTTCAGGTAGAAGTCCAAATAGTTGGGTTGTATTGGGTTATGATGGTAGTACTTGGCGTTTAGTTGACAAAAAAGATAATCAAGCTTTGAACTTTGAGATGAGAACCTATTATATTGACAATCCTGTTCCATATGAATCATATATATTTTTAACAACTAATTGCGGCAGTCCTGATAATCACGGTGGTGATAGATATTGTGTTCAAATTGCTCAATGGAATTTATATACTAGTTCCAATTATGTAGATAATCCTACACCTGCAATGACTAATGTTGGACAAATGAATTATGATCAATGCAAAGACTATGCTTTAAATTCTGGTAATAAATATTTTGGATTACAAGGTGTTGATAATAATGGTAATGGTATTTGCATGGTTAGCAATGAATTGTCTGGGGCGCAAAGATATGGCGAAGGTCTAATATACAGTGCAGTACCTTTATGGAATTCAGATACAGGTGCAGGAAGAGGTTCTTATTGTGAATTGACAACGAAAGGTGCACTAACTGTCTATAATTCAAGTAATACGCCTGTCTATAATACAACAGATAATAGTGGGTTACCTAGTAATTATATGGGTTGTTATTGGGATTGGTGGGATAGAGCAATGCCTCTATTAAATGCAGACGGTACCTTCTCTACATGGGGTGGTGGATCTAAATGGGATAATGATTATCAATCTGCATATCAATATGCTTTACAAAATAATTATAAATATTTTAGTAATCAATGTTCTTATCCTTATAATTCAGAAGGCAAAGGACAAGCAGGATTTAGCAACGATTTTTCACATTCAACTAAATATTGGAGTGCTAATAATTGTGGTAAAGTGAATGGTTTCGTTGGTGGCGGTCCATGGTCAAATGCAATATATAGTACTGATGGTAGTATCAATAGTTTTATTGTTGCACAAGATGACGGAAATTTGGTATTATGTAGAGGTATGAGTCCTGATGATAATCAAGGAGTAATTTGGTCTTCTGATACAAACGGTAAAGTTCAGAATTCAAATTCTAATTTTGCTGCATCAAAGGGAAAAACAGGACAAAATTGGATGCCTAGTGGTACGAAATTAAACCCAGGAGAGTTTATTGGTTCAAATAATGGAGAAATTTATCTTATTATGCAAAGCGATGGCAATCTTGTTTTATATACAAGCAACCAAGTTAGTGGTTGTAGCGCTTCTAGTTCTGCAGGTGGTAAAACTGTTGGTCGACAAAATATGAATGCTTTATATCAAATAAATGTAATGGGAAATACAAGTGAATTAGGTAAAGTAGCATATATCGATGAAAATGCAGATCTTCATACTTATGATTCTAGTAATATTCAACTTGTAAATAATTATACTCAATTTGATAATATGAATACTGCTTATAACGATATTCCTGGTGCCGCATATGGAGGTGCAACCGTTGAACAATGCAAGAGTAGTTGCAATTCTAATCCTGAATGTTATGGATTTGTAATGTCAAAACAAGGTAATATATGTTGGCCTAAAAATAGCGCAATGTATCCTGTAGGAGCACATCAGATGGATCCAAATTCTACAACATACGTTAGAAATAGAGCACCTATTAATGTACCTATTGGAGTAACTACAGATATTACAAATACAGATAGTGTAACTTATCAAAATTATATAAATGGTGGAGATATAGGAAAAGAATATGGTTTAGCAAATGCCACAAGTGTACAAAAACAACAATTAGAACAATTGCAAACTCAATTAAATTTATTAACACAACAAATTTCAAATTATACAAATCAATTTAGTTCTGGTAATAAAATGGTAAATACACAAACTTCTAAAAATGTTGTAGGTGTACAAGATTATTTATCAGATATTAAAACAATTGATAATACAATTAAACATTTTGATACAAATATAGAACATATATTAAAAGATAGCGATATTGTTGTATTACAAAAAAATTATGAATATTTATTTTGGACAATTTTAGCTACTGGGCTTGTATTAGTTTCAATGAATATTGTGAAAAAATAAAATAATTTTGTAATAGTATTATACTTTTACAAAAGTATATAGAATTATAAATGTTTTGCTATACTTTTACAAAAGTATATAGAATTATAAATGTTTTGTTATACTTTTACAAAAGTATATAGAATTATTATCTTCTTATATTTTATATAAATGGGATTACCTGATATTCAAGAAAATAATGAGCAAATTCTTAATAATATTCAATCTTTACAAACTATGGAACAACAATTATTTAATAGTTTAGAAACAAACCCAAATTTAAGTGCTCAACAACAACAACAAATTGTTGAAAAAATGAATCAAATATCAAATATGCGTATCAATTTGTATCAAACATTAAGTGGTGTAAATGGTTTTTTTCAAAATGCTTTAGCATCTTCACATGGTACTTTGCAAGAGCAAACTGCAGCTATTGCAATAGTTGAACATGAATTAAATCAAGCAAAACGACGCTTAGAAGTTTTAGAAGCCGAAAAAAATAATAAAATACGTCTTGTTGAAATTAATGATTATTATGGAGAGAAATATGCCGAACATGCAAGTTTAATGAAAATAATTATTTTTACATTAGTCCCTATTATTATTTTAGCTATTTTAAACAATAAAGGATTTTTGCCAAATACCATCTATTACGGATTAGTTACTATTATTTCTTTAATAGGTGCCTATTTCTTTTGGAAAAGTTTTGCTTCTATTATTATGCGTGATCCTATGAATTATCAAGAATATGATTGGGGATTTAATCCTGCAAATGCACCAAAGGGTTCTGCAAGTAGTACAGATCCATGGGCTACATTAAGTGTTCCTGGTACATGTGTTGGTCAAGCATGTTGTTCTGCTGGTCAAACATGGGATTCTACTTTGAATCAATGTGTAGGAGCATCTACAGTTTCTTCATCTACTCCTCCTACTTCATCTTCGTCAACCAGTATATTAAATAATCTTTTTGATCAAGCAACTGTGACAGTAAAACCATTTGAGAATATAAATCAAGCTCTTACAAAAACACAAACTACAAATAAGTATAAACAAGCAGCAAATAATCTTGTAAATGTTAAACCTAATACTGGTGAAAGTTTTATTTATAAAAATAAAAAGTAAATTAGTAAAAAGTAAAATATTAAATAAAGTAAATAAGAAATAAATTATTGTTATATATTTAATAAAATTATAAATATATAGTAATTTTATAAATTCTTATCCATGTATAATATAGTATAATATATATGAATAGCAACTCATTTGATATTAATAATATAAATGCATTTTTAAAACAAGCAAGTCAAGTAATTTCTTGTGATCAAAATTGTCAACAACAAAAAAAAGCTAATGAACTTAAACAAATATATTTAGACTCTGAAACAAATTTAAAAAGTGCGCCTAATCAAGTTCAAGTTGCAAAACAAAATTATATTTCATTTACTCAAGGTAACTTAGCTTATAACAATTTACAAAATGAAGAACTTAAAAAAAAAGCTGAATTGATTGCATATAGTTTTCAAAATAATTTTAATGAAGAAATAAAAGAAGTTAATTTAGAAATTGATACATATAAGGGACTTTTAATAAATTTAAAAAATGTAATTGAATTATATTTGAACTATAAAAAAGAAAATAGAGAACTGGAACAGGAATTAAAAGATGAAACATCTGATGTTCTAACAAATGAGAGAAAAACCTATTATGAAGATCAAGGAATAGATAGTTTAAAATATTATTATTATATTTTATTAGTTATTTATGTTATTTTTGTTTTAGGATTTGGATTATCTTCTTTTATATATCCATCTGTTTTTACATGGAAAATTAAATTAATATTATTTATACTATTTTGTGGTCTTCCATTTATTTCAACATGGATACTAAGTACATTTATATATTTAATATATAAATTATATGATTTACTACCAAAAAATGTGCATTTATCAATATAGAACAAAATTCATAATTTTTTAGATATTAAATATTAGATATTATTAATTTCATCATTTTCTTCTGTTTCCTCTGGTTGTATGAATTTTATTCCTGTCCACCCTTTTATTCCACATACACCAAATTTTTTATCCATATATTCATATAATTCTTGACCCTTGGGCATTTTTCTAGCACCTTGATTTTGCTGAAACCAGATTTTAAATTCTTCAGATAATCCTTTTTTACCAATTTTATCTTTTTTATCATCTGTTCTTTCAATTTTCTCAGATATAAATTTAGAAATATGATCTTGACCATGTCTATATTTATTTGATGCATTTAATACAGTTTCACAATCCTCTACTATACCGTCTGTTTCAAATGCTCGTTTAACTAACATACTCGCAAATACAGGTGCGAATAGTGGAAGTTTGTCTTTTAAACTCTTATCTTTAACAAATATATATGGAGTTTCATCTGTATGATTTTCGCCTTCATCTATAAACTTTGACATAAAATCTACCTTTCGAATACGTCTCCATGTACCATCATCATTACTATCAATATCAAATAAGTTATTTGTACATACAACCAAACTAAATTGTGGTTCGAAAATTTCTGATTCTGAATATAATCCTCTTGCTTGAAGTGGATCTCCACCCGTTAATTCTTTCATAATACCTTCATTTAATTTTACACCTTTTGATGGTTCTTGCATTACAGCATATCTTACTCCTTTTAATTTAAGAACCTCATCTGATGTACCTCCTATTAATCCTCTTTTTTCTGTAACAAGTGTTATGGGTACAGTTCCTTTATATTCACCCAAAGTTACAGCCATCAAATCTGCAATAATAGATTTACCATTACTTCCACTACCATGATAAACATTAAATGTTTGATTTTTATTAGCACCAATTAAACAAGCTGATAAATGATCCCACATATATCTATTTAATTCAGGTATTGGAAATAATTTTTCCATAAAAGTGATTATTTCTTCTTTTAATTTTTCTATTTCTGGATTATCAGGATCATATGGTATATAATCTATTTTGGTTGTTTTTGTTATATAATCTTCTGTATAACCTTCTCTGAATATTTTATTTTTAAAATCAACTATACCATTATTAAAACATAATAAATACTTGTTTGTATCCATATTTTTTATAAAATTTTCATCATAAAATATTTCAGCAGCTTCACGCATAATATTGTTTTTATCATTTGTTTTTTTAACTTTAATTAATATTTGATTAATTGAATGCACTTTTTTTTGTAAAAACTCTCTCCTAGTATCATCTTGATCATATTCTTGTATTTCGCTTAGCATTTTATCGCATTTTTTTGAGTAATAATCATAAATTTCCTTTGATATTTTTTCTCTTAAACTTAATCCTCTATCCATAATCCAACGATGGTTTTTAAATACATACCAAATACCTTTTTTATCATAGCTAACACAAACATATTTATCTTTATATACCTGTTTTAATACTTGTGCTATATCATATTCTGTTTGTGTTTTTAATGATTCTTCTATATAATAATCTATAGTTTTCATTTTTACTTTTTCATAACCTTCGAAATTATCCTGCTTTGCCCAATATAATATTGAACGCTTTGTTACACATTTATTTGATTGATTTGATCTATGAAATTTCTTCCATTCTTGGAATAATTCAGGAATAGTATTATAATCAAAATCACTTGCTTTACTTCTAAGCATTATCCACGATAAGAATAATCTATCTTTTGGATCTGTATGTTTTAAAGCAAATGCAACCTGTCTATTTAATAAATGAGAGCCCGGTTCATAATATTTTTCTGGTAATATTTGTGTATAATTATGTATTTCATTAATTTCATATTCGTTTGATTCTAAGTTATTTAACATATATTGAACCGCTTTTTCTAAAGTTTCTTTATCTTTAATTTCATTTAAAGATATATTACCATTGTTTGTTTCATTATCATCATCTTCTACTAATAAATTAATTTTTGTTTTACTTGTTGGTTTTTTAATTTTGATTGATTTATTTTCTAATCTCTTATTATATTCATGTAATATTTTTGGGTTTATTTCAAACTTTGGATTATCATTATATTGAACTGATAATTGTGAAAACTGATTACTTAAATCAAAATCTTGAGGTCTCTTTTCATCCATCATAAATTCACCATCACTGTTATCATATGTAATAATAAAATGCTGTGTTAGTTCATATGCTTCATTTGCTGGTTTTCTAGATCCAAATAACTGCCAATTTGTTGTTCCTTTACTTATACCTTCATCTAATACTGAATCCCAAGTATTTATTAATGGTAAATCCCATATTTCTTCTAATTTTAATATCATTTTTTCACGAATCATTAATTGCATTGTATAATCTATTTGAATTCCTATTAACATGTGAATACCATCTTTTGTTAATGATCCATCTGATAATCTATTTACATTTGGTTTTTCAAATATAAATATATTAAACGGTTTATTTTCCTGAAATAAGAAATAACGTTTAAGCTCTTCTAAATAAAGTAATATCATATCTTGTACATATTCTTTTGTATGTTGTCTAGATTCTATATGATAATTATATCTAAAATCAAAATCAACTACCATAGGTCCACCATTTTCTAATTGTTTTTCTGTTAAATACTCTTTTCGATGTTTATTAAATACATTATCATAATATAATTTATAAAATAATTGTAGTTCTTCTCTAGGTATTATATATGCACCACCATATATACCTAATTCTTTATCAGGTATTCTTGTATGAGTTGCGGTTTGGCCTTTTTCATTCTTAGCACTATGCTTTGCTAAAAATTCATTTAAATCTTTAAAAGGTGATGATATCATTGTTTTATTCATTATTGATATAATATATCAACATTTTTCTATTTCATTTTTTTAAAATTCTATAATTCAAAAAAATATACTTCCAAAATATATTTACTTTGAATAATTATAATATACTATTCAAAATTGGTTTAAAAATTTCTAATAATATAATAATAATAAAATGGCTACATTTATATCAAAAGAAACAATTACACGATTATTGAAAGATGTCAAACAAATTATTAAAAATCCTCTTACCGATAATGGTATATATTATCTACATGATGACTCAGATATGTTAAAAGGATATGCTTTGATCATAGGACCTTCAGATACCCCTTATTTTGGTGGAAATTATTTTTTTCAGTTTAATTATCCAACTGATTATCCTCATAGTCCTCCAAAGGTTAAATATTGTACAAATGGCGGTAATATACGCTTTAATCCGAATTTATACAAATGTGGTAAGGTCTGTGTTTCTCTTTTGAATACATGGAGAGGTGACCAATGGACATCATGTCAAACTATTTCTACTGTTCTATTAACATTATGTACATTGCTTTGTAAGGATCCATTATTAAATGAACCAGGTGTTAGTAAAAATCATCCAGATATGAATAATTACAATGAAGTTATAGAATTTGCTAATCTAGATATAGCAGTGTGTGATATTATTCAAAAAAAAGATGGAATTTATTTACCTTTTTTTAAATATTTTTATCCATTTGTAAAAGAAAATTTTTTGAAAAATTATGAAAAATTATTGGAATTTGTAACAAATAAAAAGAAAGAGTTTTCTAATGAAGTTGTTATTCATAAATGTGGATTTTATTGTATGGATATAAAAATTAATTATAATATGATTATTGAAAAATTAGTTACCTGTAAGACAATGATAGAGAGTGAACAAAATAAAGATAATAATGAAAATAAAGATATTGAAAGTAATGAATCTCTATAAATATTTTTATAAAAATAAAAAATTGAAATTATTATATAAATAATAATTATAATTATAATATATAAATGCATTTCTGTTCTAACTGTCAAAATATGTATTATATTAGGATCAATGCAGATGATCCTAACAAATTAGTTTATTATTGCAGACATTGCGGCAATGAAGATAAATTACTTGCTGTAGAAAATGTTTGTGTATCAAAAACTCAAATTAAAAAAACTGAACAAGGATTTAATCATATTATTAATAAATACACAAAACTTGATCCTACTCTACCTAGAATCAGTAATATTTTGTGTCCAAATCCTGATTGTAATACAAATAAAAAGGATAATCCTAGAGAAATTATTTATATTAGATATGATGATATTAATATGAAATATGTTTATTTATGTTCAGATTGTGATACTGTTTGGAATACAAATCAGCAAGTATAAAAAATAAATTATTTAATAATTTTAATTTATATAATTTAGATTTTATGAATAGAAATTATAATTTATTTCTTTTTTATTTTAAAATAAAAGAAAATTGAATTTATTTAATTTAAAAGTATCTTTAGTAAATATAATAACAATGAGTGATAACGAATATTATTCTGATGATGATTCTAATTCGGGAAGTGAATATGAAGAAGATCAAAATGTAAAAACAATTATAAAATCCAAAACAATTTTACCTACATTTAAAAAACAATCCAATACAATTGATGAATATGAAAATGATGAGGATTCAAATATATCAGAAGATGATATTAGCGATAATGATAATGAGAATGATATAAATGATGTTCAAATTGGTGGTGTTGAAGATGTAATTAATGATTCAGATAATGAAGAAGAGAACGATTTAGAAGAAGGTGAAATAGATGATGATGCAGAAGATTCTGATGAGGAATTAGATGAAGATGGTGAGCCTATCAAAAAGATTGAATCCAAAAAGAGTAAACCAAATATTCCAAAAAAAGAAAAACAATTAATAATCGAGGATAATGATTTTGATGATGATGAAGATGATGAATATGACGAAAATTATTTACAAAAGTTTGATAATGAAATTACTAAAAATTATATTAATGAATATCATCCAGAATCTCTATTACATAATTATGATGAAATTGCAAAAATGACTATTGTTGTTAGAAATAGTGATAATATTATCATTGATCCTTTTCATAAAACAATACCATTTTTAACAAAATATGAAAGAGCTCGAGTATTAGGACAACGAGCTAAACAAATTGAAACAGGATCTAAGCCTTTTATAAATGTTCCTGAAACTATTATAGATAGCCATGTTATTGCCGAATTAGAACTTAAACAAAAAAAAATACCTTTTATTATAAGAAGACCTATACCAGGGGGTGGTTGTGAATATTGGAATCTAAAGGATCTAGAGCTTATTTTATATTAGAAAAATATATATTTAATTCTTTTAAGTATAATTAAATATATAATATTATATAATTGGATTTTATTTGTGATTTTTATTTGTTTTCTTAAAATATTTTTTTTGTTTCTTTGTGTTTTTCATTTTTCTTATTTTTCTTATTTTTCTGGTTTTATTTGATTTTCTTATTCTTCTTTTTTTTGTACCTCCTGTTTTAACAGCTGGTACTATAGGAATTAATGGTGTTAAATCTATTTTGGTTTTTCTATTTGCTTCAGGTGTTTCTAAATAATTAATATAGTCATCTATTTTTCCAGGGTTTGACGGTTCAGGTCTTGATTCATAAGGTGTTCGGCTTTTTGGTTCATTAATATATTTAATTGTATAATATAATTTTGTAATTGCTGGATCATCATGATCTACAATATCAGAAGGATTTTTTTCCATAAATATTTTAAGTGTTTTTAAATATCCAAGAAGAATCTGTTCTTTTGTTATTACTTTTTTTCCTGTAGAATCAATATAAAAGTCTCTTACAGAACAAATTTTACTTTTTGGCAATCCTTTATCAATTCCTGCAGTAATATTGATTATTTTTTGTTGTTTTTCTGGTATACTTAATCCTGTATAACCTGGATTTTTATCAAAATCTATAAGCATTGGTAAATTATTAAAATCTTCAAAGCATTGTGCACCATACATTCTTTCAGTATATTGAAAACCAAATTTTTCATACATACATAAACCTACAGCATTAGTATAACCAGATGCTAATTCTAAAACACCATAATGTTGAACGGGTATTAATGGTTCTGCAGATGTAAAAATAGTTTCAATTATTGGTTCTTCATCGGATACACTAGGTTTTTGAATAATATTTCGAGTTGCATTACCTGTTGGAAATGTTATTTTTTTGGTATTCATATTATTAATATTTGGATGAGATAAAATGGTGTACAGGTAAAGACCCATTAATATGGAACCTGACCCTGATATTGCATTATTATTTGTACATATAAGATTAATAGAATATGCTTTGGGATAGGCCTTACATTCGCCTAATTCAACAATAATAAACCCAACAACACCACTTAATCTATAATCTAAAATTTCGTTAAATGATTTTCCTGATTTATCAATATATTCTTCATCATCATTTGAACCACCTATTGTTTCACTTGCATCCTCATTATCACTATCGCTATCGCTATTTTCGTTATCACTATCTTCATCCTCTAATGCTAATGCTTCAATATTTTTACTGGATAAAACTATTATATCAAATTCATTTTCTCTAGCTGTTGGAGAGATTGCTCTATCTACCGCTCTTTTAGCATATTCAGAACCTATATTCTGACAAACTTTTTCTGATAGATATTGAATTAATTTAAGTGTATTATCTTTTCTTATTTTTTGAAATTGCTTTGATTGCTCTGAAAATCTAGTTTTAAAGGTACCTCTTTGACCAATATTTTCTAAAATATCATCTGCATTATATAATTTATATTTAGATAATGGATATGAATCTTTTTTATCATTTGGTACTTTTGACATAACATTTCTCTCAAAATTATCTACAATATCCTTTCTAAAAAAATAACTTGAATATTTAATATTTTCAGTTATAGTGTCTAAAACATCAGAATTTGAATCTATACCTTTAGCCTTTACATTTTGTTCTATAATATTAGCCTTTTTATATTCATCTAAAATAGATTGCTTATCTGGAGAAAAACTACTTCTATATTTATCATAATCTTCTTCTGTTTTTGTTCGTTTAAGTGGCACTTGAGCCATTGGTTCAGATGGAACTATAGGTTCAGAATCTGGCCTTCTACGCATACGACTACTAAATATAGTAGTTGGTGTTTCATTTGATTCATATGTTCTTTTTCTTGTTTGCATGAATTACCTATATATATACTTTAGAATAATTATATATATTTCTAAGAAATTACCTAAAAATACTACATAATGTAGATGAAAACTCATTTTTTTCAAAAAAACAAGTCCTACACGTGTAGTGCTACTATTGCGAATTTTTTTCCAAGATTTTTTTTGGATTTTTAAAAATGGACAAAAATAAATGTCCAAAATCAAAATTCCGAAAAAAATCTTGGAAAAAAAAATCACTCAACTTTTTTGAAAATTTTGTGACTGAGAAAAAAATTAAGGTAAGGGTACAAAAATTTTAATTATTTTTTTGTTACGACAATTTTTAAAATTATAAAATAAGGAATTTAAAAATATTTTCTCTAATAAACCTATGGAAACTTTAGGAAACCAAATTATGCCCAAATTATGCCCAAATTATGCTTGCAATATTTGTGACTATACTACTAGCAAGAAAAGTAGTTTCGATAAACATGTTTTGTCTGCAAAACATCAAAAAAGAACAAAAGGAAACGTTTTGGAATCATTTGGAAACCAAATTATGCCCAAATTATGCTCGGAAAAATATACGTGTGAAAAATGCAATAAAGAATTTAAAAATCGTTCTGGATTATGGAAACATAAAACAAAGATATGTAAGATAGTTGAAACCACTGCGGAAATAAAATCTTTAAATGAACCAACAGATAAGGAACTCATTATGCTTTTGATTAAAGAGAATAGTGAATTAAAAAATATAATGGTAGAACAACAAAATTTAATAATGGAAGTTATTAAGACTGGAACACATAATACCACAAATCATAATTCTCATAATAAAACCTTTAACCTGCAGTTCTTTTTAAATGAAACGTGTAAAGATGCAATGAATATTATGGATTTTGTAGATTCAATTAAATTACAATTATCTGATTTAGAAAAGGTTGGAGAAATAGGATATGTAGAAGGTATTTCAAATATTATTACGTCTAATCTAAAGGCTCTCGATATAACTCAACGACCAATTCATTGTACTGATAAAAAGAGAGAAGTATTATATATTAAAGATGAAAATAAATGGGAAAAAGAAAATGATAATAAAAATAAAATAAGAAAGGCAATAAAAAGAGTAGTTATAAAGAATCAAAAATTGCTTCCAAAATTTAAAGAAGCACATCCTGATTGCGGTAAAAGTGATTCAGCTTTTTCAGATCAATATAATAATATTATTATTGAATCTATGGGTGGTAAAGGTAATAATAATGATAGAGAAAAGGAGGAAAAAATAATAAAAAATATAACAAATTGTGTAACTATAAATAAAGAACTTTATTAACATATAATTATTTTTGTATTCTTTGTTAATACACATCCAGGAGTATTCGTTTTTTCAATATTTAATAATTGAGTATAAATAATTTCAACATTTTTTATACTTTTTAGTTTATTTGTATTATTTTTACATAATAGTGCACCTACTTTAATAATATATTTCAATTCTTTTTTTCCAATATTATCTGGTATAATTGCAACTACATGACATGACGATATATTATTTGCATGAAACCATAAGTCGTTTGCAGAACCTTTATCAATAACTTCGAAATTTTCGTTCTGAGTTTTACCTATATAGAATGTGATTTCTCTCTGGATGGCTTCTATAAATATATTTTCTGTTTTCATAAACTAGAATATATATAATTAATTTATTTATTAGAAGTTAATTATATCAATTTTATTTTGAAAGTGTATTAAATATAGTATTATAAATAATAATATCTTTGTACAATGTCTGAAATAAATCTATCCGATAAAATAGCGGAATCAATTACAACTGTAATCAAAAAAACAAAAACATATGAGAAAACTTTATTTATTGGGAATATAATGATAGGTGTTGGAATCTTTTGTATTATAAATACAGTATTTTCAAGTTTTAATTATTTATCATTAAATCATATTATTAGTAATAAGTATAATTTTTTTTATCATATAAAAAAAGAACTTAATTTTATTCATAATCAAGTTAATAAAGTAAATAAAATACTTGATAAAATAGTTGAAAACAATGCAATATTAGAAATACCAAGTAATAAAATGCATAGCTCAACTTCAATGTCTGATTTTGATGAATATCTAAGAAATAACATAGACAATAAAGATAATATACTAAAAGAATATGATAATATATTAGAGAATAATATATTAGAAGATGATGAATTACTAAATGAATGTTATGATGTACTTCCTTGTAATAATACAAAGAAAGTAATAGGAATGAAAAATATCTTTGCTTGGTAAATGGTTTAAATATATTATACTATACTTATTATTAGAATGTTTGATTTTTTACAAGGAATATTAATGACTATTTTTGAATTTTTTACTTTTAGAACTAAACCTGAAATAAATATACGTAAAGATATTTATCAAGAAGAATTAGAATATATAAATGTAATTGAACCAGTTTAGATCTAAAATTCAATTATATCTAGATTTATATCATCTTCTATTTTAGGAGGAAA
>Ga0136644_10000484_pt1 | contig 31747 bp, 24 predicted proteins | sample C_130820_EF_Meta_FD_94780 | JGI IMG/M metagenome (GOLD analysis project Ga0136644, IMG submission 94780) | Freshwater microbial communities from Lake Croche, Canada to study carbon cycling - C_130820_EF_MetaG (v2) (version 2) | ecosystem: Environmental > Aquatic > Freshwater > Lake | place...
AATAAGTCAAAAGTCAAAAGTCAAAAGTCAAAAGTCAAAAAAAGTTTGAAAAAAAAGAAAAGGAAAAGTAAAATATAAAAAAGCCTCGATCAGAAGAAATGGAAAGAAAAAATACATAAAAAAGCCCCGATCAAAAGATCGAGGCTTGTAAAAAAATATGAAATAATTACAAAGACTTCAACACTTCGTTCATGTTTCTAACAGCGTCTGCACTCTTATTGAATGCGGCTTGCTCTTCTTCATTCAATTTGAAATCTAAGATTTTTTCCCAGCCATTTTTACCAATGACAACAGGAACACCTAAGCAAATATCGCTTTGGCCATATTCGCCTTCTAGGCTTACGCAGCAAGTGAAGAGCTTTTTCTCATCACGCAAAATGCTTTCTAACAGTGCTGCTCCGGCAGCACCTGGTGCATACCAAGCAGATGTGCCAATCAATTTGGTAAGGGTAGCACCACCTACCATGGTGTCTGCAACAATCTGATCTTGTTGTTCCTTGGTCAAGAAATTGGAAACAGGAGCACTGTTCCATGTGGCGTGACGAATCAATGGAATCATGGTTGTATCACCGTGACCACCTACTACTACTGCATTCAAATCAGCTGGGCTGCAGTTCAGGTGTTGGCTCAATTGATATTTGAAACGAGCACTATCCAAAGTACCACCCATACCAATGATGCGGTGTTTAGGAAGACCTGTTGATTTTAATGCCAAATAGGTCATAGTATCCATTGGATTACTAATCACAATGATGATGGCATTGGGTGAATATTTTAAAATATTTTCTGCTACTCCTTTAACAATACCAGCGTTTGTTCCAATCAAATCTTCGCGTGTCATACCTGGTTTACGAGGAATACCAGATGTAATCACAACCACGTCTGAGTTGGCCGTTTTGGAATAGTCATTGGTGCTGCCACTAATTTTTGTGTCAAAACCAAGTAAGGCGGCTGTCTGCATCATGTCTTGAGCCTTTCCTTCACTCAAGCCTTCTTTGATGTCTAGGATAACCAATTCTTGTGCCAGTGCGGCACGTGCAATGTTGTCGGCACAGGTTGCTCCTACGGCACCAGCACCTACTACTGTAACTTTCATATGCGTTAACTATTTAAAAATGATAAATTCTACGCGTAAAGTTACTGAATAGCTAGACTTCTGCCCTAACTAATTGTGTTATTTCTATTTGAGTAGGGGCAATAATTGGGGCATTTCGGCGCCGCCGTCAAAGGCTTTGACAAACAAGCCCTTTTTATCATAAACGGCTACAAAAGGAGTGAACTTAACCCTGTAAAATGCGGGAACCATATACTTGGGATCCCTTCCGGCAAACATGTTTGGGTATTTATATAGTTCCAAAACGTAGAAGAATTCCTTAATTAATTCCATCTCTTTGTAACTAATCCAGACAAAGTTTACATTTTTCAATTTGTCAATATTCTTGACAATCTCCTTTGCCTCGTGTTTGCAATGCCCACAGTCAGGACTAAAATAAATAATCACAGTTGGAACATTCTTGGGTAATTGGTCCCTTGTAAGCCAGCTATCGTCAAATTTCTGAATCTTAAATGCCGGCATATGATTGTCCTTCTTATAAGGAGGTAGGGTATCAGTTTGAACTTGGGCTTGCAGGCTTACAAAAGCAAGTACAATGAACAAAAAGAGGGTCAGTTTCTTTGTCATGATAGGTTATTAAGAATTGCCATTGTTTTTGTTGGCTTCCAGCATACGCATTTGTTTGGCGTCTTGCAAGAATTCAGAGGCAAAAATAAAATCGTTTAACAATTGGTCTTTGCTAAAAATAATGTCTTTATTAGTGCCTTCCCATTGTTTTTGACCATTGTAGAGATAGACAATATGGTCTCCAATTTCCATCACTGAGTTCATGTCATGGGTAATCACGATGGTGGTAATCTGGTATTCGTCGGTGATCTCTTTAATTAATTTGTCAATAACCATGGAGGTTTGAGGATCCAGACCAGAATTGGGCTCGTCACAAAAAAGGTATTTGGGATTCAGGACAATGGCCCTGGCAATACCCACCCTTTTTTTCATACCCCCGCTGATTTCTGAAGGGTATCTTTTGTGGGCATCTTTTAGATTTACGCGATTAAGTACTTCGTCTACGCGTTTCTTTTTCTCGGCCAGTGTCCACCTGGTAAACATGTCTAAAGGAAACAAGACATTCTGTTCTACCGTCATGGAATCAAATAGGGCGGTTCCTTGGAAGAGCATGCCAATTTGTTGGCGTAGTTGTTTGCGTGTATCATTGTCCATGGCAAACATATCATCACCATTATATAAAATCTGCCCCTTGTCTGGTTTGAATAAACCCACCATACACTTGGTCAGTACGGTCTTTCCACTACCGCTGGTGCCAATGATTAAGTTACACTTGCCAGGCTCCATCATGGCGCTAACGTCATTGAGAATGACCCTTTCTCCAAATTGTTTGACTATGTTGCGGATTTCAATCATCTGAGTGCAAACTACAATTTTGTTCTATAAGACGGTAAGCTGGTTTCTTAATAAATCTGCAAATTCATCTCTTTTGCGAATTAGGTGGGCTTCACCTGCCAATACTAACACTTCAGCTGGTTTATACCTAGCATTGTAATTACTAGACATTTCAAAACCGTAAGCTCCGGCATTGTAAATGGCCAATACATCGCCCTCGCGTATTTCATGCAATTTTCTATTAGTGCCAAATGTGTCTGTTTCACAAATATTACCCGTTACCGTATAAGCCTGTAGAGCTCCTGAAGGGTTGCTGATATTTTCAATCCGATGATAAGCATCATACATCATGGGTCTAATCAAATGATTCAGTCCAGTATCAATTCCTGCAAACACCGTATTGCCAGATTGTTTTAGCACATTTACTGTTGACAAAAGGTAGCCGCACTCGCTAACCAAATATTTACCTGGTTCAAACCAGCACTGGAAATTTCTGCCGTATTGTACTTCTAAATTTTTTTGGAATCGAGTAATCTCTGCGCCTAATTCATCAATATGTGTAATAGGATCACTGTCTTTATAGGCCACTTTAAATCCGCCACCCATGTCTAGAAAAGCTAGTTCTGGAAAATGGGGAACCAATGCAGAAAACACATCGGCCACCTGCATAAACACGGCTACTTCTTTGATCTCTGAACCGGTATGAATATGAAGGCCACGGATATAGAGGTTGTATTTTTTTACTAGTTCCAAAATCTGATCTAGTTGGTCAATTGGAATCCCAAATTTACTATTGTCATGACCGGTTGAGATTTTTAAATTGCCACCTGCCATAATATTGGGGCGTAAACGAATACCAACTGGGTAATCATGGCCATATGTTGCACCAAATTTTTCCAAATTGGATAAGCTATCAATATTCACATTGATGCCCAAAGACACGGCTTCTTGGATTTCAGAAAAGTGTATGCCATTGCTGGTATAGAGCACGCGTTCAGGTGTAACACCCACGTATAGGGCTAGTTTGGCCTCGTTGATAGAACTACAATCAATATCGCATCCAATAGTTGCTAAATGTTTGAGTACATTAATATTGGTCAGGGCTTTACAGGCATAAAATAATCGGGTATCTGAATCCTGAAATGCCGTTTTCAATTGGCCATATTGTTGGCTAATTTTATCTGCGTCATAGACATATACGGGCGTACCATGGGTATTGGCAATGGCTGCCAATGTTTTAAAAGACAATGCTTGCATTTGCCAAAGATAATTTAATGGAAATAAACGGAAAGATTATTCGGGTTGATCCTTGTTTTCAGCATCGGATTCCAATGAATCATCATCAGCGTCTGTGCCCTCAGAATGGTTTTCTGAATTGGCTTCTGTTTCAGTAGCTTCAGTTAAAGAATCAATGTTCTCTGAGGTATCTGTAGCTTCACCTTCGGTTTCCTCTGGTGCCAATATCAATTCTCCATCTTCGTTTACAGCTACCACTTCAGAAATATCAGCTTCTTCACCTGCTAATGTTCCTCCCAAAGAGGTGCTGCCAATATTTTCTGCTACTGGTAAATCTGTAAAATCTTCTGGTCTGGTTCCTCCTACCAATTGCTCGGCCAAAACCTCTCTGATTTTTGGTAGGTCAGAAGCAGAATTAATACCAAAATAATCCATAAAATTCTTAGAAGTGGCGTATACCAGGGGTTTACCCGGTGCGTGTTCGTTACGGCCGCTGATTAAAATCAGTTCTTTTTCTAATAATTTCTGTATGCTATAATCACTATTTACACCACGGATGGCTTCAATCTCTCCCTTGGTAATGGGTTGTTTGTAGGCAATAATAGCCAGTGTTTCCAAAGCCGCGTTGGAGAGTCTTTTTAAGAACTTGTCTCCATTTAATTGGGCAATGGTTTTATGATAATCCTTCTTGGTTAGGAATTGCCATCCTCCTCCGCTTTCCTTTACTTCAAATGGGTAGAATTCAGAATCGTATTTCTCTTTAATGCCTTGTAAGGCGCTATCTACCTGGTCAGGCATGATTCTTTCTTCCAAAAATCCAAAACTGTTATTAATCAGTTCTACAATATCCAAAGAAGTCAGTGGTTTGTCACTGGCAAAAATCAGTACTTCAATATGCGGTATGATGGTGCTAATTTCCAAGGCTTGCGTTTCTGAATCGTTAGTAATGGTTTGAAAAGATAGGAATATTATCCTTGCAATGCAGCAGCACCACTTACAATCTCGGTTAACTCTGTGGTAATAGCGGCCTGACGGGCACGGTTATAACTAATTTTCAAAGATTTAAGTAATTCGTTGGCGTTTTCGCTAGCTTTATCCATGGCTGTCATACGAGCACCGTGTTCGCTAGCATTACCATCTAAAACGGCTTTGTATAATTGGGTATTTAGGATTTTTGGCATCAATTCTTCAATCAGGGTTTCTACCGCTGGCTCAAAGATAAAGTCTGTGTTTTTAGCTCCTGCTTTCTTGGTCACTTTTGGAATTGGCAAGAATGGCTCGGCAACAAATACTTGAGTTGCTGCATTTTTAAATTCGCTGTAAATAATTTCAATTGCATCAAATTCCTTATTTTCAAAAGCTTTCATCGCGGCCTGTGCGGCAGCTTGAACGGTTTCAAATTTCAGGTTTAAGAAAATGTCTTTATAAGTTTCATTGGTTTTGTAACCTGATTTGGTCAAGGCTTCATATCCTTTCTTTCCTATATTCCAGATGGCTACGTTTCCTTTATTAAATTGGGATTGGTATTTTTCTGCAATAGTAGCTTTGGCTAATTTGATAATATTGGCATTATAACCTCCACAAAGTCCACGGTCACTGGTTACTACCATCATCAATACTTTTTCAATAGTACGTTCTTCAGCCAATTTTAGGGTTACGCCACCGTCAATACTGCTGACAATATTGCTTAACATATCCTGCAATTTCTTGGCATAAGGGCGCATTTGGGTGATGCTATCCTGAGCCCTTCGCAACTTTGCAGCACTCACCATTTTCATGGCTTTGGTAATCTGCTGAGTGCTTTGAACACTCTTAATCCTATTACGTACTTCTTTTAATTGACCTGCCATATCTTAAATTTCTAAAATTTGTCCAATTAGGAACCTGCTCAAGGTCCTGTTTCGGGATGCAAAAGTAGCAGAAACAGCCTGAAATTCCATCCTTTCAGCCAAAAATCAGGGATTGTGGAAAATTTTGGGTTTAATTTGCCCCAACATCGCCCATTAGGGCTTTAAAATGAGCCTATTTTAGAGAGGGACCACCAATCCAACGCCATTCTGAGTGGTAGTTAATTGTAGGTTTCCTAAGTATTGGTTTAACAATTTCCCATTTTGCTGGTGCTGAACATACTGAATTAGGTCAAACACAAGCAAAAATGCACCTTGCAAAATTAAACTACTCCCATAGCCCTTGGTTTGGTCATTATTCAGATTTGTACCTCTGTCTTGTAAATACATTCCTGTTGTCATGTACGCTACATCAAGTCCTGTGTTTAAAAGAAGGAAAGAACTGATTTTTTGTTGTGCTTTTACATTGTCTGCAAGCGTATAGTGTATTTTTTTTGTTTGATGTAAGCGATATAAACCATAACCAGCAATGGCCAAATTTACGGTATTAAAATAGGCATTCATTTTATGGAAATGCTGTTTGGAACCAGTAAGATTACCCGCTGAAATACTTCCCTGGACAATATTTGCGGCAGACCAAGCCAACAATACGGTTAAATTGGTTTGATTCAATTCATTCCTTCTTTTTGCCACTGAATCCAATACATTAAAATGGAATGTTTGGTTGATTTTTTGGGACAGGGTATCAGCTTTGCTGTACTGTGCTTGGCCACTGATGCCCATAAGGCAAGTGCCTATCAAGATCAATAGATATTTCATTAGGTTAAAATTAACCAATTGGCCTTTTCTATGTTAGGGAAGCCCCAAATTTTACAAAACATTAGTGATTGGGCTTCCAAGGCCCTAAAATCTTTACCTTTGATCTCTCTTGAAAAAAACTGCTGCCATTTTGTCTAATTATGCTTGGTAGCATTCTTTTTGACTAGAAAATACAATCATTAAACAACAGATCCTTACAATAGAACCATATGTTGAAATTTATCTCAAAATTATTCGGTGGTAGCAAGAGCGAGAAAGATGTACAGCAGATTATGCCCATTGTGCAAAAAGTAAATGCATTTTTTCAGGAATACCAATCCTTGTCAAATGATGCATTGCGCGCCAAAACCCAAGAATTTAAGCAACGTATTAAAGCGCATCTCACTGATGTTGATGCGGTCATTACCAATAAACAATCAGAAGCAGAAACTTTACCCCTTACTGATATTCACGGTAGGGATACCATTTACCAGGAGATAGACAAATTGCGCAAGGATCGGAATAAAAAAATTGAAGAGGCCCTTGCCTTAATTCAAGCTGAAGCATTTGCTGTGGTAAAAGAAACGGCTAGAAGGTTTAAAGAAAATACAGAAATCATTAGTACCGCTACGGAACTGGATAGAAACCTTAGCGTGAAAAAAGAATATATTACTATTAAAGGTGAGGAGTCTGTTTTCAAAAATTCTTGGACTGCCGGTGGGGGTCAGGTTACTTGGAACATGCAGCACTATGATGTACAGTTGATTGGTGGTAGCGTATTGCATTCTGGAAAAATTGCTGAAATGGCTACCGGTGAGGGTAAGACCTTGGTGTCTACGCTTCCTGCTTATTTAAATGCATTGGCTGGTGAAGGCGTGCATATTGTAACGGTGAATGATTATTTGGCCCGTAGGGATAGTGAGTGGAACGGAACCATTTTTGAATGGTTGGGTATTAGGGTAGATTGTATTGATAAACACGAACCCAATAGTGAAGCTAGAAGAAACGCGTACTTAGCAGATATTACTTATGGTACCAATAATGAATTTGGTTTTGATTACCTGCGTGATAATATGGTACATACGCCAGAAGAAATGGTACAACGCAAACACCATTATGCCATGGTGGATGAAGTAGATTCTGTGTTGATTGATGACGCACGTACTCCTTTGATTATTTCTGGTCCCATTGGTCATAATACTGGGGAACAACAATTCTTTGACTTGAAGCCAAGGATTGAGAAATTGGTTGATGCACAAAAAAGAGCCACTAACCAATTTTTAAACGAAGCCAAGAAAAAAATCACAGATGGAAACGATGACCCCAAAGATGGTGGTCTGGCGCTTTTCCGTGCACACCGTGGTTTACCAAAGAATAATGCTTTAATAAAATTCTTGAGTGAGCCTGGTATTCGCGTGAAATTGCAAAAAGCAGAGAACTTTTACTTGGCCGATCAAAGCCGAGAAATGCCTACTGCGGATGCAGAACTGTTTTTCTATATTGATGAGAAGAACAATTCAGTTGAATTAACCGATAAGGGTATTCAATTGATTACTGGTTCTGGAGAAGATCCTACCTTCTTTATCTTACCAGATATAGGTGTTTCTTTAGCAGCAGTTGACAAGCAAGCTGAGTTAACTGATGAAGAAAAGCTAAAGTCTAAAGAAGCCATAATCAATGACTATTCTGTAAAAGCAGATAGGATTCATACGGTTCAACAATTGCTCAAAGCCTATACCTTATTTGATAAGGATGTTGAATACGTGGTGATGGATGGTTCGGTTAAAATTGTAGACGAACAAACAGGCCGTATACTAGATGGTAGACGCTATTCTGATGGTTTACACCAAGCCATTGAAGCCAAGGAGAACGTAAAGATTGAAGCAGCAACCCAAACCTATGCTACCGTTACATTACAGAACTATTTTAGAATGTATCACAAGCTGGCTGGTATGACTGGTACAGCTGAGACAGAAGCTGCAGAGCTCTGGGATATTTACAAATTAGACGTGGTTAAAGTGCCTACCAATGTGGTAGCCATTAGAATTGATGATCAGGATTTGGTATTCAAAACCAAGCGTGAAAAATTTGGAGCTGTTATTGATGAGATTGTAAAATTGACCGATGCAGGACGTCCAGTTTTGGTGGGTACCACCTCTGTAGAAGTGAGTGAATTGTTAAGTAGAATGCTGCGTCAAAAACAGATTGCACAGAATGTATTAAACGCCAAACAACACGCTAGAGAAGCCCAAGTGGTTGCCGAAGCGGGTTTGGCAAAAGCCGTTACCATTGCCACAAACATGGCAGGTAGGGGTACCGATATTAAACTAGGACCTGGGGTTAAGGAAGCTGGTGGTTTGGCCATTTTAGGCATCGAGCGCCACGAATCTAGACGCGTAGACAGACAGTTGCGTGGACGTGCTGGACGTCAGGGTGATCCTGGATCTACATTGTTCTTTGTGTCTTTGGAAGACGATTTAATGCGCATGTTTGGTAGTGAACGTATTGCCAAAGTGATGGACTTTGCCGGCTACAAAGAAGGTGAAGTAATTCAGCATAGCATGATTACCAAGTCTATTGAAAGGGCACAAAAGAAGGTAGAAGAAAACAACTTTGGGATTCGTAAGCGTTTGTTGGAATATGATGATGTGATGAACAAACAGCGTACGGTAATCTATAGCAAACGAAATCACGCATTGTTTGGAGAGCGCTTGGCGCTTGACTTAGATAATGCTTTCTATACTGTTGCAGAAGGTTTGGTGAATTCCTTTAAAGAGCAGAATGACCACGAAGGATTCCGTTTATCAGTGATTGTGAACTTTGGGATTGATTCAAAAATCACCGCAGATGAACTGTCAAAGACCAATGAATTACAATTAACGGAAAGGCTATATCATGAGGCGGTAGAAAATTACGAACGCAAGAAAGGTGACTTGGCTACGCAGAGCATTCCAGTGTTTAAGAATATTCGTTTACAACAGGGTAATCATATTGAAAATGTGATTGTTCCATTTACCGATGGAAGAAGGATGATGAATGTATTGGCATCTATGGACAAGACCATCAATTCTGGTGGGATGGAGTTATTGAATGCGCTGGAACGCACTATCACACTTGGCTTTATTGATGATTCTTGGAAAGAACATTTGCGTGCCATGGATGACTTGAAGCAAAGTGTGCAAACCGCCACTTATGAGCAGAAAGATCCGTTGGTGATTTATAAAATGGAAGCTTTTGACCTATTCAAGAAAATGGATGGTGAAGTAAACAGAGAAATTGTTCAATTCCTTTGTCATTCAGCCATTCCATTAAATGATGGGGATAATGTAAAAGAAGGTCGTGCACAAAAAACAGATTTGAGTAGAATGCGTACCCAGAAAGAAGAATTGGATGCGTCTGGTCATGACAATGATTATATTGATCCTTCTGAAACCGTGAAACAGCAACCAGTTCAAGTTGGACCAAAGATTGGTAGAAATGATCCTTGTCCTTGTGGGAGTGGGAAGAAGTTTAAAGCTTGTCACGGGAAAGAAAGTTAAGAGATAAAAGATAAGAGTGAAGAGAGGAGGAAGAAAGTGAGAAATGAGAAGTGAGGAGTGAGAAGTGAGGAAGAAGAAGTGAAGAGATAAAAGATAAGAGTGAAGAGAGGAGGAAAGAGTGAGAAGTGAGAAGTGAGGAGTGAGGAAGAAGAAGAAATGAGGAGTGAGGAATGGGAAGAAAAAAGTCAAATTGAATTGAATAAAAATGCCCCAGTTTTGGGGCATTTGGCTTTGGTACTTATGTTATCTTTACTGCTCAAGGGTTTTCTATGAAACTGAACCATTTTATTGACCATACTATTCTTAAGCCAACTACGTTAGTGAGCGATATAGATAAGTTATGTTCAGAAGCCATTCAGTATGGGTTTGCGGCGGTTTGTGTTCCACCAAATTTTATCAAACAGGCAAAGGCGTGGACAGCAGATTCATCTTTAAAAGTGGCAACGGTGATTGGCTTTCCATTTGGCTATAGTGCGGTGGAATCAAAGATAGCTGAGATAGTTTTGGCCATGGTAGATGGGGTAGACGAATTAGATATGGTTTGCAATATTTCTGCCATCAAGAACAAGGATTTTACGTATATAGCCAATGAGATTAGCCATATTATGCCCATTATCAGAAGCAAGGGCAAAATCATTAAAGTGATTATTGAAAGTGGGATATTGACTAAGGAAGAAATTATTGCCTGTTGCGATATTTATGGAGTAGCTGGGATTGACTATTTAAAAACTTCTACCGGTTATGCTGAAAAAGGAGCTTCTGTTGAAGACGTTGCGCTGTTTAGAGCTCATTTACCAGCACAGATCCAGATTAAGGCTTCGGGTGGCATTAGAGACTATGCATTTGCCAAACAATTGGTTGATGCGGGAGCTACAAGACTAGGATGTAGTGCTGGTGTGGCCATTGTTTCTGGTACACCTGCCCAAGATTCAGGATATTAATTTAACTTGTAAGACTATTGAATAACATAGTCCATTGAAATATGAAGAACCCTAATTATTTATTTATTTTATTGGTAGCAGTTTTCTCAGGTTTATTGGCCAAGGCAAATGACACAGTGATTGTACATAAAGACCCAAGAATGGACCAGTTAACTGCAAAGCAAAACCAGATTAACAAACACGCCAGCTTATTAACCAGTTCTGGTCAATATAAAGGGTTTCGGGTTCAGGTAGTTAGCACCTCTAATAGAGACATGGCGTTTAAAGTAAAATCGGATTTATTGACTCGTTTTCCTGATCAGAAATCTTATGCTTTGTTTCAGTCGCCCAATTTCAAAGTGAGGATAGGTAATTTTTTGAAGAAAGCTGATGCAGAGAAATTTAGAAACCTGATTAGCAAATATTATCCTACAGGGGTATTTATTGTGGAGGACGCTATTGACTATACGCCTTCTAAGGAAGAGGAAGAAAATATGGCAAACTAATTTGAATGGAACTTTTATCTACCATACAAACACTTGCAAAAACCTATGCTGCGGAATTTATTGCAGTAAGAAGGCATTTGCACGCAAACCCTGAATTGAGTTATCAAGAATTTGAAACCAGTTTGTTTGTTCAAGAACAACTCCGTATCATGGGAATTGCTTTTGAACAAAAAGCCACTACTGGTTTGGTTGCATTGATTGAAGGGAAAGACCCATTAAGCAGGGTCATGGCACTTAGGGCCGATATGGACGCATTGCAAATTCAAGAAGAGAATAAAGTAGCTTATTGCAGCGTAAATGAGGGTGTCATGCATGCCTGTGGTCATGACGTTCATACCAGCATCTTATTGGGTGCCGCTAAGATTTTGAATGAAACAAAGGATCAATGGTCAGGAACCATAAAACTTTTGTTCCAGCCAGGGGAAGAAAAAAATCCTGGTGGAGCCAGCTTTATGATTAGAGATGGGGCTTTACAAAACCCATCGCCCAGCGGTATCATTGCTTTGCATGTACACCCTGGATTAGCCGTTGGAAAATTGAGTTTTAGAAAGGGAAGGGTTATGGCTAGTGCCGATGAAATCTATATAACCATTAAGGGTAATGGTGGTCATGCTGCGGCACCTCATTTAACAGCAGATACTATTCTAATTGCATCACATTTGATTGTGAGTTTGCAACAAATCATTTCTAGAAACAATAATCCGCTTTCACCATCGGTATTGTCTATTTGTTCTATTCAAGGTGGTCATACTACCAATGTGATTCCTAGCGAGGTAAAATTAAAAGGAACATTTAGGGCCATGGATGAAACTTGGCGTTTTAAAGCGCATGAGCTCATTACCAAGCAGGCTATTGGGTTGGTAGAATCCATGGGGGGAGAAATTGATTTGTTAATAGATATTGGTTATCCTACGGTTGACAATGATCCAAGTTTTACTGAGACCAATTGGCAGCTAGCAGACACTTATATGGGCAAGGAACAAGTAGAAGAAACTGAGATGAGAATGGGTGCAGAAGATTTTGGATATTATACTCAGCAGATTCCTGGTTGCTTTTTTAGACTTGGAGTTAGAAACGAATCAAAAGGAATTATACATAACGTGCATACACCTTTATTTGACATTGATGAAAACGCCATTGAAACTGGCATTGGCATCATGGCTTGGTTGGGTGCAAATGCAAGTATTGGTCACTAAAAAAATAGTATGTCTAAACACGCCGATTTAAGAAGAGAGCAAGCTTTGGAATATCACGCCAATGGTAGACCAGGTAAGATAGAAGTGGTTCCTACTAAAGAAGCCAAGACACAGCGAGATTTGAGTTTGGCTTATAGCCCTGGAGTAGCAGAACCATGTAAAGAAATTTTTAATAATCCGGAAGACGTTTATAAATATACCGCCAAAGGAAACTTGGTTGGTGTAATCAGTAATGGTACAGCCGTTTTGGGCTTGGGTGATATTGGTCCTGATGCTAGCAAACCCGTGATGGAAGGTAAGGCAGTGCTCTTCAAAATATTTGCCGATATAGACGTATTTGATATAGAAATCAATGAGAAGGATCCTGAGAAATTTGTACAAATTGTCAAATCATTGGAACCCACATTTGGGGGCATCAATTTAGAAGATATTAAAGCTCCTGAATGCTTTTATATTGAGCAGCAGTTAAAGGAACAGATGAACATTCCGGTCATGCACGATGACCAACACGGAACGGCCATTATTAGTAGTGCGGCCATGCTCAATGCCTTGGAATTGCAGAAAAAGAAAATTGAGAAAGTAAGGTTTGTGATCAATGGTGCAGGTGCTGCTGCCATGGCTTGTATACAATTGTATGTAGCATTAGGTGCACGGTATGAAAATTTTATAGTCTTTGATAAGGATGGCGTATTGCATACGGGTAGAACAGATTTGGGCCCCATTAGAGAAAAATTTGCCGTTAAAAAAACGGACTGGACTTTGGAAAAAGCCATGAAGGATGCAGATGTATTCTTGGGGCTCAGTGTTGGAAATGTGGTAACACAAGACATGGTTAAATCCATGGCCAAGAATCCTATTGTTTTTGCCATGGCCAATCCTGATCCGGAGATTTCTTATCCTGATGCTGCGGCTGTTAGAAAAGACATTATTATGGCAACGGGTAGAACGGATTATCCCAATCAGGTAAATAATGTATTGGGGTTTCCTTATATCTTCCGTGGAGCATTAGACGTGCGCGCCAAACAAATTAACGAAGCCATGAAACTGGCGGCGGTTAGGGCTTTGGCCGATTTGGCAAAGACTGCAGTTCCTGATATAGTGAACATGGCATATAACCAACAAAGCATGAGCTTTGGTCCCGAATACATTATTCCAAAACCATTGGATCCTAGGCTTTTGGCAGCTGTTGCACCTGCCGTGGCCAAAGCCGCAATGGATTCTGGGGTAGCACAGAAAAGCATCCAAAACTGGGAAGCATATGCCGTTGAATTAAATAAAAGATTGGGGCTTGATAACCAGCTCATGCGTGTTATTGGTAACAAAGCCAGAAAAGGTCCTAAGCGTTTGGTATTTGCCGAAGCCGATAACCAAAAAATTCTCAAAGCAGCCAGTATCATTTATGACGAGGGTATTGCTTATCCCATTTTGTTGGGTGATCCCATCAAGATTAATCGCATAGCCGAGCAAAACAATATTGATTTAACTGACCTGCCAATTATTGACCCGCGTAGCGATGAAAATGAAGAGAAGCGAGAGTTCTATGGCAATCTGTTCTTTAAGAAACGCCAACGCAAGGGGGTGAATGCTTATGAGAGCAAGAAGTTGATGAAAGATAGAAACCATTTTGGTTGTATGATGGTGGAGACCGGTGATGCGGATGCCATGCTTTCTGGATTAACCAAGAACTATGCAGAAGCCATTCGGCCAGCACTGCAAATTATTGGTACCGAAGAAGGGGTTAAAAAAATTGCGGGAATGTATTTATTGCTGACCAAGAAAGGACCTTTGTTCTTGGCTGATACTACGGTGAACTTTAATCCTACTGCAGAAGAACTGGCAGACATTACCATGATGGTGGCTAAGGAAGTGCGCGCCTTTAATTTAACGCCTAGAATTGCCATGTTGAGTTATAGCAATTTTGGCAGTAGCGATTCTCCTGAAGCAAGACTGGTGGCTCAAGCAACAAAAATATTGAAACAAAGAAATCCATCTTTGATTGTAGATGGTGAAATGCAGGGTAGTTTGGCTTTTAATAAAGAGATTCTAAAAGACAATTATCCCTTTAGTGAGTTGGTAGATGAGGAAGTAAATGTGCTGATGTTCCCTAACTTGACTTCAGGAAATGTTACCTATAACCTGTTAAAAGAAGTTGGTGGTGCGGATGCCATTGGACCCATTTTGTTGGGTCTTAAAAAACCTGTTCACGTATTACAACTGGGTAGTAGTGTGCGTAATATTATTAATATGGGTGTTGTAGCGGTGGTAGATGCCCAACTTAAGTGTAAAGGAAATATTGAAGAAGCCGTACAAACCAGTAGTTGGTGGAAACGTTTGAAAAAAAGAAAAAAATAAAGCATGAATTTTTTCACCCATTTTGGAACTTTTCTGTTGATGCTCAAAGGCATGTTTACCAAGCCTGAAAACTGGCGCATGTACTGGAAGGAATTCATGCACCAATGTGTAGAAATAGGTATTGGAGCATTGCCTATTGTGGTCATCATTTCTATTTTCCTAGGTGCGGTAACCACCGTTCAAACAGCTTACCAATTGGTGAGCCCCTTGGTGCCCTTGTCTACCATTGCGCAGATTGTTAGAGATAGTATGATTCTAGAATTATCCCCTACGGTATTGAGCATTGTTTTGGCAGGGGTGGTAGGAAGTAAGATTGCTAGTGAGTTGGGAAATATGCGCATCAGTGAACAGATAGACGCGCTAGAAATTATGGGCATCAATTCAAAGAATTATTTAATCTTCCCCAAGATCTTGGCAGCTTTGGTGGTGATTCCTTGTTTGATAGTCATTTCTGCTGTATTGGGGATCTGGGGTGGAAGAACCGCAGGGGCTATGTCTGGCATCTTGGCCAATGATATATTTGATGCGGGATTAAGGCAAAACCTGAACTTATTCAATATTAATTTTGCACTTTACAAGTCTTATACATTTGCCTTTATTCTTAGTTCGGTACCAGCTTATTATGGGTATAACGTAAAAGGGGGTTCTTTAGAAATTGGAAGGGCAAGTACCTCTGCGGTAGTGGTAAGCTGCATTCTAATTCTGTTAGCGGATTATGCACTAGCTGCTATTCTCTTATAAACACTTGCCAAATCCCCTTTTAAAATTTTTTACAGCAAAGACTACTTATTACATTTAGTGTACAAATAAATTATTATGCCTATAAGAATGGTGGATGATTCCAATGATCAGAACAATAACGATGACGGTAGTGGTGGTGGTGGAAATTCGGGTGGTAGGGGAGGTGGTGGTCTGTTCAATCTGCTGCCTTTAATCATTGGTTTGTTATTTAGAAAACCGGCACTGCTTTTAGTAGTTTTAGCCATTGCAGGATTTGTCTATTTAAAGAATGGATGCAGTGGCGCGGGAATGATGCAAGACGTGGCACAGCTAGCTACAGGGGGCATTCTTGACCCCAAACAATTTGATAAGGCTGAGGTATACGAGGGTTTGGATGAATCCAAGAATGAATTGCCAGAAGCCGTATCCTTATTAAAATATGCACCTAAGCGTTTGAATCAAGGCCATCAAGGTAGTTGTGTAGCTTGGAGCAGTGCCTATGGAGCCAGAACCATTCTACAGGCCGTAAGCACAGGAGAAGACCCTAATCGTTTAGCGTTTAGTCCTTCTTTTTTGTATAACCAAATTGGCCTAGGGGGATGTCAGGGAAGTTATATTATCCGAGCTATGGAAAATATGACACAAGTGGGTGCGGTACCCTTTAATGAATTTCCTTACGATGAAAATGATTGTAGCCGTCAACCCGATGGTTCTCTCAAGCAAGCGGCACAACAATTCAGAATGAAAGGCTTTAACAGGCTTACAGATGGAGAGAGCACCAAGGGTTTGAATTTACACGCCATCAAGGAACATTTGGCCAAAGATGCACCTGTTGTAATTGGAATGATGGTTGGTGGTTCTTTTATGCAAGAAATGTCTGGAAAAGAAGTTTGGGAACCCAGTGGTGACGATTATTCTATGATGGGTTTTGGGGGGCATGCCATGTGTGTGATTGGTTATGACGACAGAAAAGAAGGGGGTGCTTTTCAGATCATGAATTCCTGGGGATCCGATTGGGGTATCAATGGAGTGGCATGGGTAAAATACAAGGATTTTAGACGATTTGCCAGAGAAGCATATGGACTAAACCCACTTCAAAAAACTGGGGATGCGGTTGTGGATCATTTGAGTTGCAGTATTGGTTTGGTAGAAGCTAATACCAAGGCTTATTTGCCACTTCAATTAGCTGCTGGTAATTTATTTGAAACAACTAGTCCCATTGCAAAAGGTACGGGCTTTAAAATAGAAGTCAAGAATAATACGGATTGTTATGTCTATGTCTTGGGTATGGAAACCGATGGAAGTAGTTATGTCTTGTTTCCCTATCCAAGTAAAGATGATCCTACTAAGACCAAGTTCTCTCCTTATTGTGGTATCACCGGTTATAGGTTGTTTCCAAAAGGAATGAAATTGATGGCCGATAGTATTGGCAACAAAGACTATATGGCTGTTGTGATGAGTAAGGAACCCATGAATGTATTTGATTTAAACAAAGCCGTGAATCAGAACCAATCTCTGGGTTTTGAAGCCGCCGTAAACAAAGCGGTTAAAAGAGAAAGTATTGGAGCCATTCGTTATAATAGCGATGGTAAAATCATGTCTTTTGAAACAGCAGTAGCTGATAAAAATGCGGTAGCTTGTGTAGTTGTAATAAATAAAAATTAAAAAGTCAAAAGTCAAAAGTCAAAAGTCAAAAGTCAAAATGTGTTGGGTAAATAGAAATAGAAGGAATAAATGTTTAATCCAATTAAGTAAAAAATAAAAATTCAAAGAGGTGAATCCAAAGTTTGAAATATTTCAAAAAATCATTGCAAATCCTTTGAAATTCAGGTATTTTTTGTTGCAAAAACTGCCATCGGCATTGATTGCTGGATTAAGGGTGCAGGAGATTTCTTCATTAGGTTCGGTAATTACTGTTAAACATATGTGGTTGAATCAAAACCCATTTAGGTCTATGTATTTTGCGGTACAGTCAATGGCTGCAGAAATGAGTACAGGTCTTCTGGGCTTTGGACAATTGTATGAAAGAAAACCAGCTGTAAGTATGTTGGTGGTGGGTATGGAAGCTAAATTTCATAAAAAGGCAGTAGGAAAGATTTCATTTTGTTGTGATGATGGATTGGCCATTGCAAATGCAGTTGAAGCAGCTAGCCAAACAGGACAAGGACAAACCATTCAATGTTATTCCATAGGTAAAAATGAAGCAGGAGAAATGGTCTCGGAATTCTGGTTTACTTGGAGTTTTAAAGCCAAATAAAAACAATTAGTTTATCCTTTAATCTTTGAATCATGCAAATCAGTTTTCACGGCGCCGCCAGAACGGTAACGGGTTCCAAGCACTTGCTTGTAACAGATGAAGGAAAAAGAATTCTATTGGATTGTGGTATGTTTCAAGGCATGGGAAAGGAAACTGATTCCTTGAACAGGGATTTTGGTTTTGTTGCTTCTGATGTAGATGTATTGGTTTTGTCTCATGCACATATTGATCATTCTGGATTGATTCCCAAACTAGTATCAGAAGGATTTAGGGGAAAGATTTTTTGTACACCTGCCACTAAAGACTTAGCAGCTATTTTATTAGAAGACTCAGCCACTATACAAAAAGCGGATACCAAATTTATTAATAAGCGTAGAATAAAACAGGGTTTGCCCTTGTATGAACCCCTGTATACTTTAGACGATGTTGCCCTAACCATTACTTTGTTTGAAACTGTTGAGTATGAAAAATGGCATGCTATTATTGCTGGAGTTGAAGTGTTTTTTACAGACGCCGGACATATTATTGGCAGTGCTGCAGTGACTTTGAAAATTGTTGAAAAGGGCAAGACAACAAGCATTTGTTTTAGCGGAGACGTTGGTCGCTATCGCGATGTAATTCTACGTTCTCCCGCAATTTTTCCAGCAGTAGATTATTTGTTATTAGAAAGTACTTATGGTAACAAATTGCACGATGAAGTATATAGTACACCAGACAATCTACTCAAATGGGTACAGCATACCTGTAGTGTGAAAAAAGGCAAATTGATTATACCTGCTTTTTCTGTGGGTAGAACCCAAGAGATTTTGTATGACCTAAACCAACTGTCTTTAGAAAATAGGTTACCCAAACTGCCTATTTATGTAGATAGTCCGCTTAGTAGGGAAGCAACAGAAGTAATCAAAAACTATCCCCAGTATTTTAATAAAAGAATTCAAAAGGTCATGGAAGTAGATGATGATCCCTTTGATTTTGAAGGCTTGAATTATATAAAAACAGTTGATGAGAGTAAGGGATTGAATTTTCTAGAACAGCCCTGTGTCATCATCTCTGCTAGCGGTATGGCCGACGCTGGAAGGGTCAAGCACCATATCATGAACAATATTGGAAATGAGAATAATACCATTTTAATGGTGGGTTATTGTGAGCCAAGATCACTTGGAGGAAGACTAATGCACGGAGACAAAGAAGTGCGAATTTTTGGAGAAGAATTTGAAGTAAAAGCAGAGATAGGTTCACTGAGAAGCATGAGTGCGCATGGAGATTATGAAGACCTCTGCCAATTTATAAGCTGTCAACAAGCAGACCAGGTAAAGCAACTGTTTTTGGTGCATGGGGAATATGATGTACAACAGGATTTTGCAAAGCGATTAGAAAGAAAAGGATTTAAAGATGTGCAGATTCCAGACCTGCATGAAACCAAGCAATTGCATTAAATAGGAGTCTAGTTAAGTATTGGTTTTATATGATGGAACAGGATGGCTTAGAAAGGATTAATCCTTAAATTGATGCCATTAAAACCTTGCTTCCATGTATCAAAAAACGGTCACTACACTGATCAGCATGTTGTTTTGTTGGTCAGCATTTGCCCAATCAAATCAGTTATGGTACCAAGAACCTGCCAAAACCTGGACAGAAGCGCTTCCCTTAGGAAATGGCCGATTAGGCGCCATGGTCTTTGGTGGCGTAAAAGAGGAATTACTGCAATTAAATGAATCAACGCTTTGGTCTGGAGGTCCTGTTAAAAAAAATGTAAACCCCGGAGCTAAAGACATATTACCCTTGGTACGTGCAGCTTTGAATCAGGGTGATTATAAAAAAGCAGAAGCCCTGACCAAGAAAATGCAGGGAGTTTATTCAGAAAGTTATATGCCCCTGGGCGATTTGAAAGTCAAACAAATTTTTAAAGACACCATGGTTAGCCAATACCATCGTGCATTGGATCTTGACAAAGCCTTGAGTACTACAAGATATACAGTAGATGGCATTGAATACAAAAGAGAATTATTTGTTTCTGCCCCTGATCAATTAATGGTCTTGAAAATTACGGCTACTAAGGCGGGTACATTGAATCTAAACTTGCATCCTCAAAGCGTGTTAGAAAATCGTCCTGTTGTTCATGGACCAGCAGAAATGGGCATCAAGGGAAGGGCACCAAGTCTGAATTTTCCTAGTTATGTACGCTACAAAAATCCTGCTATTAGTTATCAGGATTCCAGTTCCTGCAATGGTATGCGCTTTGACTATAGAATTAAAGTGCTCAATAAAGACGGTCAAGTTCAAACAGATACTGCTGGCATTAAAATTTCTGATGCAACAGAAGTATTGGTCTTGATTAGTGCAGCAACCAGTTTTAACGGATTTGACAAATGCCCCGATAGCCAGGGTTTGGATGAGAATGCCATCGCCGCAGGCTGGATAGCAAAAGCCAAGGGCAAAAGCTTTGAACAATTATTACAAAATCATTTGAGCGATTATCAAAAATATTTCCGTAGGGTTAGCTTTAGTTTAAATGATGGGATAGAAACAGAGAATGCCAAAAAGCCTACCAACCAACGTTTAATTGGTTATTTTAACGGAGCAGAAGATCCCGCTCTAGAAAGTTTGTATTTCCATTATGGTAGGTATCTTCTAATCTCTAGTTCTAGGCCAGGTGGAACTGCTGCAAATCTGCAAGGTATTTGGAACAAGGAATTAAAAGCACCATGGAGTGCTAATTATACCATCAATATCAATACACAAATGAATTATTGGCCAGCTGAAATGACCAATCTTTCTGAAATGCATGAACCACTGTTTCAGCTCATTAAAAATATCTCTGTAACTGGGGCCAGAACGGCCAAAGAATTTTATGGCATGAGTGGTTGGGTGGCCCACCACAACAGTGATATCTGGGCATTGTCTAATCCTGTTGGAGACCTTGGTAGAGGAGATCCCAAATGGGCCAACTGGGCGATGGGTGCCAATTGGTTGAGCCAGCATTTATGGGAGCATTATCAGTTTACCATGGACAAGGAGTTCTTGGTAAAGAACTATGCCATCATGAAAGCTGCTGCTCAGTTTAGCATGGATTGGATGGTTAAAGACAGTGCTGGTTTTTGGGTAACCATGCCGTCTGTCTCTCCGGAAAATCAATTCATAGATGACAATGGAAATCCTGGTGATGTGTCTGTTGCTACTACCATGGATATGTCCATTATCAGAGACTTATTTTCCAATACCATTGCGGCTGCTGCCATTGTAGGAGATAAGGATGCGGAATTTGTAACTGCATTAAAAGCACGATATGCAAAACTTTTCCCTCTGCAAATTGGGAAAAAAGGAAACCTACAAGAATGGTTTAAAGATTGGGAAGACGTAGAGCCACACCACAGACATGTGTCACAATTATTTGCACTGCATCCTAGCAACCAAATTTCACCCACTTTTACCCCTGCTTTTGCCAATGCGGCAAAGAAAACCTTAGAGCTACGTGGAGATGAAGGAACGGGTTGGAGTCTGGCTTGGAAAATTAATTTCTGGGCTCGCTTGCTAGATGGTGATCATGCTTATTCTTTGTTACGCAATATTCTTAGATATGTAAGTACTTCTGGTACTAATTATTCTAAAGGTGGGGGTTCTTATGCCAACTTATTTGATGCGCATCCTCCTTTTCAGATTGATGGAAATTTTGGAGCAACTGCTGGCATTACAGAATTATTATTACAAAGTCATTTGGGTGAATTGCATGTATTGCCTGCCCTGCCTTCAGTTTGGAAATCAGGTAGTATCAAGGGTTTAAAAGCAAGAGGAGGTTTTGAAGTAGCCATAAATTGGAAAGCCAATCAATTAACTACTGCTACCATTACTTCTTTGCAAGGGGGTATTTGTAGGATTCGCACCCAAGTGCCAGTTGCAATAAAGGGTGTTGCTATTAAAAATTTAAAAACAACAGAAGGATATTATTTAATTGAATTCAAGACCAACAAGAACCAGCGCTATGAACTTACCAAAATATAAAATTTCATTTCTGTCTTTGATGCTATTGCTGTTTGCCATAAATATAGTTGCTCAAAGTCAATTGGCCAATGAAAACTGGCATGGGTTTAAAAAGCAATCTTTTAAAGTAGATACTGCTTCTGCTTATGTAGTGATTCCTGAAAAACCCATGCCGGGAAATCCATGGTTATGGCGCACTTATTCTCCAGAATTTCACGTGGAGATTGATAGCATTTTGGTAACCAAAGGATTCCATATTAGCTTTATCAATATCAACAACAAAGCACTCTATGGTCAGCCAGATTTGATGAAGATCTGGGACAAGTTCTACCAAGTTTTGGTCAAGGAGAAAAAGCTTTCTTCTAAGCCAGCGCTTTCTGGAGCGGTACGTGGATCGCTTTGTGAATTTGCTTGGGCCAAATTGTATCCAGATAGGGTATCCTGTATTTATTCAGAGAATCCAGTAGCAGATATTAAGAGTTGGCCTGCTGGGAAAATGAAAGGTGTGGGTGCTTCTCCTGATCAGTGGAAACAATTGTTGGTGGCCTATGGTTTTACAGAAGAACAAGCTTTGGCCTACGGCGACAATCCAAAAGATAATTTGCAAAAATTGGCAGAACAAAAAGTACCGCTTTATTTTAGTTTTGGTTTAAAAGACGCCCTGGTTCCCATGGAAGAGAATGCATTGGTGATTGCTGATGCGTATATTAAACTAGGAGGGCCAGTGACAATTTATCCAATGACTAGGGGCATGCAGGAACAAAATGGACACCATGTGACCATTGAACAACCTGAGGGTATTGCTGATTTTATCATCCGTTCGTGGAAGTCGTTTCAATAATTGATTGGAAGCAAGGTTTTTATTATTACAAACGGTAGTTTCGCCATTCATTAAACCATTCTAGGAATGTCTTTACCCATCAAAGCCTTTTTATTTGATTTAAACGGAACCATGATTGATGATATGCAGTATCACAACAAAGCTTGGTTCAACATTTTAAATGATGACCTTGGTGCTGCGTTAAGCTGGGATCAGGTGAAAAGCCATATGTATGGGAAGAATTCGGAACTACTGATTAGGGTATTTGGTCCTGATAAATTTACCCAAGCAGAAATGGATTCCCTTTCTGTAGAAAAGGAAAAAAGGTACCAAGCGGAATATAGGCCCATTTTAAAATTGATAGATGGGTTGGACCATTTTTTTGCAATAGCTAAGGAGCGTGGTATCAAGATGGGGATTGGCTCAGCGGCCATTCCATTCAATATTAATTTTGTATTAGACGGTTTGAATTTGAGGCATTATTTTACCAGTATAGTTAGTGCTGATGATGTGGTTAATAGCAAACCAGATCCGGAAACCTATATAAAAGGTGCTCAGGAATTAGGTATTTTACCCCAGGAATGTATTGTTTTTGAAGACGCGCCAAAGGGAGTGGAAGCTGCCAAATTAGCGGGCATGAAATGCGTGGTCATAACAACCATGCATGAAGCAGAAGAGTTTGCGCAGTATGACAATATTATTTGTTTTATCAAAGATTATCAACAACTCTCTGTAGATAGTTTGATCCATATTTAAAGCGCTAAAATTAAAGCATGAAGAAAATATTTTCAACAACTGCTTTCCTAATCTTAATGGGAGTAGCTGTGCATGCACAAGCTCCCAGAACTATTGTGGTAGATGCCCAAAAAACCGTTGCCCAAATTGAACCTAACATGTGGGGTGTATTTTTTGAAGACATTAATTTTGGTGCAGACGGGGGTATTTATGCAGAATTGATTAAGAACCGTTCATTTGAATTTTTCAAACCCTTGATGGGATGGAAAGTTGAACAGAAACCCTTTGTTGAAGGGGCTGTTACCGTATTGAATAGGGCAGGGGAGAACCTTCCCAATCCCAGATTTTTGCGCGTAAAATCAGGTATAGAAAATCAAGCCCCCATTGCCCTAGTGAATGAAGGTTTTAGGGGTATGGGCATCAAGGAAAAAAATGGCTATGATTTTTCTGTTCAAAGCAGAACTGCTGCTAATGGATTAAAAATGCATATTGAACTATTAGACGTAAAAAATAACCAGATTGGTGCTACTGTTTTGGCTATTCAGCCCAGCGCAGATTTTAGCAAACAATCCATTCACCTTGTAGCAACTGCCAATGAGAAAAAGGGTCAGTGTAGAATTTGGTTGGAGGGAAAGGGCACAATTGATTTAGACATGATTTCTTTGTTTCCAGAAGATACTTGGAAGAAAAGACCCGGTGGTATGCGTGCCGATATGATTCAATTATTGGCAGATATGAAACCTGGTTTTATTCGCTTTCCAGGTGGATGTATTGTAGAGGGTTTTGATTTGTCTCAGCGGTATCAATGGAAAAAAACCATTGGTCCTATAGAAGACAGGCAACTGATTATTAATCGTTGGAATTTTGAATTCTCCAATAGAAATGCACCTGATTATTTTCAAACCTTTGGACTGGGCTTCTTTGAATATTTTCAATTGGCGGAAGATATTGGTGCAGCCCCATTGCCCATTTTGAATGGTGGTATGGCCTGCCAGTTTAACTCGGCCGAGTTTGTACAATTAGACCAGTTAGACCCCTATGTTCAGGATGCATTGGATCTAATTGAATTTGCTAATGGGGCAGTAAGCACCACTTGGGGCGCAAAACGAGCTGCCATGGGACATCCCACTCCATTTCATTTAAAATTTTTGGGTATTGGAAATGAAAACTGGGGTCCTCAATACATTGAACGCTTAGCGCATTTTCAAAAAGCCATTAAAGCCAAATATCCTGAGATTCATTTAGTCACCAGTTCTGGAACGGATCCATCTGGTGCGCGATATGAATATTTGAACAAAGAGCTGCGCGGGATGAATGCCGATATTATAGACGAACATTTTTATAGAAATAGAGACTGGTTTTTACAAAATGCCAAACGTTATGATACTTTTCCAAGAACTGGTTCTAAAGTGATGGCGGGAGAATATGCTTCTCACGCTGATGGTATTTCTGGCAATAAGAAAAACAATTGGCAGTCTGCTTTAAGCGAAGCCGCATTTATGACGGGTTTGGAGCGCAATGCAGATGTGGTACACTTGGCTTCTTATGCGCCTTTATTTGCGCATCTGGATGCTTGGCAATGGGCACCTGATTTAATTTGGGTAGATAACCTGCAATCTTATGGAACACCAGAATACCATGTTCAAAAACTCTATTCTTTGAACAAAGGCAATAAAGCCGTTGAAACTACTTGGAACAAGGAAGTCATTGCTGGTCAGGATAGTTTGTATGCTTCTACTGTTATTGATACCATAACAAAGGAGTTGATTATCAAATTGGTCAATGTTTCCTTGTCTGCCAAACAAACCCAATTGCAATTAGAGGGCATAAAAAAAATATTGCCACAAGCAGCGTTAATTGTATTAACAAGTACGGAAGCAACTGCAATTAATAGTATTGAAAATCCCCTATTAGTTGCTCCTAAAAATTCCACAATTGCAATCAAAAAGAATAAAATAGATTATGAATTGCCCGCAAGCAGCTTTGTGGTGATCAAGGTTAAAATTCAATAATGGAAAGAGATTTAAAGTATTCCTATAGCGTAAATGGCTTATTTAATAAACTGGATTTATTTGCTGCAAAAAAAGCCCTCCGATTTTATTGGAGGGCTTTTTTTGTTGTTGTTTGAGGCTATTGTTTACCAGAACCTTGCGTATAGCAGGGTGATGATAATGAGTGTAACCACAATCATAGCAATATGATTAGGTGCCAGTTTGAACATGGTCTTGTCCAATACAAATGCTTTTGGATTTTCTTTTGGACCAGTTGCAAAACTTACTGCAACCATGGCAACCAAGGTAAAGAAGAATGACCATCCCATACCTATTAAAAAAGGAACCTCATAACCACCTTTGCCATTAGGGAAAGCGGTATACAAAATGTTTTCATTACCCAATACCGCTGGCGCATAATTGTTAAAGAACAAGGCCAGTAAGAATCCTGTAATCAATCCCACAATGGCAGCAGAAGCAGTAGTGCGTTTCCAGAAGAAACCTAGAATAAACATAGCAAATACACCTGGGCTAATTAAACCAGTATATTTTTGGATAAAGGTAAATCCACCTTCTCCGCCAATACCCAATAAATCGTCCCAAGTAAAGATGATAGAAAGCAACATGGCAGCAAGGATGGTAATTCTACCAATCCAGACCATTTGTTTTTCACTGGCATCGGACTTAATATATTTTTTGTAAATGTCTAAGGTGAAAATGGTAGAAATACTATTGGCTTTTCCGGCCAAGCTAGCCACAATGGCTGCTGTTAAAGCCGCTAGTGACAAACCTTTCAAGCCATTGGGTAAGAAGCCCAAGATAGAAGAATAGGCATTGTCTGTTAGGAACTTACCACCTGCATTCATCTCTTGCTGTAATGAACCATTCTTATACAAGACATAAGCTGCAATACCTGGTAACATCACAATGACAGGCATCAAGAGTTTTAAGAAACCTGCAAATAAAATCCCTGTTCTAGCTGTTTTTAAATCTGCACCCAAAGCACGTTGGGTAATGTATTGGTTACAGCCCCAATAGTTGAGGTTCACAATCCACTGACCAGCAAAATACATGGCAATACCTGGTAAGATCAAATATTTATCTATCTCAGCCTGTGGAGTAGCTGCAGTGGGTTTGTCTAGAATCATATGAAAGTGATCAGGAGCCTGAATCAAGAGTTGGTTAAAACCGGCAATGGCGTCTTTTCCCAAACCAAATTTCTCACTTACCAATGTCAAGGCAATATAAGTTGTAGCCAATCCACCTATGATTAAAACAGCTACTTGAATAATATCGGTGTAACCAATAACTTTCATACCACCCAGTGTAATTACAATAGCAAATACCGCCAATAGCAACATGACTAAGTGTAGGTTGGTTCCACCTGTTAGGTTATTGATAGCAGTAGCACCTAAGAACATGATTGAAGTAAGATTCACAAAAATGTAGAGGAATAACCAGAAAATGGTCATTACCAAACTCACTGATTCATTGTACCTGGTTTTCAGAAACTGTGGCATGGTGAAGATTTTATTCTTCAAGTATACCGGCATAAACCAAACAGCAATGATGATGAGTGAGATAGCTGCCAACCACTCATATGCAGCAACAGCAATACCTACAAAAAATCCATTTCCGCTCATGCCAATAAATTGCTCGGCTGAGATATTAGATGCAATCAAGGATGCGCCAATAGCCCACCAAGTAAGTGATCCCTCTGCCAAGAAAAAGTCCTTGGTATCCATGGTACCCTTCTTTTTCCGTTGGTAGATCCAATAACCATAACCTGCTACTATTAGAAAGTAGATCAGAAAGATGACGTAGTCAATGTTAACCAGTTTGCTGTTCATGTACAATCGTTTTTTTGTATTTGTGTGTGTAGTTTATGCGCAACTATTTGTAAGCAACTTCATTCCAACGCAATTCATTTTTGAATTGGTATAGTTGGGTGTCTTTGCCAATGAGCAAGTATTCAATACCCGCCATTTCTGCAAAGTCTTCTAAATTTTCGGCTGATAAGTTTTGACTATAACAAGTGTGGTGTGCACCACCTGCCAAAATCCATGCAGCACAACCGGTATGCATATTGGGATAGGGTTTCCATAAAACGCGCGCAACCGGTAAATTAGGCAATTGATTAAAGGGTGTTACCGCCATGACTTCATTCACCAATAAACGGAATCTATTTCCCATGTCTACAATAGATGCATTCAAAGCTGGGCCAGGACCTGAATTAAATACCAGTCTTACCGGATCGGCTTTGCCACCAATGCCTAGTGCGTGAATTTCACAACTTGGTTTGGCGTCTGCAATAGATTCGCAGATCTCTAGCATATGTGAACCCAAGACCATGCGATTGTCTGGATTAAAATGGTAGGTATAGTCCTCCATAAAAGTATTTCCACCCTTTAATCCTGAACCCATCACTTTCATTGCGCGCACTAAGGCTGCTGTTTTCCAATCTCCTTCTCCGGCAAAGCCATATCCCTTGGTCATTAAACGCTGGGCTGCAATACCGGGTAATTGTACTAAACCGTGTAGGTCTTCAAAAGTGGTAGTGAATCCTTTGAATCCGCCATTTTTCAAAAAGGTTTCAATGCCTATTTCAATTCTTGCAGCTTCTCTTAAAGACGGGTGTTGATCTCCTCCTTTTTGCAAAGCAGGTACTAGGGTATATTCGTTTTCATAAATACCAACTAGTTCATCAATGGCTTCATCTGAAACAGCGTTTACTACTTTTACCAAATCGCCAACGCCATAGGTATTCACGGAGTAACCAAATTTTATTTCGGCTTCTACCTTGTCACCTTCTGTTACGGCCACATTGCGCATATTGTCTCCAAAACGGCAGAACTTGGCACCCTGCCAATCGTGCCAACCTGCGGCAGCGCGCATCCAACCATTGATTTTTTTCAATGACTCTACGTCTTGCCAATGACCAACCACCACTTTTCTATTGATGCGCATCCGCGTCATCATAAAACCAAATTCGCGGTCTCCGTGTGCACTCTGATTGAGGTTCATGAAATCCATGTCAATGGTAGCCCATGGAATATCTCTATTAAATTGGGTGTGAAAATGCAGTAAAGGTTTTCTCAAAATCTTCAATCCTGTAATCCACATTTTTGCAGGAGAGAAGGTATGCATCCAAGTCATAACCCCAATACAACTAGTGGCATTATTGGCCTCTTGCATCACTGCATTAATTTCTTCTGTGGTTTTTACCGTAGGCTTGTATACAATACTAACTGGAATTTCAGCCGAATCATTTAAATAGCTAGCAATGGTTTTGGAATTCTCAGCCACTTGCAACAAAGTGCCATCTCCATACAAGTCCTGGCTTCCAGTGATGAACCAGACTTCCAATTTTTTTAGATCAATCATATTTTTTTTTTAAAGGGGTTTGTAATGGTTATTGACCATAGTAAGCACCAGCGCCGTGCTTTCTTTCAAAATGTTTTTTAATCAAAGTATCTTTTAACCTAGGTGCTGCAGGATTAATCTGTTCGGTGAACATGGCCATCCTTGCTACTTCTTCTAATACCGCTGCATTGTAGACTGCTTTTTGTGCATTCTTACCCCAGGTAAATGGAGCATGATTACCTACCAATACCATTTCTACTTCTTGGTGTTTGATTCCAAGTGATTCAAAATGTTTAATAATTTGCCAACCTGTTTCGTGTTCATAGTCTCCCTCAATCTGCTCATCTGCCATAGGTGGTGCACAGGGAACATCGGTGGTTAAATGATCCGCATGGGTAGTACCAAATATGGGGATGGGTCTTTGAGCTTGCGCCCAGGCTGTTGCATATGTGCTATGGGTATGTACAATGCTGCCAATAGATTCCCATTGCTTATAAAGTAAGGCATGGGTCTTGGTATCAGAAGAAGGTCTTAGACTTCCTTCTAAGATCTTGTTATCAAAATCTAGTACTACCATTTTGTCTACTGTAAGGTCTTCATAAGGAACACCACTTGGCTTAATGGCAAAAACCTGTTTTTCTTGATCAGCCACACTTACATTTCCAAAAGTGAACAATACCAATCCTAGTTTGGGTAATTGCATATTGGCCTCGTAAGCTACTTCTTTGATGTCTTGGTAATAACTCATTGGTATTCGGTTTCTAAGAAAGCCCCAAGTCTGTGATAGGCTTTCAATCTTGTTGCATAATAATTGGCCGTACTTGCATCAGGTTGATAAATAGTGTCAAAACCCTGCCCCATAGCTGTCATGGCTTGCTCCACATTTTCAAATACCTGCGCAGCAGTTGCTGCAAACATAGCAGCACCCAATGCACAAGTTTGTTCACTTAGATGAATTCTATTAGGCATTTGCATCACGTTACTCATTACCTGCATAATATACGGAGATCTTTTGGCAACGCCGCCTAGTCCAATCAATCCTTTGATGGGAACTCCTTCTAATACAAATCGGTCAACGATGGCTTTTGCGCCAAAGCAAGTGGCTTCTACAATGGCTTTAAACATACCTGCTGCGTCCGTAGACAAATTGAGTCCACTAAATCCTGCTTTTAATAATTGATTGGCATCTGGTGTTCTTCTTCCATTTAACCAATCTAGTGCCAATGGGTCATTGTCTTTCAAAGGCAATGCAGCTGCGGCTTTGGTGAGTTCTTCCATCATCTTTGAAGAAAGCTCTTCTAATAATTTTGTTTTGGTTTCAGCATCAATCAAAATGCTATTGCCAATGATTTGCTCCGTTGGTCCTAGTAAAAATTTCTTGAACCAAGCATAGCTATCGCCAAAGGCTGATTGACCGGCTTCTAATCCAATCATACCTGGTATTACTGAACCGTCTACTTGACCACAGATACCCTTTACCAAAATATTTTCCATATCGGCCCTGGGGGCCACCAACATATCACAGGTAGATGTGCCCATGACCTTGCTTAAATGATAGGGTTCAATTTGTCCACCCACGGCACCCATATGCGCATCAAATGCACCAACTGCAACAATGGTAGTGGCTGGAAGGCCTAATTTATTTGCCCATTCGGGCGATAGCGTTCCTGCGGATTGATCTGAAGTATAAGTGTCTGCACCTAAGGAAGCGGTGTAGCCATCTAAGATTGGATCAAGACTAGTAAAGAATTCGTTTGGAGGATAGCCCCCCAATGCGGCTGACCATAAGCCCTTGTGTCCTGCGGCACAAACTCCACGTTTCATTTGAGAAAGTTCTGTTTGGCCCGTGAGTAAGAAGGGAATCCAATCGCAGTGCTCTACCCAAGAATGGCAGGCTGCTCTTACTTGTTCGTCTACTCGAAGAATGTGTAAGAGTTTTGACCAGAACCATTCTGAAGAATAGATACCGCCCACAAATTGTAAATAATTGATGGGGAATTTTTTTGCGTGTTCATTAATAGCAGCAGCCTCATTCACAGAACTATGGTCTTTCCAAAGTACAAACATGGCGTTTGGATTTTGGGCAAATGCTGGATCAAGTGCTAGGGGAGTACCCGTTTTGTCTACTGCAACTGGTGTGGATCCTGTGGTGTCAACGCCAATGCCGCAAACGGCTGCAGCAATTGCTGGGCCACATTTTGCAACACAGTCTTTGATGGTTGCTTCTAGTCCTTCTATATAATCTGAGGGATGTTGTCTGAACTCATTTGCTGATGGATTGCAGTATAAACCAGCTTTCCAGCGGGGATAATGAAATACGGAAGCAGCCATTTCTAATCCGTTGCTGGTGTCCACAATGATAGATCTAACAGAGTCAGTTCCAAAATCAACACCTATAGCATATTTTTTCTCAGACATAGAACAATCAGTTTTGTATTCGTGTCAAATTAACACTTATTAAGGAATAAAAGCAAATTTTGTTGCTAGCTTATTTGATATTATCTGGGTTGGGGATAAAATTGAGAAATGCGTGAAAATTGGCTGCATACCTGCGTTTGTCTAGTTTATAATAATACGCTCCCTTCTTGCTATTCTCTTTGTCCTTGTCTTTCTGTTTAATCAGGAGTTTAGTAGATTGGATTTTTCTACTAAAATTTCGCTTATCAAATACGGTATCAAAGATTCCCTCATACAAGTTTTGTAATTGGGGGACTGTAAATTTTTCGGGCAATAATTCAAACAAGATGGGGTGAAATGCTGCTTTATAACGCAATCTTTTTTTGGCCATTTCTACCATTTGTTCATGGTCAAAAATGAGTCTGGGTATAGATTTAATGGGAAACCACTCCGCATGGTAATCATCATTTAATTGCCTTTCATACTGGTGTATATCAATCAAGGCAAAATAAGCTACTGAAATAGTTCTTTCAATGGGGTCCCTGTCAGGTCTTCCAAAAGCGTGTAATTGTTCTAGGTAAACGCCTTCCAAGCCCGTCATATGGTTCAGGATCCGGTTGGCACCTTTTTCAATATC